>Ga0224512_10001415_pt1 | contig 23093 bp, 16 predicted proteins | sample SF_May12_sed_USG_4_FD_169103 | JGI IMG/M metagenome (GOLD analysis project Ga0224512, IMG submission 169103) | Sediment microbial communities from San Francisco Bay, California, United States - SF_May12_sed_USGS_13 | ecosystem: Environmental > Aquatic > Marine > Sediment | place: USA... | reverse complement strand
CCCTCCGGCCGCAGCCCGGGCCGCTCGGGCGAGTCTCCGGCCCCGGCCGCTTCCGTAGCGGCGCTTCCCGGCCGTCAGGCGGAGCAGCGGCGCGGGTCGTTGAAGCGGCCGGTGACGAGCTGCGAGAACTCTCCGGCCTCGCAGTAGATCTCGGCGCCGGCGCGCACCGTCACGACGATCGACTCGGGGATGGAGGGGAGGCTCATGCTGCAGGACAGCTCGCTGCCGTCCCGCAGGCGGGTGGCCTCTTGATTCGGACGCTCCGGCAGCTGCAGGTAGATCCCGCCGGCGAGGGCCTCGGCGACCGCGGCGGCCGCGTCACCGCCGGCCGGTTCGGTCACCTCCACCTCGACCGCGAGGATCTGATCGAAGTCGGGCGGCGCGGACAGCAAGTGGGCGCCGAACGCCTCGCCACCGCGGCCGAAGAGCAGGTAGCTCTGCTCCCCGAGCTTGGATCCGCCCAGAAAGAACTCGCGGAAATAGACGACGCGACGGATGTCGAAGCGCACGTCCGAGACGATCGATACCCCGCCCTGCTCGAAGTGCCCTTTCACGATCTCGCTGGCCGGGAGAGCGTCGAGCGCCGGTCTTCCGGGATAGTCGGTCGCGAGCGCCGTCTGGTCGAAGTCGAGGGGCGTCGCCGTGTAGAGCGACATCGGATCCGCGCCGCGTTCCGCTCGATACCGGGCCTGCGCCTCCTCGCCGTCCAGATCGACTTCGAGAATCACCTGGAAGTTGTGCGGATGCGCCGCGGGCGCGCCCATGAAGACGGGCAGGTGAACGAGGTAGAGGTGGTCCAGCCCGTAGAGGCCCTGGCCGTGGAAGGCGCTGTGGCCAGTGGCGGGGCCGTGAGGAAGGGCGTGCAGGTCGTCCGCCGCCGGGGCCTCGAAGTCGGGCGCTGCAAGGCCGAGGCGGCAGGCCTCCGGCTGGGCTGCAAGAGGGCTTACCGCGAGGAAGGCAACGACGGTGGCGACGGTCCTGAGGTGGGGCAACGGCATGTACTGGCTCCTTTCGCAGCGCCGCGCAACAGGTGCGGGTCGCACTTCGCCTCGGGTCGAGATGTCGAGATCGGCCAGACGCGGGAATGACGGCGGCGAGCTGTGTCTACCATGGGGGGGCGAAGGCGGAGCTTCGTTACACCCTGCCGCTTCCCGGCCGGCGGTCGAGCGCGACCCGGCAGCCCCGCTCGCGGGATGGCCGAACGTCACGGAATGGTCGAAGACCAGGCCGAGGTGTCCCCGCTTTCGCTCCTGAGCGCCGCCCCGCAGGGGCGGGGCGACGACCGGAAGCGGGACCTCACGGGATGGTCGAAGACCAGGCCGAGGTGTCCCCGCTTTCGCTCCTGAGCGCCGCCCCGCAGGGGCGGAGCGACGACCGGAAGCGGGACCTCACGGGATGGTCGAAGACCAGGCCGAGGTGTCCCCGCTTTCGAACCCGTCCGCGAAGATCTCCAGGTTCTCCGAGAAGAACGGCACGGCGAGCGGCTCGTCGATCTTGAAGAGATCGAGCGTGTGGCTCATCTGGGTGGGCGGGGTGTCCGAGTCGAACCAGAAGCTGAAGGTCGTGCCCCAGCGCAGGGCGTTCGTGTTGGCCCCCATGTCGACCGCCGTCCAGGTGATCGTGCCGTTGGGACCGTCGACGGCGATCGTCCAGTCGCTCGTGTCGAACGGCTCGCCGGAGTGGTGGTCGACGTCGTGGAAGCCGACGTTGCCGATGTTCGAGGCGCCCGGGAAGTCGATCGTGAAGCCGTCCGCCGAGGTATCGGAGTTGATGTTGTGGATCGCGTACTCGTAATGGTAGGCGAAGAGCCCGTCGGCGGTCTGGGTGACCCGCCGCGCGGCGTGGAAGCGCTCGACCACCCAGTGGGCGGGGTGGAAGCCCGAGCCCGGCGGATCGACCGGATCGCCGGCGAAGAACGTCTCGCGGTCGGCGTTGACGATCTCGACCTCCGGATCCTCCACCTGCCAGGCGAAGATCGCGGCCGTCTCCCGCACCGTCGGTCCCTGCATCGTGATGGTGAGCGAGGGCAGGCCGCCCACGTTGGCCCGGATGTAGGACGCGTTGTTGTGCCCGTTCTCGCCCAGCCACATGTTGACCCCGCCGACGCCTTCGCCGAGCGGCGCCGGGGGCGACGGGGTGGGGCCTGAGCGGGCGTCGTCGCGCACGACGTACTGCCCTTCGAGCCAGTAGACCGCGCCGGGGTTCTGGGCCGGGTCGAGGTCGGCCTCGGAGACGACGATGCGCTGGTCGTAGGCGTCGTTGCTCTCGCCGCCGGACGGATTCTCGGGGTGGTCGGCGTTGGCGCCGTTGGACTCCGAACGCCTGCCCAGCGGCCGGCTGCCGTTGAGGCCCGCGCCGTAGAAGTCGGTGCACCCGACGCCTAGCTGGTCGCCGCCGGCCGGCGGGGGGACGCAGGACGTGTCGGGGTTGCCGTTGTTGTTCCACACGCACGCCGTGTTGCTCGAGTTCGTCGACACGAAGCCGTGCTTGAGGAAGCTCAGGCCGATCTGCTCGAAGCGCCCGTTCTTGAGCCGGTAGAGGTTCTGCGCGATGACCGAGTGGTCGGTGTTGGTGGCGATGACCGGGTGGTAGTCGTCCGTCGTGACCCGGCAGCCGCCCGTCTGGTCGCACCAGTCCACGGGAATGCTGCCGATGTTGCACGAGTTGGTGCCGATCGCGTAGCCGCGGCAGTTGCCCGCGTAGCCCGGCGGGCAGGGCGTGCCGCCGCCCGACGTGTAGTTGTCGACGCCCGACAGGTCGATGATCGTGACGTCGGGCCCGACGCTCAGCAGCCCCCGCTGCGGCGTGCGCTCGAGGCCTTCGGGGAGCTGGCGCTGGGGGTCGGCGAGCTGGAGGCCGGGCTGGATCTCCTCCTTGGCGGCCGGGGCGGCCGCGAACGCGGCGCCGAGCGCCAGGAGGCTCGTCAGGCCGGCGGCCAGGAACGTGCGGGTGGAATGGCTCATCGTGCAACTCCTCTGCGTGTGCTCGCTCTCGCGAGGTCTCCCCGCCGCCACTGGCGCGGAAGTCTCGTCCGACTCGGCTGAAGGGGGGTCCTGCTCACGCTGCTGCGGGCTCTGGTGGCTCAGGGCTTTCGCAAAGCCCGCGGACTATAGCCCAAAAACGCGCTCGAGGCTACCCCGGAGCCCGGGCTCGGCCCCACCCGCTAGGGCGGGAGCCCGTCTCCGGCGTCGAGCGCCTCCCGCAGGCGCAGGGCCTCCGGCAGGCCGGGCGCCAGCTCGAGCGCCGCCGCTACCTGCTCCCGCGCCTCGTCCGTCCGGCCGAGAGCGAGCAGCACCTGGGCGAGGAGAGTCCGGGTCACGGCGTCGTCGGGCGACTGGACGAGAGCGCGGCGGTAGTGCTCGGCGCTCTCCGCGAAGCGGCCGAGCGCCGCCAGCGTGCCGGCCAGGTTCTCGCGCGCCGCGAGGTGGTCGGGCGCGAGGCGCAGCGCCGCCGCGAAGCGCACGGCGGCCGGCTCGAGCCGCCCCGCCCAGGCCTCGACGAGCCCGAGGTTGTAGGCCAGCGCCGCGCTCTCCCCGAAGTCGCGCACGGCCCCTTCGAACGTGGCCCTGGCCGGCCCCAGCCGGCCGCCCTGGGCCTGGGCGACGCCGAGGTTGAGCCGCGCCTGGAGGTCTTCCCCGTCGGCCGCGACGGCGCGCTCGAAGTGGCCGGCGGCGAGCGCCGGATCGCCCGCCGCGAGCGCGCGGCGGCCGAGCAGCTGGTGCATCTCGGCCGGCAGCTCGCCCCGCGCGATGGCCGCGCGGGCGTGGCGGTCGAGAGCGGCATCGCGCTCCAGCAGGGCGGCCATCCAGGCCATCTTGGCCTCCGCCCCCCGGCTCTCGACGAGGCCCAGCGCGCCGACCCGCTCGAACGCCGCGTACCCGCGGTTGATCCGCGACAGCCCCGCGGCCGGCAGGCGCGGCGGCGGCGCCACGGCGTCGAGGACGAGCGGCGCGTACGCCCGCGCCGCGCGGTAGCCGGCGTCACCGCGGTAGGTGTGGTAGCGCACCGTCGCACTGTGCGCCCAGAAGGCCAGCAGCAGGGCCATCCCCGCGAGCAGCGAGAACGCCGCGGGCAGCAGCGTGCCGTGACGCTTCAGGCGCCAGGACTTGAGCGCCAGGTGGGGGCGGCTGAAGAGCTGGAAGGTCGTCAGGACGAGGAAGGCCAGCACTCCCGCCAGGCCGAGCGCCATGAGGAACGGGACGAGGCCGTAGAGCCCGCGGAAGGTGAAGAACGCCGCCGCGAAGGCCGCGGCCGCCACCGCCTCCTCCCCCCAGGTCAAAGGGAACCGCGTCATCTTGCGGCCGGCGGCGCGCGGCTTGGCGGCCACGGGCAGGGCTCCCGCGCCGTAGTAGAGCGCGCCGTTGGGGCACACGCTCACGCAGTCGAGGCACTTCATGCAGCCGCTGTCGACGACCATCCCGAAGTCCCGCACCTCCTCGTGCACCCGCACGTTCGACGTGCACGCGGCCGTGCAGTGGGCGCACCCCTGGCAGGCGTCGGTCACCCGGATGCGCAGCGGCGCCAGCCGCTCGGCGGCCGCGAAGACCGCGCCGTAGGGGCAGGCGTAGGTGCAGAACCCCTTGCCGCCCAGGAAGTACACCGCGAAGTAGCCGCAGACGAGAAAGGTCAGGCCGCCGACGATCCAGCCCGGGAACGTCGCCCAGAACGCCGTCGTCGTGAGCTCCATCCGGATCTCCGGCAGCGGCGGCCCCGCGACCAGCCGGTAGATCGCCGGCCACAGGAAGGCGTAGACGAAGGCGATCGCCGGCACCCAGCGCAGGAGCCGCGAGCGCAGCGCCTTGGGCCGCCGCCCCAGCTTCACGAGCAGCGCCCGCGAGAGGTCCTGCAGGGCCACGAGATGGCAGGCCCAGCCGCAGAAGAAGCGCCCGAACGCCGCCGTCAGCACGATCGTGACGGCGAAGAAGATCAGCCCGAAGTTCACCACCCCAGAGATCGCCAGCGCCGCCGCCTCCGACGGCTCGACCGGCGTCAACGTCCGCCCCGCGACCAGCCAGTGCGCGATGTGCGCCGCGATCGCCAGGTGCACCAGCCCCAGCACCGCCGCCCGCCGCGGCGTGCTCCGCGAGCGCCGGACGCGGTTGCTGGGCTGGATCACCGGCAGCGGGGACATGAGGCGGCAAGCGTAGCGCGGGAGACCGGTTGCCAGGTAGACCGAGGAGACTGCGGGCGTCTCGGACCAGGCGCGACGTCGCTGCCAGGCGGCCTTTCCAGCGCTTTCGAGGCCGTGAACGAAATGCCACCCGGGTCTCGTCACAGTCTCCGGCGAACGCCGCGGGGGTTTCCGGGTAGGACTCGAGAAGAGGGGAAGTCGCGGCATAGGTCCGAGCTCGGCGGTGGCGCGGGTCGGCGCCCGGTCTCGGCCCGGATCATCCGACACCGGCGCGAACAGCAGCCCGTTTCGCGAAGTGGTGATGCGACCCGCGCAATGGATCCGTCCGGCGGCGAGTGGCCGCTCGCCTTCTTACCTGGAAGAGCGCCCTCGCAGCTGCCCGCACCGTGACGCGGAGCACGAGACCGGGAGGAAGTGAGCCGTGGTTGAAGCTAGACTCCGGGCATGAGACTCCAGATCCAGGTTCCGTTGCTGCTGCTGTTCGCCGCCGCCGCCTCCGCTGTCGCCTCAGGTAGCGATTTCGACGCCGAGTTCACGGGCCGGACGCTGCGCTGGGACTACTACCATTCGGGCACGGCCGGCGAGGAGCACGTGAGCCTCGACCGCTTCCGGCTCGAGGGCGAGTGGCCGGGGCGGCGCGGCGGGCTGGGCGAGACGTTGGGCTTCGGGAAGTACCGGTTCGTCGTCCGCGACGACGAGAGCGGGGAGATTCTCTTCGCCTCCGGCTTTTCCAGCATCTACGGCGAGTGGGAGACGACGGGCGAGGCGCGCGGCGGCGCCTGGCGGACGTTCCACGAGTCGCAGCGCTTTCCGGAGCCGCGGCGGCCGGTCGCGGTCGCGCTCGAGAAGCGGGGCGACGACGGGGCCTTCGTCGAGATCCACCGCGAGGCCGTCGATCCCGCGAGCCGGTTCGTCGATCGCTCGCCGGTCCCGCGGCGGGGCCGGGCGTGGGCCGTGGTCGAGAACGGACCGCCGGCCGAGAAGGTCGACCTGCTCGTGCTGGGCGACGGCTACACGGCGGCCGAGATGGCGGGCTACGAGGCGGACGTGCGGCGGGTGGTCGACGCCCTCTTCGCCTTCCCGCCGTTCGCCGACCGCAAGGAGGACTTCAACGTCTGGGCCGTCGACGTCGCCGCCGAGAGCTCCGGCGTCACCCGGCCGCGGGGCGGCTTCTGGAACGCGACGGCGCTGGGGCTCGCCTACAACGCCTTCGACTCCGAGCGCTACATGCTCACCTTCGCCAACCGCGAGCTGCGCGAGATCGCGGCCCTGGCGCCCTACGACGCGCTGATCCTGATCGCCAACAGCGACAAGTACGGCGGCGGCGGCATCTACAACCTCTACTCCACCGCGGCAGCGCGCAGCGCCCAGCTGCCCTACCTGATCGTCCACGAGTTCGGCCACGCCTTCGCGGGCCTCGGCGACGAGTACTACACCTCGCAGGTCGCCTACGAGGACTTCGTGGCCGCGGGCAGAGAGCCTTCGGAGCCCAACGTCACGGCGCTCGCCGACCCCGCGCGGCTCAAGTGGGCAGCGCTGGCCACTCCCGGCGTGCCGCTGCCGACGCCGTGGAGCCAGGCCGAGTACGACGAGGTGTCTCTGGCCTTCCAGAAGGTCCGCGCCGAGCTGCGCGCCTCCGGCGCCAGCGAGGCCCGCATGGACGAGTACTTCGCCGAGGTCGCGGCGACGACCGACCCGATGCTGCGGGCCGAGCCGTACTACGGGCAGGTCGGGGCGTTCGAGGGAGCGTCGTACCAGGCGAAAGGGCTCTACCGCCCGGCCGTCGACTGCATCATGTTCTCCCGCAACCCGGACCACTACTGCCCGGTGTGCGCGGCCGCCATCGGCCGCGCCATCGACCTCCACCTCGGCGCGAGCCGCGGCGCGGACTGAGCGGCGTCTCTCGCCGGTCAGTCCCGCTTGCGATCGCGGTCGAAGGCGATGACGGTGCCGTCGCGGGAGCCGGCCGGCTTGGGATTGGCGGCCGGGGGCTTTTCGGAGTTGTCCGCCGCCAGGGCTTGCGGGGGAGCCAGCTGGACGCCGAACTCCACGGACGGGTCGGCGAAGGCCGTCATGGCGGCGAACGGGACGCGGAGGTGGGTCTCGCGGCCGGAGAAGCGCAGGGTGACCTCGAAGCCCGAGTCGTCGGCCGCGAAGTTCCAGAACTGGTGCTGGAGCACGATCGTCAGCTCGTCCGGGTACTCGCGCCGCAGGCCCGGCGGCATCTCCACTCCGTCGGCGTCCGTGCGGAAGGTGACGTAGAAGTGATGGTCGCCCGGCAGCCCCTGCTCGGCGGCCTCGCGCAAGACCCGGGCGACCGCGGCGCGCAGCGCCCCGAAGACGAGGCCCGGATAGTCGATCGTGTGCTCGGTCATCGGCGCCTCAGGCCGGCACGAGCGGGCGGTACTCGGCCTCCCAGATCCAGTCCGCCAGCCGCCGCTCGAGCTCCTCCGGCGCCAGCGGCGGCGCGACCTCCTGGGCGGCCGCCTGGCGCGCCGCCGCCCGGGCGATGCCGTGCGACACGGCGCGCAGCCGGCGCAAGCTCGGGTAGAGCAGGCCGCGCTCGATCTCCCCGTCGCCGACCTCGGAGGCCAGCGTCTCCGCCGCGGCGGTGAACATCTCCTCCGTGACCTCGCGGGCCTCGGCGACCAGGGCGCCCAGGCCCACCCCCGGGAAGATGTAGACGTTGTTGCCCTGGCCGATCTCCCAGGTCCGCCCGCCGTAGGCGACGGGCTCGAAGGGGCTGCCCGTGGCCACGAGGGCGCGCCCTTCGGTCCACGGGATGACGTCCGCCGGCCGGGCCTCCGCCTGGCTCGTCGGGTTGGAGAACGGAAAGACGAGCGGCCGCTCCACGCCGGCGGCCATCGAGCGCACGAGATCCTCCGTGAAGACGCCGGGCTGCCCGGAGACCCCGATGAGCACGGTCGGCCGCAGCTTGGCGACGACCTCGGCGAGAGAGATCTCGTCGCCCGTGAGTCCCAGGCTGGCGGCGTAATCGCGCGGCCAGGAGTAGCCGTTCTTGTACTCCTCTCCCTCGCGGTAGGCCCGGCCCTCGACGAGCAGGCCGCGGCTGTCGACGACGGCGATCCGGCGCCGGATCTCCTCGTCTCCGACTCCGGCGCGGCGCAGCGCGCGGCCGATCTGGTCGGCGATCCCGATCCCGGCGGCGCCGGCCCCCGACATCACGATCCGCTGGTCGGCGAGCGCCGTCCCGGTGGCCCGCACTCCGGCGAGCACCCCGGCCAGCGCCACCGCCGCCGTGCCCTGGATGTCGTCGTTGAACGACAGGATCCGCTTGCGGTAGCGCTCCAGGATGCGCATGGCGTTGACCTTCTTGAAGTCCTCCCACTGCAGGAGCGCCCGCGGGAAGAGCTCCTGGACGGCGGCGACGAACTCCTCCACCAGCGCGTCGTACTCCGCGCCCCGCAGCCGCGGCTGGCGCAGCCCCAGGTAGAGATCCTTGTTCCGCAGCTCCTCGTTGTCGGTGCCGACGTCCAGGCACACGGGCAGCGTCAGCCGGGGGTCGATCCCCGCGCCGAGGGTGTAGAGCGCCAGCTTGCCGATCGGGATGCCCATGCCGCCGGCGCCCTGGTCGCCGAGGCCGAGGATGCGCTCCGCGTCGGTGGCGACGATGAGGCGGACGTCGCGGGACGGGGCGTTGGCGAGCACCCGCGCCACGCTGCCGCGATGCCGCGGCGTGATCCAGACGCCGCGCGGGCGCCGGAAGATCTCGCTGTAGCGCTGGGTGGCCAGGCCGACCGTGGGGGTGTAGACGATCGGCAGGTAGGTCTCGACGTGCTCGAGCAGGAGGCGGTAGAAGAGCACCTCGTTGCGGTCCTGGAGGGCGACGAGGCCGATGTACTGCTCGAGCGGGTCGCCCTTGCTCTGCAGGGCCGCGTGGACCCGCGACACCTGCAGGGGCAGATCGCTGACCTGGTCCGGCAGGAGGCCCTCGAGACCGAAGGCGGCGCGCTCCGCGCGGCTGAACGCCGTGCCCTTGTTGAAATGCGGGTTCTGCAACAGCCCCGTGCCGCGCTCCGCGACGGGGGCGGCGCCGCGCGGGGAGCCGGACTGCTTCGTGGGTGGGGTCATCGCACCCTCCTGCGGGTCGGCGGCGCTTCGCGATACGCTGGCGCCGCGAGAACATTGTAGCGCCAGAACCCGGGACAGCCCCATCCGTAGGGGACCGCGACTCGACTTCAGGAGGACCGCCGATGAAACGCCAAGCCGTGATGCCGACGATCGTCGCCTCGTGCCTCGCCCTGCTCGCCGGAGCGGCGCGCGGCCAGGTCCCCGACGAGTTCACCAACTTGCAGCTGCTCGGCCCCGAGATCTCGAAGGCCGAGCTCATCGCCACGATGAAGGACTGGGCCATGGGGCTCGGGGTGCGCTGCAACCACTGCCACGACGGGCCGGACGATCTCGCCGGCATGGACTTCGCGAGCGACGAGAAGGCGACCAAGCGGACGGCGCGGCGCATGCTGGCGATGGTGCGCGAGATCAACGGCGAGCTGCTGGCGGACCTGCCCACCGCCGACGAGGGCGCCGGCCACGAGACCGTCTCCTGCTACACCTGCCACCGCGGACGGGACGAGCCGCCGCGCAGCCTCGCCGCGGAGCTCGAGGACGCCGCGGCCGAAGGCGGGGTCGACGCGGCCCTGGCGCGCTATGACGCCCTGCGGGCGGAGTCCTACGGAGGCGGCGCCTACGACTTTTCCGAGACCGCCCTGAACCGAGCCGCCGGCTACTTCATGGAAGCGGGACGCCCCGAGGACGCCGTCAAGGCGCTCGAGAAGAACCTCGAGTACTACCCGGAATCCGCAGACGTCCACGCCCTGATCGGCATGATCCGCCTGCAGAGCGGCGACCACGCCGCGGCTCGGGCCGCGCTCGAGCGCGCGCTCGAGCTCGACCCCGAGAACCGCACGGCCGGTCGCGCCGTGCAGATGCTCCCCGCCGCCCCGGCCGCCGAGGAAGGGGACGGCTGAGGGGGCGCCACCCCTTGGCAACCGGGGGCGCTCCTGGCATTCTGCGGGGATGGACGACGCTGCCGGGGCGCTCGAAGCCCGCTCCAGGGAGGCCCGAAGGGCGAGGTGGGCGGCGCCGGTGCTGCTCGCCGGGGCGCTCGTCGCGCCCGGCGCGGCCGCCGCCTACGAGACGGACCAGTACTTGCATCGCGCGCTGCCGCTGGCCGACGCGGTCGAGCCGCTCAACGCGGAGGTCAACCTGGCGCTCGAGAACATCGCGGCGCGCTGGCGCGCCGGTCCCGACCCGCGGCGCTTCGCCCGCGCCGTCTACGTCGAGCTGGGCGGCCGCCACTGGGTCGACCGGCTGGAGCGCTGGGCGATCCGCAGCCCGGAGATCGACAAGGTCGAGCACTACAAGCGCCATTCCATCTACCGGGGGATGTCGCCGTTCGCGCGGCGGGTCGGCTACCTCTTCGGCGTCGGGCCGACGATCAACGTCGCCGGCACCCGTTTCGGCACCGACAAGCTCGGTCACTTCATCTCCCAGGGTTGGAAGTACCACAAGCGCTACCTCAGGAACCCGACCGCGGAGCACGCGGTGCGCCTCGGAGTGCGCAACGAAGCCTCGATCTTCGGCTCGCCGTTCACCGGCTCGTTCTCGAACGCCGATCTCGTGGCCAACTACGAGGGGCTGCGCTTCTACCGCAGCCTCTTCGAGGACGGGATCGTCGGCGAGCTGCCGGCCATCGTCGAGTTCACGGGCGCCGGGGCCCGCCTGCGGCGGCCGTTCGACTTCCGCGACCACGTCAACGACTACTGGGACGAGGCGCTCAATCCCAACCGCTTCGACCGCCTCATGAGCGGGCCGATGCTGCGCCGGCTCGCGACCCTGTGCCCCGAGTACGAGGCCGATCCCGGCCTGTGGGTCTCGTCCTCCGACGCCGAGCTGCGAGAGCGCTACTCCCACCTCGGGATGCGCGACGGGAGGCGGTACCGCCTCGACCAGGTGTGCACCGCGCGCGGCCCGGGGAGCGGGGGAGCCCGCGCGAACGGACGGCCCGGCGACCGCGGCGGGCCGGGGTCCGAGCACCCCGAGGAGAGGCGGAACCGGTAGCCGAGGCTGCTATGCTGCCCGCCCGCCGCCCAGCCGCGGTCCCCCACCCTTCCCCGGGAGCCCGAGAGCCCCTGGCAGCGCCATGATGGCAGCGCCCGCCAACACCACCCCCGGCCTGGTCTGCGCCCACCACCACCTCTACTCGGCGCTCGCCCGCGGCATGCCGGCGCCGCCGCGGACGCCAAACAGCTTGCGGGAGATCCTCGAGCAGGTCTGGTGGCGGCTCGACGCCGCCCTCGATCTCGAGATGATCCGGTGGTCGGCGATGCTCGGCGCTCTCGAGGCCCTCGAGGCCGGGACCACCGCGATCGTCGACCACCACGAGTCGCCCAACGCCATCGAGGGGTCGCTCTCGGCGATCGCCGAGGCTTGCGCCGAGGTCGGCGTCCGCGTCCTCTGCGCCTACGGCGTGACGGACCGCCACGGCCGCGACGGGGCGCGGCGCGGCCTCGCCGAGAACGAGCGCTTCCTGCGCGCCGGCGGGCGCGGCCTGGTGGGCGTCCACGCCGCGTTCACCTGCGAGCCGGAGACCCTGGCAGCGGCCGCGGGCCTGGCGGCGGACCTCGGCGTCGGCGTCCACGTCCACGTCGCCGAGGGGCCCGACGACGCCGGCGCGGCGCGCCGGCTGGCGGGCCTGGCGCGCCCCGACTGGCTGCTCGCCCACGGCGTCCATCTGGCGGACGACCACGGCCTGCCGGGGACGATCCTGCACAACGCGCGCTCCAACATGAACAACGGCGTGGGCTACGCCCGCCCCGGCCGCTTCTCCAACCCGGTCGCCCTCGGCAGCGACGGCATCGGCGCCAACATGGTCGAGGAGTTCCGCCTGTCCTATTTCAAGCAGCGGGAGGCCGACGTGACGGCCACCCCCGAGACCGCCTGGAGCTGGCTCGAGAACGGCTGGCGGCTCGTCCCGGAGGCGCGCGCGGACCGCGTCACCTGGTCCTACGAGCCGATGGATCCGTGGCACCTCGCGTTCACCCCGGGCGTGCGCCCGCTCGCGATCGAGGTCGGCGGCGAGACCGTGCTCCGCGACGGCCGGCCGACCCGCGTCGACCCCGTCGAGATCCGGGCGCGGGCCGCCGAGCAGGCCCGGCGCCTGCACGCCCGGCTCTGACGCCGCCGGCCCGGCGGGCTACCGCGAGACCCCGGTGGAGAGCACGGCGAGATCCTCAGCGCCGGCCGTGCCGCCGGCGGCCGCGAGCGCCAGGAGCCCCGCCAGCCCGGCCGAGCCCGTGGCGTCGACGGCGATGCCGGCGAATCGGCGCGCCAGCGTGTTCGCCTCCTTGAGCACCCGCTCCGAGACGACCAGGGGAACGCCGCCGGTGACGAGCATCGCCCGGACCAGGGCGAGCCAGTCATAGGTCTCGTCGTCGAGGATCCCGGTGGCGACGCTTCGCGGCTCCTGCTCCCAGGGCCACATGAAGGCCTGGCGGTGGGCGGCCGCGTAGCGCAGCGCCTCCTCCACCGCCGCCGCCGGCACCGACTCCAGGATCCACTCGGCGCGCGCCCGCCGGCCGCGCGGCGGGTCGCCGCCGGCCGCCGCGACGAGCCGTTCGGCGACGAGGTCGTAGGCCCGCGCCAGCGGCGCCGCGCCCTCGCTCTGCACCGTGACGAGGCGCGGCAGGCGGCGCACGAGGCCCAGGACGCGGGCCTCTTCGAAGCCCCGGGCCACGGCCGTGGCGAGCGCCCCGCCCCCCACCTGGACGGCCAGCACGTCGAGCTCCACCGCGTGCTCGATGAGAACGGAGATCATCTCGAAGGCCAGCGTCTCGCCCCCCTCGAGGACGAGGCCGTTCTCCGGTCCCTGGCAGGTGAACGGCAGGGCGCCGGCCGCCACGGCTTCGCGAAACCGCCGGTAGCTGGGGTCGCCGCCCGCCCCGGGCTGCCGCGGGCAGCGGGTCAGCGTGGCCCCGAGACGCTCGAGCCGCCCCACGACGGCCGGGTCGGCGTGGGCGGGGACGAAGACGGCGAGCGGGCGCGCCGCCGCCACCGCCACGACCGCGGCCGCCAGCGCCGCGTTGCCGCAGCTGGCGATCGCCAGCGGCCGCGGCTCGCCGGCGGTTCCCAGCGCCCGTTGAACCTCCAGCCAGATCGCCAGGCCCATCAGGTGCCGCGCCTTGTGGGAGCCGGCGACGTTCGCCGTCTCGTCCTTGACCCACAGCCTCGGCATCCCCAGCTCGTGCGCGAGGACCCGGCGCGGGCGGAAGGGGGTGACCCGGAACCCCTGCCCGTCGACCGCCGCGACCGCGTCGTCGAGGCGCCTCACGAGAGCCACGAACTCCGCGTCGCCCAGGCCGCCGGCGAGCGCAGCGTGATAGCTCGCCAGCAGCTTCCGGTACTTGACGAACGGGTTGGTCTCGGCGGCCAGGAAGTCGTGCTTCAGCGGCCCGACGGCGGGCAGCGCCGCGGGGTCGAGGACCCGGGTGAGGACGTGGTCCGTGTCGTCGTCCGCCCCTGCCGCGGAGCAGCGGAAGGGATAGGGCTCGCCGGCCGGCACGGGGCGACGGCAGCCCGAACAGAAGTGCTGGATCGCCGGTCGCACGCGGTCATTGTAGCGACTGTCGTGGCGTCAACCGGTCGCCGCGCGCCGGTTGAACTCCTCGATCATCCCGTCCCAGGTGGCCAGCAGGGGATGCAGGCCGCGCCAGAAGGCCTGGTCGCGGCGCGCCACGAAGTCCTCGAGCGAGACCCCCTGCTGCTCCACCCAGGTGAAGTAGCCCAGGTTGAAGATCCTTTCGCGGTCGCGCCGGGAGAGCTCGAGAAGATGCTCGTCGTCGGCCCCGAGCAGGTAGCGGTCGTGGACCTCGCCCGCCGCCGCGGCGCCGAAGCCGTCCGCGTAGTCGCGCGCCAGGATCTTCTCGAGCTCGCTCGCGTAGAGCTCGGCGCCGTCCGTCGCCACCGTCAGCAGCAGGTCCTCGGTGCCGAGCCGCCGCCGCTTGGCGAGCTGGATCGCGGCGACGACGTTGCAGATCGCCGACAGGCCGAACCTGTGGAGCTCGGCGATCACCGCGGCGGGCACGCCCCGGCCGCGAAGGTGCTCGCGGCCGGCGTCGCTGTTGAACAGCACGAAGAGGGCGTCGGTCGCCCGGTCCGAGACGGCGGTGACGACGTCCGTGTTCATGACGTTGTGGATCAACGGCACGTGCTTGTCGCCGATGCCCTGGATGTTGTGCTCGCCGAAGCCGTTGTAGAGCAGGGTCGGGCACTCCAGGGCCTCGACGGCCATCACCAGCGAGTCGTGGCGCGCCTTCAGGTACTCCCCCGCCGCCAGGGTGCCGGCCGACCCGGTCGCCGACACGAAGGCGCGCAGCTGCAGCCCGGGCGCCGCCTCCCGCCGGGCGCCGAAGACGGCGTCCATCGCCCGGCCGGTGCAGAAGTAGTGGGCGAGGTGGTTCCCGAACTCGCTGAACTGGTTGAAGACGACGTTCCCGGGATCGCGCTCGAGCTCGGCGCAGCGGTCGTAGATCTCCTTGACGTTGCTCTCCGAGCCCGCGGTACGGACGATGTCGCCCGGCTCGCTGACCCAGCGCTCGAGCCACGCGAAGCGCTCGCGGCTCATGCCCGCGGGCAGGACGGCCACGCCGCGACAGCCCATGATCCGCGAGATCGCCACCCCGCCCCGGCAGTAGTTGCCGGTCGACGGCCAGACGGCCTTCTGGCGCCCGGGATCGAACTGCCCGGTGACGATTCGCGGCGCCAGGCAGCCGTAGGTGGCCAGCACCTTGTGGGCGTGGATCATCGGAAAGCGATCGGCCAGGACGACGGCGATCGGCGCCGCGACGCCGGTCAACGCCGGCGGCAGGACGACGTGCTCCGGCACCCCGACGAGCTCCGCCGCGCCGCCATGGCGCGAAGCCCCGTTGTGCCAGTGCACCCGGAAGAGGTTCAAGCCGTCCGCGGCGTCGCGGTCGACGCCCGCCAGCGCTGCCGATACCTCGCTCGGAATCGTGTCCGGCGCCGCGAGCTGGGCGAAGGTCGGCAAGCGCAGCCGGGCCTCCCGGAAGCGGGCCACCGTGCCGTCGTAGACCTTCCGGTCGACGATCGTCGTCTCCAATCCCAGCTTCGCCATGATCGCCGCCCTTCTCGAAAAGAGAGCGACGAGCCTAGCGCCTCGCCCGCCGAAGCCGCAACGAGTTCCCGACGCCCCGCAAGACGCGCTGCTCGCGTTCCCGCCACGGGGTTCGACTTCCGGGTGGCCGGCGGCTACGCTAATGCCGCACCCGCAAAGGCGTGGCCGCTCGCGCGCCTGACCGACCGATGGGCCTTCTGATCAAGAACGGAACGGTCGTGACCGCCGAGGGTCTCTCGGTGGGCGACGTTCGCTGCCGCGAGGGGCGGATCGTCGAGCTCGGCGCCGGTCTCCCGGCGGCCGGCGAGCGCGTCGTCGACGCTTCGGGCCAGTACGTCTTCCCCGGCGGCGTCGACCCCCACGTCCACATGGAGCTGCCGGTGGCCGGGACGGTGTCGAGCGACGACTTCGAGACGGGGACGGCGGCGGCCCTCGCCGGGGGCACGACGACCGTGATCGACTTCGTGCACCCCGAGCGCGGCGAGGACTTCGCGAGCGCCCTGGCCGCCCGGCGCCGGGCGGCCGCCAGGTCCGTGATCGACTACGGGCTCCACATGGCCGTCACCTGGTGGGGCGAGCGGACGGCGGACTGGATCGCCCGTTGCGCGGCGGACGGGGTCCCCTCGTTCAAGATCTACCTGGCCTACAAGGCGACCGTGGGGATCGACGACGGGGACGTGCTGCGCGCCATGGCGGCGGTGCGGCGGGCGGGCGGCGTCGTTCTGGTGCACGCCGAGCACGGCGAAGCGGTCGAGCATCTGCGCGACCGCTTCGCCGCCGCGGGCGCAACGCACCCCAGGTTCCACGCTCTCTCGCGCCCCCCGGCGCTCGAGGGCGAGGCCACCCACCGCGCGGCGACGCTCGCCGCGACGGCCGGGGCGTCGCTCTACGTCGTCCACGTGACCTGCCGCGAGGCGATCGCCGCCGTGGCCGCCGCCCGCGAGCTCGGCTGGGCGGTCGACGGCGAGACCTGTCCGCAGTACCTGATGCTCGACGACCGCGTGTACGAAGCCGACGGCTTCGAAGGGGCGGCCTTCGTCGTCGCGCCGCCGATCCGGCCGCGCGGTCACCAGGAGGCGCTGTGGGAGGCCCTCGCGGGCGGCGTGCTGAACGCCGTCGGCAGCGACCACTGCCCGTTCACGATGGAGCAGAAGCGGCTGGGCGAGTCCGACTTCCGCTGCATCCCCGGCGGGGCCGCGGGGGTCGAGCATCGCCTCGCTCTCCTCTACACCTACGGCGTGGGCGCCGGCCGCCTGAGCCTCGAGCGGTTCGTCGACCTCGTCGCCACCGGGCCGGCGAAGCGCTTCGGCCTCTACCCCCGCAAGGGCGCGATCGAGGTCGGCGCCGACGCCGACCTCGTCGTCTGGGACCCGGACGCGACGGGAGCCATCTCCGCGGCGACCCACCACCACCGCACCGACCGCAGCATCTACGAGGGAACCGAGCTCGAGGGCCTGCCGTCCTGGGTCATCGCCAACGGCGTGGTGCGACTCGGTCCGGACGGGCTCGACGTCGAACGCGGCGCGGGCCGCTTCCTCGCGCGCCGCGCTCTGGCGCCCCGACCCGACTGATCAGAGTAGACCGGTGCAGCCATCCGCCGGTCGCCTTTCAGGTAGCGCGGTGATCGGCATCCCCGAGCTGACCGGCTCCGCCCGATGGGCCGTGAAGTGACTCTCGAGGAGGCCGATTTCGGTCGATCGAGCCAGAATGTTCACCGCCTTACCTGGAAAACGACCGTCGCAGGCCCCAGCTGCTCGAACGGGCGTACGAGCCGAGGGGACCCGCTGCCCGGGCAACGACCTGGGCATTGAGAGCAGGCGAGCCCCGGGTAGACCCGCTCCGGGCGCCGTTGGCGTCGCCCGGCGGCGGACGCCGCCCGGCCGGCTAGAAGACCCAGACGAGCAGGGCCTGGATCGCGTTCTCGTCCGTGGGGGTGCCCAGCTTGTTCTGCCAGTACTGGTACTCGATGCCGAGCGCCAGGCTGGGCGTCGCGTAGAAGCGGAACTGCGGCTGGGCCAGGATCCAGCCCTCGACCCGGTCGCCGAACTCGTTGTCGCGGCCGTCGATGTACTCGGCGTGCCCTTCGATCGAGAACTTCCCGTTCTTGAACGGCCGCTTCCAGCTGAAGTCGAGCATCCACGAGTCGCCCTCGGAAGGTGCCGACCCGCCGTTGGCGATCCCCACGCTGTCGTCGAGGTAGAGGGTCAGGTCGGTGTTGAGGAACGCGAAGCCCGGGCAGTTCCACGACAGGTTGACTCCCGGCAGGTACTTCACGGAGTCGGCATCCGGAGCCCAGTTGAAGCCGGCGACGAAACGGACGTCCTTGAGCATGCCGCCCATGGGCTCCTTGCGGAAGCTGAAGTACGAGTACCACTCGCCGTAGGTGTCCGTGTCGCCGAAGCCGCCGCTGTCGGAGGAGATGACGTCGAAGAAGAAGAAGTTCTCGCCGTGCTTCCAACCGCTGGCGTGCTGGAAGGTGAAGATCGTCGTTGTCTTGGTGCCCGTCGGGGCTCCCGGAAAGAACTCCGGAGTCTCGAGGTCGCCGTACTGGATCTGGAACTCGGTATTGCTCCAGATGGCGCCCGCGACGGACTGCGGCGAGAGCATCAAGGCGGCCGTGATCGCGAGGGACAGGACTGCGGCGGATCTTGCTCGGTCGGACATGGCGAGTCTCCTGGTGGTAGACGTGAGATCGGAGCGCACGGTCATCTGCCGAGCCCGCGCTCTTCCGGGGTCCCGGGGATCAGATTGTCGAGCAGAATGCCGAGGACGGCGGCCACGGCCATGCCCGTCGACCCGATCGCGGCGACGATCCCGCCCACCGTGGCGGGCAGCGCGGCCAGCAGACCCTCGACGGTGGGGGTGTACATGGCGAGGGTCTGGCCCGGGCCGAGCGCGTCGACGCTCGCGCGCGCCGCGAAATAGGCCGGCACCGACAACCCCATGAAGAGCGAGAAGCCGGAGATGAAGAGGTTGCGGTCGCTCGACAGGTCGGCCTTCGCCAGCTGCTGGATCCCGATGGCGGCGATGAGGCCGAAGAGCGCGCAGTAGAGCGCGCCCACCACCGGCCCCGGGATGGCGGCCGCGAAGCCGCCGAACTTGCCGAAGATGCCCAGCACGACGAGGATGACGCCGCCGACCTGCACCACCCAGCGCGAGCCCACCTTCGTCAGGCCGATGAGGCCGATGTTCTCGGAGTAGGAGGTCGACGCGAAGCCGCCGAAGATCCCGGTCAGGAAGCAGCCGATGCCCTCGGAGCCGATGCCCCGGTCGAGCTGCCGGGCGGTCGGGGTGCCGCCGCCCGACATGTAGGAGACGGCGTGGTAGTCGCCCACCGATTCGATCATCGAGGCCAGATAGCCCGCCAGGATGGCCAGGAAGAACCCGAGGTGGAACTTCGGCAGGCCCCAGGGAAAGAAGAGCTCGCCGGGCGCGAGGCGCACCCACTGCGAGTCGTGGACCGCACCGAGACTCACGTGCGACGGATGCCCTTCCGGGAAGACCCCGGCCTGCGAGAGCACGTAGCACAGCACCGTCACCCCCACGACCGCGGTGAGGATCGGAAACAGCCGGAAGAACCTCTTCCGGCGCGAGAGCACGAGGGAGAAGACGATGATGAGGAGGATCGTGAGACCCGAGATCGGCCAGTGGGTGCCGGCCTTCGGCGCCCCGTGCATGAAGAGCGCGAGCCCGATCAGCATGATCACCGGGCCGATCACGACGGGCGAGAGGGCGCGGCGGAGGAACCCGACGAGACCGCTGTAGCCGATCGCGATCTCGACCAGGGCGCCGGCGAGGATCGCGCCCGCGATGTACTGCATGGCCAGCGGCCCCACCGCGACGCCGGTCTCCGCGGCCTCGGCGCTCGCGGCGCCGATGATCAGGAAGAACGCGCCGAGGAACGAGAACGACACCCCCTGGACGATCGGGAGTCGCGAGCCGATCGTCGTCTGCAGGAGCGTGGCCAGACCCGAGCAGAGCATGACGGCGGAGATCAGCCGGGCGGTGTCGGCGGCGCTCAGCCCCATGGCGGGACCGAAGAGCAGCGGCACGCTGACCGTGGCGCCGAACATCGTCAGGACGTGCTGCAGCCCCAGCACCAAGCTCCGGGCGGGCCCGGGCCGGTCCTCGAGGCCGTAGATCGGCCGCGCGGCAGTCGAGTGCTCCGGAGTGCTCGATTGCCCATGGTCGGGCATGGCAACCTCCTCGAATCAGGGTGGGTTTCGGGTATCCGATGATTCTACAGGAACGGTCGTGCCTCCCCGCCCGTGGTAAAGTTTCCGACCTACGTTTCAGTGATCGGAAGCTCCGCGTCCGGCTTCGGGCGTTGCCGAGAGGCGCCACCGGGTCCACTCGGCCAGGGCTCGACCGGGCCTGCCCGAGGGCAGCGGCGATTCCCCGGCCGCGCGGCGTGCCGCCGAAGCAGTCCGACCTACCTGGAGGAACCTGGAATGAGCGCTACAGCCGAGACGAAGTTCCACTACCCAGTCTTCGCCCGGAGCGACTTCAGCGCCTTCTGGGCGCTCTTCACCGACAACTTCACCAACCTCCTGGTGATCAGCGGCGTGTGCAAGTTCGTCTTCGACATGCCCAACGAGATCGTCTTCGGCCGCATCATCCCGGGGGCCTCGTTCGCCATCCTGGTGGGCGTCTGCTTCTACAGCTGGCTGGCCCACCGGCTGGCCCGGCGGGAGCAGCGCACGGACGTCACGGCCCTGCCCTACGGCATCAGCACGCCGGTCATGTTCGTCTATCTCTTCGGCGTCATCGGCCCGATCTACTTCTCGACCAACGACGCCCTCCTGGCCTGGCAGGTCGGCCTCGGCGCTGGCTTCATGGGCGGGCTCGTGGCCGCGGCTGGCGCCCTCGTCGGGCCTTTCATCAAGCGGGTGACGCCGCGCGCCGGCATGCTCGGCACGCTCTCCGGCATCGCCCTCGTCTTCATCGGCGTCACGGCGATGGCGCTCGTCTTCGAGTCGCCGATCATCGGCTTCATCTCGCTGACGATCATCCTCTGGGGCCTCGTCGGACGCTACAAGCTACCCTTCGACATCCCCGCCGGGCTGCTGGCCCTGGGCCTGGGCACCGTCGTCGCCCTGGCCATGGGCACGTCGAGCATCAGCACCGAGGGGGTCGCCTTCTACCTCCCCCTGCCCTACTTCGGCGACATGATCGTCGGCATCAAGCACCTCTTCGCCAACTCCGAGCTGTTCCTGGTGCTCATCCCGGTGCAGATCTACAACTTCATCGAGACGATGAACAACGTCGAGTCGGCGGAGGCCAAAGGCGACAAGTACCCGGTCGGCGCGGCCATGGCCTTCGACGGCGCCGGCACGTGCCTCTCGGCGATCTTCGGCTCGCCGTTCCCGACGACGGTGTACATCGGCCACCCGGGCTACAAGCGGATCCACGCCCGGGCGGGCTACACCCTCGGCGTCGGGGTGGTCCTCACCCTGGCCTCGATGTTCGGGCTGCTCGCGTTCCTCGCCAATCTCGTGCCGCTGGCGGCGACGGCCCCGATCCTGATCTACATCGCGATGACCCTGATCTCCGAGAGCGCCGCCTCGGTGCCGCGCACCCACGCCATGGCCATCGCCGTGGCCATGATGCCTCACGTCTCGGAGCTCCTGATGGTCAAGTGGAACTCCATGCTCCAGGCCCTGAGGGACTTCGGGGCGGAGAAGCTGCCCGCCGCCGTCGACACCCCGGAGTTCGTCGCCCAGATGAGCCAACAGGGCGCCCGAGTCCTGGGGCAGGAGACCCTGGCCCAGGGCTCGATCATCACGGGGATGATCTGGGGCGGCTTCACCGCTCTCATCATCGACGGCAAGTTCCGCAACGCCGGCATGTTCGCCCTCGCCGCGGCCGCCATGAGCTCGGTGGGGATCCTGCACGGCCCGGCGCTGCACGCACCCGACCTCTCGCCGGTCGTCGTCGGCTACCTGATCATGGGGATCTTCCTGATCGTCTATCCGATGACGACCGAGGTGAAGCCGCTCTATCAGGACGACCTGGCCGAGAAAGAGGGTTAGCAGGGCTCTCTTCCACCACTCTTGGCAACAGGTGGTCTATGCGGTCACCCTGCGGCCTTTCACGTAGACCTCGGCGACGGCGACCTCGTTGCAGGCCATCAGCAGCTTGAAGAGCCGTCCCGCGCTCTCGTTCTCCGGGTCGGCGGAGGGCAGGCCCAATTCGAGGGCGTGGGCCAGGGGCTCCCAGCGTGAGGCGTCGATGACGACCATGTCGGCCTCGCGGCCCGGGTCGAAGTTGCCGATCCGGTCTTCGAGGTCGAGGGCGCGGGCGCCGGCCACGGTGGCGAGGTGGAGCAGCGCCGCCGGGTGGAGAGCGACGCCGGCGGCCCCGGGCTCGCTGATGTGGACCTTGAAGGCGGCGTTGAGGACGTAGGGCAGGAACCAGCTGTCGCCGGCGGCGAAGTCCGTCCCCGCGGCGATGTTGACCCCCGAGGCCGCCGTCCGCCGCCAGGGCATCGTGCCGCTGCCGAGGAAGAGCTGGCTGTTGGGGCAGTGCGCCACCGAGGTCCGGGTCTCGGCCAGGCGCGCCAGCTCCGCGTCCGTGCAGTGGACGCAGTGGGCCATGACGCTGCGCCGGCCGAGGAGGCTGCGCCCCCCTCTCCGGCTGCCGCGCAGGAAGCGCCCGTCGTAGGTGTCGAGATAGGTGTCCACCCCGTAGCTGCCGAGGACGGCCGCGATCTCGCCGTCGCCCGCGCGGTTGTTCTCGTTCAGGTGGGACGTGAAATAGACCCCGCGGCGCCGGTAGTGGTAGTAGAGCTCGCCGAGCGCCGCGAGCGTCTTCGCGGTCACCGACAGGGAGAAGCGCGGGACGATCGCCACCGCCAGGAGAGCCTCGCGGGCGGCCTCCTCCGAGGCCGGGTGCCAGCGCTCGATCTCCGCCTCGGTCAGGCGGATCGCCTCCTCCTCGCCGGTGACGAGCGGCCGCGCCGCGCGGGACCCGACGGTCTGGATGCCGCGGCCGATCACGCCGCGCAGGCCGCGCCGCCGGTACTCTTCGAACAACGCGTCCTGGGCCACGGGGAAGGCGGAGCCGAAGACGAGCGAAGTGGTCGTCCCGGCCGCGGCGAGGCGGCGGCAGAACTCCCGCGCCGCCCCGCGGGCGAACGCCTCGTCGGCCAGGCGGGCCTCGGCCGGAAAGATGCACTCGTCGAGCCACTCGAGGAGCTGGCCGCCGCCGTAGGCGTCGACGGAGTATACCTGCGGGAAGTGGACGTGGGCGTCGACGAAGCCGGGCAGGATGAAGGCGCCGCCATGGTCGACGATCCGGACCTCCTCTTCCTCGTCTTCCAGGCGATCGGCCCAGCGGCCGCACCACTCGATGATCCCGTCGTCGCCGACCGCGAGGGCGCCGTCCGGAATCTCGACGAGGGCTTCCGGGGCCTCCTCCACCGTGGGCCGCCCCGCGAGGTGGAAGACGTGTCCCCGGTGGAGGGTGGTCATGGCGCCCCGGCCGCGCCGCCGCCCTCGGCCGCGAGACGCGCCTCGAGCTCCGCGACGGCCAGGAGCACCGCCTCCGGGGTCGCCGGGGCGTCGAGACGCGGGCTCGCCCGATGCTCGCCGGCGCTCGCCACGGCGTCCTTGATGGCGAAGAACACGGACATCGCGAGCATCAGAGGCGGCTCGCCCACGGCCTTCGAGCGGTGGATCGTGGGCTCCTGGTTGCGGCCCGACGCCAGCAGAGCGACGTGGAGCGCCGCCGGCAGGTCGCCGGCCGTGGGGATCTTGTAGGTCGACGGAGCATGGGTCTGAAGCGCCCCCGCGTCGTCCCACCACAGCT
>Ga0224512_10001414_pt1 | contig 23122 bp, 19 predicted proteins | sample SF_May12_sed_USG_4_FD_169103 | JGI IMG/M metagenome (GOLD analysis project Ga0224512, IMG submission 169103) | Sediment microbial communities from San Francisco Bay, California, United States - SF_May12_sed_USGS_13 | ecosystem: Environmental > Aquatic > Marine > Sediment | place: USA... | reverse complement strand
GCTGGATGACGCTGCAACGCGTGAGGATCCGGTATTCGGCCTCGAGGTTCCTACCGCGTGCCCCGGCGTCCCCCCTGAGGTGTTGAATCCCAAGAGCACGTGGAGCGACGGCGCGGCGTACGACGCCCAGGCGTCGAAGCTCGCCGGGATGTTTCGAGCCAACTTCGAGCAGTACGGGAAGGACGTGAGCGCCAAGGTCGCGGCGAGCGGCCCCCGCTGATTCGCCGGCTGGCCGGATCGACCGTCCATGCAGCGAGCCACTCGAGCGGTAATACCAGTAGCGGTCGGGACCGCATTGTGGTTCGTGCCGGCGCCGGACGGAGTCGAACCGGCGGCCATGCACCTCCTGGCCATCTTCATTGCGACCATCGTCGGTATCATGCTCAAGCCGATGCCGATGGGGGCGGTCGCCTTCGTCGGGATTTGCGCAACAACTCTGACCGGCACGCTCTCCGTCGGCGAGGCGTTGACCGGTTTCGGGAACGCGGTGATTTGGCTCATCGTGCTCGCGTTCTTCATTTCGCGCGGGTTCATCAAGACGGGGCTGGGCGCCCGCATCGCCTATCTCTTCATGGCGGCATTGGGCCGGCGATCTCTGGGATTGGGATACGGGCTCATTGCGACGGACCTCGTCTTGGCACCGGCCATCCCGAGCAACACGGCACGCGCCGGCGGTGTGATCTTCCCTATTCTTCGGTCAGTCGCCGAGGCCTATGGGAGTCGCCCGCACGACGGCACGGCCGGTCGCATCGGCGCCTTTCTCACGACGGCGTCGTTTCAGGGGACCGTGATCACGAGTGCCATGTTCCTCACGGCGATGGCGGCCAATCCGCTCGCAGCGCAGCTCGCTGGGGACCAGGGGATCACCATCACATGGGTGGGCTGGGCGACGGCGGCCGTGGTACCAGGCTTCGTGAGCCTCGCACTCGTCCCATCAGTCCTGTACCGTCTCGCTCCGCCGGAAATCCGAGAGACGCCCAATGCGGCCGCGCTGGCACGCGAGCGACTGCAGGCGATGGGACGGCTCACGCGCGACGAGTGGGTCATGCTCGGGACGTTTGCGCTGCTCCTCACCCTCTGGATTCTGGCCAAACCCCTATCGGTACACACGACGGTCACGGCCATGCTCGGCCTCGTGCTCCTGCTCGTGTCCGGCGTGCTCAAATGGGACGATGTGCTCGACGAGAGGGGTGCGTGGGACACCTTGGTGTGGTTCGCCGCGCTCGTCATGATGGCGTCGTTCTTGTCACGTTTGGGACTGATTCCCTGGTTCAGTGCGACGGTTGGCCAGTGGTTCACCGGAGTCGGTTGGCTCGCCGCCTTCACGGCGCTCAGCCTCATCTACTTCTACAGTCATTACTTCTTTGCCAGCAACACGGCGCATGTGAGCTCGATGTACGCGCCCTTCCTCGGCGTTGCACTGGCCGTGGGAACGCCTCCATTGCTTGCCGGGCTCGCGCTGGCCTTCTTCAGCAACCTGTTCAGCAGCATGACGCATTACGGGACCGGACCGGCCCCCGTGCTATTCGGCTCCGGCTATGTCCCTCTGGGGACATGGTGGAGGCTCGGGTTTCTCGTCAGTGTACTCAACATCGTCGTATGGATCTTCGTGGGTGGTCTCTGGTGGAAGATCCTCGGGATATGGTGAGCCACACCCTCTTCAAGGGAGTCACACCACCACGTGTCCGACGTTGCGCCTGATGCCAAACCCGTCAGCAGGGAGCCGCCTGCCTTGCCGGAGCAACTGTTTCGGCGGTTCCAGGAGCTAGGAATCGACGTGACCACCGTGCAGCACGCACCGGTCTACACGGTGGAGGAAGCCAAGACCGTGCGAGGGACGCTCGAGGGATGTCATACCAAGAACCTGTTCCTGCGAGACAAGAAAGGCAGCATGTGGCTGGTCGTCTGCCAAGAAGACCGATCGGTCGACCTCGGGGATCTTGCCCGGCGGCTCGGAGCCAAGCGATTCTCGTTCGGCAGTGCCGCGCGATTGATGGAGTATCTGGGAGTCGTGCCGGGTGCTGTGACCCCGTTTGCGGTGATCAACGACCAGGACGGTGCCGTGCGCGTCGCCATCGACCGAGCTATTCTCGATCGTGAACCGCTGAATTTTCATCCGCTGGACAACGCGATGACGACGTCCATCGGTGCGCAGGCATTCCTCCGGTTTCTCGACGCCGAGAACCACACACCACATTTCATTGACTTCGACCTCGACCACCCTCCGCCTTGAGCCACCGGGCAACGCTGAGTACAATCTCCAACGCACGCCCTAACCCTTGGTGACGGTTCCATGACTGCGAAAACGAAAGACACAACCGCGACCTTCGAAAAGCTTGGCGCTTTCTACCTTGGCCGCGGCTACGACCTCGAGAGCGGCTCCACGACGGCCGATCCTCTGCTGTACGATGCCAAAGACCTCACCACCCACGCGGTGTGTGTCGGCATGACGGGGAGTGGCAAGACCGGACTCTGCATCTCTTTGCTCGAAGAAGCCGCGATCGACGGCATCCCGACGATCGCCATCGATCCGAAAGGGGACTTGGGCAACTTGATGCTCACGTTTCCGAAGCTGCGCCCCGAGGATTTCCGGCCGTGGATCGAGGAGGCACAGGCGGCACGTAAGGGCATGTCCTCAGACGAATTCGCGGCGAGCACGGCCGAGCTGTGGAAGAACGGCCTCGCTGAATGGGGCCAGGACGGTGCGCGCATCAGCAAACTGCGCAACGCCGCGGACGTCGCGATCTACACTCCGGGGAGCAGCGCAGGCCTGCCACTCACCGTGATGCGGTCATTTACCGCACCTGGCGCCGACTTCGTCGCGGACGCCGACGCGTTTCGCGAGCGGATCATGGCCACCGTGTCAGGGTTGCTGGCATTGCTCGGTATCGACGCCGACCCGGTTCGAAGCCGCGAACACATCCTCTTGTCCAATCTCTTCGAGCGAGCGTGGAGCGAAGGCCGGGATCTGGATCTGGCGACGCTCATCGCCGAAGTGCAGTCGCCGCCCATTGAGCGGATCGGCGTGATGGAACTCGAGACGTTCTATCCGAGCAAAGAGCGATCCGAGCTGTCGATGACGCTCAACAACTTGCTCGCCTCGCCGGCGTTCGCCGCCTGGATGGAGGGGGAGCCGCTCGAGATCCCGCGCCTGTTGTGGAAGGACGACGGCACACCACGCATTTCCGTGTTGTCCGTCGCCCACCTCTCCGAAGCCGAGCGGATGTTCTTCGTGACCCTGCTGCTCAACGAGGTGATAGCCTGGATGCGGACCCAGGCCGGAACGGCAAGTCTCCGCGCCCTGCTCTACATGGACGAAGTGTTCGGCTATTTCCCGCCCACGGCGAATCCCCCATCCAAGAATGCGATGCTCACGCTGCTCAAGCAGGCGCGTGCGTACGGGGTGGGCGTCGTCCTCGCAACGCAGAACCCAGTCGATCTCGACTACAAGGGACTGTCCAACACCGGGACGTGGTTTCTGGGACGGCTTCAGACCGAACGGGACAAGATGCGGATCATGGACGGCCTCGAGGGAGCGTCGAGCACCGCGGGCGCTTCATTCGATCGCAAACAGGTGGAGCGCACCATCTCCGGACTGAAGAGCCGGGTGTTCCTGATGCACAATGTCCATGACGAGGCACCCGCAGTGTTTCACACGCGGTGGGCCATGTCCTACCTGCGAGGCCCGCTCACGCGGACGCAGATCCAAACCCTCATGGCCGACCGCAAGGCAGCTGCAAGCGATGCGGCTGCCGCTGCTGCAAAGCCTGCACCCGTGGCGGCCAAGGCAAAGCCCGGTCAGGCCTCGACACACCGTCCCGTGCTGCCCGCAGATGTGACGGAGTCGTTCCTTCCACCGGCTGACCATGGGAAATCAGGCGCGCGACTAGTGTACCGGCCCGCGTTGCTGGGCACTGCGGACCTTCACTTCGCAAATGCGCGCGCCGGCATCGATAGGTGGGAAACCGTCGGCTATGTGACGCCATTGGGTGCCACCGTGACCGCCAAGCTTTGGGACAACGCCGAGCCGCTCCCTGAAGGTGAGCCCGAGTTGGTCGACGAGCCGGAGGCCGACGCGGAGTTCGCAAGACTGCCCAGCGCCGCGGCACAGGCCAAGTCCTTCACCTCCTGGCAGAAGTCGTTCAAAACCCATCTCTATCAAAACCGTACGGTCACCATACTCAAATGTGCGGAGCTCAAGCTCACCTCGTCGCCTGAGGAAACGGAGGCGGAGTTCAAGGTGCGACTGCGCGAAGCAGCGCGTGAGAAGCGTGACACAGCAGTCGAGCAGCTCCGCAAACGGTACAGCCCGAAGCTCAAGCTGCTGCAAGATCGGATTCGGCGCGCCGAGGAGAAGTTGGGACGGGAAAAATCCCAATACGACCAGCAGAAGATGCAGACGGCGATCTCGATGGGCGCGACGGTGTTGGGCGCCCTTTTCGGCCGGAAGGTCGCGAGCGTGGGGACGGTGGGTCGCGCGACCACCACGGCTCGAGGCGTGGGACGGGCGGCGCGCGAGAAGCAAGACATGGCCGCGGCAGCGCGCGACATCGAGGCGTTTCACCAGCAGTATCAGGACTTGGATGCGGAGTTTCAGGAGGAGATCGCAACGCTCGATGTGGCCGTCGACCCCGACACCTTCGAACTCAAGGAACAAGTGATTCGCCCCCGCAAAACCGACATCACCGTCGGACGCTTCGGCCTCGTCTGGTTGCCGTGGTGGATCGACGAGGCGGGAATCGCGGAGCCGGCCTACGAATGAACAACGGCCGGCCCCTCGAGGGGCCGGCCGTTTCACTGCTGTGGAGCTGAGCGCCGCCGCCGCTCAGTCGCTGAGCACGAACGTCACTTTGAGGTTCACGCGAAACTGCGTGACCTTGCCGTCCTCGACATCTACCTTCATGCCCTGCACCCAAGCGCCTTCGATGTTGTCCAGCGTCTTGGCGGCTCGCCGCAAACCCATGCGCACCGCATCCTCGAAGCTCTTCTTGGACGACGCACTGATCTCCGTAACTTTGGCGATGCTCATCGTGGTTCCTCGTTTCCTGTGGATCGTTAGTGGGTGATGACGGGGCTCAATCGCTCCGCGTGTGAGATCCATTTCTGCACGGTCTTCGTACCCGGGGTGGTCCGAGTGAGGCGTCGCGCCGCGTTCACCGCTCGCATCTTCTCCGCCAGATTTTCCGCGTTGCGCGTGCGAAGCTCCTTCACGGTGTCGACACCGGCAGCCTCGAGCAACTCGGAGAACTCCGAACCGACGCCCGAGATCCGCATCAGGTCAGCCATGTTGGCCCACTTGAGGAGTTGCGGCTCGGCGACCCCGGTCCTGGTACTCACCGAGGAACGACCCTGCTGGTCGCAACAGTACTTGAGAAGATCGGTCGTCGTCTTGATCTTGGCGACCGACAGCTTCTCAGCGTACGAGGGACCAATGCCCTCGATGTCCTGGATTTTGTAGCTCATTTCCCATCGTCCTTTCGACTCTCGTGTGAGTTGCTGAACGCCCTTAAGGCAGTGCTCCACCGGGGCATCGGACTCTGCCCCTTCCCAGATGCGCCGACCGTTAAGTGACACAATCGGCCGCGATTGTAACGAAAAGACCATGCCACGGGAAGGGTCGACTGCAACTGATTTACCGACAGAACTTTACGTGTTTCCCCGCCGTCGGAGACGCGCGCCCATGACCAAAATGGAACGGAGAACGGTCCCAATCACGAACGCAGCGTTCCGTTGGTGACCGGTTCGTCGCGGCGGCGGGCCGGAAGCCCGCGGCCCGACATCGCCATAAAAGATTTACCTGCAACAACTTACGGCGCTCCACCTTAGAGAATTCAGCTTGGCATATCGCGTGCGTTTGCTTAATACCCGCTAGCATAGGCCATCTGAATTCGAGGGAATATCATGGAAAGCTTCGATCAATTGCTGCAGAGCGTCAGCGAGTACTTGCCAAACGTGCTCGCCGGATTGGCGATCCTCATCATCGGGTGGCTCGCCGCATGGATCGTATCCGCACTCGTACGGGCCGGCCTCAAGCGGACGAGCATCGACAACCGCCTCGCGGAGTGGATCGCCGGCGAGGAAAAGGGGAAGGGTATCGCCGTCGAGAATATCGTCTCGAAGATCGTGTTCTACACGATCATGATCTTCGTCCTCATCGCCTTCTTCCAGACGGTGGGGCTCACGCAGGTCACCGAACCCCTCAACGTGCTTCTCAACCAGGTGTTTGCATTCGCACCCCGGGTGCTCGGCGCTGCCGCACTGGGGGCCGTCGCATGGCTCGTGGCTTCGGCACTGCGGATGATCGTGGGCCAGGTTCTCGGGCGCACATCACTGGACGAAAAGATCTCCGAACAAGCAGGTGAAGGCCGCAAAGTACCGCTCAGCAAGACCCTGGGCGACGCTCTCTTCTGGCTCGTCCTGCTGCTCTTCCTTCCCGCCATCCTGGGCGCGCTGGCGCTGCAAGGGCTGCTCGAGCCCGTGCAGGGAATGGTCAACAAGGTCCTCGAGTACATCCCGAACATCGCGAGTGCTGCCGCGATCATCCTGATTGGCTGGTTCGTCGCGCGCATCGTGCAGCGGGTCGTCTCTGGGCTGTTGGCCGCGATCGGCGTCGACAGCCTGAGCGAGCGGGTCGGTGTCGCCAAGGCGCTCGGCGCGCAGAGCCTGTCTCAACTCCTGGGACTCATCGTCTATGTGCTGATTCTGATTCCCGTACTGGTGTCCGGTCTCAACGCGCTCGGCCTCGACGCCATTACCCGGCCAGCAAGCAACATGCTGGACACCATCCTCGCCTCGCTGCCGCGCTTGTTTGCGGCAGGCTTGGTGCTCACGATAGCCTACGTGGTTGGGCGCATCGTGTCCGATCTCTTGAGTAACGTGCTCCGCAGTGCCGGGTTCGATCGGCTGATGGGACGCCTGGGCGTCAAGGCCGAGGACCAGCCAGAAAACCGCCGGCCGTCAGCCATCGTTGGCTACCTCGCGTTGGTGGCCATTGTTCTGTTCGCCGTGATCGAGGCGTTCTCCCTGCTCGGGTTCGGCATGTTGTCGGAGCTGGTCGCCGAACTCCTGGTGTTCGGCAGCCACGTGCTGATGGGACTCGTGATCTTCGGAGCTGGGCTCTTCCTCGCGAACCTGGCCGGAAGCACGATCGAGGCCGGGAAAGCGGCGCAGGCGCGGGTGCTCGCTTTGGTCGCGCGTGGCGCGATTCTGGTCCTCGCTGGTGCCATGGCACTGCGGCAGCTTGGAGTCGCCGACGAGATCATTACATTAGCTTTCGGACTTACACTCGGTGCGATCGCCGTCGCGGCGGCGGTGGCGTTTGGACTGGGTGGTCGGGAGATGGCCGCCCATCAGCTCGATGAGTGGCACCGCGCAATGCAGGAAACCAAGAAGTAGGCTAGGCCTGCTCAAGGAGGAACACACATGGCACGCATTCGACGCTTTCTGCCCCTCGCCGCCTTCGCGCTCATCGCGTGCGGTGGTGACGGGGACCTGGACGAGACTCGAGACCTGAGCCTCGCACCAGCCGAGTCGCTGACAGTATCCGGGGATGTCGCGCAGTCCGCGCCGCCGCAGTCGCCCGCGGCAACGCAATCAACCTCACCGCGTAGCATGACTCAGACCCAGCAACCCACCGTCACTCGGCGGCCGCCGCCCGCGCCGTCGGCGCGTGAGCTGGGTGTTGGGACGGAACTCGCGCTCATCGCGAGCGACTCCCTGGTTGCCAAGGAGGTCACGGTTGGACATGGGGTGACAGCTACCCTCGCGACCGCGGTGCTCGACGCCAACGGTCGGGAGGTCATCCCGGCCGGCGCGCAATTCACCGGCTACGTCGCGAATATCGACGAGGCCGCCGAGGGGTACCAGGGTCACATGTTGCTGCGCTTCGACCAAGTGTCGTTCGGCGGGCAGACCTATGGCATCCAAAGTGCGACAACCAGCGTCGGAACGCGCACGCAGAAGGGTGGCGTGACCGCAGGTGATGCGGCGAAGGTCGGCGCTGGCGCCGTCGTCGGCGCCATTGCGGGGCGCGTCCTTGGCGGGAACAAGACCGGGACCGCCGTCGGTGCAGCCGTTGGGACCGCCGCCGGCGTCGGTGTCGCCGTGGCTACCAAGGGAGAAAATGTGTACCTGGATGCGGGGGCACCGATCCGCATCGTGCTGACAACGCCCTTCGTACGGTAAGGCGCTCGCAGCGAGGCTGTTGGTGAAGGAGAACGGGGCCCCGCAGGGCCCCGTTCTCATTTCCGACAGCCCTGCAATGAGTCAATCACGCGTTCGTTCCGCAGGAATCCGGAACCAGAAACAGGAGCCACCGCCGCGGCACGGCTCATAGCCGATGCGTCCGCCCCAACTCTCGATCGTGATCCGACAATAATGGAGTCCCAAACCGGTCTTCCCCTCCCTACCGGCCTTTGAGAACCGGTCGAACAAGTGCGGCACGAATTCCTCGGACACCCCCGCGCCCTGATCCTCGACACGCACGACCACAGTGTCCGACTCTCGGGAGAAGGCCACCCGCACCCGGGTCGCCGGCTTGGAATGTCGCAGCGCATTATCGAGGAGGTTCGCGAACACGCGGGCGAGCCGCGACTCGTCGGCGTGCACACTCCACGTGCCGGCCGGTGCGCCAGGCGCGTCGACGGTCAACTTGACCTCCCGCAGCCCAAACGCGGGGGCAAAGCCGTTCACGACCTCCCGCCCGCACTCCAGCACGTCGGCGGGTGGAGCGTCAGCCGCGAGTGTATCGAGCGCATGAAGATCCGCAGCAAAGACGTCGAGGATCGAGCGGATCAACAGATCCTGCCGCTCGAGCTCGGTGCGCCCGACTGCCAGAGTACGTTGCGCCTGCTCCGGCAGATCCTCCGTTGCCAGCAGCTGGAGCGCTGCGTGCGCGGACACCATCGGCGTGCGGAGATCGTGGACGATCCAATGGAGCAAGACGTCTTTCTTCTCGATATCCTTGAGGAGACGCTGATGACCCAGGGCATGCTCGCGAGCACGTTGCAGCAGGTCCTGCTTCTCGAGGACGCGAGTACCCACCTCGGCAATGGTCAAGAGCTGGCGCCCACCGATCGAGCGAGCGGTCGCCTCAAGCTGCCACTCGCGACCAGCACCGTCGACCTCGGTCCAAATCCCCGACCGCTGATCGCAACCAAGCTTCCAGCTCTCATGGGCGTCGAGCAGGAAGTTCGCCAGGAACGGCGACGGCACCTCGAGCCGAACATCGTCCGGTGACTCCATCGCTTCGGGCCACAGCGCGAAAAACCAGACCGGCGGCGTGCCGATGAGGCGGAACCCGTCAGCCGACCGGTATTCCAGTACCGCGACCCCCAGTGCGCCGAGCACTTCTGCCGCGATCACCCGGCCGGTCGCCAACGTCGCCGCCCCATCCCTCTTGTTGCGTTCTTCGAGCAACGTGAGCGCGTTGCGGCTCTGCTGCAGCTCCCGTTCGTGTTGGACCGTCCAGGTCGCATTGCGCAGGACCACCCACGTGCCTGCGTCTGACCGAAAAGTGTGTACGTCGGCAGCGTTCCCACCCGTTGGCTCGACACGGGGGAGTTCCTGCGGTGCTGTCGTCGGCACCAGGCCGAGCAGGAATGGCACTTGCTCTGCTGCCGGCGTGCCGCGTTCGAGACCCACGATCCCGTAGGTGTCTAGCGGTCCTCCCCAGTCGACAAGCCGCGCATCGTCATCGAGCAGAAGAAAGGCCGGAGCCCGCTCGCGCAAAACCTCCGCTTGAAGAAAAGAGAGGACCGGAGCCGGGAGGTCACTCATGTCGTGTGACCATCGCCTCAGCCAACCAGTGGAACATGTCCTGAACGCCTAGGCCGGTCTTGGCACTCGTCTTCAACACCTTGCGCTCCGCGGACGTCAACTCGGCGGTCTCCGATCCGGAAAGCTCCCAGTCGATCGTCAGGTCGGACTTGTTGAGCGCGACGACCGAGGGGACGGTCCCCACTACCGTTTCGGCCAACTCAAACAGCGAACGGGCTTTCTCCAGCGTCGATGCCCTGGTGCCGTCCACCACGAAGACGAGAGCTGAGGCCCCCCGCAGATACATGGGCTGGACCGACTGGAAGTCGTCCTCGCCGGCTAGATCCCAGAGCAGCACGTTGACGTCGACGTCACCGACTCGGACTTCCTTCCGATCGATCTTGACGCCGACGGTCGTGTGATACCGCTCGTCGAACAGACTGTGCACGAACTGACGCACCAGACTCGTCTTGCCCGTCGCGAACGCCCCGAGCATACAGACCTTCTTCTGAATCACGGTTCGCGCGACCCCGCGGTCTGCGTGCTCACTGTGACTCGGATTGAGACGCTCCGGTTCAGGCGTGCCAGATCGGCTGACGCAGCAGGAACCGGGTCATCGTCCGCGAGCCCGGTGGTCACGAACCACGATACGGGAATTCCTCGGGCGACGAGCGCCCGCTGAAGGTTGCCTGCACGCAGAGCACTGAGGGCACGATTGGCAGCTTCCGAGCCGGACGTGTCTGACCGACCCAACAATTCCACCCGCACGCCAGCGTCAGCGACTAGCGTCAAGTCACGCATCTCCTCGAGTTGCCTCGCGACCGCACTCACGACCGAGTCCTGAGACGCCTCGAGTACTGCCGATCCGACGCCAAACAAGACCCGGTGCCGCTCGACCTGGCGCGCGAGCTGTCGGAGTCCTTGCAGTTCCACCGACGCTAGACTGTCATCGACGAACGAGGACACGCCGGGGACCGTCAGGGCCGCGCGGCGCGCCACAGTGATCCACGCCTCAGGCGCTAGTCCCACAGCATGCAGCGCCCCGTCACGCATAACGAAGGACACGGTGTTCGGGGGGTTCAGGACACGACGGGTCCGTTCGGCCACGATTCCAGGATCGAATGACAGGTAACCTTCCCAGGTCGCGCGCACGTCGCCGACATCGAGTTTCGACTCGTCGATCAAGCTCGCCGGATCGCGCGCCAGCGGATCCCGGAGTCCGGAGAGATAGAAGTCTCCACGCCGACGGTCGGCATCGACCAACACGAGTCCCGGTTCAGCCTGCAGCCGGTCCGTCAGCCGCGCCCAACGTCGGTTGGTACGAATGGCGAAGAACGCCCAAAGTGAGAGCAGCGCGAGCACGATGAGCAGCGCGGTGACGAGCGCGGGAGAGAGCAGTCCACCCTTCCCCTTCTTCTCGGCCACCTGCATCTGCAGGCAGTTCTCCAGAATGGGATGCGCCGCCTCGAAGGGTGCCGTCTCACCATCAAACTCCTGCAGGAGCTCGAGGAACTCCATGTGCACCGACTCCACCGCTTCATTCAACACCGTGTGCAACTCGTTCGGCGCATGTCCACGGATCACGACGGCAACAAACGCGTGCGGACCCTGCTCGACCTTCACAGTACGTTGCCCAACCGAGAACGTCCGCAGGTCCCCGCCCCCTTCCTCACCGAATGAGTCGGCCACGAAGTCGCGAATGGCGGTGAGCATCCCGGATACGACGTCGGCATCTTGACCCACACTCGGATCCGCAGCGGCGTGACACAGCACGAGCCCAGTGTCCCGGTGAATGAGAAACGCCTGCTCGACGGCGTACACGAGGGTATGCCGCAACACGACCTGCGCGAAGGGGACTCCGGAACGCATGGCTTCGACCCGCCACTTGAGGCCGCGCCAGGAGACGCTGTGCTCGATGGCGGTATTGAGTGCGTGAATCACGCCACTCATCGCCTCGGAAATCGCCTTGCGGATCGCCGGGCCGAGGGCCGGAAAGATCGCGTCGGCGATCGCGCGCGGGTCACGCCGCACCGACCGCCGAATCGCCGTCTCCAAGGTGGGACTGAGCGCCATGCCCAGCCGCTCGTCACGTCGCGCGCTGCGCGTCACGGCTTCGGGCAGAACCTGACTCACTTCCTCCGCGCCGAAACCAAGCCTCTCGAGACGGTCCCTGAGGCGATCGATGTCTTCCCGCTCGCGCCCCACCAAGATCTCGCGGATTCGCGCGAGCTGATCGGCAGCGGCGTCATCACGCGTCCCCTGATGGGGGACCTGCCCTTCAGGAGGGGAGTCGGGGGGAGAGATGTCGGTCACGGGGCTTCGGCCTGACCCTACTTCGACGAATCCTTCTTGTCGGACAAACGGGTGGCCATCTCTGCAAAGACCGCCGCCAGGGACATACGGTCGGCCTTTTCAGTCCGGAGTTCCTCGAACTTCCTCTCGAGCAACGTCGAGAGCGTGTTGGACTGCTCACGAAGTTGGACCGAGAGCGCCTTGATCTGTTCCGCCGTGTGCTGGCGCAGGTCGGTTCCCATCTTGGACGTCCCGTCGTCGAGTTTGTCGACCCGCTTTTCGAGCGTCTTGAGGGTCTCTCTGAACTCCCGTGTCAGACTCTTGAGTGTCTCGGTGCGTGTCACTCCCTCGCCCTCGAGTCGCGTGGAGACCGCCCCGAGCTCCTGACGGAGGTGTGACTCCAACGCGTCGAAGCGTGCATCGGTCGCATCCCGGAGCTCACCGTGCTCCTGCATCAAGTGCTTCTCGAGCCGTGCAAGCCGCTCTTCGTAGGTCCGCAGGTTCTCCCCGAACAGGATGTTGCGCACCTGCTCGAGGTGAGCACCCGGATTCACACCGTCTTCACTGGATTCTGCAGCCCGGCTCTTCGGCTGCCGCGTCAGCTTCTTGGCCATGGTCCTCAACCGCTCGTCGTTAAGTGGACAGACCTTCCAAGATACACACCGGCCGTGAGGTGAGAAGACGTAGGCCACTAGCCGAACCGCTCTTACGACGAACGAACGATCTTCACCGATTCGAGGTACCGCACGAGCCCGGCAACGGCCTCGCCGATCGCCGCGTGATCACTGACCCGCGCCGCTCGCTCAATCTCGAACCCAAGCGTCGACACGTCGGAAAAGCCATAGGCCCCTCCGGACCCGGCCATACGATCGCCCAGCGCCCGAATGGCCTCGAGATCGTCCCCGCTCAGCAGACTGGGAATCGTCTGCACGTCAGTGCGGCAACGCTCGAGATAGGCCGACACGAGATCTTCCATCCGCGGGTCGACATGGATGACGATCGCGTCGTCACGTCCATCCGCCTGGTTCACGGTCTGCTCGCTCCGGGTTCTGTGGGTTGCGTTGTCGGTCGTCGACCGTTGTTAGCGCAACTCTGAGACCAGGCGGATTCGGCCATTTCCGTGGCCTCGTAGCGTCTCAGAACGGGATGGGCGTCCCAAGAATGGGTTTCTGCGTCCCGATTCGGGCGTGGGCGGCGCAGCCGCGCGGGGGAAATGGTCCCCTAACGGCCTGCCCTCGGATCAATAGATTAGGCTCGGTTCACAGACCCGAGGTGATATGGCGGCTGGGCACGCGACCACGCCGGCGAGTGGCGGCGCGGTTCTCATCGTCGACGACGACCTGCTCCTTTGCGAGTTGCAGCGGCGGTGGCTCGAGGGTGAGGGCTTCAGCGTCGACGTCCGGCATGATGGTCGCGAGGGGCTGGACGCGCTCACGGCCTCGCTGCCCGACGTGGTGTGTCTCGACCTGATGATGCCCGAGATGGACGGGTTTGAGACTCTGGACCGGATCAAGGCCCGCCATCCACTTCTTCCAGTCATCGTCATGACCGCTCACACGGGTGCCGAGTCGGCAGTCCGCGCCATGAAGGCCGGTGCCTACGACTATCTCGTCAAGCCAGTTGAGCAGATCAAATTCCTGGCCGAGGTCTCCCACGCGGTCGAGCGGTCGCGCCTGTCGTTGCGTGTGGCGCAACTCGAGCGGGAGGTCGCGGGACAAGGCTATCCGGGAATCGTCGGCGAGTCATCAGCTATCAAGCAGCTGTTCAGACGACTCGACAGGATCGCCGCGCGGGACATCACGGTCATGATCCACGGCGAGAGCGGCACGGGGAAGGAACTCGTCGGGCGCGCCCTTCACGAACAGAGCTCACGCTCCAAGGGGCCGTTCGTCGGGCTCAGCTGCGCGGCCATTCCGGAATCCCTGCAGGAGTCGGAGCTGTTCGGACATGAACGAGGTGCATTCACCGGCGCGTCCGCGCGACGAGCAGGCTGTTTCGAGCGATCACACAACGGGACCCTGTTCCTCGACGAGATTGGCGAGTTGAGCCCGAGCCTTCAGGCCAAGCTGCTGCGCGTGCTCCAAGAGCGCTCGTTCCTGCGCGTCGGCGGCTCCATTGAAGTGGGCTCCGATTTCCGACTGATCGTGGCGACGCACCGAGACCTGGCTGCTGAGGTGGAGGCAGGCCGGTTCCGGGAAGATCTGTTCTATCGCGTCGCCGTCATGGACGTTGCGATCCCTCCTCTTCGCGAGCGCCGCTCCGATATTCCGCTCCTCGCTCGGCATTTCCTCGACCTCGCGCGAGATAAGAACAGGCCGGCACTGCAACTCTCCCCGAACACCCTGGAAACGCTGCTCGCGCACGACTGGCCGGGGAACGTACGGGAACTCCAAAACGCGATCGAGCGTGCTGCGGTCGAGGCGGACGGCAAGTCCATCGAACCTCGGCATCTGCCGGCGCGAATCCGAGACGGCACATCGAGGCTCGCGCCTTCGTCGGCGGTGGCGGGCACACCCGCCGAGACATCGGAAACGACCGTCGACCGCGACGTGCCAACCACGGAACCCGATCGGCACGGTGGACCCCGCACCTTGGAAGAGATCGAACGGGATGCCATCGCGGCAGCCCTCGCCCGAACCAACGGCAACGTCGCCCAGGTGGTGCGCGAACTGGGCATTGGCCGCACAACGCTGTACCGCAAGATCAAGAAGTTCGGCCTCCGTTAGCCCGGGTCGGCGACGCTCCGCATGCCAATGTGAACACGGCATCCCGGAATGACACGGTCCGTTCCGGCTTCAGGCCACCCTTGAATTCCCATAAACCATTTCCTATCATAGGCTTAGCATATGGCACAGGCGTTGCTTTACGCACAGGCGTCGTTTACGTTGATCCATCTCTTGAAGGAGTCATGTTCATGCGCGGGACGATACGCACGCTGCTCGTGGCAGGACTGGTTACCGTCTGCGGTGCCGGATGGCTCGCAGCCCAAGATGGTGGTGCGGTCGAGTTGGGGGCGTTTGGTCGGTTCACTTCATTCGACGACGAGCTGGCACTGAAAGAAGGGTTCGGGGGCGGCGGACGGCTCGGCTACTTCTTTATCAACAACCTGCAACTCGAACTGACCGGCTCGTACACCAAGCAGGATCGGGAAGACCGGCTAGGCGATCTGCATCATATGCCCGTCTATGGGCGACTGGTCTACAGCTTGCCGATGGGCGACCGCCTTGCCCTGCTGATCGGTGGCGGCGGCGTCTTCAACAGTTACACGGAAGGCGCGGACGATTTTGGGGCGAATGGGCTCCTCGGGTTCCGCTATGCGCTCAGCGACATTGCGTCGCTGCGACTCGAGGGCCTGGCGGACTACATGCCCTCACCCAAGGTCGGTGACACGAACCTCAATTGGGGGATTCAGATTGGGCTGAGCGCGGTAATGGGAGGTCGGGCGCCTGACGCCGACGGCGACGGCGTCGCCGACGACGTCGACGCGTGCCCAGGCACCGCACTCGGCGAGACGGTTGACGCCCGCGGTTGCGCGTTGGACAGTGACAATGACGGTGTCACGAACATGCGCGACCAGTGTCCGAATACGCCTCAGGGTGCGCCAGTTGACGCGAACGGATGTCCGCGCGACAGCGACCGCGACGGCGTGGCTGATTATCAGGATCGCTGTCCCAACACACCCGCTGGAGTGGCCGTGAACGAGGCCGGATGTCCGCCCGACGCTGATGGTGATGGCGTGCCAAACGCCGCCGATCGCTGTCCGAACACGCCGCAAGGCGCCCCGGTGGATGCCAACGGCTGTGCGCGTGACAGCGATGGCGATGGCGTGGCGGACTATCAGGACCGCTGTGCCAACACCCCGTCCGGTGCCACCGTTGATGCCAACGGGTGTCCACTCGACGGCGACGGTGATGGCGTCTTCGATGGGATCGATCAGTGCCCCAGCACCGAGGCTGGCACCCGAGTGGATGCCACCGGCTGCCCCGTCTTGTTCGAGGAGGCTGTCACGACCGTTGTGCTCGAAGGTGTCAACTTCGAGACCAATAGCGCAGACCTTACCGCCCAAGCACGCACAGTGCTTGATCGCGTCGCCGGGTCGCTTCGGGGCAACACCGAGGTCCGCGTGGAGGTCGGTGGACATACGGACATCACGGGCACCCGCGCGTACAACCTGCAGCTCTCGCAAGCACGCGCAGAATCGGTCATGGCCTACTTGGTACAGCAGGGTGTGTCGGCAGACCGCATGGAAGCGCGCGGGTTCGGTCCCGACAACCCGATCGCGGACAATGGAACCCGCGCAGGACGCGCGCTGAACCGGCGCGTCGAGCTGCGGCGAACGGACCAGTAGGATCGACGAACCTGAATCTCGGGTACCGCGGTCGATCAGATACCGGCCGCGGTACCCACATTCCCCCCACCGCTACAGGAGTGAGAACGTGTTGAAGGATTTCAAAGAGTTTGCCATGCGCGGCAACGTCGTCGACATGGCCGTCGGTATCATCATCGGTGGTGCGTTTGGCACGATCGTCAAGTCGCTCGTGTCCGACGTGATCATGCCACCGATCGGCCTCCTCATGGGCGGCGTGAGCTTCTCTGAGCTCTCGCTGGTGTTGCAGGAAGCCACCGCGGACGCGGAAGCCGTGACCATCAACTACGGTGTCTTCATTGACAACGTCATCGCGTTCCTCATCATCGCGTTCGCCGTGTTCCTCTTGGTGCGCGCCATGGTCAGTATGCAGAAGAAGGACGAGGCAGCACCGCCTCCGCCAGACAAGAAGGACTGTCCATTCTGCTTCTCCACGGTCGCAATCAAGGCGACGCGCTGCGCCAACTGTACGTCTGAGTTGAAGGCGGCGTAACTAGGTTCACCATCGAAAACGGAGGGGCGCCCTGCCCCTCCGTTTTCTAGTGCGTCATATCCTTTTCCCGCCCCGGCCGATACCGACGGGTCAGTTGCGCCTCGATGTCGGCGTCCGTGAACGCCACCGGCTTGAGACGTCCTTGCGCGAACACTGCTGCTTGATCGCTGAAGTGCGGTGAGTCTTCTCGCCCGCTCTGACCGTAGGCCAAGACAGACCGCGCGCGCGGCGGATCAGCAAACTCCACCGCAAGTACCCAGGCGTCTCCCCGCGACGCTACGAGCGCTCCATCGGCGTCCGGCGTGAAGCTGAGCGTCCGGAAGCAGCCAAGCCACCCGGGGCAGCCGCCGACAGGTACGTCCACATCTCCCCGCCGCACCCGATGGACATCACCCCACGCCACCTCCCAACTGCCAAACCGTTCCCGCACCACCGACAGGGCCTGCTTGAACGCCGCGACGGCGCGATCGAGATCCGCGAGTCCGCGCGGTGTGATCACGGGCGCTGCAATTGTCCACGGCGTCGCAAAGGCCGCTCGAAGACGATCGGCGCGGCTCTCAACGTCTGGTAGCAGCGCGAGGTACTCTGCGAACCATGCCTCGAACAGGACGCCCCCCCTCGACTCGGGATCGACCGTGTTGTCCCACTGCTCGAGTAGCGTCGCCGCTTGTGCGACCTCGCTCTCTTCGGGCGCGTGCGCGCGGATTGCCCTGATGAGATCGTCTTTGACACGGTCCGCCAGCAACATCCGCGTCGTGTGCTTCAGCGCGATTACGTCTTCCAACGTGAGCTTGGTGGTAGAGTCGTGGATCAGTGAGAGCGCCAGCTGGCTACGAAGCCCGAGCTCAGGAGCGGGATAGTTGCTGCCGAACCGCAATGGATCGAAGGGTTCGTAAAGATTCGTGAAGTGAAATGGATCGTTCTCGTTGTGGAGGTACCCGCCGGTCGGATTGAGCAGCTGCGGAAGCGAGTCGAACGGCACGAGCGTCGTCCAGACGTCCGCCGAGCCCGCGGCGGCAACTGCGACGGTGTCACCGTCGGGCGGGTGAGGACGCGCCGGCAGGCGCGCGTTCCACACGTAGAAGATATTCCCGTCGGCGTCGGCATACGTGAAATTGGAGCTGGGGTGGGATCGCATTCGCATGGCCGATTTCCATTCAGCGAGATTCGTCGCCTGCATCATTCGCAGGTACTGATCAACCATGCGGTACTCGCCCTCCGCCGCGGATCGAAGAACATAGATCTTGCCTGCACCTCGATGCACGACGGGTCCGAGAGGGGTTCGCCAGAACTCCCGTGTCTCAGAGCTTCGGCCCGCCCCGTTCTTGAATTCCGCCGTCACGGTCTCCCGCAGGAGGGGCACCGCTTTCCCGTTGAACATGTAGTGGTCCGTGCGAATCGGATCGACGTCGAGCGCATAGATGTCGTCGAGGTCCGGACCGTTGTTGGTGGTGGCCCAGCCCAAGTGGCGGTTGAACCCCCCGATGTAGAAAAGCGGGTAGCCGACCCGTACGTCACCGTAGAAGTCGAGTCGACCTGGAATGCGAAGGTGGACCTCGTAGTACCCCGCGTTCCAACTCAGGTGGGGATTCCGGAGCAGAATGGGGTGGCCGGACACCGTGCGGCTGGGCGCAAACGCCCATGCATTGGAGCCGTCATCGTTGAGCGCGTCCGGCGTGGCAGATCCAGCCAATCGGGTGACGAAGTCGGCCACGTCCCCCTGGTCGGACATGAGAATGAACCGCCCGTGCACGTCATGTCCCGTGAACGAGGGCGCGACCCATTCCGCAAACTCGTCCGGGTGGAGCGCGATGTACCAATTGATGCCTTGCGCAAATCCCTCGTAGAGATCGCGCGCATCACGGCTCAGCAGATGATAGGTTTCGAGCGCTCGAGCACGCCGACGCCGGAAGAAGAAGTCGGAATCCAGGGAGTCGGGGCCGAAGTGCAGCGCCAGTTCTCCCCGCGCGCGCACCAGGCCGAGCACGACACGGTCACCGTGATCTTCGAGTTGACAGTACGCAAGGCCGAACCCGAGCGCCGCCACATTGTGTGCGGTGATGTGGGGCACGCCGAACGCCGTGCGGGCAATCTCGACCTGCGACACGAGCCTGGGTTCCCCTGGTGCCGCACCCTCAGACACGTACTCCGGCCCACCCACCGCCGCCGCACAGCCGAGTGCTGCCACCGACATGATGGTCGTGAGACGAGCGTGCCAGCGTCTCGAGACGCAGGTCATAGGCGGATCTCCGGACGAAGGCGACAACGGGAGGAAGCTAGTGACGAGCCGCTTTGCGGCAAGCGGGAGTGCCACCCTCACCTCGCTGCCCGTCGTCGATCGAGTCCGCGGACGCCCATTCTCGCCGCGCGACCAACGGAAACGTTCGCGCATCTCTGCCCGTAGGGATCATTACACACCCACCGTAGAGCTCGGATGCGCTTGACCGCCTGGAAACGAAACCATCCCAGGGCTGCAATCATCGTGGGCGCCGTCGCGACCGTTGTGGGCGGCGGCACGCTCCTCTTTGCGGTCGAGGCCTTGGTCAGAGCCGACCTCGACCGAGCGTCACTCGAGTCGCCGACGCGAATCTACGCGCGTCCCGTCGTGCTGCGGTCGGGCGCTTCTGTGGACCGATCCGACTTGAGGAGCCAACTGGACCGCCTCGGGTATCGCGAGCAGACGAGCGGCCGTGTGGACGTTGGCGCTTACCGCCTGGGGTCGTGGACCTGGATGATCGGCCGACGAAGTTTCCGTCACTACGATCAACTCTACCCTGGCGATGTTGCCACGATTCGACTGGGGTGGAACGGCCGGATCACCAGCATCCGCACCCAAGACGGGACGGCGCTCTCGTACCTATTGTTGGAGCCGGAGCTCATCCGCACCCTGCACAGTGGGTCCACCGAAGACCGGGTCCCGGTCCCGCTCGAAGACATCCCGGCTCACCTGATCGATGCAGTGCTCGCCATCGAGGACCAGCGGTTCTTCGAGCACGCGGGGCTCGACGTCCGGCGCATCGTCGGTGCGGCGGCGGCCAATGTGCGCGCCATGGACATTGAGCAGGGTGCGAGTACCCTGACCCAACAGCTTGCGAAGAACCTCTTCCTATCGCCACGGCGCTCGGGGATCCGCAAGCTGCGGGAAATGCTCATGGCGGTCGTGCTCGAGTGGCGGCACACCAAGGACGACATCCTGGCGGCATATCTCAATCAGGTGTACCTGGGACAAGACGGTGCGCTCGCGATCCACGGCGTGGGCCGCGCGGCCCAGTACTACTTCGGCAAGGACGTCTCGGAGCTCGGCCTGCACGAGACGGCGCTCTTGGCAGGCATGATTCGCGGGCCGAATCTCTACTCTCCCCAGCGACATCCGGAAACGGCCACCGCTCGTCGGAATCTCGTGCTCGATCGGATGCAGCAACAGGGCTTCCTGTCCGAAAGCGATCATCGGCGCGCCGTCAGTCGCGCCCTCGGACTGCGCCGGGTGCCGGAGCCGACACCGCACGGACGGTACTTCACCGATTTGGTGGCCGGTCAGCTCAGGTCGGACTACGGCGATGACATCCTCGACCGCGGTCTCGCGGTGTTCACCAGCCTCGACACGAGGCTCCAGGAGATCGCGGAAGCCGCCGTGCACAACGGACTCGAGCGCTTGGAGCACCGTTACGCTCGACTGTCGGCTGTCGGGCAACCGCTGCAGGCCGCGCTCGTGGCACTCGACCCACGGACCGGTGAGGTACTCGCGCTCGTCGGCGGACGTGACTACCGCACGTCACAGTTCAATCGTGCGGTCCTGGGACAACGGCAACCCGGCAGTGCCTTCAAACCCATCGTGGCACTCTCGGCCCTTGCACGCAATGCGGATGGTGACGACCCGGCATTTACGCTTGCCTCGCTGTTGAATGACGCTCCGCTTTCGCTCGAAACGCCGGCAGGCACGTGGCAGCCAGTCAACTACGACGGGCGATATCGGGGACAGCTCACGCTGCGGGAGGCGCTCGAGCGCTCGCTGAACGTGCCCTTTGCGCGCCTCGGGATGGCCGTCGGTCCCGACCGCATCGTCGCCGTCGGCCGCGCACTCGGAATCGAGAGCAGACTGCAACCCTATCCGAGTCTCGCGCTGGGTGCATTCGAAGTGACGCCGCTCGAGTTGACTCGGGCGTTTGGCGTGTTCGCGTCGCAGGGGCACCTCGCTCCAACGATCACCACGCTCAGCGTCATCGATCGCTCGGGAGAGATCGTGCACCAGGCGGAACTCGACCGGCAACAGGTCGTGTCCGCCGCCGAAGCGTACTTGGTGACGTCGGCACTGCGCGGGGCGGTCGAGCGTGGCACCGGTCGCGGACTGCGCTCTCACGGGTTGTCTGGCCCGGTGGCGGCGAAGTCGGGGACGACGAACGACTATCGCGACGCGTGGTTCGTCGGGTACACCCCGGATCTGGCGGTGGGCGTGTGGGTCGGATTCGACGATGGGCGGAGTGTTGGGCTCTCGGGCGCGAGTGCCGCGCTACCGATCTTTGCGCGCTTCATGGCTGACGCCCTCGGACCAGCTGGCGGCGAGGAGTTCCCGATGCCATACGGGGTAGAGATGGTGGAAGTAGATCCGACTACCGGGCTTCTGGCCGGTCCCGGCTGTTGGGGAGCGCGCGAAGTCTTCCTCCGCGGGACGGCACCGGAACGCAGCTGTTCCCCATACTGGACCTCGCAGCGCTCGCGCTCCGACTCTCGCGTGTACGGGGAACTGCGCAGGTTCTGGAGCGAGCTCAAGCGGATCTGGGAGCGTGAGCGCGGAGGCCGCGAGGAGTAGTCGCTACCGCTTGGCGGTTGCTCCGCCGAGCACAGCCCCAAGCAGGAGCGGCAGCGCGTTGACGAGCGACAACAACTGCATGCCCATCCCGGCCAACACCGCCCACAGCTGCCCCAGCAAGGGGACCCACCCGATCAGCGTGCCGATCACCGCGGTGATCAGGAACAACAGGATGCCCGGAAGGAATACGGCCGCGATCGCCGGCAAAACGCCTCCCGCCTTCCGCCCACCAACGAATCCCGCTATCAGCGCGCCTACGAAGGGAATCCAAAAGAGGGCAAGCGAGAGCCCAAACATCCAGAGCATGGCGCTCCCAATGCCGCTCCGTGCGCGTGTCGAACTGGCCATGGTCGGCTCCCCGTGATTTGGTCGTCGCTACTACCGGCCCCTACGAGAGGCGCGCGGCGTTGGTGTCACTCCAATGTTTCACTCCGGCGGCGGAGACCCACCGAGGGACCGATTGAGCACCGCCGCTAGACGTACCCCAGCCTGCAGCAGCCGCTGCTCCATGATTGGCGTCATGGCATTCACGTAGTCCCAACGCAGGTCCGGCGATGCGCCCTGCTGTGCGGAGGGCAACGCATAGACGGTATCCCTCAGCACCTGTGACTCGCGCATCCAATTGAGGTATCCGGAGGCCTGCCACATGGCGATCTCGTGGGGCTCTGCGTGATCCAGAAACTCGACGTATTCCGTGTAGCTCAACTGCTGATGCTCGATCAGCCTCGTATCCCACACGGTATGGAGGTTGGTCGGCGCGCCGAACCATTCGACTCGCACCAGGTTTCCGCCTCGATCGGTGGCCAAGCCTGCGTGCAGCGGTTGGTGGATGTCCGCGATGAAGTGGACCAAGAACTTGAGCGCCATGGCCCGCTCGGCGTGTGAGCGCGTCGTGTCACGGAGGATACGTTCCTGCAGCCGCATCGCCTGGATGATGTTCTGCGGTTCATCACCTGGCGGATCGCCGTAGTCCTGTCCGGGCGCAACGTTCACGTAGTGCCACGGCGCAGTGTGGGCCCCTTCCGGCGTTCCCCGATACGCATCGGCCCAGTTGGCAACCTGAGCCAGCGGATACGGACCGATGAGTTCCCGGATGCGAAACCGGGTGACCGGTAGCAGATGCCGTTCGGCGATGGTCGCCACCACCCGATGCCCGTTCGCGCCCCACGCTGCGGGTACCGAGGTCGGTGTGGCCGCTACGCTCGCCAGGGCCAGCACGCACGGCAAGCCTATTCGTCGGGTCACGTTCATGGGATCCTCGGACTGAAATTGCTGTGCCGCCAGAGTCGCGCGGCTCGCCCAGCTTCGTCCACGTCGAAGCGAATCTCCTCGCCAAGCGACCCATCGTCGCGGATGCGGCGGAAGGTGTGGGACCCGACGTGTTCGAGCCTCACCAAATCGTCCACCG
>Ga0224512_10001413_pt1 | contig 23126 bp, 19 predicted proteins | sample SF_May12_sed_USG_4_FD_169103 | JGI IMG/M metagenome (GOLD analysis project Ga0224512, IMG submission 169103) | Sediment microbial communities from San Francisco Bay, California, United States - SF_May12_sed_USGS_13 | ecosystem: Environmental > Aquatic > Marine > Sediment | place: USA... | reverse complement strand
GTCCGTGCGAACAAAAATCGCGGCCCCATCCTTTGACCCGATGGCTTCCAGCAACGCTTCACCACGGTCCGTTCGCCGACCGGCAGCCACCACCTTCGCACCCGCCTCGGCCATGACAACCGCCGTAGCCCAGCCAATGCCGGAAGTTGCACCGGTGACAATGCATACCTTGCCCTTGAGCCTGTTACTCATTTGGAGCCTCCATCTCGAATCATCGTAGGCAGATCATAAGGCACGCGGGCGCGTTGCGCCGAATGTTAGTCTGAAACCGCAATGACAATGGATTAAATCAAGCCCGAGCGATCGATCAGGCCATCAAAACTGCACTAAAAACCCGCAGTCGCGTGACAGGTCACGCAATTCGGAATTTTCGCCTTGATCTTCAGGCTTCGTGTTGCCGTGTCTCCGTTGTCATCTGTCACCTGGACTGTAAAGTTGGCGACGAACCCACCGGAGATCACGTTACCACTTATGACGCCGTTGGCGCCCAGCACTAAATCCGACGGCAGGAAGTCGGCAACGAGGGACCAGGTATACGGCGGCTGGCCGCGCACGGCCGTTAAAGTTTGAAAATAGCTGGTGCCAACGTTGGCGGCCGGCAGAAAACTCGTGCTGACGACAAAATCACAGGCATTACCGATCCCGTCTCCGTCGTCATCCTGCTGGGAGGCGCCACCTTCCGGATCCGCGGTCAAAGGACCATTCGGGGTGTTCGGGCAGTTGTCAGCGCTGTCCGGTATGCCGTCCACGTCAGTGTCCTGAACCAGGCTTGCTATTGCCAGATCAGCCTGAATCAGGCCGTAGCCTGAATCGTGGTCAAAACCGGCCGGACCCATCTCGATTGCCGTCCCTTCAAGGGCGGCATTAACCTGGCCGGGCGTTGCGCCCGGTTGCGCCTGCAGCATTAACGCAGCTATGCCGGCGGCATGCGGCGCGGCTGCAGAAGTGCCGAAAAAATCATCGATACCATCGCTGCCATGACTGTCATCGAAAAAGAACGTGGTATTGACGCCGTCAACCGCCGTAATTTCGGGTTTCAGGCGTACCTCCGGAGCCGGTAAGGGTGCGCCGCTGGTGTCGAATAGAATCGGCGTGCCGCCCGCCGATGAATAAGGCTCCAGAGCCGGCGGTGATACGCCGTACTCGGGCGTATCCTGAAAGAAAGCCGCACCAACCGCCTCGGCCCCGGCAGCATTGGCGTGTCCAAACAACGTAGAGCTGTCTGTAGAAAATTCATTAATTATAACGCCGTCACCGAAGAACACGGCCTTCAATAATGTGGCCGGTGGGCCGACCGAATCAAGTGCATCATAGGTAATAATGATGCTGAATTCGGTGCCATGGCCGAGGACCGCGCTGTTATTAAACTGCAGCACTTCCCAGCCCTCACCGGTTATAACGTTGTCATTCGCACTAATGGTGAAATATGTCTCCCCCGTTTCATCCAGCAGGACGACATCGTGGTCGGTGACCGGACCAGCACCGCCAAACGGCTGATCCCACTGCAAGGCCACGCTCAGGACCGAGTCTTCGGGTATCGTGATGTGTTGATAAAGATCCTGACCGGGACCCGGGTCGAAATCGTGCATCGTGCCGACTTGCTCGTAAGTCGGGTCACAAACACCAATCGGCTCAAAAAAGTCAATGCAAAAGATCTCCCCGCTATCAGAAAATGCGGCTTCATAACTTTGCCGTCCCTGGTTGCCGGCAGCCGAATAATAAATAACATTACTTGCCGCAACAGTATCGATCGCCTGGGCAACGATGCCATCCTGAAACATCGGCTCATTCAAAAACAAAAGGTCATCGACAATGACGTTCGCGCCCGCTGCTGCCAGCGCGGTAATCGCAGAAGCATAGCTGGCTATGCCATCAAGTCCCGAATGAAAGAGCAGACCCGCACCGGGCGCCATGTCGTGGACAATCTGCAGGATCGCGCGGCCTTCATCTACGCAAAAAATAAACTCACACAGAATAGATTCACCGCCAATCACGGTCACGCCTGATGCCGGCAGATCGCCGCTGAGAATATCTGCCGCAGCACCGCCCAGGATGTCATAACTATCGGATACCACGCCGACCACGACTCCAGTGCCGTCAATCCCATAACCGGGACGCGCTATATCCGCGCGCAGGGCAATGTCGCCCTGGCTGGTGATCGAGCCCACATTTCGTATCGGCCGGAGTGAAGCCGAGATGGACCGCAGACTATTCAATGCTACAGCCTTGTCAATCACGGCAATTGGAAGAAGTCCCGAGACGACCTTTCCATAGCGCTTGGCGTTTCTCAGGCCCAGGCGATTCAGGTCGGACAGCAGCACATCGCCAGGACCTGCTGCCCTGGCGTCGATTACGATCCTGCCCGTCGAGAACCGCAAAAACTCGCTGCTCGGTTTGAAGGCATTACCTCTGCCGCGTTTGGCATGGGCCCGGTATTCGGCAAAAGCCTGCGCCAGTGAACTGCCGGCTTTTGGCATCCGTCCGCTTTTGTAAAATCCGGCTGGGCTTGGATGCTGCTTGGCCGGCGACGCCATATGATAGGAGTCCGCTTGCACCGGTGATGCCAGGCTTACAAGGCACGCCGCATAGATTGCGGTCAGTATTGGTTTTTTATTTTTCATAATTCTTAAACCAAGAGCCTGAGCATATCAATGCATCAGCTTATTAAAGCTCAGCACATAAAGTGTGATATCGGTCGCATTTCTGCGTAAGGAATTTATGTTTGGCGATCTAGATTTTTTCCTGCGGCAAGCGCGGTTATGGCAGTGTGACGAATCGCAAGCCAAGTGAAAAAGTAATAGCTCACCATCAACAGCGCATATGTCCATTCGACGGCATTTTCGGGTCGATGCTTGTCGACGACGAAGTTTGATATCGGGATACTGCCAAGGCCGATCATGAGCAATGCGATCAGCACGGCTAGCTTGCCGTTCAGAATATAAGCGGGAATAGCGATGCGTTTTGCGGCTTGGAGTCCCCGGAGGCGGCCCAGCAGTATCAACTGGGCGAGGTAGCCAAACGAGAAATAGACAATGACGCCGGTGCGACGCATGAAATTATAGACATCACCCTTTGAGCCGAGAAAAACCGTGTAAAGCATCAGAAACACGGCGGAAATACAGCCCAGATAAACCATGGCGCGAACCATGCGTCCGTTCACATCTCCGAGGGTCAGTAACCACCTTCGGCAGACGATCCAGAATGCGCCCATCACCAGTGCCGCTGGAATCATCCCGGCCTTAAAAAAGAAGTAGCTGAATCCATAGCGGCCGGCAGAGCTGATCGACGTGCATCCCTCGAGGTACGGAAAGCACCAGGGCAAATGACCGGCGGACGCCGATCCGAGGTAAGCCAGGTTCACGATGCAGAACGGCAGCAGGCCAGTAAGCAGCGCCAGCCAGGCAATAGCCGGAGACAAGGTCTTGCTAATTTCGGTTGAGCTGGCCATAAAATCCGGCTTGTTTTTGAGCGACGCGTACTTAAAACACTATACCAAACGGTTTGCCAGTCCAGCCGAGCACATGTGCTGGTCCAAGGCGCCCGCGAGCATTTGCCAGACAGTCCGCAGCAGGTCATCATGCGCCGATCACCATCGTCGCATTTACCAGTGAACGAAAAGAAAACGTTTCCATCGCATCCATTCTGGGATTATTCCCTGCAACTCTATGGGAGGCCAGGGGTCGAAGCAGCCTGCCTCACGCTGCAGGATGAATTCGACCTCGATGTCAACATCGTGCTGTTCTGCCTGTGGGCCGGCGCCGCGGGTCCGGGGCGGCTGACGACGGAAGAAATATCCGAATGCATTACCCGCGGCGGCCGTTGGCAGCGCGAGGTCGTTCAGCGCCTGCGGCATATACGTCGTACACTGAAACACGACGCGCTTGGCGCGACGCCTACCCTGGTCGAGGTATTCCGCCCGCGTGCACAAAGCCTGGAGCTCGCCGCAGAGCATGCACAACAATTGCTGTTGGCGAGCATCGTTCCAGAATCAAGGGGCGTGGCAGACAGTAGTGTCGCAGTTGACAACCTGCGCGCTTATTTCAACTACACGGGTCTCGCAGCGGATGGAAACGTGCAGGAGGCGGTGCTGATTATTCTCAATAAGGCATTTGCCGATATGGATCCAATCGACATCGAAGCGCTCTGGACGGCGTAGTTTTCAGTCGAAGAATAACCGGCACCACTTACTTTCTTTCTCTATCGAGAAGCCGACGCTTTCGATCGACGCCCCAGCGATAGCCGCCCAGTTGCCCATCCTTTCGCACCACTCTATGACAGGGTACCGCCAGCGCGAGCTGGTTGGTTGCACAGGCCCGCGCCACCGCGCGATGCGCCCGTGGCTGACCGATCGCATCGGCAAGCTGCGCATAGCTCACGGTCGTGCCGGGCGGGACCTGTTGCAGGGCTTTCCAGACCCGCTGTTGAAATGCGGTTCCCTGAATGTCCAGTGGCAGGTGCAGTCCATGCACGGGTGTTCTTATAAACGAGACGATTTCCTTCACCCAGCCCCGCAACTTTTGATTGGTCGGATCGATATGGGCAGCGGCAAACCGTCGTTCAAGATTTGCGCGAAGTTGTTGCTTGTCATTGCCAAACTCGATACTGCATATCCCTTTATTCGTTGCTGCGACTAATAACCAGCCAAGTTCGGTTTTTTCGAGCGTATAGGCGACCACCTGGTCTTTGCCCGCGTCCCGATAATCGGCGGGCGTCATACCCAGCATTGCCGTGGACTTCTCGTAAACACGGCTGCCGGATCCATAACCGGACTCATAGATCGCATCGGCTATCGGACGTCCTGCTTGCAATTCTTCCTGGAGACGTTTGACGCGCTTGCCGGCGGCATATTGCCTGGGCGTGACACCCAAAAGCCGTTTGAACTGCCTGTGGAAGTGCGACTGACTCATGCCGACAGCCGCCGCCAGCGCAGCGAGACCGGGCATCGCGTCTGACTCCTCAATCAGGCGACAAGCTTTTTGCACGGCACGCGCTTGTCGTGCGTCGATGCTCTCGCCATTTGGATGGCAGCGTTTGCATGGACGGTAGCCTGCCTGCTCGGCTTGCGCCGGCGTCTCGAAGAACAATACGTTTGCGCGGTTCGGGCGCCGCGACGGACACGTCGGCCGGCAATAGATCCCGGTCGTCTTGACGCCGAAAACAAACCGTCCATCCTGGCCGGCATCGCGACTCAACAGTGCCTGCCAGCGGGGTTCCTTATGCGCGAGTGGATTCGCGATTCTGCCTTTGTTTGCCATATGCGAATAATGTACCGGATTGCAGAGTCCCGACTATCCGTTTCTTGCTTTCAAATGCCAGACGTCGCGGTTTGCGCCTGCAATACTCGAATCCGATCTACGTGGTGGCGCGGCTGTGGCTAAGTGCGCCGCGCTTCAATCACCGGCCGCAATATTGTGGCGGCATTTCGTAATATGTGTTCAGTTGTTTTCCAATCAATACACGCATCAGTCACGGATACACCATACTTAAGATCTGCAAGGCTAGTCGGAATTTTCTGGTTGCCCGCATGGAGGTTACTTTCCAGCATCAGCCCGGTAATCGACTGATTTCCCGCCGCGACTTGTGAAACACAATTCTCGGCCACCAGGGACTGCCGGACCGGGTCCTTATCGCTGTTAGCATGACTGCAATCAATCACAATCCGTTCCGCCAACCCCGCGTCGCGCAACGCTTGTTCAGAGCTTGCAACATCGTCGGCAGAATAATTCTGCCGGCCACCGCCACCTCTTAGAACAATGTGCCCGTAACGGTTCCCGCGGGTTTGAAAAACGGCGGTTCGTCCTTCCTGATTGATACCGAGAAAATGATGCGGCTGGCGAGCTGACTGCAAGGCATTAATCGCCACCCGCAGCGAACCGTCTGTTCCATTTTTAAACCCTACCGGCGTAGATAAGCCGCTGGCCATTTCGCGATGTGTTTGTGACTCCGTGGTGCGCGCACCGATGGCGGTCCAACTGATCAGTTCACCCATGTACTGCGGCATGATAGGGTCGAGCGCTTCGGTCGCGGCCGGCAGGCCGCGCTCACCGAGGTTCAATAACAATTCGCGCGCAATGCGAATGCCTTTCTCGATCTGAAACGAATCATCCATGTATGGATCGTTGATCAGGCCTTTCCAACCCACGGTCGTGCGAGGCTTCTCGAAGTACACACGCATCAGCAGGAACAAGGTGTCCGCCACCTGTTCCGCCAGGCCCTGCAATCTTTCCGCGTATTCCGAAGCCGCTTGCACATCATGTATCGAGCACGGCCCGACCACCACGAACAGCCGAGGATCATCACCATCCAGGATATTCTCCATAGTCGCCCGACTACGCAGCACGGTTGCCTCGGCCTCATCCGTCATCGGCAACTCGGTCTTCACCTCGGCGGGCGTTGGCAGTATTACCTTGGCCGCAACGTTGACGTTATAAATCTTCTTATTCTTTTTATTATCTTTATTCATTTGCGGTGCTGGTAAAACGATCGGCTGCCGGGCTACTACGGTTGATTTTCTTCTCAATAGCGGAACCGGATTCGCGTAGGATAGCAGTTTAAGCGCCTTCTTAGACTGCTGGGAGCCATCCAGGCCATTTAGTCATCGTGCCACAGTCACGACTGGCGTAGAATCACGACAAATATCCTGACCTGGGAATAGAAATGTAATGAAGGAAAGCGCACCTTGGCCCGCATAAAACTATTGCGGCAAAGACAAAAGCTCGGCAAGTATCGAATCGAACGACGCTTGTCGCATGGACCGCGTGCGACCGTGTATCAAGCATATGACACTATTCACGGAACGAAAGTAGCGCTGAAGATTCCTGACCCATCGGTCCTCCATGACGATTTTCTGGATGAATTCCGGCGCGAGGCACGTCTGTCGGTGCGGATGGAGCACCCGAACGTCTTACCGATCCAAAATGCCTGCTTTATCGACGACCTTTTCGTGATCGCCATGCCTCTCGGGATCGAAACTCTTGGCGACCGAATGACGCGGCGCATGTCCACACAAATGGGTATCGAATTTACGCATCAGGCTCTGGCGGCTGTCGCCCATGCCCATGAAAGGAAGATCATTCACTGTGATGTGAAGCCGGAAAACTTCATCATTTTTGCGGATAACCGCCTGAAGCTGACGGATTTCGGTTTTTCGAAGATTGCCTTACGCTCGCTAAAGAGAGCCTCCGGCTCCGGCACGGTCGGCTACGTCGCTCCGGAACAGGCGCTCGGTCGACCCATGTTTCAATCCGATGTGTTTTCGCTGAGCCTCGTAATTTATGAGATGTTCAGTGGACAGTTACCGGACTGGCCGTTTAAGTGGCCACCGCCCGGTTACCCGCGAATTCGCGGCAAGCTCCGGCCAAAGACACTTGCCTGGCTGCGCAAGGCGATGGAATTCAAGCCGCAGGATCGTTTTCGCAGCGCCGTTACGATGCAGAAAGCGTTCGAAAAAATTCACGCAAAAACGGTGAAACGTGTCGGGTAAGAAAAATATCGGCTCGATAGACCGTGGTGAACTCAGTAAAGCCAGGCTGTATCTCGGCGAAGCCGATGCCGAAATGGATCTCTACCAAACACAGCACGGCAAAGTCGCCGTTTCTACAGTCGGTTGCCGGGAGAAAGACGGGCCTAACGAAGATTCCGCAGCGATTATTCCCGTCAGCGATCAATACCTCGTGCTGCTCGTGGCCGACGGTGTCGGCGGCTTAGCCGGCGCACGGCGCGCATCCAATCTGACCGTGAAAGAAATCCGTCGGGCAGTAAAGGAAATCGATGAAACCAACGGAAAAAGACTGCGCACGGCGATCCTCGACGGTATCGAGGCCGCAAATCAGGCGTTGCTCGATTTAGGCACCCGTTCCGCCAGTACCCTGGCGCTAGCTGAAATCGGGCCGGGCTATGTGCGCACTTACCATGTCGGGGATTCGATTCTGTTTTTATGCGGCCAGCGTGGGCATGTCAAACTACAAACCACACCTCATTCACCGGTAGGATTCGCCATGGAGGCGGGGCTCATCGATGAAACCGAAGCCCTGCAGCATGCAGAACTGAACCTGATCCTTAATGTCATTGGTTCGACCGATATGCGCATCGAGATCGGCTCGGAACTGCCGATGGCACCCAGAGATACTCTGTTGCTGGCCAGCGATGGACTGACCGACAACGTCATGCAGGAAGAAACCACAGAGCTTATTCGCAAGGGACCGTTGGATGTCGCCATCGAGTCGCTGACCGACCTCGCGCAGGTAAGGATGGCCAACGACGTCGACAAACAACCATCCAAGCCCGATGATTTCACGGCCGTCCTGTTTCGCCGCAACACGCTGCGCCGCGCGCGCAAATAAGCGGTTGGTCAATTGAAGCAAAAGCGCTTTCACCAGATCAATTCTTTGGCTGCCGGCCGAAGCTTTCTGCGCGAATGTTGCTACGCGCCGTCGGAACTGTAAAATGAGCCGCTCAAAGCATTCGGAGAAAAATAATGACAAATGAATCGACCATCAAGCCGTTTGAACAAGGTGACGTTTTTGTCGGCGCCACGCTGCTGAATAACGCAGACGATGACCACGCCGGAGATGGCCGCATCATTCAATATGACGCCGATCTGAACGAGAAAGGCGTGTTGTGGACTGAGGGCACGACGCATTTAGTCGGCGGACTTAAATTTGGGCCGGATGGAAATCTGTGGGCGTTTGATAGCTCAGCTTTCAGGGTTCTGCGCATCAGTCCGGCAGGGCATCAGCTGCCGGAAATCAAATACGCGGACAAATCATTTTCAAATGTGACCTTCACTCCGGACGGGAATATTTGCCTGGGCGAACATCTGGTCGGCACGGAATATAAAGCCCCGCCCGACCGACCGCTGGGCACGACGCTGCCATTCATGCCCGGTACCGAGCTATACGGTGAAGGTCATGTTTTCAAGTTCGCTCCGGAAGGTGAATTGCTGCATGAGTATAAGACTGAAACCCACGGTGGCATGCCGGGATTTTTAGGCGTCACCTCGGCAACGCTGGCGCCGGACGGCAAGACGCTCGTATACAACTCCGAACTGGGCAACCGCTTGTTCCGTTATGATCTCGACGCGGACGTTCAGCTGCCGGATCTGATCACCTATCCCAAAGAGACTGGCGATATGGCGATGACCTCGATTTTTCAAGCCGACGGCACCCTCCTGTACATTAAGGCGAATTTTCGGGAGGGTTTTTTCCTGCAGATACTCGATCAGGACGGTACCGTAATTCGCACCTACGATCCTATGGAAAGAGGCGCGGCGGCATTAGGCACTTCGATTGATGGCACGGCGGCCTTCGTCGGCAACTTCTTCACCGGCACTATCAGCAAGCTGGATCTGGACAGTGGACAGATAATTGCTCAGGCGGACACGAGCGTGCAGCGATCCCTGGCCGGCATTGCACAATATCCGGGATAACAACGGCAAGCGAGCGACGGCGAACTACCCGACGCGGAGATCGGGAAATGCTGGAAAATGCCGGGAAAGCGTAACTCGGGACAGATATTTCGCGCCATTACTATCCGGACCGGGCGCCATTCAAACAGCCTCTGCCTCCGAAAGATTCGCTAAATCTGACGCGTCGCTATTGGCCAGGCGATTTTCAGCTTCCTGCAATAAGGATTCGACATCCGCATGACGTCCCGGATGATAAACAGCCGTCTGCGATGCGACCTCCAGTTCGTAGCTGTGACTGCTGTCACGATTGCGTTCACCGAGCAGATCCTGCAGGCGTGCACTCGCCTTGTCTGCGCCGTCCAGATTTGCACCTGCCAGCAGCACGGCAAACACATCTAATCCTATGCGGCCAACGATGTCAGAATCCCGAAAGCTCGCCAGCAACAAATGCGCTAAATCTGCAGCAGCGCGATCGGCTTCGGCATCCCCTGAATCCGTATAGATGGTTTTCAGGTTCGCGAAATGAAACACATGCAATGCGACCGGCGTCTTATTGCGCTCGCAAAAAGGCAGCAGGTGCTCTGCTATCAGGGAGAAGCCGAGTCGATTGGACAGACCCGTAGCGGCATCATTACGCAGCATGTTTGAGGCGATCAGTTCTTCTTCGATCATGCGGCCAAGTTCGCGGAACAGACCGAGTTCCTCGCGGGACAATTTCCGCGGTTCACGATCGATGATGCACAAGGTACCCACTTTACTGCCATCGGGCGCACTAACGGGATAGCCGGCATAAAAGCGGATATTCGGGTCGCAACTCACCAATGGATTGTCGCAGAAGCGTTCGTCCAGCCGCGCGTCATTCACGACCATAATACGGTCGCCCAGGATCGCGTGACCGCAGAATGAGATTTCTCGTGGCGTTTCGGTCGCGTCCAATCCCTGACGGGATTTGAACCACTGTCGATCAGCGTCCACGAGGCTGACCAGAGCAATGGGTGTGCCGAAAATTTTTCTCGCAAGACGTGTGACGCGGTCGAATCTTTCCTCTGGTGGCGTATCCAGCAGATTCAGACCTCTCAAGGTCTCTAGCCGGCTAAATTCATCGACGGGGGTTGGTGGTTTAATCACGTTTAGTAAGTCCTTATGGAAAGAGCCTATTCTGCTTATCGGCTTGATGCGACATGTTATTAAGGTTCGACTGCCGTTTATTAGAATTGCGTCACATAACAATATACTGACGTGCGGCAAACCCGGAACGCACACTCACCAAAAGCGAACGCAAGTCGCACGTTGAGTCGGGTAGGGCTTCACATCCTTCCGCGGTAGCCGGTCACTATCCCCCGACAATAGATATACTGAACCTGCCGGGGATCACCGTGCTAAGGTCACCCCGGAAGAACAACCATCACGAACACGGGGGCTCCAAGCGGTTCAAATACTTCACAATTTTCGCCATCGCGCTGGGTGCGCTGACTGGCTGCGCGCCGCCTAGTGTCAGTAATGGCCTGAAGACCAACGAATCGGCAGAACCCGTCGAAGTCTCCGGGATCTCCTTGCTGCGCTTCGCCGATAGCAAGATCACGGAAGAGATCGTCCACTACGACACGGCGACGCTGAACGCCAAGCTGGGTAAGGCAGAAGTCCCGCACGCCAAGTAGCGTTCGGCTCGGGTCGAACCTGGCTGGAACGCCCGGATAAACGCATAGCGTCCGGGCGTTCTTCCGGATCCGTGGCCGGTTCACCTGGGCGAAGCGCGGTCGCGCGGGATGAGATAGAATTTCGCGTCCCTTATCGAGGCATCGGGAATGCTAAGAATAATATTCAGCTTCGCACTGCTAGTCGCAACAGGCGTCTTCATCAGCGGCAGTTATGCCGACACGTGCACAGCAGGTGCGACCCGCGCCTGCGACTGTGCAGATGGCACAGCAATGGAACAGGTTTGCCGGCTCGATGGCCGGGGTTGGGATGCCTGCAATTGTGCCAATCCCTATCGAATCTGGAACGATCCGGCGACGGATCTGAGCTGGCAGGACCCGCAGAAAGACGCCTATACGAGCGGCTATCCGGGGCTCACCCAGCCCGACGCCCAGCGCTATTGCAAAGAACTGGCCCTGGGCGGCTATGACGACTGGCGGCTGCCCAACATCGATGAACTGCGCACCCTGGTGCGGGGCAACCCCAGCCATGAATCCGGCGGCGATTGCCCCATCCGGGAGGGCAGCGTCAAGGGCGATATGTACGATCCCGGCTGCATCCAGGCGCCCGACTATGAAGGCCCCGGTGCCGGGGGCTGCTACTGGGCACCCGAGCTAAGCGGTCCCTGCGATCGCAGAGACATTGCCGATGAAGGCGAACGCGCCCTCGAGACGGTTTCTGCAACGGTCGCGGTAGATGATAACTTCTGGAAAGGTGATGTCCTGTTTGACCAGGGCACCGCCGTGTTTAATCATCGCTACAGTCTGGCCGAGGTTCGCTGCGTGCGCAGCGGACCGAGCGCACCCCGGGCCTGTGCCGAAGGCGAAGCGCAAGCCTGTATGCCGGGCGCAACCCGCAGCTGCAGCGCGGGCAAACATAAGGGCGCGCAAGTTTGCGCCACCGACGGACTATGCTGGTCTCCCTGCGAGAACACCGGATTTACGCCTTCGCCACCCATCGAAGATGTCAGCGCCCAGTGCGACCAGGTCCAACTGAATATTATCGTCCCGGAAAAGCTGCCGGCACCGGCAAAAATGCTGCTGGCATTTCTCTACGACGCGAGCACCTGGTCCTTCCCGACCAAGCGGCCACCCGATGGCGGCACCGATTATAACCAGGTGCTCGATCCCGATATCGACGCCGGCAAGCCTCTAAAGATGACGGTCCCCGCCACGTCCTATTATCGGGACCGCTGTATACCGGCCGGCGAGTACAAGCTCTATGTCGCCTTGTTGCAGAGCAATGAATGGCCACCGTGGCCCAGCACAGCGGGAGACTATTCCTGGGGCGCCGTACAAGAGTCCTTGACCCTGCAATCCGGCGAGCAACAGTTTATCGACATGGCGATCGTCCTCGATCCCTGGCGTGAATGAGCCGGTTGCCCTGATGAGCAGAACGAAACCAGGATTCGCACCAGATCGATGAGCGGGAGCTGGCGACGCTCATCCCGGCCGCCAGTTCCTGTTGAATTCACCCCACTGATCGTCGACGCGCGCGAACGCGTCCGGTGCACCTTCTTCAAGCAGTGACCGGTTCCAGCGCGGGAACGTTTCCGGGCCACCCTCCTCGGGCCACCGGCGCGTCGCATCGATCGCAACCTTGCTCGTCTTGCCGCGCTTGACCACGCTCGGGTCCAGCGGCAAACCCGGCAGTGACTCGAACACCTCGGTGCCACCGTGCGGTTGCCAGCGGGCCCCGAGCGCGCCGAACATTTGCTCGTGGTTCATCACGTCCATGTCATCGTCAACGACGATGACGACCTTGGAGTTGAACTTGCTTTCCGCAATTTTCCGCGCGGTCTCCATACCCTGTCCGGGTTTGGTCTTGCGGATGCTGCAAAAAGTCACACCGACGGCCCGATTGTCGGCATAAAAGTCCACGACTTCGGGGATGTCCTGCTTCAATTTATAGAATGGCCGCGCATGCCCCGAAGCCATCAGCGAACCACCCGACAGGCCGGTAAAGTTATTCAGAATCCATGGATTCTTGCGGTGCGTAATGGTTGTTATTCGCATCCAGTATTGCTCGCTCTTGCGGCGACCCTGGTAGCCGACCATCTCGCCATACGGGCCTTCCGGGCGCATATCGTCGAGCGGGATCTCGCCCTCGATGATCATTTCCGCGTTGGCCGGCACCATGAAATCGTTGGTCTGACTCTTGACGACCTTGCAGGGGCGACCAGCCAGCCCGCCCGCCAATGCCAGTTCGTCGACCGGCCCTTGCCTGCGGTTGGCAAGTTTGTTGCTGCTGCAGATCCAGACATAGGGGTCCGCGCTCAGCGCGATAGACACCTTGGCAATCTTCTCGCCACGGCTTTTGGCCGCGGTCCAGTGCCGATTGCCGGTTTGGCCGGGCTCGGAGTTCACCGCGATCTCGCGCGGGCCGCGGACGTGGCAGCGATAGGTACCGATGTTCAGCCCGTATTTAGGGTGCCGGCTAAACACCATGCCGGTGTTCATGTAGCGACCGGCATCAGCCGGGTTGCACTGGATGAACTGAAATTTGGTCATGTCAATATCGTCGCCGGTCAGGATGACCTCCTTGCACAGTGCTTCGTTGGCGGATACTTCGACCGGCGCAATCTGCGGATATTCGCCGCCGTTCGCCGCCAGCAAACCCTCGACGTGGGCGCGCGCCTTGCGGTAACTGGCCCAGGACTCCTTCCGAACCGGTTCGTCAACGACAGGCTCGAGGCCGAACAGCAGGCACTCCGAGTAGAGGTGCCCGCTGTCATTGATGATCAGCGGGCCCTTGACCCACTTGCCGTCGATAAGGATTTCCTCGAATACCAGCACCGGGCCACCGCGCATGCCGTGCTGATCGCGGATGCGATACATCAATGCCGTAGCTTCATATTCATCCTGGTTGACCCGCGGAATCCGCACCACGAGCCCCCGCGCATCGAGCGCCGCGATGTAATCGCGGAGGCTGTCGAACGGGGCTTTGGGGACCGGCTTCGGCTGCCCGCGGTCATGCGCGCCGGCGCTCGCTGTCTGACTGAAACCGAGCGCTGCCAAGCCGAGGCCGGAACCGATCACGTCACGTCGTGACAAGGAAAAGCGATCATTGTTGGGCGGTGTTTTGTGGTTCATTTTCGGTGCCTCACTGGATGGGTCAATCGATCGAATGCAATGAATCAGCACTTTAGCCACTAAACGCGACTTGAACCAGAGTCAGCGGGAATTCCGGCCGAAAGCCGGACGGCAGAGCGCCGCGGCATTCGCCGCTGTACAGAGGACGAAACTGAGCCGGATCTTATATTCATTGTTCACTCCAATTGTCTTTTGGCTCCTGACGGGCTTGCTCAGAAGACATGCTACGGCACGCTCTACGCAAATACGGAATGGTGAATAAAGCGTCGGGTGCGTTTCCGTTCTTACTGCAGCCGCAAAGTTACTCTCGCCCAGGATCAGAAGCCTTCCGCGTCGTGAAGGAAACCCAAAGGAAAGTTCACGAGCAGGTGTTAGCGCGCCAACGCGAGGCTGGCGAAAATTTAACCTTAATTACCCAATTTTTGGCGCGGTGAGTTCAAACCCAACGATCAGCGACCCATCAAATCCTTATTCCATACCAGCAATAAAGCAACAATCCCAATCACCGAAAAAGAAAACGCCGAATTCCAAACAACTGTCTCACCCGCTGTCAAATCAAGCGAAACCAATAATAATTGCCCACCCGTAAAACTCGCGTGCGTCAGCCAGCCCAAAACCAAACTGCTCGTCCGCGTATAGATCCAGATCGTGACGATCCGCAGCCCAACAATGCCAACGGACGTAACCAAAAAATTAACAATGAACAGGTTCCCGTGAAAAGCGCCCGACCCATAAATACTGGCGGCCAAATGCCACATGGCATGCAAGAATCCGAGGAGCAGCCCGACCTTCAGGGGGCTGAACCTTTTCAGCATGACGGGCGTCGCGAAACCCGTCCAGCCGATTTCCTCCCATAGTGCGCCGAACAAAGCGGCGAAAGCCATGACACTCAACGACAATACCGGCGCGAAATCGGAAGAAAACCAGGAAAGCACAAACAGGACAGCCAGCATGGTTGCTGGAAAGATCAGAATTGCCTTGAGATACCATTGCGGCGCAAATTTCCAGTACTTTAATTGCTGAAACAGGATCTTAATCCCCTTAAAGCCCTGGCTTCGGAATACCACAATAATGGCCGCGATCGTAGGCGCATGGACCATCGCCATCACAACCACCAGGGCCGCTACAGACATTTCATTGGTCACGAGACCCGAGGGCAAACCCGCCACAAGCGCAACGATGATCGTTGTGACGATGGGCACGGCATAGGCGATCACGAAGTACAGGAAAAGCGAATTCTTCTTAAGATCCAGGTCCTTCATCGGCTTTTATTTTGCTATCGATCCGGGAGCGGATAAGGAATATAAACGCATACCGCAAGTGCGACGCCGTCTGGATAAGAGCGCAAGCAGTTATTCAACGCACTATCAGGCGAACACCAATTGCCCAAGCAGATTCCAGTGGCCAGAACTACCAGGGAATGATCGTACCGTCGTATTGATAAAACGATCCGGTTGTCTCAACGGTCAGGCCGTCGATATTGCGAATCATGTCGGAAACGGCATCTTCGGTCGGACGCAACATACTTTTTGGCAGACCGGCCATGAAATCCGTATCTGTCGGTCCGGGATTGACCATCGCCACGCTGATCCCCCGTCTTTTCAACTGCATCGCAAGATTTTTCATGACCATATTTACGGCAGCCTTGCTGCTGCGATAAAAGTAAAGTCGCGGCATATTCGCCTGGGCGATTGAACCTTCGCTGCTGGATACGGTGATAATCTTCTTCTCGCGGCTCGATTTAACGTGATTATAAAATGCCTCAGACATTTTTAATGGCGCGATCGTATTGACGCGCAGTACATCCTCAAACACCGCAAACTCCATCTTCGTGAACATCTGCTTGTCATTCCCGCCGCTGATGCCCGCATTTAGCAACAGCACGTCGACTGGCGTCTCCGAATATTTCGCCGCCAAGGCATCGACCCTCTCGAAATCGACGACATCAAGTTGCTCGATGGTCAACAAGGATGGATATTGCTCTGCCAACTCATTCAGCGCTTCCGCCTTATCGGGTTTGCGACAACTCGCAATGACCTTCCAGCCACGCGCCAGGTACTGCTGCGTAAACCCCAACCCAAGACCGCGGTTCGCGCCGGTTATAAACACGGTCGGCACGTAATCGTCCGCGAATTCCGGATCGTCAGCGGCCCAGGTGGTGCTTAGCCCGAGCACCAACACCAGCACTCCACTCGCCACAAGCGAACGTAATTTATTGATTCTTAAGACTAATTGCCCAAACGTGATCATGATTCTCTCTCCAGCTTTTCCCGGTGCTACCAGGGCATAATGTCCCCATCATAATTAAAGAATGTTCCGGTATTCTCCAGCGTGAATTTATCGATGTTGCGCATCATGTCGGCAGCCGCAACAGCCGGTTCGCGAATTCCCGGGATACGCTTCCGAAATTCCGGCGAAATAAAATCGGTCGCGGTCGCCCCCGGTGTAACCAGTCCAACGATCACTTTACGGCGTTTCAGTTGCAGCGCCAGATTGGTCATCAGCATGTTCAAAGCTGACTTGCTGCTGCGATACCAATACAGCATTGGCATGCTGACCTGACTGATCGAACCCTGGCTGCTGGACACCGTAATGATTTTTTTCTGTGTCCCGGCTTTGACATGGTCGAGAAAGGATTCAGCCATTTTCATCGGCCCGACACAATTCACAGCGAGGACTTCATAAAAGACCTCATAATCAAGCCGACCGAACAACTGGTTTTCCGGACCACCGCCGATGCCGGCATTATTCAACAGCACGTCGATTGGCATGTTTTGATACTTGACTGCCAGATCATCAATGCTCTGATGATCCACAACATCGATCCTCTCGACCCGGATATCCGAATTTTCCGCAGCCAGTGCATTTAATTGCTCGGCATTGCCGGGATTCCGACAGGTCGCGATAATCCGCCAACCAAGTTGCGAATACTGCCGGGTAAACTCAAAACCCAGGCCCCGGCTGGCGCCCGTGACCAACACGGTATTTTTTTGTGTCGCGGGCGCCGCTAAAGGCTGGACACTCGACTCAGCAGCGCTCGCAGCACCGCTGGCCATCATCCCGGCGATAAGACTGGCAGTGCCCGCGACGAAATCACGGCGATCCGTGTCAATCGCCGTAGCTTCGATTTTTTTCTTGTCCATGATCAGCTCCCGGGTCAATACTCCCTGTCCAGCGACGGGCAGTGATGCTTTACGCATTCATACCGTGATTTTCCGCGGAATTTGTGGATCGGACTGCAATTAACCCACTCGTCACCAATCCGTGGTCGGCAACCTCTGGGCAACTGGAAACGAAAAAAGAGCCGGCGGGTGCCGGCTCTTTTCAGTCTATCGTGGTTTAGCCCGCTGCCTTGAGCTTGGTGCCGGCGCCGCTACCTCCAACCAGCGGAATCGCGTCGAGCACCCAACCCTTGACCTTGCGTCGCGCCGGACTGGGTATTGCGTAGGCAACCTTGTGCCTGTTTCGCTCGACCGTATCGATGTCGATCCGCCAGCCGTTGTCGGTCCACTCTTTGAGCTTCTCGCGATACATCAGGATGCATTTATCCGACGGCACCATGAACTCCTTGTTATTGGTCTCCGGAGTGATGACGGGATGCAAGCCAACCAGCACGTCAACATCCTGTTTTGCAACATACCAGTTGCGTTCGTCCATCAATTTATCGTGCTCAGCTTCGAGCATGCAGTTGCGCATACATAATAAATAGATATGAGTCTTATCTTCTTCCATCGGGCGTTCGAAAAGATACTGATGAAAATAGTAGTCCGGGCTCGGGTGAATATAAGTCCAGACCTGATTCGGACCATGGTGCCCCGTGCCGACTTCCAGATCACCTTCGACATCTCGCAGCTTGCGCATTTCGCCTTCCGGTAATTTTGGCGCGTCAAACGTGTGCCAGAAACCCTGGCCCCATTCGGTATGCTCCTCACGCATTTCACCAACCTTGTACTCTTCTTCTTTTTCGCCACTGAAACCATGGGTATCGTGGACATATTCGTTGTGGGCCGGATCGATGCCGTTCTCGATTGAACGTTCGTAATTTCCTTCGAGGTCGTAGTCAAGCAGCGTGGGTCGCCAGCCTTCCAGGCCCTCTTCTTTGACGTCAATGATGGGTGGCCGCTGATCCTCCGGCAGATCGCCGAGAAACGCGAATATCAGACCGTGTTTTTCCTCGACCGGATAAGCATCAACGTGCGTACGAGCTGGAATTTTGGCTTTGCTGCCAAGAGACGGAATGCGATGACAGACGCCTTCTGCATCAAATTGCCATCCATGATAAGGGCATTCGACATTATTGCCCTTGATCCTGCCTCCGGATAAGGCTCCGCCGCGGTGCACGCAGGTGTTACTCAGGCACTTCGCCTCGCCGTCTTCACCACGGAAAACAACAAAATCCTGGCCTAGACACCGAACCTTCACGGGTTGGTCGGTGATTTCCTCGGTTCTCGCCATCGGGTACCAGAAATTAATATACATGCGTCAGACTCCGTATTGAATTATCGACAGTACACTGCCGTTCCCTGATTTTATACGCTTGTGAACGATAAGTGGACTCCTCGTTAACAAGCAAATAGCCCGTCCATGATAAGTGATCTGCACTAGCCACATCCGGCGGCCTGGCGCTTTCGCCGCTGGCAAAACAATCACCACCGACCATAGGCTTTTCGCCGGCGCAGACCAATAAGGAATTACCCCGACAAAAGATTTGCGAAGCCGTCAAGCTGCTTGCCGAGCCGCACGGCGCTTGGTACGGCGCCGCACCAAACCAACCATGATCAATACCATCGACATCACCACGGCGCCGCCATACAAGGGGGCCTGGACGCCGATGCCCTGGAAAAGCAAACCCGCAATGACCGGGCCGATGGAGCGGCCGGTCCATGCCCCGGATGTGAATACCCCCAGAACCAGGCCACGCTCATGCTCAGCAGCCTGTCCGGACACCAGGCTATTCATACTCGTGACGGCCATGGCCCCGCCACCGGCGGTAAATGTTATGCCGAACATCATCATCTCCCAGGTCGGTACCTGGGTCATCCAGAGAAGGCCGAACAGATACGCACCCACGCCGGACATCACCAGCTTTCCCTCGCCGAACCTCGGCGCGAGTTTCCCGACGAGATACCCCTGCACGATCATCACCACCAAGCCGAGATAGGTGAAGCAAATCCCGATCTCCCGCGGTCCCCAATTGAAGCGGGCCTCACTCCAGAGCGGCATGATGGTTTCGAACTGCGCCATGGCGAAATAAACCATCGCGCCAATCAGCACCATCTGTGCGAGTATCGGCCGGCTGAAGACGGTTCGCAGGGCTGCGAGTCCGCGAACCGCGTGCTCTGAACTGGGGTCCGCGCGTTTTTCCCTGGGCAGACTTTCCTTGACGAAGAATGTCGCTAAAAACGTTATAAAACAAAGACTTGCGGCGGCAAGCCCGGGCCATAACAAGGTCGCCGAATCAGCATCGGTACCTGCAAGCAGCCCGCCGAGCGCCGGCCCGAGGATGAAACCGAGGCTGATTGACCCACCGATCAATCCCATCCCCTGGGCCCGTTTTTCGACCGGCGTAATATCCGCAACATAGGCCATTGCAACCGCGACATTGCCACCCAACAAGCCCGTCATGATGCGTGCGATCGCCAACACCCAGAGGTTACCGGAGAACGCCACCAGCAGGTAACTCAGCCCCATGCCGAAGGTGCTGAGCAATAGCATCGGCTTGCGCCCATAGCGATCGCTCATGCGCCCCCAAAAAGGTGTACCGAACGCCTGACCAATCGAGTAAGCGCCGACGATCGCTGTCGCGACGACGGCCGACGCGCCGAGATTCTCCGCATAGAACAGAAAGGCCGGCAAAACGAGCCCGAAACCCATTCCGGACAGCATTATCGTAAACAGCAGGATCGGCATGTCAGTGATGAGTCCGGCCAGCGCGGCAGGCGGCGTGCTATCCGCGAACGGCCGCAGGGCGCAAAGTGCTACTTGCGCGAATACATGGCGCGACCATTGGTCAATGCCGCGATATCCGCCGTCTGCAGAAATGCCTTGGCCGACATCTCTTCTTTTAGATAGGCATCGAGAAAGGCCGTAGTCATGGCCCGGTCGATGGCCACGCCTTCCGGATCCGCTTCGCCGCCGCGATTATCGCGACAAATCAGTCCACCCAGATAATGATCTGCATTTTCCAGCGCCACCGAATACTTGTCCCCCGGCGGTGACATGGTGAAGCCCGTCATCCGCCATTCCCACGGGTGCTCGACACCGTCGCCAACATTGCCGGTATCAAGCGTTCCACCGGTCGCCATCAACGGCCCGCTCAGCCCGTCGAACGCATCGTCCCTCATCTGTTTCATCTGGCCGACCCCGCTCATGACGACGGCAGCAGTGAATCGACGATCCGCGGTTTCGCCAGGATAGATGTACTGATCCGCTTGCAGATATAAACCGCTCTTGATCATCGTGATCATGCCGCCGAATGAATGACCTGCGACGGCGGTTCTTTGCCGATCGATCTGCAAATCAATGCTCGCTTCGATATCGTCGACCGCGTCGAGAACAAAAGACATGTCGCGAATCCGCGACGACAACAGCTTCGCCAAATATTCAGGTTTGATTTTTCCGAGGTTCGGCGAATCGAGGTGATTCAGCACCACGACGATGTAACCGTGCGACGCCCAATGGCTCGTAATCCGGTCGTACATTTGAGGAAAACAAAACATACCCGGAGAAAACACGACGAGCGGAAAAATCCCGGCAGACTCCGGATAAAGCACTCGCAAGGAAACATCGCGCTCCTGCACTGCATCACGCAGGGTTGTCGATTCCACGATTTTCGTCGCATACGGTCCCGCATCGATCTTATATAGACGAGCTGTGCACGCCGATGTGGCAATCGCGATAAATAGAAATGGGATAAGTAATAAACGCATTCTCATCGCCCGTCGAACATTTTCAGCATGCTGTCTTTCATTTCCGTCGAGAGTCCGATTTGGAACGCAATATTAGCTTGGAAGCCCTGCCTCGTGGCCAGATTAGATTCCAATGATCCGCCGTACAGTCGGGCCAGACAAAAACCAGATTAAAGTTAGATTTTTCGGCGAAAAGGCAGATAATTTAATAATCGGAGAAAAAATCCACTACAGAGTAAGCTGCTGGAGGCGCGCACCATGCGATATCGCAACGATCCGGACGGCACCCGCTTGCCGATCAAAGTTGACACGACCACCAATGGTGAATTCTCACCGCGACCGCTCGAGGCGCATAACCATGCGGCCAACGCCTTTGCACATCGAAGAGCCAGCGAGAACGCGCGGCGGGTAAACCTGAGTCGCCGCGACTTTCTGACCTCTACCTGCGGGGCGGCCAGCACCCTGCTCGCTTTCAACGAAGTCCATGCCGCTTTTGGGAAAACCGGTGGCGTTTACGAGATTCCCGCGGCAGCCGCACTGGACCCGGCCGTCGCTGCCGATGCAGTTGGCGGGAACGAGTTCATTTTTGACATTCAGGGGCATCACGTAAATCCGCTGGAACGCTGGCGCGCGCCGGACCGCAGCCTGATGCAGGGACTCAAGTTCATGCCGCACGGCCGTTGCGACTACCTCGATCCAGACTCGGAATTAGGCCATCTTCAATGCTATACCGGGCAAGCATTTGTCAAGGAAATGTTCCTCGACAGCGACACCGATATCGCGGTATTGACGTTTACGCCATCGACCTACGAGAACATGCCGTTGACCAACGATGAAGCGGCCGCAACTCGCGAACTCGTCGATGTCCTGGAAGGAAACAATCGCTTGCTGTTGCATGGTCGCGTCATTCCGAATCTGGACGGCGACCTCGAGCGCATGGATGAGCTCGTGGAAAAGTGGACCGTATCCGCGTGGAAGACTTATACCCAAGCCAGCTACGATGGGAAAAGCGGCTGGTGGCTCGACGACGAGGAATTCGGCGCGCCACTGATCGAACGGGCTCGAAAGCTCGGCGTCAATGTCATCTGCTGTCACAAGGGATTGCCACTGCCCGGAATGATGATGAGCAAGGACAACTATCAGTTCGGCAGCTGCCGCGACGTCGGACCGGCCGCGCGACAGAATCCGGATATGGATTTTATCGTCTACCACGCAGGCTATGAGCCGGGCGTCAAGGAAGGGCCTTTCGTGCCTGGCGAGAATCAGTCCGGTATCGACTCACTCGTCCAGACTGTCCTGGACAATGAGCTGGGGAGTGGCAGCAACGCCTACGCGGAACTCGGCAGTACCTGGCGATATCTGATGCGCGATCCGGACCAGGCTGCGCATGCGCTGGGCAAATTATTGAAGTATGTCGGCGAAGACAACGTCGTCTGGGGTACCGACTGCATCTGGTATGGCTCACCTCAGGATCAGATTCAGGCGTTCCGCAGCTTCCAGATCGCTCCGGAACTGCAGGAGACATATGGTTACCCGGAAATCACGCCCGAGATCCGCGCAAAAGTATTCGGTTACAACGCGGTAAAGTCATACAAAATCGAGCCCGATGAAGTGCAGCTCCATCTTGACGGCGACATCATGCAAAAGGCCAGGAACGATTACACGGGGCAGGAGGATCCGTCGTACCTGACCTACGGTCCAAAAACACGTCGCGAATTCCTAAATCTCGCGCGTATGAGCCATAGCTGAACAGCCTTCGCCGATACATGCCGGGAAGAACATTGTAAGAGTGGCTCAATCACGAACGGCCACTTTAAGGTTCGACTTCATAAAAAAGGGGACAGATTTCTCTGTCCCCTCTGCCTTCCGCAGATTTATCATTCAAGAAAAATAAATCTACTCCCCCACTGCTTGCCTGTTGCCCGACGGATTATCCACGCCTTGCCTTTTTCCTGGCAGGTTTCTTCTTTGCAACGTTCTTCTTCCGCGATTGCTTCTTCGCCGAAGTTTTCTTTGCTGCGCCCT
>Ga0224512_10001412_pt1 | contig 23143 bp, 29 predicted proteins | sample SF_May12_sed_USG_4_FD_169103 | JGI IMG/M metagenome (GOLD analysis project Ga0224512, IMG submission 169103) | Sediment microbial communities from San Francisco Bay, California, United States - SF_May12_sed_USGS_13 | ecosystem: Environmental > Aquatic > Marine > Sediment | place: USA... | reverse complement strand
GCTCATCTACGGAGACAAATGAAAAAAGGCCTTGCCGAAACGCTGGAGCGCATCGCCGCCATCATCGACAGCCGGCGCGGCGGCGACCCCGAGACGTCCTACGTCGCGCGCCTGCTCGGGCCCGACGAGGACGCGGTGCTGAAGAAAATCGGCGAGGAGGCCACCGAGACGGTGCTCGCCGCAAAAAGCGGCGATCGGCTGCACCTCGTGCGCGAGACCGCGGACCTGTGGTTCCACTGCCTGATCCTGCTCGCGCGCAACGGCCTCGGGCCCGGTGACGTGCTCGCCGAGCTGCACCGGCGCGAGGGCATCTCCGGCCTCGACGAAAAGGCGGCAAGGAAGAAGCGATGAGCGATGCGCAGTGCCTGTTCTGCCGGATCGTGCGCGGCGAGATCCCGGCGAAGAAGGTGTACGAGGACGAGGACGTGCTCGCGTTCCACGACATCCGGCCGGTGGCGCCGGTGCATTTCCTCATCATCCCCAAGGTGCATGTGCCGACCCTGTACGAAGCCGATATGACGCAGCACCGCGCGCTCGGCAAGATGCTGGCGCTTGCCGGCGAGCTGGCGAGTAAGGAAGGCGCTGTGGATGGCTTTCGCACCATCGTCAACACGGGTCGGGTCGGGCATCAGGAGGTGTATCATGTGCACATGCACGTGATCGGCGGACCGAATTCGCTCGGTCCCATGATCCTGAAACAGAAATAGGAGGGTTTATGGGCTCGTTCAGCATCTGGCACTGGCTCATCGTCCTTGTCATCGTGATGCTGGTGTTCGGCACGAAAAAGCTGCGCAACATCGGCACGGACCTGGGTGGCGCGGTGCGCGGTTTCAAGTCGGGCATGCGCGAAGGTGGCGAGAAGGCCGACGACGACGGCGCCGCCCCGCAGGTCACCGGCAAGACCGTCGAGGGCGAAGTGAAAAGCAAGACCGAGTCGAAGGCCTGAGCGGCCTTCACAGCCGGCCGAGGCGGGCGCCCTAGGGCGCCCTTTGTTTCTCAAGGCGCCGCATGTTCGATCTGGGATTTTCCGAGCTGATGGTGATCGCGCTGGTGGCGCTCATCGTCATCGGTCCTGAGCGCCTGCCGCGCGTGGCGCGCACCCTGGGCCACCTCGCGGGACGCCTGCAGCGCTACGTGGCCGACGTCAAGGCGGACATCAACCGCGAGGTCGAGCTCGACGAGCTGCGCAAGATGCGCGATTCCATGCAGGAAGCGGCGAGCGGGATGGAGTCGAGCTTCAAGGAGGAGCTGGACAGGACCGAGTCGGAGCTGAACGCGGCGGCTGAAGGCAAGGCGGGCGCCCAGGTTTCGACGCCGCCGCAAGCGGCGGGGTCGATCGAAGAAAAGCAAAAAGCGTGAGCACGCAGGAAACATTCGTCTCCCACCTCATCGAGCTGCGCCAGCGCGTAATGCGCGCGTTGTTCGCCTTCGCCGTGATGTTCATCGCGCTGTTCCTGTGGCCCGGATCCGCGCCGATCTACGATTTTCTCGCCGCGCCGCTGACGCAGGCGCTGCCCGAGGGCGTGAAGATGATCGCCACCGGGGTGATCACGCCGTTCATGGTGCCGGTCAAGGTCACCGCCATGGTGGCGTTCATGGTGGCGCTGCCCGTGATTCTGTACCAGGCTTGGGCGTTCGTCGCGCCGGGGCTCTACGAGCACGAAAAGCGCCTCGTGCTGCCTGTGATCGTCGCCAGCACGGTGCTGTTCCTCGCGGGCGTCGCCTTCTGCTACTACTTCGTGTTCGGCAAGGTGTTCACGTTCATCAACAACTTCGCGCCGAAGTCGATCACGCCGGCGCCCGACATCGAGGCCTATTTCAGCTTCGTCATCACCATGTTCCTCGCCTTCGGCATCACTTTCGAGATTCCCATCGTCGTGATGCTGCTGGTGCGCTTCGGCGTGGTGAGCATCGAGCGGCTGCGCGCCGCGCGCCCCTACGTCATCGTCGGCGCCTTCGTCGTCTCGGCGATCATCACGCCGCCCGATGTCCTGTCGCAATTCATGCTGGCCGTGCCGATGTGCCTGCTGTACGAAACGGGGTTGTTCCTCGCGCGCTTTGTCGGCAAGCGCGCCGCGCAGGCCCGCGAGGCGGGCGCGGCGGCTGAAGAATAGACGCCGCCCCGCCCCTATTTCCTACTCCCGCGGCTGCGCCTGCGGCTTCGGGCGCCGGCCGACGGTGACCGTGAGCTCGAGTGTCTGCGCCTGGCGTTGTACCCGCATGTTTGCGCTGGAGCCGGGCTGCAGGCCGGCGACGAGGTTGAGCATGCCCTGCGGGTCGGACACCGGCACATCGTTGATGGCAGTCAGCAGGTCGCCGGGCTTGACGCCCGCGCGGTCGGCGGGGCCGCCGCGCAGCACGCCGGCGATGATGGTGCCGGTCGCGTCGCCGAGGTGGAACGATTCGGCCACCGCCGGCGTGATCTCCTGCACCTCCACCCCGATCCAGCCGCGCGTCACCGTGCCGCTGCGGATGATCTGGTCGAGCACCATCTTCGCCGTCGACACGGGAATGGCGAAGCCGATGCCCATCGAGCCGCCGGAGCGCGAATAGATGGCGGTGTTGATGCCCACCAGGTTGCCTCGCGAATCCACCAGCGCGCCGCCCGAGTTGCCCGGGTTGATGGCGGCGTCGGTCTGGATGAAGTTCTCGAACGTATTGATGTGCAGGCCGCTGCGGCCAAGCGCGGAGACGATGCCCGAGGTCACGGTCTGGCCGACGCCGAAGGGGTTGCCGATGGCGAGCACGACGTCGCCGACGCGCAGCTTGTCCGACTGGCCGAAAGTGATGGCGGGCAGCTGCTCGGCGTTCACGCGCAGCACGGCGAGGTCGGTCTCGGGGTCGTTGCCGACCACCTTGGCGAGCAGCTTCTTGCCGTCGGCGAGTGCCACTTCGATCTCGTCGGCGGCCTCCACCACGTGGTGATTGGTGAGGATGTAGCCCGCCGGGCTGACGATCACGCCCGAGCCGAGGCTGGAGGTGCGCTGCACGTCGTCGCCGAACTGCTCGCCGAAGAAGCGCCGGAACAGCGGATCGTTCAGCAGCGGGCTGCGCTGGGTGCGCACTTCCTTGGAGGTGAAGATGTTGACCACCGAGGGCGTGGCGCGCCCTACGGCGTCGTGGAACGACTCGACGCGCGTAACGACGGGCTGCGGCAGCGCGACCGGCGTCGCCGGCACCGGAATCGCGGCCACCGGCTGCGGCGCGGCAGGCCGTACGGGCAGCCACTCCGGCTTCAGGGTCATGACGACGAACAGCGCCGCCAGGCAGACGGTCGCCGTCTGCGCAAAGATCAACCAGAGGCGGTGCAACATAGGGGGTTGCTAATCTAGCACAAAGCCCTGCAAATTGAACCGCTTAGACCGCAATTCGTAGACATTTCCATGCTCGCTCGATAGAATGGCGCCTCGTTCGCACTCTCCCACCCTTTCCCGCCCCGAATCAACTCCATGAGCGACAAACAGAAAGTCGACAAGACGCGGCGCACTCTCGTGGTCGCAACCTCGATGCTCGGCGGCGCCGCCTCGGTCGGCGCGGCAGTCCCCTTCGTCGGCAGCATGTTGCCGTCCGAACGCGCCAAAGCGGCCGGCGCGCCCGTCGAGGTAGACATCCTGGCGATTGCTCCCGGCGAGCTGAGGGTATTCGAGTGGCGCGGCAAGCCGGTGTGGGTGATCCGGCGCACGGCGCAGATGCTCGAGTCGATCGTGAAATCCGATCCCCAGCTGACGGACCCCGGGTCTGCGGTGCCGCAGCAGCCCGATTACGCGACCAACCAGTATCGCTCGCGCAAGCCCGACGTGATGGTGGTGGAAGGCGTCTGCACCCACCTGGGCTGCTCGCCGCAGTTGAAGCCCGCCGACGCCAAGGCGGAGATGGGCGCCGACTGGCTTGGCGGCTTCTACTGCGCCTGCCACGGCTCCAAATTCGACTTTGCCGGCCGCGTCTACAAGGGCTCCCCCGCCCCGACCAACCTGGTGGTGCCCCCTTACGCGTTCTTGTCGGACACCACGATCCTCATCGGCGACGACAAGAAAGGGGCGTAGGCGATGTCTTCGCGGGTGATGGCGCTGTGGGAATGGTTCGACTCGAGGATGCCCTCGGTCGCCGAAGAGTGGCGCAAGCACGCCGCCGAATACTACGCGCCGAAGAATTTCAACTTCTGGTACTACTTCGGCGTGCTGTCGATGCTGGTGCTGGTGATCCAGATCGTCTCCGGCATCTTCCTCACCATGAACTACAAGCCCGATGCGGCGCTCGCCTTCGGCTCGGTCGAGTACATCATGCGCGACGTTCCCGGCGGCTGGATCATCCGCTACATCCATTCCACCGGCGGTTCGGCGTTCTTCGTTGTCGTGTATTTGCACATGTTCCGCTCGCTGCTCTACGGCTCGCACCGGGAACCGCGCGAACTGGTGTGGATCTTCGGCGTGCTGATCTACCTCACGCTGATGGGCGAAGCGTTCCTCGGCTACCTCCTGCCCTGGGGCCAGATGTCCTATTGGGGCGCGCAGGTGATCGTGAACCTGTTCAGCACCGTGCCGTTCATCGGTCCCGACCTGGCGCTCTGGATCCGTGGCGACTACGTGGTGTCGGACGTCACGCTCAACCGCTTCTTCGCGCTGCACGTCATCGCGCTGCCCCTGGTGCTGCTCGGTCTGGTGGTGGCGCACATCCTCGCGCTGCACGACGTCGGCTCGAACAATCCCGACGGCATCGAGATCAAGAAGAACAAGGACGCGCACGGCAGGCCCGTGGATGGCATCCCGTTCCATCCGTACTATACGGTGAAGGACACGGCGGGGGCGGTGGTGTTCCTCGCGATCTTCTGCATCGTCCTGTTCTTCATGCCGGAGATGGGGGGTTACTTTCTCGAGAACAACAATTTCATCCCGGCCGATTCGCTGAAGACGCCTGAGCACATTGCGCCGTTGTGGTACTTCACGCCGTACTACTCGATCCTGAGGGCGGTGCCGCCGCTGTTCGACTCGCAGTTCCCGGGCGTTCTGGCGATGGGGGTGGCGGTCATGGTCTTTTTCTTCCTGCCGTGGCTCGACCGTTCGCCGGTGAAGTCGATCCGCTACCGCGGCCCGTACTGGAAGGGTGCGCTCGCGGTCTTCATCTTCGTCTTCCTGATGCTGGGCTACCTCGGCCTGGAGCCGACCACGGTGTGGGGGCAGCTTGGCTTCGACGCTTTCTTCCTCGACACCAAGGACCGCGCCACCTGGGTGGCGCGCGCGTGCACGGTGCTCTATTTTGCCTTCTTCATCCTCATGCCCTGGTACACCGCCCGGGACAAGGTGAGGCCGGTGCCCGATCGGGTGACGATGTGAGGGTCGCGAGCATGAAGAACCTCCTCGCCGCCCTGCTGTGGCTGCCGGCGTCGCTGCTGGCCGCCGGGTCCGGCTATCCCCTGGACCATGCGCCCATCGAGCCGCGCGACCTCGTCAGCCTGCAGTCGGGCGCGCGCACCTTCGTCAACTACTGCCTCAACTGCCACAGCGCGCAGTACATGCGCTACAACCGCCTCTCGGACCTGGGCCTCACCGAGCCGCAGATCCGCGACAACCTGATGTTCGCCGCCGACAAGGTCGGCGAGACCATGAAGGTGGCGATGACGGCGAAAGACGGCAAGGCCTGGTTCGGCGTGCCGCCGCCCGACCTGTCGGTGATCGCGCGCTCGCGCGGCGCGGACTGGCTGTACACGTACCTGCGCGCGTTCTACCGCGACGACCAGACCGCCAGCGGCTGGAACAACGCCGTGTTCCCGAACGTGGCGATGCCGCATGCGCTGTGGAAACTGCAGGGCGAGCGCGACTACGAGGTGGTAGCGCATACCGACAAGGCCGGGCACGTGGGCATCGAGCGCAACTGGAAGCAGCTCACGCCGGGGACGCAGGGCGCCATCGAGTACGACCGCACGGTGCGCGACCTGGTGAATTTTCTCGTCTATGTCGGCGAGCCGGCGGCGCAGTCGCGGAAAGCGATCGGCATCGTCGTACTGTTCGTGCTGGGCGTGCTGTACGTGTTCGCCTACGCGATGAAGAAGGCTTTCTGGAAGGACGTCCGCTAGGCTGGCCCGCGCCCGAACCCGCGGCCGGGCGGGCCCTTGCGTCCGGCCTTTTCATCAGGACCCTTGACTCATGATGCAACTGTATTCCGGCACTACGTGCCCCTTCAGCCATCGCTGCCGCTTCGTGCTGTACGAAAAGGGCATGGACTTCCAGGTCATCGACGTCGACATGTTCAACAAGCCCGAGGACCTGGCGGTGATGAACCCGTACAACCGGCTGCCGGTGCTGGTCGAGCGCGACCTGATCCTGTACGAGTCGAACATCATCAACGAATACATCGACGAGCGCTTCCCGCACCCGCAGCTGATGCCCGCGGACCCGGTGATGCGCGCGCGCGCCCGCCTGATGCTGTTCAACATGGAAGCCGAGCTCTTCAGCCAGATCGAGCCGCTCGAGTCGGGCAAGGAGAAGCAGGTGGAAAAGGCGCGCCAGCAGGTCACCGACCGCCTGATCGAGCTCTCGCCGGTGTTCACCAAGACCAAGCACATGCTGGGCGACGACTTCACGATGCTGGATGTGGCGGTGGCGCCGCTCCTTTGGCGCCTGGACCACTACGGCATCAAGCTCGGCAAGCCCGCGGCGCCGCTCATGAAGTACGCCGAGCGCATCTTTTCGCGCCCGGCGTTCATCGAGGCGCTGACGCCGTCGGAAAAAGTAATGCGCAAGTGAACGAGATCGCCACCAAGCCGTACCTGCTGCGCGCGCTCTACGAGTGGTGCGTGGACAACGGCTACACGCCGCACGTCGCGGTGAAGGTGGACTCGAGGACCCAGGTGCCCTCCGAATACGTGAAGAACGGCGAGATCACGCTGAACGTCGCGCCCTCGGCGGTGCACAAGCTGCAGATCGGCAATGAGCTGATCGAATTTTCGGCGCGCTTCGCCGGCGTCGCCCGGCAGATCTCGGTGCCGGTGGCCAATGTCTACGCCGTGTACGCGCGCGAAACGGGCCACGGCATGACGTTCGATGTCGACGCCACCAAGCCCGCGACGCAGGCGGTGGCGGAAATTGAGGCGGCGGCGCCCCGGGACGCGCCGGCGGCGCTGCCGGCGCCCGCGGCCTCGAACGAGCCGCCGAAAAAGCCGGGCGGCGGCAAGCCGACGCTGCGCCGGGTGAAATAACACTTTGTGGAACTCCTGGAGCGAACATGAAACGCAAGTACGGCGCCACGCGCGCCAATGAATCCCTCGCCGAGAAGCGCATGCGCGAGGCGGCCAAGGCAGGCGGCGACAACAGCTTCAACTTCGGCACCAAGCTCAAGCGCGGCTCGCCCACGCGCGGCAAGAAGCGCGGCCGGGCGTACCGCATCAAGTAGCGGCCTGCCGGCCCGGGGCTTGAATTCGCCCAGGGCCGGCTTAGCTCAGCTGGTAGAGCAGCGGTTTTGTAATCACTGAGCCGCAGTGGAACCATGCGCCATAACCACTGCAAAAACAAGGTGGTACGCCAGGACGGGCCGCCCCGGCCACGGCTACAGTCACCAAGCTGGGGCACAATACTCACCAAGGGCCGCTTTAGCTCAGTGGTAGAGCAACCGCCTTGTAAGCGGTAGGTCGTCTGTTCAATCCAGACAAGCGGCACCACCGAGGCCGTCGGGGCGCGAGCAGTTACCACCTTGCACCTGGCTGCAACCGACTTCCCGGGACATCCCGAGAAATCCCGCCTTTCCCCTGCCCGATTACACAGGAATTGCACGCGGCTAGGCTCACCAACCTAGGCCAGAGCCACATCAGGGCCGATAGTTGTTGCACGCCGCGACGAAGCTCTTGTGCTCTTCAGCCCCGGCGCGACGGCGCACAATGGCGCTTATGTCGTGTCGCGAGCCGCTATTGGTAAGAATCGGCTTCAACCACGGCACCCAGCTCGGCTGGGCGATGTCGCCGCAGGTGGCGCTCGGCTACGCGCTCTTCGGCGCGGCGTGCCTCGCCGCCGGGATGCAGCGCGGCAAGCCTACTCCTTGAGCTGCTTGTTCAGGTAGAGCGGCATCGGCTTGTATTCGAAGGCGGCGTAGTGCGGCAGCTGGTCGAAGAAGTGAGCGTCGAACACCGGGCCGGAGGGCCCGAGGACGATGCGCCCGCTCTGCCCGAGCGAGAAGATGTTCTCGCCTTCGGGCCGCGGCGTCTTGAGCTGCACGATCTGACCGTAGGTGGCGCGGTTGGAGAGCGGGATGGAGGCCACGGTGCCAAGTAACGGATGGCTGAAGACGATGCTGCCGCGCGGTGCGGTCCAGGCCGACGGCTCGGGTCCCTGCGCCGCGGTGAGCGCCGCCAGCGCTTCATCGAAGCTCGCCGAGAGGACAGAGTGCGGCGAGACACCGTTGAAGTAGTCGCGGCTCGGCGGCACGGAAGAACCCCCGCCCAACGCGTCGTCGAGCGCATGCAGCAGCATGTTGGCGCCGGCGCTCGGCAGGTTCGCCCCCAGCTCGTCGCCGAAGGTGTTGTCGAGCACGCGCGCGAGCCAGGTCGAGAAGATCACCTCGCCGGCCTGGAGCGTGGTGCTGGTGACCGCGTCGGCGAAGGCGCTGCCGTCCCACGCCGCAAGCACGGCGCGCGCCGCGGCCGCCTGGGGATGCGCGGGGGGCACGGCGCCGAGGGCGGAATTGAGATAGGGCTGCAGTGACGGCGATTCGCGCCCGACCGTCGCCTTGACGCGCGCGATGTCCTTCGGAATGTCGCGCATGTCGTCGAGCGAGATCGGCCCCGAACGCAGCCGGCGGAAGAGATCGCTGGCACGATTCATCTTGCCGAAGCTCGCCTCGTTGCCCGGGTAGTCGCGCGTCGGGCGGTTGTTCCAGTTGGCGAGCCAGCCCTGCTCCGGGTTGATCGACTTCGGCACCGGAAGATAGGCGCCGGTCCACTCGGCGGAGCCGTCGCCCGGGAGCGGTAGCCGCGGATCGAAGCCCGCGGCGCGCACCGGGTTGCGCCCGCCGAACCAGTACGCGATGTTGCCGCGCTGGTCGGCGTAGTGCACGTTGAAGGCGACGGTGATCTCCAGGACGTGGCGCTCGAATTCGCCTAGGTTCTGGGCGCGGTTCATGCCGCTGAGCCGCGCCACCGAGGCGAGCTCGGTCATCCAGTGGGCGCGCTTTTGCGTGAACGCGAGCGGCCCGCTCATGCCGACGACCGGGCCGTGCACGCTGCGCGCGACAACGAGAGTCACGGGCGTGCTGCGGGCCACCTGGATGGTCTCGCTGCGCACCGCTAGCGGCCGGCACTCTGCCTGGAACACGGTCCCGCCCGCCCCACACAGCGTCTCGACGTAGGTATCAAGGTTGTCGTTGGCGAGGCCGGTAGTGAAGCTCCAGGCCACATGGCGGTTGCGGCCGATGATGACGTAGGGCATGCCGGCGATCGCCATGCCGGTGACGTTGAAGCCCTCGTCGCTCTTGAGCTGCACCTCGTGCATCACCTCGGGGACGGCGAAGCCCATCTGCGGCCCGCCGTAGAGCATGGCGTAGCCGTGCGCGCTCTTCTGCGGGCTGACGATCCAGGCATAGCTGCCGAGCCGGCTGGGCACGCCCAGGCTCTCCCAGTGACGGCGCAGCTGCGCCTCGCCGCTCCCGGCGAAGAAGCCCGGCAGGGCCTGAAGCTGCGACGCATGCGGTGCGCGCGGCACGTGCTGGCGCGGCCCGAGCGCCCCGCTTTCGGGAATCGTCGCCGGTGAATCCGGATCGATCAGCCAGCGCACGTCGTTGAAGACCCCGAGTCCCGCCGCCGCGCCGTGCGCCACCACCAGGGCGTCGAGCAGCGCCTTGTTGTCGAGCTCGGCTCCGCCGATCTCGCCGAAGCGGCGCGCCATGAAGGCGGCGAAGGCGGTCGTGTCGCGCGCTGTCCAGGGTTCGGGCGCGAGAAGACCCAGCACGAGGAACTCGAACGGCAGGCGCGCGGACGGGTTCTCCGCGGCAAACGCGAGGTACCGGTTGATGCCGTCGATGTACGCTCGATAGGCCGCCTGGTCGCCCGGGTCGAGGGCGGCGAACTGCGCATCGAGCTCGGCATCGGTGTACCCGGTGGTGCGCACGAAGCTGTCGCTCAGCACCGGAAATCCCGTGCCCAAGATCTCCGCCAGCCGGCCCCGCGCGACGCGCCGGTTGAGCTCGAGCTGCCACAGGCGGTCCTCGGCGACCGCATAGCCGTAAGCCGTGAACAGGCCGCGGTTGGTCGCCGCGAAGATGTGGGGCCGGCCGAACTCGTCGCGGAAGACATCGACCCTCTCGCCATCGACATCGATCATGGACCACCCGGCCAAGACGGCCGATGGCGCAAGAGCGAACAGCAGGACACAGGCGCGCAGTACGAAAGTCCGCAGGATGGTCGTCATCACTTCCTCCTTCGAGGCCGTTGATTCAGCCTATACCCGGACATTCTTCTCGACAAGGGGACCGCGGAACATGCCAACGGATAGGGCAGGGTTCCAGTACCCAGGCGCGCTCCCCGCCGCCAAACGTTGGCGGCCGGCCGGCGGCCCCGATTTGCGTTTGGACGGAATTCGGCGCAGTATTCGCGCGCGATCTACGTGTTGGCCTGTCTTTCATCTACGCCCGGCTCCCGGGCGCCCAATGCAAATACTCCACTACGACTAGGTTGTTCGTTGCCGCGCCCGATTCGCGTGCGGCGTTTTCGTACTGGAGGTTGAGCATGACAATAGGAACCGTGAAATTCTTTAATGCCACCAAGGGATTTGGATTCATTGCGCCGGAAGGCGGGGAAAAGGACGTGTTCGTGCACGTGAGCGCGGTGGAGCAGTCCGGCATGGGCACTCTGGCCGAAGGCCAGCGCGTCAGCTTCGACGTCGTCACCGAGCGCGGCAAGCTTGCGGCCAGCAATCTGAAAACGGCCTGAGCACAGACCGGGCGCCTTTATGGCGCCCGTATTTTGGCAAGCGAGACGGTCCTCCGGGACCGCCTTTTTTTTGCAAACTCGGGTATCTTGACTCCGGTAATAGACCATGACCGCAACCTCCATTTTCCCCCTGTCGGCCGTCGAAGCGCGCGTCCTGGGCGTATTGGCAGAGAAGCAACGCACGGTGCCCGACACCTATCCACTCTCGCTCAATGCGCTGGTGGCGGGCTGCAATCAGAAGACCGGCCGCGAGCCGGTGATGGAGGTAAGCGACGCGCAGGCCCAGTAGGCGCTCGACAGCCTGAGGGGCATGACGCTGGTCATCGAATCGAGCGGCGGGCGCGTGCCGCGCTACGAACACAACATCGAGCGGGTGCTGTAGATCCCTACGACCTCGGCGGCGCTCTTGGCCGTGCTGATGCTGCGCGGGCCGCAAACCGCGGGAGAGCTGCGCATCAACTGCGACCGGCTCCACAAGTTCACGGACATCTCTGCAGTGGAAGGCTTTCTGCGTGAGCTTGCGGAACGTCCCGCCGGCCCACTGGTGCTGGAACTGCCGCGGCAGCCCGGCTCGCGCGAGAACCGCTGGGCCCATCTGCTTTGCGGCGCACCCCGTGCAGAGCAGAACGCAGCCCCGGCAGCGGCGATGTCGCGCAGCATCGAGAACGGCGACCTCGCTGTTCTGCGCTCCAGAGTCGAAGCGCTGGAAGCAAGCGTAGCGGATTTGCAGGGGCAGGTTGTCGCGCTGAGGTCGGTACGCAAATGAGACGTACGAGGCGCTAGCCGCCGTATCTCTAACCGCGGCTGTCGGCGTCCATCAAGGCCGCGAAGCGAAGTGACGCTATTGCCTGATTCGGAACGTGCAGCGGTTTCTGCTGTACCCGGGACACATGCCGTTGAGGAACGCGGCCAGCACGGGCGCTGGCTGCGCATCGTGCTCGGCCGCTCCCGACAAGGAAAGGCCCGCGCTCCGCGTCCAGGTCCCGCCACCGCTCAGTCGCAGCGGCCCGTCGATGGTCGCGAGCTCGATGTCCACCTTGCTGCCGCCGCCGCGCAGACGCACGAGGTGGGAGCCGAGTTCGAGCTCAGGTATGCGCGCTAGCCGCACGTGACGCCACTCCATCTCGGCCAGGCCGAGAATCGAGTCGCCATCGAACCGCAGGTCGTCTGACCGAAGTCGCAGCATCCCTTTCGGACCGAAGGACTCGAAACCCGGCGCGAAGCTGGCGATGATCCTCGCGGGCAGCACAAGATCGAGGCCGCGAATGCTCATACCCGAGGGCGACAGCTGCACTGTTGCGCGCTTGGAAGCATCGCCAAGGGAGAGTTCAATCCTCAGCCTGGCGCCGAGAATTCCGCTCCAGAACGTGCGCCACCGCAGCAGGCCAAGCTCGAGCAGCGGCCCCGAGCGCTGGTTGGCGTACAGGCGTCCGCTTCCGGTCCAGAGCGTGCCCGTGGGCTCGCGCATTTGCACCTTCTGTTCCGACATCCGCTCCACGGCACGGCTGACCCAAGGCGCGGGAATCGTCGCAACCAACGTTGCCAGATAGATCGCGATGCCGAGACCGCCGTAGAGTGCGAAACGCCGCGTACTCACGGTGCGCTCCCGGCCGCAGCTGCGCTGCGCGGGGCGAATCTCGCTTCCACTCGAACAAGTCCAGGCTGCTCGAGCGCGCTGACCCTGCAAGCCTCGAGGCGCACGCCGAGCTCCCGCTGCAGGTCCTCGAGCCAGTCCAGCCAGGCGTCGAAGCTCACCGGCGCCGCCCGCACCAGGACTCCGCCGTTCGGAAGCGGGTCGATGCGCTCCACCGACTTGGCAAACAGGGTTCGTGCGGCGGCCGCGCGCAGCAGATTCCCGAGGTCACCGCGCCGGGACCCGGCCTCAAGCTCCTTGCGCAGCGCCACGATCTCTACGCGCTGCAACCGCATGTCCTCGAGTTGCGCGCGCAACCGGGGCAGCGTCTCGGAAAGGGATTTGCGCGCGGCGAGTCCGGGCTCCCACACGAACGCGTAAAGCGCGGCCGCAAGCGCCACGGTGACCGCGACAAGCAGGACCAGGCGTTCCCTGCTGGAGCGCTCGGCCCAGAACCCGGCGATCGCGGTGCCCATGCTCATGTCCCGGGCCTCGGCCGCAGCATCAGGACGATTGCGCCCGAAGCCGGCGCCGCTTCTGCCCGCACATCGATTGCCGGAGGCGGCGTCTTGGCACGTAGCTCTTCGAGCAACGCAGCGGTCTGCTGACCGGCCGCGGGCCGCAATGTCACCGTCAACGCGGCGTTCTCGTAGCTCATGCTCTCGACGCGGTACCGGGCGGGATCCTGCAGGCGCTCGGCTGCGGCGCTGAGCAGCGGGAGGAAGTCACCGGGACCGACGCGCCCCGCCTGCTTGCGAAGATCCGCGAGGGCGCGGCGCATCTGCAAAGGGGCATCGACTACGACCGCGCCCGCGCCGAAGGACTCGCGATAGACGGCACGCATTTCCTCCATGAGCGCGTTCCGCTCCCGCACCTTGGCACCCCAATCCAGCGCAATCGCGGCGGAGTTGAGCGCGAAGAAGACTGCCGCCATGAGGGCCGGGCGGCGCAGGCGCTGCAGCCAGGAGCCGGCGCCGCCGCGCGCGGCGAATTCTCCCTGCAGGAGCTCGAAATCCGGCCGGCGCTGGGCGCTCGCCCAGTGCCATGCGGGTCCCCGTTCCACCGGCACGCCGAGCGCCGCCGACCATGCGTCGACGTCGGGTGGCGCGGATTGCATGACGCTGCGCACCACGATGGCCTGGGGGCCGGCGCCCGCGGCGCGTGCGTTGTCCAGGGCGAGCCGCAGGCCGATCGGTGGTGCCTTCGGTTCGGGGACGTCCAATGACAGGACCTCGTGCTGCCCGGTGCGAACGAAACCTTCTTCGCCGTTCCACACGACCGTCCAGGTGTGCGGCGTGAGCGCGGGCAACAAGCTTTCCGGATAGGCCGAGGTCGCCGCAAGTTGCGCACCTTCCAGCCGCGCGAGCAGCTGTCCGAGCCACTGCCGGTCGATAGTCGCGAGAACCATGGAATTCCTGTCCGGCCCGGGCGCGGACGCGACGTGCAGCCGTTCCGGGTCGGCAAGGGCGAAGTCCTCCGCGAGATAGCGCAGCGCCGATCCCAGTTTCTTCTGCTGCGATGGGGGCGCAACGACCCTGTCGAGCGAAACCAGGTCGCTCGCGAGCACCAGGTCGCAGGCACCCGACACCGGCGAGTGCTCCAGGTTGGCGTCCCCGGACGCCAGTACGGTGCCTTGCCTGTCCAGGGTCACCCATTCGAATACCCCCGAAGCGGGCGTGTCGCGCGTGACGCGGATGCGGCAGGTGCTCATCGCATGCGCTGCCAGACGATTTCGGGCATTGCGCGATTGTTCCGCTGCAGCAGTGCCTCCATGCGCACATCGGCTCGGCCGACTGTGGCGCGGCCCTGCACCAGGAAGTATTGGCTCCCGACCGACAGCTCGCCCTCTTTCCACTCCAGGTCGCGCCGCGGCAGGTTCGCCCTGAAATCCTTAAGGCTGCGAAAGGGCGCCGCGGCCCGGCCGCTCGCCAGCACCTGGGCTTCGGCCGGCGTGAGTCCGGGCACAAGCGCCACCAGCACCTCGGGCGGCGCCAGGTTCACGTTCACCGGCGTGCGGCGCGGCAGCGCGGTAGCGAACCTGCGCAGTTGCGCGAGCGCCGCCTCATCCATCCCGCGCACGCGCAGCAGTTCACCGATCTCCACGACGGGCTGACTTGCCGATCGGTACGGCACGGCGAGGCGCAGGTAGTAGTCATCCTCTGCGCTATCCAGCGCCAGTGCTTCCTGGTCGGCGTCGATCCAGTCGGTGACGGCTTCCGCCAGGTCGGGGTCCAGGCCGATCGCCTGCAGCAGGCGCTTAAAGGCCGCGAGGTCGCGCTCGCTCGCCTTGCCGTCGAGCACGAGATTGTTCACATTGAACAATCCCTGCAGGTCGCGGATTTCTCCTTCCACCGTGCCCTGCTCTATGTCCGTGGCGGGCAATCCGGTCGCCCAAAGCTCCCCGCCGTGATCCGCGGCGGAGCCGCGCGCGTCCTGCGACAGGATGGAGCGGGCCCATTGCGCCCCGCCCTTAAGGATCCATATCGCCTGCTCATAGTCGCGCGCGGTCTTCAGTTGACGCAAAGCGAGATCCTGCTGCTGCAGCAGAGACGCTGCAGCCGCGGCCGCCAGGGCCATGATGAGCATGGCAACGAGGATGCTGGCACCGTGCTGGCGCTTGGGTAGTGTCATCTCAGCTGCAGAATGCGAGTGATCGTCTCGCCGCCGGACAGGACAATGCGCACCGTGACCGCCCTCGGCAGGGCGCTCGCCGCACGGGCGGCCGGCCAGGCTGGCGCCCAGCGGCCGTCGAAGTCGAGTGCCTGCAACTGCAGGTCCGCAACGTTCTCAAGAACCTCGTAGGCCTCAGGCGCTGTGCCCGGGGCCGAGTCCAGGCTCGGCCACACGAGGTACTCCAGCATGCCTTCACGCAGCCGGTATCCAACCCGGCGCGGCGCGCTTTGCGCCGCCGCCCCTTCGCCAATCCCCAGCCGCGTGACCACCAGCTGCGCGTCATCGCCGCTCGTCGACTCGCTCGGCGTGCCGCGCAGCAGCAGCGCCGGGCTCGTACCATCGGCAGCGTCGCGCGCTGAGCGCTCGACGGCCATCGTCAGATCTTCGCTCAATTGCGAAAACAGCAGCGACACGTCGCTCCAGCGGCGCGATTCCGACTGCAACCGCGCCTCCGCGTCGAGGATCGAGTTCAGCCCGCGAAAACCCAGCGCGCCCAGGATCGCGAACACCGCCATCGCCACCAGCAGCTCGAGCAGAGTGAAGCCGCGCGGACGCACGTCAGAACTCCCTGGAAAGCACGCCGACCAGGCGGCGCAGCTCGTGCGCGGAATCGGCCGGGTCCGCGACGTGGATCTCTACGCGTCGCAGGCGGGGATGGGGCGTGGCCACCACCTCGGCGCGCCAACGGAAATCGATTCCGGCCTGGCTTTCCGTGCCCTCGGTCACGCCGATGCCCGCCCAGGCCCTGCGCGCCGCGAGCTCGGCCATGCGGTTTTCCGCGACGAAGCCCGCCAGCACGCGCAGCTTGTGGTCCATGGCGGAATCGGTGGACAGCGCCACCGATCGGCCCGCTGCGGCCAGGGCGATGGCGACGATGGCGAGCGCCACCAGGACCTCAACCAGCGTGAATCCGCGGCCTCTCGGCACTCGGGGGATCATCCTTGCGCGCATGGGAGTCGGGCTGCACCGAGATGCGGCGGAGAGCGCCCCCACGCAAAGTGACGCTCGCGCCACCCCCGGTCAGCGCCACCTGGATAGCAGCGCTCAGACCGTAGGGCGTCAACACGATGCGCTCCCCGGGACCCAGTGGCTGTGCATCGACCAGCACATCGTGCAGCAGCGTCGCCCCAGGCAAAGACCTGCGCCGGTACGGACTATCCTCGGGAAACCCCACCCATTCGCCATCCTCGGCCTTGCGCCAGAACGCATATCCGCCCGGTACCGGCGACCAGGCGATGCTCTGTCCACTCGCGCGCGTCTCGGCCAGCGCGAGCTCGAGCAGCGCTGCGAGGCGGCGCGCCTCCTTCCTGGCCAGCGTGGCGTCGCCCGGCGCCGCGACGAACACCAGCGTGGCCGCGAGCACGCCGATGATGGACATCACGACCAGCAACTCGATCAACGTGAAGCCTGCGCGCCGCGCATCACGGTTGCCGCGCACTACAGGCTCCACGAGCCGATATCCGCGTCGAATCCGTCGCCGCCTGCGATGCGGTCGGCGCCGAAGCTGAACACGTCGATTTCGCCGTGGATGCCCGGATTGAGGTACTGGTAAGGGTAACGCCAGGGGTCCGTCGGCAAGCGCTCGAGATAGCCGCCGGACTTCCAGTTCGGCGCCAAGGGTGGAACCGTCGGTGCCTTGACGAGCGCCGCAAGCCCTTGCTCGGTGGTCGGATAGCGCATGTTGTCCAGCCGGTAGAGCTTCAGTGCTTGCACGATCGAGCGGATGTCCTGCTGTGCGGCGATGACGCGTGCCTCGTCCGGCCGGCTCATCACGCGCGGCACAATCAGCGCCGCCAGGATCGCCAGAATCACAACGACCACCATGATCTCGATGAGCGTGAAGCCGCGCGCGCCGGGGGCCATTTTCGCCGGGCGGCGGACCGATGTTGCGGGGTATACGCTGCGCATCGCTTGCGGGCACCCAGGAGTTTCGGACGGTGTACTATACATTGAGACTGACGCCCTTAATTGCTTCGCCATGGCTCCAAGGGGATCGACAGCTTGAAGCACTGGAATCTGCGTGCGGCAGGGATCGCTTTGCTCGAGATCGCGCTCGTCGTAGCGCTCGCGGTTAGCCTCGCGCGTTGGACGTGGGCCGCGCTCACTCCGCGCGTGGCCGCCGCGACCACGGTGCCGGAGCAACTGGACGCGCAGCCGCGCGCCCCGGTCGTGCAGCGGCATCTGTTTGGCGTGGCGCAAGGAGGCGCTTTGCCGGCTGCGGACGCAGGCACGGGACTTACGCTGCTCGGCGTCTTTTCCGGCCGCAGGCCGGGCGCCGGTCGCGCGATCCTCGCAAGGCAGGGGAGCAAGCCGGCGATCGTCGCCGCGGGCGAGTCGATCGCCGACGGCCTCGTGCTTCGTGAGGTGTACCCGGATCACGTGATCATCCTGCGCGACGGAGCGCCGCAACGCATTGACCTGGAACGCCGCGCCTCGCTCGCCGCGCCGCCGCCAGTCACGCACTTGCCGGCCCACAAATGATGCGGCGGTTCGCGCTAGCCTTGCTGGCTGCGGCATGCCTGTATGCGCCGGGTGCGCGCCCGGCGGACGAGCCGGTCACGCTCAACTTCGTCAACGCCGACATCGAGTCGGTGGCCGCAGCCATCGGCAAGATGACGAACCGCAATTTCCTCATCGACCCGCGGGTGAAAGGCACGGTCAATATCGTCTCGGCGCGGCCCGTGCCGGCCGCGGCGGTGTACGGCATTTTTCTGTCCGCGCTCCGGCTGCAAGGCTTTGCTGCGGTGGAAAGCGGCGGAGTCACGAAAATCCTCCTCGAAGCCGACGCGAAGCTGCACGCCGGCACTGCTCCCGCGCGCGGCGTGGCGGGCGGAGACCGCCTGCAGACGCAGGTGTATACGCTCAAGTACACGTCGGCGAACCAGCTGATGCCCGTGCTGCGGCCGATCATCAGTCCGAACAACACCATCGCGGCGTTTGCCGGAAACAATTCTCTCGTCATCACCGACTACGGCGAGAACCTGCGCCGCATCGAGCGCATTATCGAGGCGATCGACCGCCCCGGCGGCGGCGAGGCCGTCGTCCTCCCGCTGCACTACGCCGCGGCGGCGGACGTCGTGCAGACCCTGAATCGCGTGCTGTCCGACAGCGTCATCGCCACCGCCGGCCAGGCGGGAGCCGTCGACCCCTCGACGCGCGTCTACCTCGCCGCGGATGCGCGCACCAACAGCATCGTCGTGCGCTCCGAGAACCCCGCGCGCGTCGCGCACGTGCAGGCGCTGGTTGGGCAGCTGGACGTCCAGACTGGCACGGCCGCCAACGTGCACGTGGTGTACCTGAAGAATGCCGAGGCCGTGCGCCTCGCGCAGACGCTGCGCGGCGTGCTTTCGGGCGACGCGGGCCCCGCGCCGGCGCCCGCGGCGCCCCTCGGCGGCGCCCCGGCGGGCGCCGGGCAGGCCGCCCCCGCCGGCCAGGGCGGTGGCATGGTGCAGGCCGACCCGGCCTCGAACGCCCTGCTGGTCTCGGCGCCCGACGCGATGTTCGCCCACATCAAGGCGATCATCGACAAGCTCGACGTGCGTCGCGCGCAGGTGTACGTGGAGGCGCTGATCGTGGAGATCACCGCCGACAAGGCCGCCGAATTCGGCATCCAGTGGCAATCGCTCGGCGACCTCAGCTCCACGCAGAGCCGCGTGATCGGCGGCACGAACTTCGGCGGCACCGGCAGCGGCGCCAATATCATCGACGCCGCGGTCAACCTCGGCGCGCTTGGCCCCGGCCTGAATATCGGCGTGGTCAAGGGGCAGGTCACGATTCCGGGCATCGGCACGGTGACGAATCTCTCGGCGCTGGCGCGTGCGCTGGAGACCGACGCCAACGCCAACATCCTGTCCACGCCCAACCTGCTGACGCTCGACAACGAAGAAGCGCGCATCGTTATCGGCCAGAACGTGCCGTTCATCACGGGACAGTATGCGCAGACGGGCAGCGCGACAACGGCGACGCCGTTCCAGACCATCGAGCGGCGCGACGTCGGCCTGACGCTGCGCGTCAAGCCGCAGGTTTCGGAGGGCGGCACCGTGCGGCTGCAGATCTTCCAGGAGATCTCCAGCGTCGCGGACCAGACCAACGCCGCCGGCGTGATCACGAAGAAGCGTGCGATCGAGTCCACGGTGCTGGTCGACGATGGCCAGATCGTCGCGCTCGGCGGGCTGATGCAGGACAGCGTGAGCACCGGGATGGAGAAGGTGCCGCTGTTGGGCGATATTCCTCTACTTGGCCTGTTGTTCCGCTATGAGACTCGCAAGCAGTCCAAGACCAATCTCATGGTGTTCCTGCGTCCGGTCGTGCTGCGGGACAGCGCTTCCTATGGCAGCGTGACGGCCGGGCGCTATAAGGAGCTTCTCGGCGAGCAGGAGAAATCGCAGATGCCGTCGCATCCCGTGCTGCCGGACTACCCGGCGCCGCTGCTGCCGCCGCCGCCGGTCCAGCCGGACGAACCTGCGCCGCCGCCGGCGAATCCGGCTCCGCCGGACCAAACGGCGCCGAAGCCGCCGCCGCCCCTTTCCTACTGGCCTGCGATCGTCTGGTGATGGACGCCAGCCGCGATTCCGCGGTCCGCCTGGTTCCCTACCAGTTCGCAAAGGCGCAGGGTGCGCTGCTGCTCGAACTGAGCGAAGCCCAAGCCGTGGTGTGCCTGAGGAAGGGGGCGCGCGCGCAGGTGCTGGCCGAGCTGCGGCGCGTGCTCGGCGTGCCGGTGCGCGTCGCGAGCATCGAGCTGGCGGAGGCGTTCGAGCGCCGTCTGGCCGACGCCTACAGCCGGGCAAACCAGTCGGCGGCTTACGTGGCCGACAATCTGGAGCACGACATGGACCTCTCGCGCCTGGTTCGGGAGATGCCGAAAGTCGAGGATCTGCTCGATTCGGAGAACGACGCCCCGATCATCCGCATGATCAACGTGCTCCTAACGCAGGCCCTGCGCCAGGGCGCCTCCGACGTCCATATCGAGCCGTACGAGTCGCGCTCCGTAGTCCGGTTCCGGCTCGACGGCACGCTGCAGAGCGTGGTCGAGCCGCACCGCGCGCTGCACGCAGCGATGCTCTCGCGCATCAAAGTGATGGCCAACCTGGACATCGCCGAGAAGCGCCTGCCGCAGGACGGGCGCATCGGGCTGCGACTCGCCGGGCGTCAGGTGGACGTGCGCGTGGCGACGCTGCCCACGAGCTACGGCGAGCGCGCGGTGCTGCGGCTGCTCGACAAGGAGGGCGGCAGGATGGAGCTGCCGAGCCTGGGCATGGCCCCGGAAACCCTGGCCAACGTCGACACGCTCATCCACCAGCCCCATGGCATCGTGCTGGTCACGGGCCCGACGGGTTCCGGCAAGACCACCACGCTGTACGCGGCGCTCTCGCGCCTCGACGCGCCCGGCCTGAACATCATGACGGTCGAGGATCCCATCGAGTACGAGCTCGAAGGCGTTTCGCAGACGCACGTCAATGCGAAGATCGGCATGACCTTCGCGCGCGCGCTGCGCTCGATCCTGCGCCACGACCCCGACGTGATCATGATCGGCGAGATCCGCGACCTCGAAACGGCGCAGATCGCCGTGCAGGCGAGCCTCACCGGGCACCTGGTGCTCGCCACGCTGCATACCAACGACGCGATCAGCGCCACCACGCGGCTCGTGGACATGGGGGTCGAGCCTTACCTCTTGTCGTCGAGCCTGCTCGGGGTGCTCGCGCAGCGTTTGGTGAGAAAGCTGTGCCCGGAATGCAAGCGGCCGTACGTGCCGGGCGAAGCCGACCGGGCGGAGCTCGGTGAGCAGAGCGCCGGTGGGGAATTGTTCGGGCCTGTAGGCTGCGCGGCGTGCCACGGCACGGGCTACTCCGGGCGTACCGGCATCTATGAACTCTTCGTCGTCGACGACGATGCCAAGCGCCTGATTCACGCCGCCGGTACCGAGCAGCAGTTGCGCAGTCACGCGCTCGGCCGCGGCATGCGTCCCCTGCGCCAGGATGGCCTGCGCTGGGTACTCTCGGGCGCGACCTCGCTGGAGGAGGTCGTCCGGGTGACGCGTGAGAGCTGAGCGCGTCCCCCCGCGCCCGCCGTCGGTGGATTGACGCATGCCGGCCTACAGCTACGTCGCCGTCGACGCGCAGGGCCGGACGCGGCGCGGGGTGGTGGAGGCGGAAGCGCCGCGCCTGGCGCGCGCCGGGTTGCGCAGCGAGGGCCTCGTGCCGCTCGAGCTGGCTGCCGTGGATCCGGAGGCGGCGGCGCCGGGCAGGCGCGCGTGGCTGGCGCGACCCCGGCGCCTCTCGCGCGCCGAATTGGCGCTGGTCACACGGCGCTTCGCGCTGCTCCTCGAGGCGGGCCTGACCGTCGAGCAGTGCCTCGATGCGCTCATCGAGCAGGCGCAAGACGACGCAAGCGGGCGCATCCTGGCCGCAGTGCGCGCCGAAGTGCTGGCCGGCCACGGCCTCGCCGTGGCGCTCGACAGATTCCCCGCCTCGTTTCCCGACATCTACCGCGCGCTGGTCGGCACCGGAGAGCAGTCAGGCGATCTCGCGAACGTCATGTCGCGTCTCGCCGGCTATCTGGAAAGCCGCCAGGCCATGACGCAGAGCGCCGGCCTGGCGCTGCTTTATCCGGCCATCGTGGCCTCGGCGGCGCTGCTGATCGTGATCGGGCTTCTCGCCTACGTCGTGCCGCAGGTGGTCGAAGTGTTCCAGCACAGCCGCCAGGAGTTGCCGTTCCTCACGCGCGCCATGCTTTGGACGAGCGCCGCGCTGCAGGGCAACTGGGCCGCCGTCGCCGTCCTTTTCGTGGTGCTCGCGGCCGGCGCGCGCGCCGCCTGGGTACGCGAGGCGTGGCGGGCGCGAACGCAGGCGCGCCTCCTGCGGATGCCGGTCATCGGCCCGCTGCTGCTGGGCACCGGCACCGCGCGGCTCGCGAGCACGCTGGCGATCCTGGTGGGCGGCGGCGTTCCGCTCCTGCAGGCGCTCGCCGCGGGCGCCAGGGTGCTCGGCAACCTGCCGCTACGCAGCGCGGTCGAGGACGCGGCGCGGCTGGTGCGCGAGGGCAGCAGCCTGCACCGTGCGCTCGAGCGCCACAAGCTCTTTCCGCCGATCTTCATCCACCTGGTGGCCTCCGGCGAAGCGAGCGGCCGGCTTGCTTACATGCTCGAGCAGGCGGCGAAGCACCAGGACCTCGAGAACGAGCGCCGGATTCGCCTCCTGACCGGCATCTTGGAGCCCGCCATCATCGTGGCGATGGGCATCGTCGTGCTGCTGGTGGTGCTGGCAATCCTGATGCCAATCATCGAGATGAACCAGCTCGTGCGCAGCTAACGGCACGCCCGGCGCCGTGAGCCGGCTTAGGGATGGATCGGCCGGAACTAGGTTTCGCCGGCGCTTTTCGAGGGGTTACGCAGCAGCTTCGCCAATGGCGAAGCAGGATTCTTGGACCGCATAGATCCCGGATCCTTGCGGTCGTAATAACCGGCCCGGAAGCCCAGGCAATATTGATCGATCCCGACCTGGGCATACTTCGAGGGCGTCATGCCGCGCCGGCGAGAGGTTTGACCGTCGATATAGCCTTTCGCATGAGTCGGCGACCAGCCGTTTCTTTCGGCCAGCACCTTGACCATTTCGCTATACAAGTCTTTCAAGTTGCCCCCCCGTTTCTCCCGCCATCGTAAACACGGCAACTCGGCGCCCGACTTCGGACAAAGGCTCTCATCTCGCGCCCTTTCCCCACAGCACGACCTCTACAGTGGCAATCAGGATCATGATGTCGAGGAACAGGGAGTGGTTCTTCACATAGTAAAGATCATGCTGCAGCTTTTCGATGGCATCATCGACCGACGCGCCATATGCGTAGCGCACTTGCGCCCATCCCGTGATCCCCGGCTTGACGCTATGGCGCAACGCATAGTAGGGAACCTGGTTAACCAGCTGGTCGACGAAGAA
>Ga0224512_10001411_pt1 | contig 23152 bp, 22 predicted proteins | sample SF_May12_sed_USG_4_FD_169103 | JGI IMG/M metagenome (GOLD analysis project Ga0224512, IMG submission 169103) | Sediment microbial communities from San Francisco Bay, California, United States - SF_May12_sed_USGS_13 | ecosystem: Environmental > Aquatic > Marine > Sediment | place: USA... | reverse complement strand
ATTCATAGACCGGTGTAAAAAACACTCTGTGCGCAATAGTCTCGGCAAACACCTCGTGTATGTCTTCAGGTATCAGTATATCGCGCCCCTGCAACCATGCCGCCACTTTGGCCGCCCGCAGCAGCATGCTCATACCCCTCGGGCTGACACCGGCCAGAATCAAAGATTCGATATTGACATCATCGATAGTGATGCCGAATTCCCTGGGGTGAGTCGTCGCCCGACACAGGTTAAGCGCATAGTGTTGCAGCGTCTCGGTGGCGTGGATGTGTCGCTGAATCAACTCTGCGACTGAATTGAGTGCAGCGTAGTGCACAACCCCGCAATCAACCTGCTCGATGAGCGATCCGGTATCGTGAAATCTGGGGTCAAACATCAGTTGTCGCAGCAGGGAGGGATCATCCGGAGCCTCGATCAGGACCTCCATGAGGAAACGGTCCCGTGCGGCGGAAGGAATCTCGAAGGTTTCTTCCTTTTCTACCCGATTCCGGTCCGCGAATATTTGCAGGTGCGGAAATGCATACTCCCGATTGAATGCAGTAACACTGCGTTCTGCCATCACACGCAGCAGCAGGGAGTGCATCTGGGGACGCGCACGGTTGACCTCATTAAAGAAAAAGGTTGCCAGTGAGTCGCCGTGCTTGAGCAGCGGACCTGGTGCCACGCGGGGCTTGCCGTCCTCGCTGATGTAGGTGTAGTAGACAAGATCACTTGGCATCAGGTCGATGGTGCCTTCGATGCGTTCGTAAGCGCCACCGATGGCACGCGCGATGCTTTGCAGAAGGGTTGTCTTGCCAACACCGACATCCCCTTCGAGCAGCACATGGCCACGCGCAAATACGGCAATGTTCAGGAGTCGAATGGCCCGGTCCTGGCCAATCATTACCTTTTTCACTTCCGCTTCCAGCTTGAGCGCCAGACTGCGCCAGTCTTCCAAGGTCTCACTGCCCGGAAGTGCCCTCAACCCCTGCTTGTCATCACTTGCCATGTCTTGCTTACAGTCGAGTGTGTACCTTCCACAGGACTAACCTGCCGGGGGATGACAGGCTGGATTTGCCAGAGGCAATGGTTTGGACTTTCAGATAGCGAAAAAAATGGCAAAAGGGCATGGTCCCACGTCACACGGGGCAAGCAGCGCCCTTGCTTACCCTACAGATTTTCATCCAGGAGTTCTTTAACTTTGGCGTTGTAGATTTCCTCGCTAACCAGGCCCTGATCGAGAAGGCTTTTAAGGACCTTGAGTCGCTGTTCCAGCGAGGTCTCCGCCGGGGCGTGTCCGGTGGCGGGGGCCGCTGTAGTAGTCGCGGGTTTGCCGGCATTAGTCGTGCCCGTCTCAGCTTGCTGCGACCGTCCCGACTGTAACTCCTGCTCGAGCTGCTCAACCTTTCGACGCAGTGCCTCATGCTCATCTTCGTCATGGCCTGTTTCTTCACTACCCAGCACTTCCCTGAGCTCCTTGCGCTTTTCTGCCATTTCTTCATTCTTGCGCGTTCTTATCATTTGGTCATAGGCTTTCAATGCTACATTCACATCAATCACTAACCAGTCACTCCGTCGAGTGTTGTTCAGCTGTTTATTCTCAACACCATCTATGCTGATGATCGTTTGTGTAAACCTGGAATTTTTCAGACGTTTACCATGATCAAAATGATACCGTACTATTCCGGTATGAGTCGGATCATAGGCTGATTCATAAGCATCGTTACGGAGCCGGTCATAATCACCGATAATAATGTTCAGTTTATTATCTTTATAAAATACCCGACCAGCCACAAAAAACCGGTTTGGTTTCAAACCAAAATATCTATCAACGCTCTTTTCCATAGCGAATATGATATCCTGATTTGGTTTAGCACTCCTTAATCCTTTCGCAAGATATTGGCTAAGCATATTTGTCTGCTGAGTCGAAAAAACTGCTTTGAATTCTTTTTCCGCAGCATTATTATCCTCTTCCCGGATTTTTAGCGATCCCAGAATGGCACTTATTTCTTTTGCTTCCAGCTCTACCGGGTGATCATTTTTGCCTAAACTGGTCGTATCCTGATCGGTGTATTTGAAATATTCATTATTGCTTGCTTGCCAAATAACATCCTTATCCGTAAAAAAGTCAATTGCAGGAACAGAGCAAGGATAAAATACCGGAAGCATAAGAATCAAAACAATTATGTGATTTTTCAATATATTCATTATGGCGAGTATTTAATTGGCTGCACTGAAGATTAGAGGTTGAACTGCCTCAATAGTTTACAGCAAATACACAAAAGCCTCCAACAAAAAGGGCCTGGTCCAATATGGATCGCGGCCTCCGCCGCTGGCAATGCGCGAAACTATCGTACCTTATCACTGCATCACAGAATCCATGGACAATAACCGGTAATGCATAAAAAATGGCCTCCGAAGAGGCCATTATTAATGCAGCTAAACTTTTTAACTTTCCGAATAAATCTCAGAAAAAATAAGTCACACCAAGCGTAAACGTATCCAGATCCTGTGCCCCACTATAAAGCGAAGCATTACTACCAGATACATCGAGGCTAAGCTGTTCCCATTTTCCATAGATTTTCAGCTTGTCGCCAAAATCTTGCACGGCAGCCAGACCCCAACGCTCGACTTCAGAGTCGTTTATCCCACTACCGTCACCGTATTGGTCATTGTATAGACCGTAATCGACGTATAAGGCTGTTGCACCATAAGCAAGCCAGGCTTTCTTGATACCGCCCTTGATATACCATGCATCGGTATCATCACCTGTTCCTGAGGCCGCACTGGCAGCTTCTTCCGTTTGATAGGTGACCAAACCAAACAGACCCGTCGGACTATGCATCAGACCCGCTTGAATTTGAAAAACCTCGGCATCAGTCCCGCCAACATTACCACCACCATCTGCGTTATACGCGTAGCCTAAATGTACATTCGTTGTGATGTCACCAAATGTACCGCCATATTTAAGTGCAACATCGTAGATATCGTCATTGGCATAACCAACAGCTATACTGGCGCCACCAAAAGCAGGCAGGTCATAGCGAATGCCATTTCGATAAACACCGTTACAGTCAATGCCAATACCCAGACCAGGCGTGGTCAGGCATTGAAGGAAATGCCCCCAGGTTGTGTTATCTGCACTTGGGTCCAGGCCTCTAATAGTGAAGCCATTGCCGCGGAAGACAGGTGAAATGCCTGACCAGATGGTCCCCGAAGGGTCGGCTAGCACCGCTATGTTATCTGTAGGCATGCTTTGCAGACCAAGTGTTACCTTACCCCAGGGTCCGCCTACATGGACATTGTGGCCGAGCACACCGATATCACCGCCGTTGAAGGTATCCAGGTTATCCTGGTTGGCAAAAAGCAAGGGGGTGACCGGTGCACCATTAACAAAGTATGGATCTCCGGATAATGGTTCTAGAATAACTTCAAAACCCGCCTCCAGATTGGTTTTTGGCGGTTTATAGGATCCAGAAAGGGTAATACGACTACCTAGCGTCGTACCATTATCAGACAGCTGAACAACATCGCTGCCGACACCATCGTCGTAGTATGTCATGCCCTCGTTGATCCAGCCTGAAATACTCACGTCAGCCATTGCCGACGGTGAAGCAGGAATCATGATCGCTGCAGCGACCAGATAGATCCCGCTAATTTGTTTATATTTCCTCATTTAAATTCCCTCCTCGTATCGTGGTAGTACCCCGGATTGCCCTGTCGTTGCACCCAAATATGGTTTACCGGTGCCGCGCTGCATCGGATTCACGTTTAGTGTTGTGACATAAATCCAACAATGCACACACGCAACAGCTATGCCAAAATTAATGGAAAAAGGCTATCTTATTGTTATTTTAGAATAATTTATCCAGATTCCCGCGCTGCGGGAGATTTTACGCGATACAAGACGTTGCATTAATAGTACAAGGACTAGTGCATGTGACACTTACTGTTGCAGATACGTGACATATGGCCATTACATAAGGGTGAATATTACTTGGCTTACTGATATTAATGTATATTTTACAAATATCCGCCAACCCTCAAACTGTCTCATATCCACAACAACCATTATATCTAAAGTGTTTTTTATTATCAGCAGCAGGAAGCGTTGTGTCGATGCGACAATTTGCTTGTCAAAGCGCTGTGCGCAATTTCCCGCACGCCAGTACCACTGCCGCTGAATACACCATCGAAGCTGCGCATTTCCGCCGGGATAGGCGCGACGATCATGGATGTCGATCAAGGTAACGAATGCAACTATTGTTTCTGACTCGCTGTGACCAGTATTGGTCTATGCCTGAGAAGCGCGAAACCTACATAGCAACAATCCCCGGTACTCAAGACGATGCCCGGCGTTCAATTGGAAATCGTTAAGAATGGTGGACACTTTTTGTCACTCGATCGACCTAGAGAAATCGAGCAGATGATCATCAAGTTCGCCAGTTGAACAGGGTATGAAAGCAGTTAAAGATCATACTTGATGTACTTGAAGCGCGGGTCATCCGGCGTGCCTTCCAGGGGACCGTCTTCCTTGCCAGGTTGCCACTCAATGACTTCCTCGATCTTGCGCGCTAAAGCAAAGTCTTTGTCTGTAATACCCTTGGCCGCGTGGTTCATTAATTTCACAATTACGAAGGCGTAAGACACCGTCAGGTCGGGATGATGGAAGGCCGCTTCCGCCAGATGGCCCACGGTATTGACGACCATGAGCGTTGCCTTCCATCCGCTGGTTTTGTATTTGCGACGGATCCATCCATTTTCGAGATACCAGTGCGGAAGCTCTGCCTTCAGCCTCTCCTCGACTTCCTGGTCACTGTACGTTTCATCAGCAGTACGTTTGCGCCACGCCATTACATACCTCCGGTTCGGTACGAATCATTTATACGTCTGCACTCTGTGGGATATTATTATCTGTCACTGAGATTACAGTGTATATCCACTCGCCGAAAACAATGTGAATAACCCCATATAGTCCGTCAACTGACCGGCAAGCAGAACTGGAGAGCATGCGGCAGATAGCCTGTATAGGGTGCCGTAACCCCCTGGCGGCGCGCCATTTACAGGATCTTCCTGGCCGTATGACCAACCTTGTTGCAGTTATGCCTATTTTCGAGCAGTCTATGCAGTTACTCGATACCGATTCAATTTTCCAGGGAACCGGTACAATAAAAGTATTGACACGGGGCTTTTTTTGTGTACAAAAGGTGAAAAAATGCACAAACTCGTTTACACTCTTCAGTAAAGAGGCTGTAGTACTTCGTGACAATCCGATTAATGAAAAAATGTAAGCGCTTCGTTTAGGGGAGTGCTCCCGGCTCATCCCCGGGATAGAAACATCAACACGGATAGATAAAGGAACGCCAGTGGCAGCTTCAGAGGAGTGTGCCGATATGGGGATTTCAGTAATTTCCCGTCATCGCGAACACGTAATGTCGGTTATCTCCGGGAACGGGGAAGATGTATCGGTCAATCCCATGATCTCCAGATCCTGGCGGCGCTGCGTTGGAAAGTATGGACTGGACCCCACCCACAAACGTGCACCGGAAATTGTAGAGCCGCAGACACTGCTCGAGCATCAGGGACGTCTCGGCAATCTGTTACACATCGCCAAGGTTGAAATGGCAAATCTTTATCAGCAGGTTGCCGGCTCCGGCCATTCCATACTGCTTACCAACGAATCCGGCATGATTCTGCACTACACAGGTGACCCCAGCTTCGACTCAACTGCGACCACCAACAACCTGCAAGAGGGAGCAATCTGGTCCGAACAGCTGCAGGGCACCAATGGCATGGGAACCTGCCTGGTGGAGCAACAACCGCTGATCATTCATCAGAACGAACACTTCCTGGCCAGTAACCTGGCACTGACCTGCACCGCCTCTCCCATCTTTGACCCGACCGGGAAGATACTTGCGGTGCTGAACGCCTCCAGTAAATACAACAAGGCACAGCAGCACACGCTGGCACTGGTGAACATGTCAGCCAAAACAATCGAGAATCGTGCCTTTCTGTGCATGTTCAAGAATCATTTCATTATGCACTTCCACAGCCGCCCGGAATTCGTTAATACGCTAGGAGAAGGGCTGATAGCCTTTCAATCCGATGGCACAATACTGGCATCCAATCAGAGTGCGCTGGTCCAGGTGGGCTGGAAGTCTCCTGCGCAGTTTCGGGGACAGAAAATCGATGAAATCTTCGACTTGGCGCTACCCTCACTTTTGCAACAACCAGCCTACAGTTCACTGCACCCTATTCCAATACATGAAGCGACACAGGGGCGTCGCTTCTTTGCCATCGTCCAGAAGCCCGAGTCAGAATCCTTTTCTCATTGCAAGCCACGAGCAGCTATCAGCGTCAAGGACAGCCACATCGGGAACATCAACAGTGCGGACCCGCTCAGTACACTGGAATTTGGTGATCAGTGTATGGCCCAGAATATACGTATTGCACGTCGTGTGCTTGACAAGGGCATTCCATTTCTTTTGTGCGGGGAAAGTGGTACCGGCAAGGGTGTGTTCGCCAGGGCTGTGCATCAGTCCAGTGCACGGGTGAATAAACCCTTCGTGACAATTGACTGCGCATCGATTCCGGAATCCTTGATTGAAAGTGAATTGTTCGGATATAAAGCCGGTGCCTTTACCGGCGCCAACCGGCAAGGTAGCCCGGGCAAGATCGTGCAGGCCAATGGTGGCACACTGTTCCTCGACGAGATTGGCGACATGCCACATTCTTTGCAGGCACGTTTGCTCAGAGTCCTGGAAGAGAAGGAAGTTGTACCGCTGGGCGGTCAGCACGCGGTGAAGCTGGACCTGTGGGTAATGAGTGCAACTCACCGCGACCTCTCGACGATGCTGGAAGAAGGCAGCTTTCGCGAAGATTTGTACTACCGCTTGCAGGGAGTCCGCGTTACATTACCGGCACTGCGTGATCGTACTGACAAGTACAATCTCGTGAATCATCTGCTCAGGGAAGAAATCGGGCCTGACTCTAATATCCAGGTTGATGAAGAAGTGATCAACCGCCTGATCAGATATTCCTGGCCAGGCAATATCCGGCAAATACGTAATGTACTGCGTACCCTGATTGCCCTGAGGGAATCCGACCACATTACCGCGAATGATTTGGTGGAAGACCTGTTTCGGGATGCGAATTTCAAACAAGATGGCCCGCAGACAACTCCGGTCAGCAACGATGAATCCACGGACCCGTTGCTATGCGCCGAACGTGAAGCCTTGCTTCAGGAACTGGAACTTTGCCGCTGGAACGTCTCCACTGCCGCCAAGCACCTGAAACTCAGCCGTAACACCTTGTACCGCAAGATGAGACGCTGCAATATCACACCTACACGATAGCTGGTACCGACACCATATGTCACGAGTACACGACAACTGCAACGGTTCTGACCTGCCAATTGTATTCAGGCTGTGCACTAAATGCATCTTCATTGTCACGGCTCACCGGTACCCTGCCTGTTTCGAGTGACACGAAAGCAGTGGTAAAGAGAATCCTGGCGAAGCCAATAAAACCAGGTTTTGCGGTCAGCATGCATCCTGGTGAATTGCAACTCATTGCCGCACGCTTTATATGGGGCATATGCAGGCGCGAGGTCGATCTTGTCACCTAAGAACACAAACCAGCGCCTGGCATGGGCGATAACCGGCTCCGGTCACTTTGTTCCGGAATGCCTCGAATTGTTACAGACATTCGACAATGTCGATCTGTTTCTTAGCCGGGCAGCAGAGGAAGTGTTGCAAATATATGGCTACCCGGTGAGTGAGCTGCGCAAAAAAATCCGTGTATTCCGCGACACCACAGCGAGCGGCGTGCCCGTAGGCCTGCTTTACAAGGGTGCCTATCATACCTATGTGATTGCGCCGGCAACCTCCAACACGGTTGCAAAATGTGTGTGGGGGATCTCCGATACACTGGTCACCAATATGTATGCGCAAGCTGGCAAGTGTCGTATCAAATCCATCGTGTTCGCTTGTGACACTGCGCCGAAACTGCTGTCCAAGGCACCAGCCGGCATCGTACCGGTGTATCCGCGCCGGATCGATCTCGAAAATGTCGAGAAGCTGCAGGAGTTCGAGGCAACTGAGGTTGTCTCCGATATAGAGCAGCTACACCGGGCGGTAGAGCCCCGCATGTCATGGCCGAGAGCATCCTGTTCCTGACCGGAAAGCTGGCGGAAAAGAACCTCACCAGGGTCCTCGAAGCCATGCAACCGACCGCGTTTACCCCACGCACACATCAACTGGGCATCAATGTCGCGGGCCTGATGACCGCTGATATGATTCGACGCCGGCTTCCACGTCCCGTTGATGTCGACCGCGTTATCGTGCCCGGCCGCTGCCGTGGTGATCTGCAGGCACTGTCCGAGCATTACGAGATTCCGGTACAGCGTGGGCCGGACGATCTAAAGGACCTGCCGCAGTTCTTCGGACAGGGTGAGATCAAACCGGACCTCAGCCGCTACGACATCAACATATTTGCGGAAATCGTCGATGCGCCTCAACTGGACGTGGACGCCATTCTCCAGCGTGCACACCTATACCGCCGGGCAGGTGCAGACGTGATTGATATTGGCTGTTTGCCGAGTACGCCCTTCCCGCACCTGGCCGAGACCGTCACCGCCCTTGTCAGTGCCGGATTTCGTGTCAGCGTCGACTCTGTCGATCCTCAAGAGCTCCTGACCGGTGGCCTTGCCGGAGCCGACTACCTGCTGAGCCTGAACGTTGACACCTTATGGCTTGCTGATGAGGTCGAGTCCGTACCGGTACTCATCCCGTCGGTACCAGGCGATCTGGATTCCCTGCTGCGGGCAATGGAACAACTCGATGCCAGGGGCCGTCGGTATCTGGCAGATCCCATCCTCGATCCGTTGCTGTATGGGTTTACCGAATCCATCCACCGCTACCGCGAACTGCACCGCCTCCGACCTGATGCCGAAATTCTGATGGGCATTGGCAATGTTACTGAACTGACAGACGCAGATACCGGTGGTATCAATGCTGTCATGGCCGGCATCGCAACAGAGTTACACATCAATCATGTGCTGACCACTTCCGTCAGCCCTCATGCAAAGCGTGCAGTAAATGAAGTGGATATTGCCAGACGGGTGATGCATTTCGCACGTGAGGCAAACAGCCTGCCATGTGATATTGACGAGAGCCTGATCAGTCTGCACGAACGCCGCCCTTTTCCGTACAATCGTAAAGAGATCGAAGAGACAGCGTCTGCCGTGCGCGATCCAAGCTATCGGATCCAGGTCAGTAGTGAAGGTATTCACGTATATAACCGGGACGGGCTGCACAGCGGCAGCGATCCCTTTGAACTCTTCCAGCACCTGGATCTGGATGGCGATACCGGCCACGCCTTCTATATCGGGACTGAAATAGCACGTGCACAGATCGCGTGGCAATTGGGCAAGCGATACGTACAGGACCAGGAATTGAATTGGGGGTGCGCAAGCGAACAGACCAAACAAGATACCTGCGACTATACCAATCCCGGGGCTACTCTGGCCAAGGCAGGAAAGGGGTCATGATTCGAGAAACAGTGGTAACGACCCGCGCCGAGGACGGCCACATTCATATTGCTCCCATGGGTATCCGCGAGGAAGGGGAATACCTGTTGCTGGCCCCGTTTCGCCCGTCCCAATCGCTGGACAACATGCTGCGCGACCGCTACGCGGTTATCAACTACACGGATGATGTGCGCGTTTTCGCAGGTTGTCTCACTGGTCGGTGGCAATGGCCACTTTGCCCGGCCAACAGGATAGAGGGTGCGCGTCTCAAGAATGCGCTGGCCCATACCGAAGTCCTCGTGGAGCGGGTGGAAGACGACGAACTCAGGCCACGCTTGCTATGCCGGCCTGTCCATGAAGCACAACACGCGCCCTTCCGCGGCTTCAATCGCGCGCAGGCTGCCGTACTCGAAGCCGCGGTACTCGTCAGCCGGCTGCATATGCTGCCTTGGCAGAAAATCCAGTCCGAGATCGAATATCTCAACATCGCCATAGAGAAAACAGCCGGGCCGCACGAACAGCAGGCGTGGAAATGGCTCATGGAAGCGGTAACACAGTATCGCGAAAAACAACGCAACGAGGCGAGTGTATGACTGCACTGCTGGCAAGTGTGTCGAACCTGCATGAGGCCCGGATGGCGCTTAAGGGTGGCGCCAACATTATAGATCTCAAGGACCCGGCCCAGGGTGCCTTGGGTGCCGTTTCCCACGATATACAGCAGTCCGTTACCCGCTTCATCGGCAGACGCCGGCCGGTCAGCGCGACGGTGGGCGATCTGCCAATGTCGGCGGACGTCATTGCAGAAGCGATCCAGACGACCAGCGTCAATGGAGTGGATTTCGTCAAGGTCGGGCTGTTCGAGCGCCACCCGCACGCCGACATTCTGAATACACTGGCGGCAGCCAGCCAGACCGGTATCCGTGTAATAGCGGTACTGTTTGCCGATCAATATCCACCACTACACCTCCTCGACCCACTGCGAGCGGCAGGCTGTTCCGGCATCATGCTCGATACAGCTGACAAAACCAGTGGCGGTTTGCTTAGCCATATGGACACAGAAACTTTGGCTGCATTCGTGCGTCGGGGAAAAAAGCTGGGCCTCTTGACCGGGCTGGCCGGCTCTCTTCAGGCAACGGACATCCCGGTGCTGTCGGCACTTGCCCCAGATTATCTGGGTTTCCGCACCGCCCTCTGCCAGGGTGGAATACGTACATCCCGATTATCCGTAAGTGCCATTGAACGGGTACGCGCGCAACTGGATGAAGCGGGCCGTACCGAACACATTATTACCCCTTATGCCGGTGGTGCCAGCAATCGGATTTGGACACAGTAGTGCACCGCCTGCCGCTGCGAAATGATGAACTACCGTAGTGCGGACACACACTACGTCTGGTGGTAAGGGAATCGCACCGCTGGCTTCTTTGCCCCGACCACCACTTGCGTACCTGCGGCCGTTCCGCTATTCAGCATCTGTGGTATGAGCTTGTAGTGGTCCTGCTGCATAATCATGGTGAGGAAATTGCCTTGCTGCAGATAGCTGGGAAAAGCCGCATCAACGATACCTTGCTGACTTAATTCCTCAGCCGAAATTTTACTGTCCCCGAGGTTCACCGATTTCACCAACAGCAGCCGGCTGGCTCCGATCCGACGCGCCAGCCAGGCAGCGAGACTGTCCGAGGTCACATCCCATGAATGTTCAATATTCTCCTCGTTAGTGACCATAAAGGTCGGCAACCAGATGGGCACACCGGCTTTCTTCAGGACTCGAAACATGTCAATCTCACACTCAACCGGTACCAGGTCAGTGCGTATTCCGGACATCATTAAACCGTACTGCTCCATCCCCAGCAAGGCCATGACATGCACAACGGAATCATCGATGCGCCAAACGCGTTGCGAGATACGTACCTGCCCGGCAAACGGACCCCCGCCCGGGACGATGACTACTTCACCGCCACCATAGCAACTCAGTGAGTCCAGCCAGCATGGAAGCAACTCATCCGATGCAAGGCTTCCGCCTATCTTCACCACCCACATGGTCAATCTCCAAGTGTTTCAATAGCTTCAAGATAGCGTCCACTTTGTCAAACGTTTCCTGGTACTCCGCATCCAGTTCGGAATCGGAGATGATACCTCCACCGGCCCAAAATCTGAGTCTGCCACCGGAATGTACCAATGTACGAATGGCAATATTGGAATCCATCGCCCCGTCAAACCCGACATAACCGACCGACCCGCAATAAATACCTCTTTGATAGGGTTCAAGTTCTTCGATGATCTCCATCGCTCGCAGCTTGGGAGCACCGGTAATCGACCCCCCCGGAAAACAACCTCGCAAGCATTCGAGTGCATCGCTGGCAGAATCCAGCCGACCGGTGATGGTACTTACCAGGTGATGTACTGTAGCGAAGCTCTCTACATCGAATAACTTGCGCACGCGCACAGTTCCAAATGCGCAGGTTTTACTGAGATCGTTTCTTAACAGATCCACGATCATCACGTTTTCCGCACGGTCTTTTGTGCTCAAGCGTAATTCTTCTGCCAAGCTCCGGTCTTCGTCCGCATCCGTCGATCGAGGCCGGGTTCCCTTGACCGGTTTTGTTTCGACTTCACCTCCCCTGATCCGTAGGAACCGCTCCGGTGATGAACTCAGAATCTGTGCATAAGGGGTATTCAAATAGCAGCCGAACGGTGCCGGATTCATTTTCCTCAGTGACTTATAGGCCTGCCAAAGCGATCCATCAACGTTAACGTGGAATCGCTGGGCGAGGTTGACCTGGTAGCAATCCCCTTCGCGGATATAGTGCTTGATACGGTGAAATGCCCGCGTATAGTCTTCATAGGTCATGCTCGATACGGGTGTATCCAGCACCTCGAATGGCCGCCTGCGACGTGGTAACGGCGGGTTGCGATAACACTCCAGCAATTCCTGCCATCGTTGCCGCGTCCGATCATCCCGCCCCTGTCCGACCAGCCAGCTGCGCTGCTGTTCGTGGTCCACCACCAACGCCCAGTCATACACCCCCACCGCCATCTCCGGGATCTGCTCCGCATTTTCGGCACTACTCGGCAGTTGCTCGATGCGGCGCCCAAGATCATAGGCAAAGTAACCCAGTGCTCCCCCACAAAAAGGCAAATCGGTGTGTTGTGGTTCGGTCGGCTCCAGATACTGCCGCACCAACGCAAACGGATCCTGTTTGGATAATTCCACATTATTCCGACTGCGAATCTCGGTCAGCGGGCCACGTGTGGTCAGCGTCAGCATGGGATCTGCCACGAGGATGTCGTAACGCCCCTGTTGTACGTATGGCCGACCGCTGTCCAGGAACATCGCCCAGGGTCGATCGGCGATGGCTTCAAACAGTTGAGCACTGTCAGCACAGTAAGGGACCTCACTCAGCATGCAGTGACTCATAAATGTATTCTCGCCAGGTTGGCAACCGCAACGGCCGGTGTGCAGTCGGCTGGATCGCCGATCTCCAGATAGCCCATATCCAGCAGCGACGTGAAATCCCGGTATTGCCGCTGCAAGCGGTTCGCAAGTTTTGCGACCAGGAAACGGCCGACCCCGGCACCCAGCAAAAGCGCATCCTGGTCGAGAAGTCCATGCGACAGACTGAGTTCACAGGCACGCGTTAGGCGCTGCAGTTGCAATTCGGATAAGTATGCCGCAACGCGGGTCCAGTCTTCCATCGGGGCAGCATCCAGGTCCAGACCCAACATGCGGGCCAGACGCCTGGCACTGGCAGTCAGGGTCTTGGGTCCACCATCCGCGCTCGGTAGCTGATCGGCGTGCAATGGCAGTTCACCAGTAACACGGTACACATCTGCCATACTCGCGAAATGTTCCGCCATCAACGATACCCATTCACCCCTGAACGGTACCTTTTCGGCCTCTGCCATGAGAGCCGTGCGCACGACGCCAGTGTAAATTAGTTCACCGGAGATCAACCGCTGGTGATCATCGGCACCACGCGCCAGCACATCACCGTCCTTGCAGATTACTATGTCGGTCGTAGTACTACCGATGTCGAGAAACAATGCCTGGGGTATACATTGTGCAACAAATGATGCGCTCGCGAGCCAGTTACTCGATGAAATTTTGTCTGCTGTATTGGCTACGGCGTGGGGTTGAAGGAAACCGTCATATCCGGCATAGAAACCGATATCTGCCGGCGCCAGCTTTTCCTCCATCACCGATGCCAGTTGCTGTACGCCCTGCGCACGACTGTCGAACAGATCGACCAGCTCGCCGGTCATGGTCACGGCGTGGTATCGGATTCTGGCCGGTACTGCAGCCATCACCTCATCCACCGCCCGTCGTAGATGCTCAAGTCCCAGCCATAAAGGACACGGTAACTGAATCACCTGGCGCACTTTCCCGCGATCATCGAGATGCGCGGCCTTGAGATGGGCACCGCCAAGATCCCAGCCCATGATATCGCTATGCGACATGAGGAATCTCCAGATTCAGCGTCACGCTGCCGCCCTGTTCCATATGCAAATCCGTCAGTACCGACGGACCTTCATTCAACAGGCGTAAAACCAGTCTGGCCGGATTATGCCCCAACGCCCGATGCAAACCCGCGTATGATACGGACAGTCGCGGATTAACCTCCAGCACCACCGGTCCGCTATTGGTGCAAATCAGGTCGACACCGACATAACCCCACAGATCCGGAATCGCATGGGCAATCGAACGTGCCACTTCGGCATGCCTGTCAATCTGCTTGAGGCCATTGACAAGGATGCCGCGCACATGAAACCGGCCATTGACCTCTATCACCTGCTGCAGATTAGCGCTGAGCAGGCAAGCCTCGCCTTGATGACAGAGCATGGAAAGGCTTGCCGGCGTACCCTCTGTATAGGGTTGCAAAACGTAATCTTCGCAGGTATCCGGGTCTAAATCTGCTGCCAGTCCCTCAGGGTTATCGAGAATCCGGATCCCTTCACAGCCGACGCCGTCATCCGGCTTGGCCACCCAACGCGGTGCGCTATCGGGGACAACGTTTGCTGGCGTGTAGGTTGGTACAACATCGATCCCATGACGGACTAGGCACATGGAAGTCTGCAACTTGCTGGCTGCAACCCGAACCGCTTCAGGCCGGCTGCCAATCAGTTTGCATCCCACCTCCAGTGCCAGGCGGCTGATCCGCTCCAGTAATCCTCCAGTCTCCGGCATGATTGGCCATACGGCATCACAACGCTCCATGCAATGACACCATTCCTGCCAGATGTCGTCGACGTGCCGTGGTGTGAAAATATCGATTGGCACCGGCGGTCTCGACAGGCGCGGATCACGGCTAACCAACACTTGCACCCCTGGTATAACTGTCAGGTCCTCCAGCAGTGCGCTGACCATGGTCTCGGCCTCTGTCAGCAACCCGGGTGTCAACTCATCTTTTAGCAGTCCGCCACCAGTGATATACTCAACAACGAAAATTCGCATTGCACTAACCTTGATCCTTATACCCGCAATTGATCTTTCCCAAGGCCGTGTCGTTCATGCCCGCCGCGGCCGGCGCGATGATTATCAGCCTGTACGCAGCAAGCTGTGCCGTTCCTGCGAACCCACTGACGTTATATCAGGCTTGTTACGCCTGCATACATTTTCTACCCTCTACATTGCAGACCTTGACGCCATACGAGGATTGGGCGATCAGAGGGACGTGTTAGAGAAACTCCGCGACCAGTTCCCCGACCTCGACATCTGGATCGATCCAGGTATAAATACCCGCGCACGCTACCGCCAATGGCAACAACTTGCACTGGGCTCAACCGTACTGGGCAGTGAAACCCTTTCAAACCCGGGGCTATTACTAAACACCCTCGCCACTGACACTGATACCGTGCTGTCACTTGATTTCAAGTGCGATAAACTGCTCGGCCCAGCTGATCTACTCGAACAACCAGAACACTGGCCAACGCGGGTCATCGTCATGTGTCTCGACCGCGTGGGCTCCGATGAGGGCCCGGACACCGATCGTATGCAGCAACTTCGCCGTAAATCACCGAGGTCCGACCTGTTCGCCGCCGGCGGTATACGCGACCTTGACGACCTGCTACACCTGCGTCAACTTGGTGTGGCTGGTGCGTTACTGGCCAGCGCACTGCACGACGGACGCATTGGTCCCGCACAAATCGCAGCACTTGCCTGATGGCTGCCGGGAATCCCTCATGCGGCACGATACTGCGTTTACCACACTAGTGGGTTTCCCGGCAGTCTTTCAGGTGACCACGCTCAGCTTTTGTGAACTGTCTTCATCTATCAACGCGCGCAACTCCAACTGGTACGCATCAAACCTGGCAAAACGATGCAATAACTCACTGCCAACGCGACCCTGTAGTTCTCCAGATCGGGATCACTGTAGCATCACCAGGATTGGATTGTTCAGCAAAGCTGGGCTCTGACAAGCCATGCAGATAATCAAGCGGATAGTTTCGTTCAGGATAAAAAACATTCACCTGTTCAGGAGATACAAGCAGATCGAGCGGAAGCCGATTCCGCAAAGCATACCCGTGCAGTGTTAATCCGGAACAAGCCAGCAACTTCGTTGTAACCATGCACTCGACTTCAGCATCAACTTCGATACATTGCATGACTCAAACCTCATCGCCAAGTCGTCATAGAACAGATTTCCCCTGGCTCAAACAGAGAGCAGGCGGTTGCCCCAAACCTTCGGGGCAACCACAACTACCAATCAGGAATGTGCAGCAAATGGATGTTCGGCTGTTCCCTTGGCCGACACCACCGAGGCAGCTGTTGGCTCACCTTTGACAGCACGCTTGATAGACAACTTTGTAGCTTCGTAATTGTAGTCCTGTATCTTGTTGTCGTCTTCTGCTTCCCAGTGAATGAACACACCAACACTGATAAACAAATCATCAGCTTCATTCATGGGTATAGTGCCGTCTTCAACGCAATCAGCCACTGCCATTGCGACGCCGCGCTGGGCAGGACCAAACATCTGGACCGCCTGCTTGGCACCCTTGATGGTAACCTTGTTGAACATTACAGTTGACGGCTTGACCATTAAATTAGGCGCGACCACTGCCAACAGGCCGTTTACACCTTCTTTTTGATTGGTCAGGGTTTGGACGAAGCAATCCTCGGCCGCACTGCCGCGCGGACCGATGATAAGGTCAATATGCGCGACTTCATTACCATCACCCACCAAGGCCTCACCCACCATCACTTTGTTGATTATTGCCATTACTTGTTCCTCCTTTTTCAGGTTACGATGAAACAAACGGCCGGGAAACTTAAATTTCATCTTGTCCCCGTCCTGTGAAAAATATGCCCACTGGCATACTCCAAATGATCCTGCAGCCGCCCCACCATTAGTGCAGCAACCGTCAGGTCAGCAGTAGTGCCAGGGTTAATACCCTTTTGTTTGAGCTCATTGTCGAAACGCAACAATTGAGCAACCATATACTTGTTTGCACCTTGACTGTCCAGAGTCTCAGCCAGCCGGGATGCCTCTGCGCTTACATCTTGTGCGGTTTGGCGACCAAATTTACGCGCTATGTGTGTGTCTGGAACAGCAGCCAGCAAATCCAGATAGGTCACTGTTGTCGCCCATGTCTCGCTTCCCCAACGGGCCAGTGACGCATGATACTGCGGCACTGCCACCTCAAACACCTCAGCGTAATCACTGACATACTGATAGGCAATACAATCGTGCCGGGCTGCTGCACGCATGGCCTGTAACAGCGTAACCCGCGGATTCAGCTCGGTAATATCGTGCTCCGCTGCTACACCCATACCCCCCGGCTCCGCCAGCCGAATCGCCTCATATGCCAGTTGTGCATCGCATACCTCGAGTGCACGTAAGGTTTCACTCAATGCAGCGCGTAATGATTGTCCCGCTCGCAGGTGCAACGCTGCGTGCGCGAGCGGCGCGCATAGCAGGACAATGCCAAGATTGGTATTACAGTCTACGACACGACGGGTAGCCTGGATTGCACCGAGTATGCGCTCACCCACGCTCAGGTCAGCTTGCGCCAACACCGGTGCTATAGCGTCGGCACTGAGCTCGAAGTCAACCACATGCATTCCATGGCCGGCCTTGTATACAGTAACATTACCGGGCTTCAGGGCACGCAATTCCGCAACACAGGCGGACCTCACGGCATCAGCGACTGCCTTACCGATAAACAATGCTCTGTCTGGAAGCCGTGTATTCATATACCCACTGCCCTGACGCTGCGACGTAACAGATAGCGAGCGAAGAAGTCTTCTACGAGGTGTCCCGCAATATCTACTCCGCAGGCTGCCTCCAAACCCTTCCAGGCGGGAATTCCGTTCACCTCGATCACCTGTAACATGCCATTCGCATCGCGCATCAGGTCAACACCGGCATAGTCCATCGCCAATGCGTCTACAGCCGCTTCCGCCAGCGCTTCCAGCTCAGCATCGTAAGGTGCCGCGATACAGGTCGCACCTTGTGCAACGTTGTTGATCCAGTGACTCCCATGACGTTGCATGCTGGCAACTGCCTTGCCATTGATCACAAACACACGCCAGTCATGACTGCAACCTTCGATGAAATGCTGTAGGTAATAGACGCCCTGGTAGTCTTCCAGCGGGGGCAATGCATCGCCGGGTGAAAGCCGCGTGATCCCCAGCCCCTGGGATCCAAACAGTGGTTTGACGACCAGCCGGTGGCCGTCTGCACTTTCGCGCGCCCAGATCGCCTGCGCCTGATCAGGGTTTGATACGACCCAGGTCCGAGGCACGGGAATACCCGCCTGGTGCAGCAACAGACTGGTCATGCCTTTATCGACACTGCGCTCAATGGCACGTCCGCTGTTATATACGGGTATATCCAGAGCGTGAAGTGCATGCAACAGATCGAGGTACAAGACCACCTGCTCCAGCGTGCCACTCGGTACCCCGCGCACGAATACGCCGTCCGGCAAATCGTCTTCAAACCCGGGAACCACCAGTCCGTGCGTTGCCTGAGTAAGGTCAATAGCGCAGTCACACAGGGAAACAATACACACTTCCCAGCTATGTACGGCAAAGGCCTCGCGCAGACGGGCACCGTGCCAGCCCGGATCGTCGGTGATCAAGGCAATGCGCGGGTTCACTGAACTCCACCAAATGATTGCTCGAGCACATCAGTATCAAGTGCACCGGCATGAAAACTGTCGCCGCTCTCGAGACAGGACACGATTACCCGGGCCGGGCTAAACAACAGCGGATCGATCTCGAAAAAGTCATACTTATAGTCCTTGAATACCTCCGCAAAGGGCCTGCCGTAGTCGCGAGAGGCGCTACTCGGCAGACGTTCGGCCAGATCACGAGCATCATCACTGGCACCGTTCACGTACAGCTGCACATGACCACCGTAGAGAATCGCGTCGTTGGTACGACCCATACCGGTGACAAAGTCGGGAGCGGGAGGAGGCAAAGGTGCGCTGCCTGCGCCATCGACAATATGATGCAGTGGAAATCCAATGCTGTGCGCCTTATGCATCGCGACTTCCAGCACCCGGGCAACAACCTGCGTGGTACCTGCAAGGCTTCGGGTCGGCGTCAGGATCAGGGTCAACTGACTTACATCGATATCACAGTCATGCGCAATCTTTTCTGTCACTTCCAGGGGTGGGCGCCGGTCAACCTCCAATACCAGGCAGGTGGCCTCTCCTCCATCCCGGTAATGCAATTCATCAAATAATTCTTCCTTACCCGCCAGGGCGCGCCCCGGACCTGAGCCGAGCGCATGAAACGCCTTTTTGCCCTCACCGTGGGACAGGCTCCAGCCCGCGTACTGACTGCCCAGGCAGGCGATCACGGGATTACTGCTGTGGACATTCACACTTAAAGGCCAATGAGCAATGTTTCCATCGCTATTGAAGCTGATTTGACCAAGTCCGCCCATACAAATTTCGGCGATACGCCGGCCGGCTTCGATACCGCCGCACACGTCGATACCGGCATCAATCACACAGCAGCCATTTGGCAATCGCTCCTCGACCACGCGCAGGCGTGCGGCATCGGCACGCAAGGCAGCCAGCAACACCAGTGCGGACTGGTTTACACTCGGACGGCTCAAGTTTTCAATTTGAGAGCTTACAGCTGACATGCCTAACCCCCCGCCATACACAGAACCGCGTGCGGCTTTGACAACTCAGATGTCAGCGCTCTGCATACAAAGCGGCGGCGACGTTCGAGAAAGCCGCGCAGTTCAAGGGAGCCTGTACCACTGGCATGTACCGAACAAATCGGTTCTCCGGCATCGATACGGGTCTCCGCTGGTGGGCGATCGCTACACCAGTTCGGCCATCTGAATCCGCGCGGCACCTTCAGCCCCTGCTCGGCATAGACCATCAGGTGTGCATACCTGCGACTGGTTGGGTTGCGATCATGCGGCACTTTACCACGGCAGGCTTTTATATGCAGTTTGAACAGACTTTCCGCACTCTCAGACTCGTACAACTCAGCAGTTGCCGTTGGCCTTGCATTGATTTCAAGCACCTGAAACTCCTCTCCGTCAAGCACCAGATCCATACTGTTCAGGCCACGCAGTCCCACCTTCTCGACACAGGCGTTGATTGCGTACCTGAGGTCCGCTCGTACCCGCGGGCTTACCTCCTGATCGGATACCGCGCCGCCGTAACTGTAGGGATGTTCCTTCAAAACCGCTGCGTTCCACTGCTCAGATATGCCAACAATGCTCGCCTCGCGCCCATTGGCAAGGAACAAAACCGACATGATGCGCCCCTGCATCTTGCGCTGAAAGTAATACCCGCATTCATTCGCTATCTGCTGCGGTGTCCGTATGTGTCCACCACCGCTGGCACCGGCACGTTTGGCGAGCCAGCCGCGGGTATTCTCCGGACGTCGGTAACTGATCGCCGGGTAAGGAATACCCAGTTGTTCCAACATACTGAAGAAGCGTTCTGGCGAACCCATCGTGTCCAGTACCCGGGGGTCGTTACCCAACAAATCCCGATTTTCGGCCAGCTCGGCCAACACATCCGGACAGGATTCAAAGCCGGCACCATACACCAGTCCGCCACATCGATCAGGTGGACACAAACGCTCCGCCGCCTCAAGCAAAACGGCCCGATCGATACCGCCTTGTGCATTGCCAACCCGGCCCCAGTCACTGGCACAGACACGCATGTCCATATCACCGAACACATCCAGCACCACCACCGGCATTGAAGCGGTATATGCAGAGCTTGCCAGCGCCCGGCCCGAAAGGGCTCCGATCAATACCGGTCCGGCGTCAGGCGACATACTCACGCGCCTTTTCGAAAGCATGTTGAAAATCCAGATACAGGGGTTTATCCGGGTCCAGCATATCCTGGAACAAGGACTGCTGAACCTGGTATTTGACATTACCGATTGCCAGGGCTCCGATACCCACCGCACCATCAAGCCCGGGAATCGGTTTCCCGTCATCCATCAGCTCGACACCCTCGATCCCGAGCGGTGGCACAGCATTCAAGTCGCCAACAACCTTTAACCGGGTAGCCGCTTGTAGATGTGCCGACGTCAGTATCTGTATACCCGCTTTGGTGGCACCAAACACGATATCTGCCTCGGTCAGCAGCGCCTTCTTGGACTCGTCGCTACCACCGGCCGCCGCATCGATGTCGACACCGTAGCGCTCCTTGCAGACCCCGGCCACCTTGCGCGCAGACCGGTCGTCGCTGTGTCCGACGATGCACACATTCGATCCGGCACGGGCCGCAATCACCGATGCCGCCGCACCCACCGGACCACTACCACCAAATACCAGCACGCGTTGACCCGTTAATGTTGCCTCATACACCTTTTTCAGCTGTCGTTCGACGCAAGCCACCAAACCCGCAGCGGTCGTAAAGGCACCGCTTGGATCGGCAAACACGGACACTTCGAATGGCGGCACCATTGCATCGCGAGCCAGTTGCAACATATCCATCGCCATATCGATATCGCGTCCGCCGATAAATATGCCGGTGCGCCGCACGCCCTTCGGACCGCGGGAAAAGATAGCATCCTGTACCAGTGCTGTTACCTCCACCGGTTCGACCTGCGTGTAAGGGATGATGCTATTCCAACCGGCATCGCAGGCCATGTTCACATCGAACGGGCTGACGTTCTTGGTCGGTGTAAGCATGTGTAATATATAGGGCTTTTTCATTGAAATGATTCCGTAACCAGGGACTTGTATCGCAATGCACCGGGTAATGCGCGGTGCTCCTTTTTACGAGTCCGGATACGACTGCCATGGTTGCGTGCGCGGATAACCGCGAAGGAAAGATTGGGCCGATCGGCATAACGGAGCTGCACTGCATGCAGTAAGTGTCTCGCCCGTACCTCACTGTCGAGGATAGCGAATCCGGTAGGCCCCCAGGAGCTCTGACCGATACCGGAAATCTCTTGCGCCTTCAGCCAGGCGAGTACTTCCGCGACCTCCGGACTTGCAAATCTACCTGACTGTGCTGGCGCGAAGTGATCCCCAACCACCTCCTGCAGCCTGCCGATTCCTTGCCCGAAACGCTCGCAATCACCTTCCGCGAGCGCTGGCAAGACCTGCATCAGCACCAGACGACACAGATCGGCAGCATCCTGCGCAGGAAACGGAGGCAGCGTCTGAAAGGCAGAGACCTCCTGCGCGCCATGGATACCGGGTCCACGCTGGTCGAAAATCAATAGCAGGCGCCAGGCTTCCGGAAAGTCACACTGCATAATCACCGGCGGCGGCTCATCACGCTCGCCACAGCCACCGTCGACCAGAAAACCACCCGTATCGAAGGCACCGATGCCAATGCCGGAACGCATACCACGATTCAGCAGTCCCGCCATCTGGCGTATTCCGAGATCGAGGCCATACAGAGTCGACATGGCGGCGGCTACCGCAAGGGACAATTGCGTGCCCGATCCTAAACCGACATGGTCCGGGATGACACGTTTGATCCGAATCGCCGCACCCGGTGGTAAACCGAGTTGTTCTATAAGGGAGGCAGCACAGCTGAGCACCCGTACTCGCGCGCTAGCAGGCCCCTCGACCTGCAGCTTCTCGGCCGCTGAAATTTCGACTTCAGTCGCGATCTCCTCGATGGTCAGACCCAGGCTGCCGAAACAGCGCCCCAGGTTCCCATTGAGATCCAGAAAACCCAGATGCAGACGGGCCGGGGCTTCCACCCGGACCGATTCAAACGCTGCTCCCTTGAAATACTTACAATTCATCTCTGGTTCCTGAGCAACTGGTGTGCCACATGATATTTCCTCGTATTTCTCTAGTATTTACCTCACCCATGCAAAAATACTGCCACAAGGTTGGGGCAGTGTGTAACGCATTTTTCCCATTGCCGTGACAACTGTTTGCAGTAGCGGAGCGGGACGTAAACTGAGGTATAGCCGAGTGTACCGAAAAAAGCGAGCCATCATGATCGTTGATATGTGTCCGGGAGACACATTACCGGCACTCGATTGCTTGGCATGATCTATGCTTTTCATGATGAAGGTAACAAATACAGTTGGTTCAGCGTGCCACTGACAATGGAGCGAGTATTCACGTACTCCAGGAAAGGCTTATTTAGGGAAACTCTGATGCGTGGTCAGCATGGCCGTAGCGAAGAGCCGGAATCCAGTACCGCGACTGGATTCACGTTTGGACGTTTCTGGTATCCTACCCTCTCGCG
>Ga0224512_10001410_pt1 | contig 23158 bp, 24 predicted proteins | sample SF_May12_sed_USG_4_FD_169103 | JGI IMG/M metagenome (GOLD analysis project Ga0224512, IMG submission 169103) | Sediment microbial communities from San Francisco Bay, California, United States - SF_May12_sed_USGS_13 | ecosystem: Environmental > Aquatic > Marine > Sediment | place: USA... | reverse complement strand
CGTGGCCGCCTGGCACGCCCACGTGTCCGATCTGAATGCCCGGAGCCGCTACCTCACGTCCCGCTCCTTCACATCGCTGCGATACGAGGGGCCGGGCACCGAGCTGACGCTCGGCCTCCCCGAAGAAACGATCTGGATCGGCGGCAGCGCCGGGGGCTCGTTCGTTCCGAACATCCCCACCGAAGAGGTCTTCTGCGGACCTCACCGACTGAAGGGCGACGGACTGGTCACCGCCACCAAACCGCTGTCCCTGTTCGGCAATCTGGTCGAGGACTTCTCCTTCCGGGTCGCCGACGGACGCATCGTCGAGGCGACGGCAGCCAAAGGGCAGGCAGTCCTGGACCAGTTGCTCGCCACCGACGAGGGCTCGGTGCGATTCGGTGAATGCGCCATGGTCCCGATGTCGTCGTCGGTCGCTGCCGAGGGCCTGGTCTGGAACAACACGCTCTACGACGAGAACGACGGATGCCACATCGCAGTCGGCCGCGCCTATCCGATCAACATCCAGGGCGGGCCGGAGATGACGGTCGACGAATTGACCGGGGCCGGGCTGAACATGAGCACGACACATGTGGACTTCGTTGTCGGCTCGGCGCAGCTCAACGTCTACGGCATCACGCCCGAGGGGTCCGAGGAGCCGATCATCTCGAATGGCGAATGGGGCTTCACTCCCTGAGCTGGGCGCATCCTTGCGTGCACGATCTCGACGATCGGACACTTGCCCGTCGATGTCGTGGATCGCTCGGTAGCGTCGGAGTCGATGAACGAACGACCCGACATCATCGTCTTCGACGTCAACGAGACCCTGTTGAGCCTGTCGACGCTGCGACCGGGGTTCGTCGAGGTCTTCGGCACCGCCGATCTGATCGGCGAATGGTTCGCCCGGATGCTGCACGGCTCCGTCGTGTCGAACGAGCTCGGCGACTACCGCAGCTTCGGGACGATCGGCGTCGAGGCGATGTTCATGCTCGCCCACAAGCACGGCATCGAGCTGAGTCATGAGCGGGCGGAGAGTGTCGTCGCCGGGATGCGCCGTCTCGAGCCCCACCCCGACGTCGGTCCTGCCCTCGAGTCGCTTCGGGCGGCCGGTTTTCGCACGGCGACACTCACCAACGGGAGTACCGAAGCGGCGAGCGCCCAGCTCGATCACGCAGGACTCACGCCGTTCCTCGACGAGTCGATGACGGTCGACGAAGTGAGGAGATTCAAACCGGCGCGGGAGGTGTACGAGGCGGCGGCCGACCGATTCGGCGTCGAGATCTCCGGCATGCTGATGGTCGCCGCCCACGACTGGGACATCGCCGGAGCCGCTGTTGCCGGATGCCGGACGGCGTTCGTCTTGCGGCCGGGCGTCTCCTGGACCCTGCCCGGGGACCCACCCGATCTGGTCATCGAGAACCTGAACGAACTCGTGGAGGTGCTGACCCATGGCTGACATCACCGATCATCTTCGAGACAGCAACACGGTGATCGCCGTGGTCGGAGCGACCGATGCGCCGTGGAAGTACGGGGGCAAGATCTACTGCGACCTCAAGGCGAAGGGCTTTCAGGTCCGGGCGGTCAACCCGAACCGTGAAACGGTGGACGGCGACTCCACGTACCCGAACCTGGCGTCGGTGCCGGACGAGATCGACATCGTCGACGTGGTGGTGCCACCCGAGATCGCCGAGCGCATCGTCGCAGACGCAGCCGAGATCGGACTCACCCACTTCTGGCTCCAGCCGGGCGCGGAGTCACAGCGGGTGATCGAGTTGGCAGAAGCGGAGGGTCTCGAAGTCATCCATCACCAATGCATCATGGTGCGAGCCGGACGAGTCGGATAGGAGACGAGATGCTGGAACCGAACCGCGACACCTACGAGGCCGTCATGGGACTGCGGGTCGTGCGCAACTACCAGGACCGACAGCTGACCGAGGCCGACCTCGCAGCCATCCTCGAGGCAGGCCGCTGGACCGGTTCATCGAAGAACCGGCAGAGCTGGGCGATCATCGTCGTTCAGGACCGCACCCAACTCGACCGACTGGCGGAGTGCGGCGACTTCACGACTCCTCTGCGGAACGCCCCGACGACCCTGGTGCCGGTCCGGCTCCCGGATGGATACGACTGGGACATGGGACGCTTGAGCCAGAACATCATGCTCGCCGCCGCAGCGCTGGGCATCGGATCCTGTCCGGTGACGTTCCACCGGGAAGACGAGGCGAAGGCGGTACTCGGCGTCCCCGCCGATCACGGGGCCCGCTTCGGGATAACCCTCGGATACCCCGACCCGACAAGGGAGCGCGAAGGGCGGGCACGCAGTTCCCTGAGCGGTCGAAAGCCGCTCGACGACCTGATCCGCCGGGACCGTTTCGACGGCTGACCGTACCGGTCACTCGCGCCTGGCGTAGAACGCCGCACCCCCGAGACCAATAGCCGCCGCGAGTGCCAGCCAGTCGCCGAGCTGTGCGTACAAGGTCGCTCCCGAGTCCCGCATCTCGACGGTGCCGATCAGCACCTGGGCGGCAACGAGGTCGGTGCTCTCGCCCACCGTCCCTCCGTCGGTGATGAGCGTCGACTTGCCCGTGATCGCCCCGTGGACGACATCGACTCCGAGTTCCGCGGACCGCATGCGGGTCATGGCGATGAGCTGATCCGAGGCGTTCGAGAAGGGGTAGCTCGCCTGTGAGGTCGCCACGATCAGCAGTCGTGCACCATCGTTGATCGTGTTGCGGGCGTAACGGCTGAACGCAGACTCGAAGCTGATCACCGAGCCGAACGGACCGAACCCCTCGTCGAAGACCACCGGGTCAGATCCTCGGATCATGTCGCGAGGCACACGCGACAGGTCGGGGATCCAGGCGAACAGGGGCCGGAACGGGATGTATTCGCCGAAGGGGACCGGATGCCGCTTGGGGTACTCACCGACGATGGAGCCGGTCGGGTCGAACACGACGTTGGCATTGGTCCATTCGGTGTCCGAGAGCGGCCGGTCGCCCCCGGCCAGCAGCACCGCTCCGAGCCGCTCAGCCTCGGCGCCCATCTCGGCGGCGATACGCGGATCGAGCACCGGATCGACGCTGAAGCCGGTGGACCCTTCGGGCCAGATCACGAGGTCGACAGTTCCAGGTTCCAGCGTCCTCGTCAGCTCGAGCGATGCGTCGTAGATCGCTGCGCGCTCACCTGCGCACCGTTGCTGCGGGCACGGGGTCGAACCCTGGACGATCGCCACCCGAACGGGCTCACCATCCGATACCGCCGGCGCGATCGCCCCTGCAAAGAGCGCGACCGCGGCGAGACCCACGACAGCCACCGCCGGACCCCGCTCCGACACCCCCATCCACACGACGACCGCCGCCGCCAGCCCGACGACCAAAACCGACCAACCGGTGGTGCCGAAGAATTGGGTGGCGCCTCGGGTGAGTGTGTACTCACCCATCGGGTAGCCGGCGAGGCCCCAGCCGAACCCGCCGAAGGGGAAGCGGAGCCGAACGATTTCCATCGCCGCCCAACCGCCGGTCGCCGCCATCCACCACAGCCACGGTCGATCGAGACCGAAGCGATGGAGGACGCGTGCAAAGACGGCCATGAACACGGCCTGGACGAGGACCAGCGGCCCCAGGGCGATGATCGCCGGGTCGACCAGTTCACCGAGCCACGGGAACAGGAATCCGAAGAAGGCGATGCCGAACCCCCATCCCGTGAACCACGCATCGGCCGGACGTCGTGCCTCGGTGATGGCCCACAGGAACCCGCCGATCGCAAACGGCGCCACGAGCCCCCAGCCCCATGGCGGATAGGCGAGCACCAGCAGCAGCCCAGAGAGCACACCGAGTACGACAGACTTCACCCCGGAAGTCTATGACACCGCTCCAGACAGCGAACACGGGGTTCACCGCAACCGTGGTGGATCCGAGCGCGAGGTTCGAGGTTCGCATCGGAACACGCAATCGTGGCGCAGGGCCACCTTCGTCGAACGCGCGAGAGGCTCGATAGGCTCTCTGCGATGAACGATCTCGAGGTTGCGCTCGCCGCCACCCGCGCAGGGACCGACGTCATTCGACGACACTTCGGGGCCTCGGTTCGCACCGAGTGGAAGGGAGCGGTCGACCCGGTCACCGAGGTCGACCGGCTGGCGGAAGAGGCCATTCTCTCGGTGATCCGCACGTACCGTCCCGATGACCGCATCCTCGCCGAGGAGTCCGGAGGCCACGACTGGGATCGAGGGCGCGTGTGGATCGTCGACCCGATCGACGGGACGGTCAACTTCGTCCACGGATTCCCTCAGGTGGCGACGTCGGTCGGCCTCAGACGCGATGGAGCAGGTGTCGTCGGTGTCGTCGAGTCGGCTGTCGATCAGGAGACGTTTGCCGCCGAGTCGGGCGCCGGAGCGACTCTGGACGGCGAACAGATACGGGTGTCGGGGATCGAGGAGGCCGGTCGGGCACTCGTCGGGACCGGGTTCGCCTACGACCGTCAAGAGCGGGCCCAATCGATGGCCGACACGCTGGCCGGCGTCCTCCAGAGGTTCCAGGGAATCCGCCGAGTGGGCTCGGCCGCACTCGACCTGTGCTGGGTGGCCTGCGGGCGGATGGACGCATATTGGGAGTACGGCGTGAAGCCATGGGACACGGCTGCAGGAGCTCTCATCGTCACCGAGGCCGGGGGCCGGATCAGTACATTCACCGGAGACGCCTACCCCCTCGATGACCCGGGGATCGTGGCGACCAACGGGCTGGTCCACGACGCGCTCGTCGAAGCGATCTCGGGGTGACGACCACCTGCTATCAGGTCGACGGCGTCGTCGATCGGACCGGGCGCCTCGGTCGCGAGCTCTGGGTTCACGACGGCACAGTCTCTCTCGACCGACCTGAGGATGTGGAACACCACGAGACGGTTCGCAGACCAGGGTTCCTGGTTCCCGGACTACACGATGCGCACGTCCATCTGGCGTCCATCACTGCTGCCACCGCCGGGGTCTCACTCGACGGGGCGGCCGATCTGGACGAGGTCTCACGACGCATCGCCGGCAGCTCCGGCGGTGACGTGGTCGCGATCGGGTTCGACGAGACGGACATGACACCAACACGTCTCATCGACGCCGGCGATCTCGACGACATGGTCGATGACAGAGCGGTCCTCGTGTATCGGGTGTGCGGGCACATCGCCATGGCGAACACGGTGGCACTCGTCCGGGCGGGGATCGACCGGACGACCCCGGACCCTCCGGGGGGCAGCTTCGATCGCGATGCCTCAGGTCGCCCGACCGGGATCCTGCGGGAGACCGCGATCGACGTCGTATCGGCTGTGATCGATGACGAGTCACGTGACATCGGTGACGACGAGCTCGCACTCACGCTCGATCGCCTCGCAGGCCTCGGCCTCACCTCGGTGACGGCCATGGTCCCCGCCGGGGCGCCCGCATGGTGCGGGCCTCACGACGAGCTCGACCGCCTGCTCGCGCTCGGGTCGCCGATCGACATCCGGGCCGTGTTGATCTCCAACACCGTGGACGATCTCGTCCGGCATGCACGGCGATTGGATTCATCCGAGCTCGCGTTCGCCGGCTGGAAGGGATTCGCGGACGGCAGTCTGGGCGGACACACTGCGGCGCTCTCCGCTCCGTATCGAGACAATCAAACGTCGGGCACCGTGAGGTTCGAACCGATCCACTTCCGCACCATGTCCGAGACCGCTCTCGAGTTGGGGGGCTCTGTCCACATCCATGCCATCGGAGACGCCGCGGTCGGACGAGTGCTCGACTTGTTCGCGGTGCTGGTCGACGCAGGCGCAGCACCCGATCGCCTTTTCGTCGAACACGCCTCGGTGCTGACCCCCGACCTCATCGCACTGATGTCCGATCTCGACGTGATCGCATCGGTGCAGCCGGCGTTCGTCGCCTCGGACGCGCGCTGGCTCGACACCCGGCTCGGCCCTGAGCGATCGCGATGGGCCTACCCCTTCCGATCGATGCTCCGAGCCGGCATCAGATTGGTGGGTGGATCGGATGCCCCGGTCGAGACCCCCGACCCCTTGTCGGGGGTCAGGGCGGCCGTCGACCGAGCCGGCTGGAACGTCGACGAGGCACTGGAACCGTGGGAGTCTCTGGCGCTGTTCTCGGACGGATCGTTCGAGGCGGGAACCGTCATGTGGATCTCAGCGGGGCTGGACCGGTTCGAAACCCTGGCGTGAATCAGCCGCGCAGGTGTGGGGCGATGTCCGAGTCATACTCGGAGTGCCGACCGGTGGCTTTCTTGGAGTAGATCAGCTCACCAGCCAGTTCGACCTCGAAGACACCCCCCGAACCGGGGATCAACCGCACGTCGTACTTCTGGCCGAACTCCTCGAAGATCTGCTCTGCCGTGCTCACGGCACGACCGGTGTAGTTTCAGGTCCGACAGAACTCGATGGTCACATTGGTCATGCGGCGAGGATAGGCAGAGACCAGGTGCAAGTCGGTAGCGTCCGGCTGCGGTGTTCCAGGTCCCAGGTCTCAGGTTCCAAGTTCCAAGTCTGGCGTCTCAAGTCTGACCCCGCCCTTCTTCCCAGAACGCGAGAACGTGAAACGTGGAACGTGAAACGAGTTCAGAAGTGTTGGTCGATCAGGATGGCGTTGCCGTCGGGATCCACCAGGGTGATGTGAGCCGGACCCGTGCCATCGTCGGCCCGCTCGATCAACTCGATGCCGTTCTCGTCGAGGCGCCGCTGGACGTCCCGCACATCGGTGAACGACTCGAGTAGTTCCATGCGGTTGGTCAGCCCGGGATTGAACGTGAGAACGTTGCCCTCGAACATCCCCTGGAACAGGCCGATCATCGACTCGCCGTTGAACAGGATCACCCAGCTCTCTCCGTCGCCGCCGGTGCGCTCGAAACCGAGCTTGCGGTAGAACGCCTCCGAGACCTCGATGTCGGCGACACTCAACGAGACCGAGAAGGCTCCCAATTCGAGGTCGCCGGGAAGATCTCCATAGTTGGACGCCACCTCGGGAAGCTGGACCATCGGTTCGTCACTCATGTTCATTCCTTCGCTCTGCGATGGCCCGACCCTACGCGTGGTCACCGCCCGTTCGCGGAGAAGTGTTGCGGATCGGTGAGCGTCGTCCACCTTCCACCCCAGCCCCAGCCGATGGCGTCGAACGCCTGCACCACCGGATCACCCTCGACGATCATCCCGGGCAGGTCGAGTGATCGATCGGTGTACACGCTCGCGAGCTCGGGCAGTACGAGATCGCTTTTCAGGTACGGGTTGTGGAACGGGTTGATGTCGATGGCGAGGCCGTAGGCGTGCTGTGACCACGAGGCGCCGCCGGTCACCGGACGGCAGACGAAGACGGTGGTCACGTTGCCGTCTCCTGTCGGGGCGGCCTCGAGCTCATCGGGGGCGATGACTCTCACCTCCTCGAGTGGAAACCCGTTCTCGAACATCACGCGGAAGACTCCAACCATCTCGTCGGCGACGGATGCGTTGACGATCACCTCGCCGATGTACGGGTTGCCGTCGAAGCCGAGGAAGCTGACCGTCAGATAGGCGAGTTCTTCGGAGCTCACCGGGCAGGCCTCCTGCCAGGTGGATCGGGCGAGCACGTCCGGAGGGACCGACCCCGACGTCGATTCGAAGGTCGGACTGCCGAGTCGGAGGTAGGTGGACGGGGCGAAGCGACGGTCGATCAACTCGAAGGGCGTCGGCTGGATCTCTCCGAATCCGTCTGCCCGGAGCGGCAGTGGCCGCTGGCCCAACCAATCGGGAGGCGTCAACGAGCCACGGCCCGGTCGATCGGTGCGTTCCGGCGGGCGGGGGGCAAGGACATCGGAGGCGGCCTGGCCGGCAACCAGATCGTCGATTTCTTCTTCTGTCGCCTCCTGAGCCGGAGCCACAGGAACGGGTTGGATCGGGGCCTGGATCGTCTCGATGGCCGGATCCGGCATCGGCGCCTCGATCGGAACGCCGCAGGCGGTCACGAGCAGCATCAACACGAGAAGAGCAGTCCCCCGATTCACGGGAGTCAATGTACCTCTCGCCCTCCGTTGAGGCGACAGACGATGACAGCTCGGGGACATTCCCGATGGACAGGTCGGGGATCGAGTCGGCATCATGGCGTGCATGAACACGTTCACCACCTCCTCGCCCACGACCCCGGCCTCACGGCGAGAGAACCTGCTGACCAGCCTCTTCGCCACATGGCTCATCGCCGGAGTGTTCGTCGACGGCTGGGCTCACAACAACCTCTCCGAGTTCGAAACGTTCTGGACCCCGTGGCACGGACTCTTCTACTCCGGGTTCGCAGCCACCGCTGGCTGGATCGTGTGGATCGTGCGAGGTCGGCTGCTCGCGGGAGGCTCGCTCGCCGACTCCATCCCCGTGGGCTACCGGTCGTCGATCGCCGGGCTGGGGATCTTCGCCGCCGGCGGGATCGGAGACGCCATCTGGCACTCCGTGCTCGGCGTCGAGACCGATGTCGACGCTTTGTTCAGCCCAACCCACATCCTGCTGTTCACGGGCGTCATGCTCATCGTCACCGGTCCGATTCGTTCGATGAGCGCCCGGTTCCCATCGCGCCGGGTCCCGAAGGGGGAGTTTCTGCCTGCGGGTATCTCGGTGACGCTGAGCCTGCTCATGGTCGTCTTCTTCACGATGTATTCGTGGGCGCCGACCAGCGGTGTGTACCAGGCCCGGTTCATCCCGAACGTGATCGGATGGTTCGAGGCTGTGTTCGGCGTCCTGCTGATCCTCGTGACGACCATCACGGTGAGCTCGGCAGTGCTCTGGCTCTCGTCCCGGTGGCGGGTTCCGTTCGGCACGTTCACTGCGATGCTCACCAGCATCGGGATTCTGATGTCGGGCATGCTCGACGAATTCGCCGAACCGTGGGAGGTGCTCCCAGCGGCCACAGCAGGCCTGGCCGCCGACCTGCTCATCCGGGCCTTCGACCCACAACCGGCTCGCATGACCTCGTGGATGTGCTTCGGAGCCGCGGTGCCGCTCGTCATGTGGACCGCTCACTTCGCGCTCTTCGCAGTATTCCGCGACCTGGGATGGACCGCCGAGCTGTGGGGCGGCGTGCCGGTCCTCGGTGCGATGACCGGGGCACTTCTCGCCTACCTCATCGGCTTCGCACCACCGCCGGCGGACGCCGTCGACGGAGACCCGAAGGAAGCGCTCGCAACGTCGTATCGTTGACGCATGCTCTTCGATTACATGACCGTCTCTCCCGAATCGATCACTGCCGACGTAGACCGGATCCTCGCCCGTGCCAACACCCTCGTCGAAGAGGTGGCCGGTAGCGCCGACGCACCCACCTACGACTCGGTGCTCGGCCGTCTCGAGGACGTGTCCGACATGACCGCCTCGCTGTTCGGACGGACCGGGTTCATGGGCTACGTGCATCCCGACGAAGCGATCCGGACAACCGGCCAGCAGCTCGAAGAGCGCATCTCGAAGTGGGGCATCGAGATCACCTTCCGACCCGACCTCTATGCGGCCGTCAAGGCGTTTGCCGAAAGTGACGAGGCGCGCACGCTCACCGGCGAGAAAGCGCGGCTGCTCGAGTTCACCCTTCGAGACTTCCGAAAGGCCGGCCACGAGCTCTCCGAATCGGACCAAGCCCGGCTCAAGGAACTGAGCAACCGTCTGGTCGAGTTGGGAACGCAGTTCCAGAAAAACATCGCAGACGTCGACGACACGCTCGTCGTGACACGCGACGACCTGGAAGGCATGCCCGACTGGTACGCCGATTCGCTCGAGCCCACCGAGGACGGTGAGGGTCTGCAGATCACCATGGCCTACCCCCACGTCGTGCCGTTCGTCCAGAACGCCTCGAGGCGCGACCTGCGAGAGGCGCTCATGTTCAAGTTCAACAACCGGGCGCGAGAGATCAACCGTGTGATCCTCGCCGAGGCCGTGGACATCCGTCAGGAGATCGCAGAGCTCTTCGACAAGGAGTCGTGGGCTCACCACCTGCTCGACGAGCGGATGGCCGAGAATCCCGAGAACGTATTCGAGTTCTACGACTCCCTGCGCGAGCCGCTTCAGGCTGCTGCACGTGAAGAGATCGCTCGCATGACCGAACTGCTACGACGGGACACCAGCGACGAGTCGGCCGAGCTGCAGGCGTACGACTGGCAGTACTACGACACGCTCCTGCGCAAGACCGAATACGGTGTCGACCCGAACGAGGTGGCCCAATACTTCGAGCTCGGCCAGGTGCTCGAAGGCATGTTCGAGATCACCGGCGACGTGTTCGGCCTCACCTATGAACGAGTAGAGGCCCCGACGTGGCATCCCGAGGTGATCACCTATGCGATCCACGATGCGTCCACGGGCGACCTGATCTCACACTTCTACATGGACCTGTTCCCGCGTGAAGCGAAGTTCAGCCACGCTGCGGCCTTCCCGCTGGTGCCCGGCCGCAGGCTCGCCGACGGCAGCTATCAGCATCCGGTCTCCGCCATCGTCGCGAACGTGACGAAGCCGACCGAAGAGCGGCCGTCGCTCCTCCAGCACCAGGAGGTGGAGACGATGTTCCACGAGTTCGGTCACATCCTCCATCAGACGCTGACGAAGGCCGAGTTGGTTCGATTCTCGGGAACCAGCGTCGAGCGGGACTTCGTCGAGGCTCCGTCGCAGATCATGGAGCACTGGACGTGGAAACCCGACGTCCTGCAACGCTTCGCCAGGCATCACGAGACGGCCGAGCCGATCCCCGAGGATCTCGTCGACAAGCTGGTCGCCGCCAAGAACCTGAACATCGCCCTCATGAAGCTCCGTCAGATGACCTACGGGACGCTGGACATGAATCTGCACGGCCCGAACAGCGATCGCGACCTCGACCGCGCGCTCCGTGACGCCAACACCGTCTCATTGCTTCCCACTCACGAGGGGACCTTCTTTCCGGCGAGCTTCGGCCATCTGTTCGGCTACGACGCCGGCTACTACGGCTACCTGTGGTCGGAGGTGTACGGCGACGACATGTGGTCGCGCTTCGAGCAGGAGGGTTACACCAGCCCCGAGGTCGGCGCCGACTACCGGCGGGAGATCCTCGAGGCAGGCGGTGCCAGGGACGGGATGGACCACCTCCGGGCGTTCCTCGGCCGGGAGCCGGACAACACCGCATTCCTGGTCAACATCGGCATCGAGACATGATTCGAGTTCTGAATGGCTGATGCCGGTCCGCTGACCCGACCCGGCTCGACGCAGCTCTTTACATCCACTTGACCCGACGGCTCCGAATATGAGATGAACCTCGGGTTCAGGGGAACAAATCCGGCACCCGAGACGTTGAATGCGGATGACCGGCCGACCTGAAGGGGGCCCCACATGTCAGACACAACGATGAAAGGGCGAACCATCAAGGGAGCGGCTCGCCCATCGAAGGATTTCGGCGACGGACGCACCTGTATCCAGGACGGATGCATCACGAAGCTGAGCAGATACAACAAGCGGGATCACTGCTACCTCCACGCACCCGTCAGGTACCCGCGGGTTCGTGGAAGGATCGCTCCCGAGAGCACCTGATCACACTTCGGAGCCGCTGGCGAGTTCGGTTCTCTCCCCCTCCCTCTCCCGCCACGCTCTGAACACGAGACCCCGGCCCTTGGCCGGGGTCTCTCCAGTTCGGCCCCAGAGGGCCTCACGCTCTGTGCTCGCTCGCTGGCGCTCGCATCGCGCTCGATGTCACTCCTCTGCCCTGGGGGCCTCGTCATGACGCCATGGGCTTCGGCCTGGCGGCCTCAGCGCTGTGGGCGCTTCGCACGCCCAGATCGAGTCTCGCTGCGCTCGACACCGTTGGGAGCGACCGCAGGCCCAAGAGCGTCCACAGGGCCCTGCGCGCCGATGCGAAGCGAGGCCGGGGGTCGTGACGCCGCTTCTGGACCGACTTGACCCCACCCCAGGTGGGGTGGTATTGTCGGGGTGTGAAGCAGCAGCACAAGACATCGGCACTCAACCGCCTCAAGACAGTGCGCGGGCATCTGAACGCCGTCATCGAGATGGTCGAGGACGAGAAGTACTGCCCTGACATCATGAAGCAGGTGTCAGCGCTCCAATCCTCGCTCGAGAAGGTGAACCGAGTCCTGCTGCAGAACCACCTCGAGACCTGCGTCACCCACGCGGTGGCGGAAGGTCGAACGGCGGAGATCGTCGACGAGTTGCTCGAGACCATGAAGTACACCGCGGCCGTGACCGGCCCCGGACCACTCGAACTGGAGACACCATGACCACGACCACCCTGAACGTACCCGACATCTCCTGTGGACACTGCAAGTCCTCGATCGAGGGCGCCGTCGGCGAGCTCGCGGGCATCGACAGCGTCGAGGTGTCGATCGAAGGCAAGACCGTCGCAGTGTCCTACGGCGATGACATCGCGCTCGACACGATCATCGAGGCCATCGAGGAACAGGGCTACGACGTCGCGTCCAGCTGAGCGCGCCGGTCCCCACGCGATGTCCGACACCACCACCCAGCCGGAGACGCTGACCTTTGAGGTCGACGGGATGACCTGCGCTGCGTGCGCCAACCGGATCGAACGCGTGCTCGGAAAGCAAGAAGGCGTCGAAACCGCAGTGGTGAACTTCACCGGTGCCGAGGCGAAGGTCCGGTCGGACACGATGATCGACCCCGAGTCGCTGCGCGCCGCCGTGCAGAAGATCGGCTACGACATCCGGGTGGTCTCCGAAGGCGACGAGCGCCAGTCGCTTGTGGCGAAATACTCGGAGGAGGAGAAGATCCAGTGGCGCCGCTTCTGGATCTCCATGGCGCTCAGCCTCCCCGTCATGGCACTGGCCATGCTCGGCCCCGCCATCCTGTGGAGCGAGCTGGTGCAGTTGACCCTTGCGACGCCGGTCGTCTTCTGGATCGGCGCCCAATTCCATGTCGTCGCCGCAAAGCAGTTGCGGTCGTTCGGCGCCTCGATGGACACACTCATCTCGCTCGGCACCACGGTCGCATGGGCGTACTCGGTGTGGGCGATCGTCGCCGAAGAGGCCGTCTTCTTCGAGACCGCAGCGATGATCATCACGCTGATCACGCTCGGACGGGCGTTCGAGGCGAGAGCGAAGGGCCGGGCGTCTTCGGCCATCACCGCGCTGCTCGAGCTGGGGGCCAAAGAGGCCCGGGTGATCCGGAACGGCGTAGAGGCCATGATCTCGATCGATCGTGTCCTCCCCGGGGATCTCCTGGTCGTGCGACCCGGAGAGAAGATCCCCACCGACGGGGTCATCGTGTCGGGTACCTCGTCGCTCGACGAGTCGATGCTGACCGGAGAGTCCATGCCGGTCGACAAGACCGAAGGCGACACCGTCTACGGCGCGACCGTCAATCAGCAGGGACGCCTCGAGGTCCGGGCCACTCAGGTGGGATCCGACACCGCACTGGCGCAGATCGTCAAGCTCGTCGAAGACGCCCAGGCCTCGAAGGCGCCCGTCCAGAAACTGGCGGATCGGGTGTCTGCCATCTTCGTCCCGACGGTCATCACGATCGCATTGATCACGTTCGGTGTGTGGGTGGCCGTCGGCGACTCGGTCGCAGAGGCGATCCAGGCGGCCGTGGCCGTGCTGATCATCGCGTGCCCGTGTGCCCTCGGACTGGCCACGCCGACGGCGATCATGGTCGGCTCGGCTCGCGGTGCGGAATTGGGAGTTCTGTTCAAGCAAGCGGACGTCTTCGAGCGGTCGCGCAGCATCGATCGTGTGCTCTTCGACAAGACCGGCACACTCACGACAGGCGTCATGAATCTCACCGATGTCGCGACATCGATGGACGAAGCCGAGTTCCTCCGCCTCGCTGGCTCCGTAGAGGCGGCATCCGAACATCCGGTGGGGCGGGCGGTTGCGCTGGGGGTCGAGGAACGCGACATCGAACTCTCCCCCGTCACCGACTTCGAGGCCGTCTCGGGGCAGGGAGTGATCGGCACCGTCACGGACCGCCGCGTCGTGGTCGGAAAGCCGAAATTCCTGGCAGACCAGGGTGTCATGATCCCGACGTCCCTCATCGACACACTCGACGGCATCGAGTCCGCCGCCCGCACGGCGTTCATCGTCGGGGTCGACGGCGAGGCGGTGGGAGTGATCGGCGTCGCGGACGAGGTCCGGGACAGCTCGGCGTCCACGGTCTCGTCGCTCGCGGCCGCAGGAGTGAAGTCCACGATGATCACCGGCGACAACCAGCGGACCGCGGAGTCGATCGCCGCCCAGCTCGGCATCAGCGACGTGGTCGCCAGCGTGCTGCCGGGCGGGAAGGCCGACGAGGTCGAGCGGTTCCAGCGCCGTGGCGACACGGTCGCCTTCGTCGGCGACGGAATCAACGACGCGCCGGCCCTCACCCGAGCCGACATCGGCATGGCGATCGGGACGGGAACCGATATTGCGATCGAAGCGGGCGACATCGTGCTCATGTCCGGCAATCCGGCGCTGGTCGACACCTCGATCAGGCTGGCGACGAAGACGTTCAAGACGATCCGGGAGAACCTGTTCTGGGCGTTCTTCTACAACACGGCGGCGATCCCATTGGCCGCGCTCGGACTCCTCAATCCGATGATCGCAGCCGGGGCGATGGCGTTCTCATCGGTGTCGGTCGTGACCAACAGCCTGCGTCTGCGACGCTGGAATCCCGGTCGTCGCTGACGTCAGCCGGCGTAGCTCATCTCCCGGCGGAACTTCTTCCAGTCCGACGCATTGGTCGACCACAGCACGTCCGTGACGATCACAACGACCCCGATGACGACGAGCAGGGCTGTCACCCACCCGGGAACGCCGATCACGAGCGCCGGCCCCAGGGCGAGGAACGGGATCGCCTTCGTGACGAGCGCCCCGGAGGCGTGCATCCACGCCCGCGCCCTCGCGGGAGTGGCCAGATAGGTGGCGTAATCGACCTTCACGCCGGGCTGGGGCCGAGCAAGGGTCCCGACGAACCAGTGCGTGAATCGCATTCCGAACGCCCGGCCAACAACGAGATGGGCGAGCCCGTGGGTCGTCACCAGCGTGATGCCCGTACCTGCGAGAAGGAAGAGGCCGGCCCATAGGTCCGACGCACCGTAGGCAGCCCACACGAACCCCAGCCCCACCAACGTTCCGACGACCATGACCGCGGTCCCAACGGCGGCCGGCACCGTGAACAGCGCCCATGCCTCGAATGCGGCTCGATCGATGGCGGCGATCCGCATGCGGTACGTGTCGGCGAGCGACGGGTCCTGCTTCACCGCCCCGACCGCAGACCAGAAGCCGGTCCCCGACAGGCCCGCGCCCTCCTGCACGGCCCTCTCCGCCCGATCCAGCCTGCTTTCGACCTCTGCTCGCTCCACGCCGTTCCTCCTCCTGCCATCGAACGCTACACGTCCGCCGGTAGGTTGCGGCCATGAGCATCAAGGTCCAGATCTACACGGCGCAGACCGCCGACGAGGCTCTGCGGCTCGCCTCGCTGGGGGTCGACCATGTCGGGCTGACACCATCCGCTCTCGGGTTGCCCGGCGAGATCGACAGCCGTCGTGCACGCGCCATCCGGGATGTGTTGGTCGGTCACGCCCGATCCGTCGCGTTGAGCGTCGCAACCGACCGCTCTTCGATCATCGACATGGTCGAGGCGGTCCGACCCGACATCGTGCACCTGTGCGGGCCGCCCGGCGGCCTGGGGCCCCGGGATGTGACGGCGATCAGGGGCGTGATCGGCCCCGCGTCGATCATACAGGCCATCGCGGTGACCGGCCCGGACGCAGTCGACGTCGCCCGGTCGTTCGCTCCCGTGGTCGATTACCTGCTACTCGACTCCCTCGCTCCAGACATCCCCGGCGTCGGCGCAGCCGGCATCGTCCACGATTGGGACATCAGCGCCGAGATCGTTGAAGCGGTCGACGTCCCCGTGATCCTCGCCGGTGGGCTGTCGCCTACGAACGTCGCGGCCGCGGTCACCCATGTGCGCCCGTGGGGCGTCGATTCCCTGACGCATACCAATCGTCGGCTGGCGAGCGGTGCGTTCGCGAAGGATCTCGGTCTCGTCGAGGCGTTCGTCGCGGCGGCTCGAGAGGCCGACCGGGCATGACCGTCGTCGTGATCGGTGACGCCAACGTCGACCTCGAGATCCGCCTCCCGATCGACTCGCAACCGACCCACGCCAACCCGGACCCGAGCATGTCGGGCGGAGGTTCTGCCGCCAACACGGCCGCCGCCCTCGCCCGCCTCGATGTGCCGACCCGGTTCGTCGGTGCAGTCGGCGACGACGGCGCCGGGCGACACGCCGTCGAGAGCCTCGCTCGATCCGGAGTGGACGTCGGCGCGGTGCAGACCACCTCTTCCGAGCCGACCGTGATGGTCATCGTGGTCCTCCCGCCGAACGGTGACCGGCTGATCTACGTGTGGCCCCCTCGCGGGGGCGCCCATGCGATGCTCGATGTCGAACTCGCTGCAAGCGCCATCGATGACGCCGCCTGGGTTCACGTCTCAGGGATCTGCCTCCGGGTCTCACCGGCGCGCGAGGCCCTGTTGGCTGCGATGGACCGGGCCCGCAGCAGAGCGATCCCGGTCTCGCTCGATCTCAACCTCCGACTGGAGAACTGGGGATGGGAAGCCGGATTCAGAGAGGTCGCCCTCGACGCTGCCGGACGCGCCGATGTCGTGCTCGGCTCGGCGTTCGACGAGATCGCGCCACTCGGAGACGAGTCCGACCCGGTCGCAGCGGCTCGCGCCCTGGGCGCCGGCGAACGCCTTATCGTGGCGCGCCTCGGGGCAGATGGGGCAATCGCCGTCGCCGGTCAGGAGGTCACGCGCGCGACCGGTTTCGCCGTGGACGTGGTGGACACCGTCGGTGCAGGCGACGCGTTCAACGCAGGGTTCATCGCGGCCAGGCTCGAGCACCGGTCTCTCGACGACGCCCTCACCTGGGGCAATGCGGTCGCTGCGTCGACCATCGCCGAACACGGTGCCAGATCGGGGCCGACCCGAGCCGAGCTGGCGTCACTGCTCGATGATCGCCCGGCGTAGGAGACACCGGATCGACGGCACCTAGACTCGCCCACCATGCTGACGGCGCAAAGCGACGAGGAACTCCTCGGACAGTTCTCGGGTCTCGGATGGGAAGACTGGACGATCGCCGCAGCGACGTTCCTCTTGGGCCTCGTCATCGCCCGGATCGCCGGGTCCTTCATCAAACGCGCGGTCGACAGGACGCCGGCTTCGGAGTTCGTCGGGGTCGTTCTGAGTCGCATCGCCGTGGGGATCATCGGGTTCCTCGGCTTCTACTTCGCACTCCAGTCACTCGGCGTCCCACTCGGCCCGCTGGTCGGGGCATTGGGCATCGCCGGCCTGGCGCTGGCCTTCGCCTTCCAGGACATTCTCGAGAACGTCATCGCCGGACTGCTCATGCTCGTGCGCCGACCGATCGGGATCGGCGACGAGGTCGCCACGAGCGACTACGAAGGTGTCGTCAAGGACATCACGCTGCGTGCGGTCGAACTGACCACCCTCGACGGCAAGACGGTGTTCATCCCCAATGCGATGGTCTGGAAGAACCCGGTCGTGAACATCACGATGACCCCCGAGCGCCGGACCACACTCGAGGTCGGGGTGTCCTACGACTCGAACCTCGACGAGGTGAAGGAATTGCTGGAGCGGATCGTCCCGGGGGTCGCCGGAGTTCAAGCCGAGCCCGCGCCGAGAGCGATGGTGTACCAGTTCGGGGCCTCGTCGATCGACTTCGCGATCAACTACTGGCACCAGTCGGACACCGCAACCATGTGGAGGGTTCGTGACGAGGTGGCACGGCGCGTCAAGACGGCGTTCGACGAGGCCGGGATCGAGATCCCCTTCCCGCAGAGGGTGGTTCACCTGCCGGACGGAACAGACCTCGGCTGAGGTGTGTCAGCCGTCCTCGAGGAAGCGTTCGATCTCCTCGACCAACAACTCGGCCGGGTCGACGCTGTCGTCTCCGGTGAGCGAGTGACTCTCCAACTCCTGGACGTAGTCGATGATCTCGCTGTCGGCGAGCGCATCGTCGACCTGCTGGCGGAACTCGGCCGCGGCGATCGTCAGCTCGGATGTGTCGACGCGCAGATCCATGATCTCCAGGACCTTGTCGAGCAGCGCAAGACCGCCGGGCGGATACTCCTGGTTCGACAGGTAGTGCGGCACCGCCGCCCACACGCTCAACGTCTCGAAGCCCGCGTCGTTCAGCACCGAATTGAGCACTCCGACGATCCCCGTCGGCCCTTCGTAGCCGGACGTGAACAGCGAATGACGCTCGAGGAGATCAGGCCGTGACGAGGACCCGACCAGCGGCACGGGGAGCGTGTGCGGAACCTGTCCGATGAACGCTCCCATCGTGACGGCGATCCCGACACCGAGGGTGTCCAGCACAGTCACCACATCCCGACAGAAGGCCTTCCACCTGGTGTGCGGTTCGTGCCCCGTGACGATCACCAGGTCGCGCTCGGACCCGAACGGTCGGACCGCCCACACCTCACAGTCGGGCCACCGCACATCGCGCGTCCCCTCGTGATCGAGTTCGATCTCCGGACGGCGCACCTGGAAGTCGAAGAAGTCGTCGCAGTCGATGATCGCCAGACGCTCCGCATCGAATTCGTCGATCAGATGACGGACCGCCATGGACGAAGACTCCCCGGCGTCTCCCCACCCCTCGAACGCCATGAGAGCGATCGGGTTGCGAAGTGTCGGACGCTGCTCCCAGATCAATCGATCCATGCGTGATCAGGCTACCGACTACAACCGCTTAGCGAACCGTCAGAGGTGTCGTTCCAGAAACAACTCGGTTCGCTGCCAGGCAACGTCCGTCAGACGGGCGTCGTGACCCTCGGTTCCCGGCTTGTAGAAATCGACCGCTTTCGTCGGGTAGACGTGGAACGTGGCGTCGAGTCCCATATCGCGCAGCTCGATCTCGGTCTTGGCGGCATCCGGAGCGCCGGGCGGATGCTCGCCGTCGCTCTGGTGACCGAGATACGCCGACTCGGACAGCCGCCAACCCACTCCCACCTCGGCCCACGGGGAGTGCGGCCCGAACGCGACGACCGACCGAACCCGCTCTTCGAGCCCGGCGATCCACATCGCAAGAGAACCGCCAACTCCGAAACCGACCAGACCGACCGTGCCGGCAGCTGCAAACCCCCCGGCGATCAGGGTGTCGATCGCGCTCGCCACGAGCCGGACCACGTCATCGGGGTTCAGCTCGGACGGCTCCTGCTCGGCTGTGAGGAGGTCGACCGCCAGCGCGGCGTTGCCCAGCCCCGCGATTCGATCGGAGGCGTCGAGAACGTGTTCAGCCAGGTGATCGCCCACGTCGGACAGGACGACGACCGCATGGCCGCGTTCGATGACGGGAGCGATGAAGTAGCCGGTCCTCCCGGAGCCGAGATCGACTTGATTCCCCTGCCGCCCCGACCATGGGACCGCAGGTTTCGTGGTCGCCGCGGCCTCCACGGGTCGCTCCGGCTCGACATCCTGTTCGCTCTCCGGAGCGATCGAATCGACGCCGATGTCGAGGTCCGACGGTTCGTTCACCGCGTCCTCGACGATCTCCTCGGCCTGCGCCAGGTCCTCGCCGTCGGTCTCAGGCACGACACCGGGATCCCCGTCTTCGAGTTCGATCTCGAACGGCCGCACGGCCGGTCGCGGCACCGGGGCCACCCGATTCCAGGGCAGGTCCTCTTCGGTGTCGGCCGGCCCGACACCCACGAGCGCTCGGACGGCTGCCCCCGAGCGCCCCTCGCCGGTCGAGAAATGATCCGCCCCGGCGCGCGCGACATGCATCACGGTGCGGCCGTACTCGCGCTCGACCGCCAGGCCTTCGGTCAGCGGCAGCCAACTACCTTCGAGCACCGCGTGGCGGTCTGATCGCAGTGTCTGCTGGGGGTGTTCGGCGATCCGGTTGGCCCATTCGAGCGCATCTTCGAGCGCCCGGTCGGGCATGGTCACCATGTTGACCAGCCCGATGGCGTGTGCCTCGGCGGCGTCGACCGAGCGACCGGTGAGAATCAGTTCCATCGCCAATCCGTGGCCGATCAACCGAGGGAGCCGCTGGGTCCCACCGTCGATGAGCGGTACGCCGAAGCGGCGCTCGTAGCAGCCGAAGGTGGCATCGGAGGAAGCCACTCGGAGGTCGCACCACAACGCCATCTCGAGGCCGCCCGCAACACAGAAACCCTCGATCGCAGCGATCGTCGGCTTGCCGACCTCGGTCCGCGTGAACCCCAGCGGCCCGTCGTCGGTGTCTTCGAGGTCGAAGGACTTGAGGTCGGCTCCGGCGGAGAAGTGGCCGCCGGCGCCGTAGAGGATCCCGACGTAGGCATCGTCGTCGGCGTCGAACCTCTTCCAGGCGGCTCCAAGGGCGCGTGCGGTGGCCAGATCGATCGCATTGCGTCGGCCGGGCCGCTCGATCGTGACGATCGCGACTCGGTCCTTCCGCTGATAGGTGACGCTCATCGAGTGAACCCCCGCTTCGAAGCATCAACAGGATGGCAGACATCACCGTCGCGTCCAGGGATCTCGGCCGATTTATCCTCCGGAGCGAAAGGAGCGTCGATGGTTCGCTGGTTGCATCTCGTCTCGGCTTCCGTATGGGTGGGAGGTCTGGTGACGCTCGGAGCACTCGTTGCCGCAGTCCGCCGTGAAGGCGTCGATCGTTCCGTCCTCCAGGCGATGGCGCGGATGTTCGGCCGCGTGTCGTGGGCGGCGATGGGCGTGGCGTTCCTGACCGGGGCTTGGATGTCGGTCGACCTGATCGGTGAACCCGCCCTCGCGATCAAGCTGGCAACCGTGACCGTGACCGCCGCTCTCGCCGCCTACCACCAGGCGGCGGCACCCAACCAGACGCCACGCACCCGCGGCATCCTCCAGGGATTGATCCTGCTCTCGTCCCTCGGCATCGTCGCCGCCGCCATCGCTCTGTGAACCCTTGCCGACGACACCCGTCGTGGATCTCAGCTCACGGTTCGCTCGGACGCGAGAAGACCGGCCACTCGGGCCGGTCTTCTCATCACGTCACTTGCGCTTGTGGCGATTGGCCTTCAGGCGCTTGCGGTACTTGTGCTTTGACATCTTCTTGCGGCGCTTCTTGACGAGCGAACCCATGTGTTACCTCTCTGAATAGCTCTTCGATGACCCACGGCGGCGAACGAATCGTGCCGAGGGCCCTGCGAAACCTGGCGGAGCCACCGGACGGTCGATGAGCGGTGCTCCAGGCCCATCCGTAGGCACAACGCTACCGAGGCGCGCTCGACTTGGTCAAACCGCTCCTCGCACGGCGATGTCCGGCGCCGTCACTTCGACCGACTCCTCGAGCATCGATTCCAGGTGTTCGATCACCCGAGCACGGTCGGCCGTCTCGACGATTGCGATCACCGATGGGCCGGCGCCCGACCACGCCGCGTGAACCGCCCCGGCGTCGAGAGCCGTCCGGATGCGCTTGGCGACCTCGGGTACGAAGATGTTGCGCGGAGCCTCGTGGATCTCGTCACCCCCCGAAGCTCGCACGAGGTCGGGATCACCGGCCAGGAGACCGGCGATCAACGACGTCGCCCTCGCGACGCTCGAGATGACGGATCCGCGGGTGTAGCTCGCCGGGAGCACGGTCCGCGCCTTTCGTGTCGACAACGACTCGGCGGGTACCAGGACGAGCGGTGCGAACCGGGGATTCCACGGAAGACGATGAGGCATCCCGAGGGCATCGACGAGAACCAGGCCGCCGTACACCGCTGCCGCCGCGTTGTCGGGATGACCCTCGAGTTCGGAGACGAGCTCGAACAGCCGCTCGGTCGGGTGGGATTCGCCGACCGCACGCCATGCGGCGAGCGCACCCGCAGCAAGGGCGGCCGAAGACGACCCGAGGCCCTTGCCGATCGGGATTGCGTTCGTCACGGTCAGCGCCAGTGGGCGGTCGTCTCCCACTGCGAGTCGCGCAGCGGCCAGAACGAAGTCCTCGGAGTCGAGCTCGATCGGTTGATCACCATCATGTGAAACAGACCACTCGGACGACGGCTCAGCATCGACCACGCAGCGGAGTTCGACCGCCAGAGCCAGGCAGTCGAACCCGGGTCCGAGGTTGGCGGACGACGCAGGCGCAGAGGCCTCAGCCACAATGGAACTCCATGGGGCGGCAGTCTATTGAGGTGTCTCGACACCGTCCCAAGTGACGACTCAGACGTCGAGGACCCGAACCTCGTCGCGTGCCACTTCCCCGCCGATGTGCACGCCGTGCTCGTCCCATCTCAACTCGATGCGCGACGGATATCCCATCTCCTGTCCCTGATGAATCACGACGGAGCCCGACGACTCGCCGCGCTCCCTCATCGACGCAGCAAACGCCACGGCTGCGCTCCCGGTGGCCGGATCCTCGACGACACCGTGCTCACGAGCGAAGAACCGCGATCGGATGCGCACACCGCGCTCCTCCCACGCCCACACGTACACCATGCCGTCGTCCGGTGGTCGACCGACCATGCTCACGTCCAACGGTGACCGGAGCTCGAGAACCGTGTACGGAAGCGGCATCGCAACGACGCACGCATGGACAGCGCCGAGACGTTGAGCCACGTCGGATGACGACTCGGAGACCGTTTGATCGAACGGCGGATCGATCCAGGTCTCGTCTCCGACGTTGCGGATCGCCACCTCGCCGACGCCGCACTCGATACAGCCGGGCCCGCCCGGACCCATCCTCGTGAGCACCCAGGCGGCACCGACGAGCGGATGTCCGGCGAACGGGAGTTCGCTCGCCGGTGTGAAGATCCTCGCGTACGGATTGCCCCCCTCCCGCCAGTCGAGAAAGACCGTCTCCGAGAAGCCGAGTTCGGCGGCGATCGACTGCATGCCGTCCCGGGTCAACCCGGTGACGTCGGGAATGACGCCGAGGTGGTTGCCGCCCTCGCCGTCGCGTGTGAACACCCTCAGTACATAGCAATGCCGCATGTGTCGAAACCTAATGGGGACCCACAGGACTCTGCACGTGTGGGAGTCTTGTGGCCGAGCCGCTGGTTGGTGAGCACTGGTTGTACCTGAAGCGTTGACTTCTAGAGCTAGATCGTGCCCGGGCCGGTTGGTGAGGGTGGGCCTGTAGCGCTCATGGGGTGTCGTGCCGTTCGAGCAGTTGTCCATTAGGTCGCCGCCGGGTTTCGCTTCGGGCTCGAGGAACAACTCGTCGACTGTGAGGAGCCGCCGATGATCTTTGTTGGTGACGACTGGTCTGAGAC
>Ga0224512_10001409_pt1 | contig 23167 bp, 24 predicted proteins | sample SF_May12_sed_USG_4_FD_169103 | JGI IMG/M metagenome (GOLD analysis project Ga0224512, IMG submission 169103) | Sediment microbial communities from San Francisco Bay, California, United States - SF_May12_sed_USGS_13 | ecosystem: Environmental > Aquatic > Marine > Sediment | place: USA... | reverse complement strand
GTATGGGCGCGTATTCGCCCGCGCCGGTGGTAACGCGTGAGCTGCATGACCTAATAATGCGCGAGGTGATGCAACCGACCGCACGCGGATTGGCGGCTGAAGGGCTGCCCTACTGTGGATTTCTATATGCCGGCTTGATGATCGGTAACGACGGTACGCCGCGTGTGCTGGAATACAATTGTCGCTTTGGTGATCCCGAAACGCAGCCTATACTGATGCGCTTACGATCGGACCTGGTCGATTTATGCGAACGTGCTCTGGAGGACGACCTCGCCGCGATTGAGTGGGATCCGCGGCCCGCGCTCGGCGTTGTGATGGCGGCGCAGGGGTACCCGGGCGAGTACCGGCGCGGTGATGCAATACAAGGCCTGGAGGGCGTCGACTCCGACACGGTAAAAGTTTTTCATGCCGGAACCATAGCGCGCGATCGGGAAATACTCACCAACGGTGGGCGCGTAATGTGCGTGACGGCGTTAGGGGACAGTGTGCTCGACGCTAGTAGGCGCGCGTATAGGGCGGTGGCTCAGATAAATTGGGGAAGTCATTTCTATCGTTCTGACATTGGCTATCGTGCGATTGCGCGTGAGGCTGATACGCTGAATCAAGCAATCATCGGCGACACAACTACGGGGGTAACAATATAATGCCGTCATTATTCGTGGCTGTACTGATGGGGTCGGATTCCGATCTGCCCGCAATGCAAACGACTCTGGATACGTTGGACGATTTAGGCGTGTCTTGGGAAGTGCGGATTACCTCGGCGCACCGTACACCACAAGCGACCCATGCCTACGTTCGGGACGCTGATCAACGCGGCTGCGGAGTATTCGTCGCAGCGGCTGGTCTGGCCGCGCACCTCGCCGGGGCGGTGGCCGCGGTTACGGTCAAACCGGTAATTGGGGTACCGATGGATGCCGGGTCATTGGGCGGCCAGGACGCGTTGCTCTCGACTGTACAAATGCCCGGTGGTGTGCCGGTTGCTTGTGTGGCGATAGGCAAGGCCGGCGCGCGCAATGCGGCCTATCTCGCCGCGCAGATTCTCGCGCTTACCGACTCCGCCGTTGCGAAACGCCTGCGCCAACATCGCGATGATAATGCGGCTGCTATCGAGCAGAAGAACAACGAATTGCAAAATCGAATCGCCAGCACGAAGTCGGAACGAACCTAGATTCGGCAGTTGACCGTTTCGCGAGAGGGCAATTGACCGATATGTTTATAGAACATCGTCGTATTGCCAGGCAGCTTGTAGGTGGGGTCGTTATGGGGCGCATCGCACGCTGCACCCGTCAATTTCAGCTTGATAGAGTACTAGGTTGAAGCTGCAGGATTTGGAACACGCCGCGCGCATCATCGTCGAAGGCGGCTTGGTGCTGTATCCGGCTGAAGGGTGTTACGGAATCGGCTGTGATCCTTGCCAACACGCTGCGGTACGGCGGATTCTCCACGCTAAACACCGGAGTTGGCAACACGGTTTGATCGTAATTGGTGCGACCATGAATCAGCTATTTCGATATATCGATGCGGAGTCCCCATTGCTCGAGCTCGCGCTTGCGGACTGGCCGGGTCCTCAAACTTGGCTTATGCCCGCGCGGGCCGGTGTATCGCGTTGGATTCGCGGCCGTCACGCCAGCGTCGCGGTACGGCTGACTGACCATCCCATTGCGCGGCGATTATGTTTGTCTGCGCGCCGCGGAATTGTTTCCACCAGCGCCAACCGCCATGGGCTTGATCCGGCTCGTACCGTTGCGCAAGCGCGGCGTGCGTTGGGGCGGCGCGCGGATTACGTATTGTCGGGCGCCGTCGGTAGCTTGCGCAATCCGACGCCGATTCGCGATGGGCGTACCGGCGCAATTGTGCGTAACGGTTAACGCGCCGCATGTCGACCGCCAACGATACGATCGATGTTGCTGCGGTCGCCGATTATTTCACAGAGCTGCAGGATCGCATTTGCAGTGCGTTGCAAGCGGAAGACAGTCCACACCGTTTCGAACAAGATGACTGGACCCACGGCGCGGGCGGCGGTGGCCGCACCCGAGTGCTGCGTAACGGCCAGGTCTTTGAACAAGCCGGTGTTAATTTTTCCCATGTACGGGGGCAACGATTGCCGGAGGCGGCGACACAACGTCGGCCGGAACTTCGGAATCGGCCGTTTCAGGCGATGGGGGTATCGTTAGTCGTACACCCATTAAACCCCTATGTGCCGACCACCCATATGAACGTTCGATTCCTGGTGGTGGACGAGACATCGGCGGCGCCGGTGTGGTGGTTTGGCGGTGGTTTCGACCTGACCCCGTATTATGGGTACGTCGAGGATGCCGTCGCCTGGCATCGCGCCGCTCGTGCTGCGTGTGCAGGTTTTGGCGATACGGTGTATGAAAAGTATAAGCGTTGCTGCGATGAGTATTTTTATCTGCGCCATCGCGAGGAGTGCCGCGGCATCGGCGGGTTGTTCTACGATGACTTGAGCGAAGGTGGTTTCGATCGCTGTTTTGAGTTTACCTGCAGCGTCGGCGATCAGTTTATTCCGGCATATCAACCGCTCGTGGCGCGGCGTAAAGCGACGCCCTATGGTGATCGTGAACGAGAGTTCCAGTTGTACCGTCGCGGCCGATACGTTGAATTCAACCTGATATACGATCGCGGCACTTTATTTGGGTTGCAGTCGGGCGGCCGCACCGAATCGATTCTGATGTCGCTGCCGCCGCATGCGGCATGGCGGTACCATTGGGCACCCGAGCCCGGTACCCCCGAAGCCGATCTCTATACACAGTTTCTGAAACCGCGCGATTGGTTGGCGGAAGAGTGACTCATCCGGCATTCGACGCGATACCCCGGTGGTGATTTCTTTCTATCGTCTCGCGCTTTATCTGTTCCTACCGGTTCTGCTGATGCGGCTCGTGCTGCGGGGATTCAGCAATCCAGGGTACTGGCGGCGTTGGCGCGAGCGGTTTGCTTTGGATCGCAAGTCATTGCATCCGGCGGACCTCTGGGTGCACGCAGTATCGGTGGGGGAGGTACGGGCCGCATCACCGTTAATACTAGCGATACTGGAAAGATCGCCCGGCCTGCGTGTCGTGGTCACCACTATGACGCCGACCGGCGCTGACCAGTTACGCAAATCCCTGCAAGACAAAGTCCGGCATTGTTATGCGCCGTACGACTATCCTGGCGCCGTCGCGCGATTTCTCGCTCGGGTGCGGCCGTCGTTGCTCATCGTTCTGGAAACTGAAATTTGGCCCAACATCGTAACCGCGTGCCACCGTCACGACACACCGGTGATCTTTACCAATGCAAGGATGTCAGCCAGATCGCATCGGGGCTATCGCTATCTACAATCGTTGATTGGCCCGGTGTTGGCGAAAATCTCGGGCTTTGGCGTGCAATCCCAGGCCGATGCGGAGCGACTTATCGATCTCGGCGCCCTTGCGTCACGTGTGACGGTGACGGGCAGTATTAAATTTGAGGTGCAACTATCGCCGAGTCTGCGAGAAGTCGCCTTGGTCGAACGCCGGCAATGGGGTAGCGCGCGTGAGGTCTGGGTGGCGGGCAGCACGCACGATGGCGAAGAAGAGATGTTGTTGGCGGTCTATGATACGGCCAAACGACAGCATCCCAAACTGCTGCTGGTACTCGCGCCCCGCCATCCGGAGCGATTTGCGGCCGTGGTTCGGCTGTGTCGCCGGGCCGGTTATGCAGTGGTGCGGCGCACCGAGCAACAGGGCGCTATTCCGCACAATACCGACATCTACGTGGCGGACACGATGGGCGAACTGCCGATGTTCTATTCCGCCTCCGATGTTGCCTATGTCGGCGGTAGTTGGACCCCGGTCGGGGGCCATAATATCTTAGAAGTCTGTGCGGTCGGTGTGCCGGTTCTATTCGGCCCTTACATGTTTAACTTTTCAGAAATAAGCAAGATCGTGCTGCAGCGCGAGGCCGGCCGCCAAGTCAAAACACCAAATGAACTAGCGGCGGCCCTCCACGAATACTTGGACGACGCCAATCTACGGTTCGCGACTGGCGAAGCGGGGCGCGTGGTAGTGGAAGAGAACCGCGGCGCATTGCAACACACGCAGACGTTATTGGAACCCTATTTGCGCGAGGTCGTAGCAAGCCCGAAACATTCGCCTGGTCGGCTCTGAAAGGCCTCATATTCGGTTGTCGGCAAGGTGCCCGAGAAGCCGAAGCGGTCATGACATAGATAATACACACGCGGTTAAATGAGCATCGGCAATCGCAAGGCAGCGCTGCCGTGTCCATTGTATCGCTCATTACCTACATCCCTGTAGGCCACGCCAGCGGCGGCGAAATAGGGAACTTTTCAGGAAAGACTAGACTAATCTAACCAAGTGTTGACCTGACGCAGATTGTTCTCGCTCAATGAGCCAACGACTCGTTCGAGATTCAATAGATTGAGAATATAGTCGTAACGCGCACGCAGGTAGTCGCGTTGGTCTTGAAACACATCGCGCTGCGCGTCGAGCACATCGAGATTGGTGTTTAATCCGGCGGCAAAACCCTCTTGCTTTGCCTGGAGCGCACTCTCACCGGCGGCCACAGCTTGTAGCAGTGCTTTTACGAGACGAATCGTGCTGACAACATCGTCGAACGCCGCACGGGTTTCGCGTTCCGCGGCGCGTTCGCGGCTTTCCAAAGTCTGCAATGCCGCGTCATAGCGATGCAATGCCTGCTGCGCCGAGGCGCTGATTAAGCCGCCGCGAAACAGGGGTACCTCAACCTGCACACCAAGGCCAGTGGCGTCGCGCTGAGACCCGGGCCCGGCAATGCTGCCATCGGTGTCGTTATAGCGATGTTCGAGATTTAACGCCACTACCGGCCCTCGAGCGGCCCGTTGGCGGCTGATTTCCATCTGTGCGATCTGCACATTAAGGCGTTGTAGCAACAGCGGGACATTGCCCCGCATCGCTCGATCTAACCAGTGTTGCACATCGTCGGGATCGGGCGCCAACAACGGTGCATCGACGCTAAGCAGTGCCAGTTCGGTTGGTATTTCCGCAGTGATTTCGACCAGCGCGCGGCGCGTATCGTCGAGCAAGTTCTGAGCTTGGATCTCTTCCGCTTCAGCAATTTGGAAGCGTGCTTGGGCATCAAACAAATCGGTGCGGGTGCCCAACCCTACTTCCAAGCGTTCTTCCGCGAGCTCGAGTTGGCGTCTGATAGCGGTTCTGTTGCTGCGCGCAAGTCCGACGCTGTCGCTAGCCGCCAGCACCGCAAAGTAGCGCCGAGCCACCCGCAATAGCAGTTCCTGTTCGGCGCCGAGCAGCGTCAAAGACGCCGCCTCGACTTGCTGTGTTGCCTGATCGATACCGATGCGTTTTTGGCGGTCGTAGAGGCTCTGGCTGACGTTAATTGAAGCATTGTCCGCGTTAAACGTTGCGCTGCCTTCGTTGGCAAACTGAATGTCGGTGGTGAGTTCCTCCGAGCTGCGAGTGCGGCCGGCGCTGGCGGTGATCGAGGGACGGAACGCTGCACGCGCCTGGGGCAGCGTTTGTTGCTCAGCTAGATAGGCGGATCGCTGGGCCTGAAATTCCGCGTCGTTATCGCGCGCCAAGGTATAGATTGACCAGAGATCTGCCGCTTCGGCCGTAGCGGGAACCGTTAACGCGGTGGTGGCAAGCACACCTGCGGTCAGAAAGGCGCGAAGCGCCGTGAGCGTTTCGAAATTGCCAAATATTTTGTCGTTATGCATTCGCTGCACTCCCGGGTTTGAGCTCGAAATGCCGGGCAACGGCGAATTCGTCGTTCGGATCCGGTCAATGTTGTCGATTGATAATTGCAATGTTATCGAAGGTTCGATAGTTCTAGCGCCTCGGCAACCATCCAGATTCAAAAAACAAAAGCTGGGGGTGCCTCGGCGTTCACCAGCGGCGGCAAGCTTGTATCGAACAGCGATCGCGTGTTCCAGCCGGTATCGCCGATACGTTCGATCAGCAACGCCTCCATAATCGGCTGCTGCCCGACGATCACTACAAGTCGTCCATCGGGCGCAAGGCTTTGCTGTAGACCGGGCGGCAGCATTGGCAGTGAGCCGGTGACGATAATCGCATTGTAGGGTTCGTGTTTGTTCCAACCTTGAGCGGCGTCTCCCATCTCCAACGTAATATTTTCAACACCGTTGTCGGCCAATGTTTTTTGCGCACTCGCATATAGGCGTGGGTTAATCTCAACGCTGTATACATGCTTGCTAAGAGCCGCTAGTAACGCTGTCAAGTGTCCGCTACCGGTGCCGATTTCCAAAACCGTATCGGTCTTTCTCGGCGCGAGTTCCTGCAGCAAACGGCCTTCGGTCTTCGGCTGCATCATTACCTCGCCGTCGCCTAGCGGAATGTTCATGTCGGCGAACGCCATCTGGCGGTACGATTGCGGAACGAAGTTCTCGCGATGGACCACGTGCAACAACTCCAGCACCCGCGAGTCCAGCACCTCCCACGGGCGAATTTGCTGTTCAATCATGTTAAATCGGGCTAGTTCGATGTCCATACGTGTTCCACGCCGACTAGGGACGGCAAAGGGTAAGCAGTTTAGGCGAGCGGCGCAAGGCATCGTTGTTCGATCCGGCGACGAATTAGAAACAGCATCGGCTCGAGATGTCTCGCTCTACCAGCCCCACGGAGCAGACCAGTACTCCAAAAACCAGAAGTGTTGGGTTCGCGGCTTTGTAGCTTAGCTTAGACGAGACACAGTCCGCAGAAACTGGCGGCTCCTTTGCGAGGGCGGTAACGCTTACATACGTTTCGGCAAGTGTTCTTGCTTTGCTCTCGGCTTCGGCTCCTGCTTCGACCTACCTCGGCCATCCACGGGGTCGTACCGCCTACATCCGTATAGGACGCGCCATTGGGCGCTTTGTAGTACCTCCTTCGGGCAAACGATTGCCGGCGACACACGCCGGGCGCGGCCAACGGCGTCTCGCCTCGCTCAATCCAATAATCCTGCTCGGTTGGAATACTAGTGTGAATGTTGCTTGCGCAAATCGTAGCGGCCGTCGTGTAGCACACCAAAAAGCTCATCCACCGCAGGGTGCCGGATTGGATCGCCGGTGCCATCGATCAGCAGATTCTGCTCGGAGACGTAGGCCACATAAGTGGTTTCTTCATTCTCCGCCAACAGGTGGTAAAACGGTTGATCTTTGTTGGGCCGGATGTGCTCGGGAATCGAACTGTACCACTCGTCGGAGTTGTTGAACTCCGGATCCACGTCGAAAATCACGCCACGAAACGGGAAGATACGATGGCGAACGATTTGTCCGAGATCAAACTTCGCGATTCTATTTTCGGTCATGAGCAGTAGCCTCCGTCCTGTATGTGCATTACATGCGGGTTACCGGGCGATATTTCAACGCATATAACCGCGGTCCGGTCCGTTTCCATTCCTTCTACTAAGCATAGCAGTTCGTAGCGCCTGCGAGAACAGTAGTGCGTTTAGATTTCTCTCAATAAATCAATAGGTTAGAAACCATCTGTTGTCATTGCTGGAGCAATGTGGCGGGCCGGAGTGTTTAATTCGCCCACGATATTCCTTACATTACATTGTAGCCGCTACGAAATTCATGATACGTCAAATAGTGTTACACGCATGAACGATCCATCCCAACTTCGGGTGCGTGCGGCCGAGTGCCAGACCGTCACCGATTGCATTGCGCTTGCCGATCAATTGAGGGCCGATCGCGTCGACAGTGGACTTCGTCAAGCCGTGTATCGAGGCGTGAGAGAACTGGCCGATCCGATCGGACTTCTGCGCTGGACCGAAAGAATCATGGAAAGCTTTTTCGGCCCACAATGGGCCCATAGCGAATATGGCCGCGCCCCGGAAAAGCTAAGTGACGATGCGGTACGTGTCGCATACAAAGTCAGTCACAGTCAGTGGTTGGAACAGGCCGTGTAGCCGAATTGATCTACGAGATATGATGCACGACGCAACGTTATATTATGTGTTGGACCCAATGTGCAGTTGGTGTTGGGCATTTCATCCGCACTGGCAACAAGTTCGTGGTTGTTTACGGCAAGATATGGAATACCGTTACGTGATGGGGGGGTTGGCGCCGGACTCCGATGAACCGATGCCGATGCCGATGCGCGAACACCTGCAATCGATATGGCGTACGATTGCGGAACGGACCGGTGTTACATTCAACTATGAGTTCTGGTCCCGATGTACACCACGGCGTTCGACCTATCCGGCGTGTCGCGCGGTCATTGCCGCGGGCTTGCAGGATGATTCAAAAATCGAGCCAATGATTGCCGCTATTCAACAGGCCTATTACATGGAAGCCACAAACCCATCCGAAGCGAGTGTGCTTGGCGAGTGTGCCGCCAAAATCGGACTCGATCCGCAACGTCTCACGGCGGATATTGCGGGTGCGGCGGTCAACGAGCAGCTACAGCGGGATTTTGCGTTGCGCGATCGATTCGAAGTACAGGGATTTCCGAGCCTCGTATTGAGCTACCACGGAACTCATCACCTAATATCCAGCGGTTATTGCGATGCCCAAGATGTTTTGGATCGGGTGACCAGAATCACACAGTGACCCCCGTGGTGCCAGGGTACTAGACCGGTTGTGCGTCGTTTTGAGGTGCACAGCCGTCGTACAGTTTGTCCCGTTCGGATGCAGTCGGTGGACGGTTTTCATCTTCGCCTCTGACCGTTCTACCGAATTGCGTTTGATCGCGCCGAGTGAGTCAATACGAGTGCCCTTGCGCGCGAATTTTGTGCGAACCGTCCGGGCTAATCGATACCGAGGTTCGCGGACCCTTCGATCCGGAGTCGATCCGGGTGCACCGTAATCGACGGTATATCGAATTGGCGCAGGTCAAAATGATACGGCGTCTGCGAGCCGGCCTGTGCCAATTGGTTGCGCACTTCGTCGAGTAATGGAAAACGCAGCAACGGCGCAAGCGTCGCCGCGAAATAGTTGCGAATCAATTCGGCGTACGGTCCTTCCGGTACCGCAATACGTGGGTCGGCCAAAATGATGACGCCGTTTTTATATTGTGGGACACCCGAAATGCTTACCCGCATCCTCGACTCGTCGGTGCCGAGGCACCCGCTAGACACGGCGACGGCCGCACGTCCGACAAACTGCGAAGTCAGAGCGAGCCGTTGGTTTTGCGGATTCACGCGCGGTTGATCGAGATACGCATAGGTGCACGGTGACCCCGGACCCCCCTGCATGTAGGCGCGTCCCTGCTGTCGATAAATCTGCTGGTGGAGCATCTTAAGCAACGCGCTATAGGCAATATCCAAACGCATCGTGCTGTGCGCCGGTGCCGCTACAAACGTCAGCGCGATAACAGTGAAGCAAGCGCGAATAAATCCGAGTGATGCATGCATAGTGACGTACCGTTGGTGGAGTTTCGGTTCGATTGATGCCTCAGAGTACACGGTGGAGCGCATGAATTAGCTTGGCCACTTCGGAGTGGTTGTTATAGTGCACCATGCTGGTACGCACCACGCCGCCGCGCTCGCCGAGTCCCAACGCGTCGATACAACGTCGGTATAAAAATCGCCCGAACCGGCGCGGACGCCATCAGTCGCGACTGCGGTCGGAAAGTCGGCGGCCAACCAGTCATCCGCCGTGCATGAAAATGTCGGGAGGCGGTGAGTTCGGTCGGCCGTAGTGTGGCCAACTAGTCGCACATTCGGGGAGTCGTACATCGCACCGACATGTGGGCCGTAAAGCTTATGTAAGCTAAACAGGTAAAAGTCGAATTCGACGTCCAGTCGATTACGCAGTGTCATATCAATTTTCTACTGTCCACGACGGTGTATACCGATGGGGGCCCCAAGTTGTCGGGGACGCGGTAATTGGCGATGCGACTCGAGCATTGTCTCGAGCCGCCGCAGCGCGGCCGCGGGTAGTGCAGTTGGCCGCCGTGTCTGAAGGTCAACGTGAAGCGTTATTTGTTCCGCCGTAGCAGCGATTGTGCCATCGCCGTTGTTGCGCATCGATAAGAAATAGTGAATTCGTTTGCTGTCCAAATCGATCATCTGAAATTCCGTGGAAAACACCTCGTCTTGTTTCAGTTCATGCAAATAATGGAGATGATTTTGCAACACGAAACAGGAGCCTTCGCCACGTTCGACATACTGCGGTCCAATCTCCAACATATCGAGTACATAGTCGAGCGCCCTGTCGAAAGCCAGCACGTAATAGGCAAGATTCATATGGCTGTTATAATCGATCCACTCCGCTAACACCGCCTGGGGTGGACAAATCACGGGCCGGGGGGCTGGGTCGATGGTCATGGCCGGCATGATAACGGCTAAGTAGCGGCGGGCAAAGGCAGCGTATGTGTGGACGCATAAATGTACACGACCATAGTGCAGTGCAGGCATTGTTGGATCGTCTAGGCGTGCAGTTTGAGTCAAGTGGATTTGTGCCGCGCTACAACGTGGCACCGGGTGCGCGGTTGGTGGTGGCGCACGGTGCGGCCCCACAGCGTGAAGCAACGCTCGTGGAATGGGGCTTCGTGCCGCCGTGGGCTAGGCCTGGCCAATTCGCGCGCGCGTTGATTAACGCGCGCGCCGAAACGATACGTGTCAAACCGTCATTTCGGCGGCTGATCAAGTCGAACCGAGTCGTGATCCCGGTCAACGGCTTTTACGAATGGCGCCGAGTTTCGGGGACGAAAACGCCGTTCTATATTCGCCCCGCGAGCGCCGGCGCTTTCGCGTTCGCCGGTATTCAACAACCGTTGGACGACGGCCCCGGGCCGTGTTGTGTGATCACCACGGCTGCGAATGACAAGTTGCGCTCAATCCACTCGCGTATGCCGGTCATACTTGCGCCCAGCGCAATGGCCGAGTGGCTGGATGGCGATGATGACGCAGTGCTGGATGCATTGATGGTGCCTGCACCAGACGAGTGTGTGGAAGCGATCAGGGTGTCGGATTACGTAAACGACGCGCGCCATGACGGTGCGCAGTGCGTGGAGCCCGTCGACGGGTTATTGTAATTTCTAAGGAAGCTCTGAATAAATCAGAGTTGCCCCGATTGTCGTTATGGCGTTCGGCGCAGGCGCAGTAGTGAATTATCGGGTCGCGTAGGCTAGTTGTGGCCCCGCTGCTACGGCTTATGGGGCCGTGCCAAATACTCGTCCGTCTGCATTTCGTACAGCCGGCTTGCGGTGCGCTTAAATTCCTCGGCCAAACGTGTACCGCGATACAGTCGGTCGGGTGGTGCGGCGGCGGACAGGATAATATTCACCGAGCGATCGTAGAATTCATCCACCAACTGAATAAATCTCCGCGCGGCATCATTGTCGTCGTCATCAAGGGTTGGCACGTTTCCAATCAAAACGGTATGCAGGTAGTGCGACAACTCCACATAATCGAGATGCGAACGTGGCCCGTCACATATGTTGCGAAATTCGAACCACGCGATACCGTCGCTTAATACGCGGACCGGTATCGTACGACCCAGTACCTCGATGGTGTGGCTGGATTGCTCGTGCCACCCGGATTGATCGCTGCAGCCGACTAACTGTTGAAAACTCGTGGCCAGTGCCGCTTCGGCCGCGTCGTCCAATGGGCAATGATACGTTTCCGCCCGGCTGAGTACCGTCAATCGATAATCTACGCCCCCGTCTAAATGGACCACTGTGTTGTGTCGTTTAACTAATTCGATCGCCGGGAGGAAGCGATCGCGTTGCAATCCGTCTGCATATAAATCGTCGGGATGTAGGTTCGATGTCGCCACCAGAGTCACGCCATGCTGGAACATCGACCGCAACAATCCGGATAGGATCATCGCATCGGTAATATCCGAGACAAAAAATTCGTCAAAGCAAAGCACTCGCGTCGACTCCGCGAGACGTCGGCCGATGTACTCGAGGGGATTGGAGTGCTCTTTTAGTGTTCCGAGCGCCTTATGGGTTTGTTGCATAAACCGATAGAAATGTATTCGCTGTTTCTCCGCAAACGGTAAGCACTCGTAAAAAGCGTCCATTAGATATGATTTGCCTCGACCCACTCCTCCCCAAAGATAAACCCCAGTCTCTGCCTTTCTCGGAGCGCCGCTAATCCGATTCCATGCGCGTTGCAGTAGCGGAGTTACTGCTGTGGTCGTGGTAAGGCGTTGGTAAACCGTATCGAGAATCTTGACGGCCTCGCGTTGTACGGGGTCGTCGCAAAATCCCGCGCGCTGCGTGTCCCGTCGATAACGCGCGTTTGGGCCCATCACAAGCAACCCGATCTCGGCTCAACCAGCGTAATTTTCAAAGCGTCCGGTCGCTTGATAATCGATTTAGGGGGGTGCATGCGAATCGGTGACGCGCGCTTGTAATAGTCATGCCGGTACTTCGATGCGTGGCATGATGTCCTCAAAACGATCGACGCAGTGAAATTCGGGGGACTGGCGTTCCGGGCCGGCCGAGTCGGGAAAGCGTATGCCGCGGAGCTCTGCCAAGCCGTAGTCACGGGCGGCTTGCAACACCGAAAAATTATCGTCGATTAGCAGCGCGCGTTGTGGGTCGAAAGGATCAACGTTTTGATAGCGCAACCAAAAATCTCGATGCTCCTTTGCGGCGCCCAACGCGTGGGAGGTTTGCAACCGGTCAAAGTAGTCATCAAGGCCGGTGCATTGCATTTTAAGGTCGAGGCTCGTAATGTGAGCGTTAGTGACAAGGCGCACTTGTTTATGGTGCAGCTGCAACCGCTGCAGAAACAATTCGACTCCGGGGCGGACCGCAATGAGGTGTTTGATTTCACGTTTCAGTGCCGCAATATCGAGCCCCAGCTTCGCCGACCAGTAATCCACACAATACCAGTTCAGACTTCCTTCGACATGGCGCATTTGTTTGCGCAACTCCGACAGCGCTTGTTGCGCGCTCATTGAGTGCAGTTCCGCGAAACGCTTTGGCACGTGTTGTAGCCAGAAAACATTGTCGTAATTCAGATCCAGCAGCGTGCCGTCCAAATCCAACAATACGACATCGATCCGGTGCCATTGAATCGCCGGAACAGTCATTTCAATGTTATTGTCGAGTTCATTCAATCTCAATTTTCGGTTACGCTTCGCGTTTCCTTAAGTACGCCGATACGCGGATATTTTGATCGCGCCGGATTCGGATAACAACCCGGGCAAAAGGGGCTTCTAATACTTTATATTACATCGCGACTACGCTACGTGTGGGTTGAGACGAGAATGCCAATATGAATGCCGCTGAACTGACCGCGTTGTTACCGGAAGTTGTTGCGATCGCTAAGGCGGCCGGCGTGGGAATTATGGATGTGTATGGCGCCGCTTTCGAGGTTGAGACAAAAGGCGATGGCTCGCCGCTCACGATTGCTGATCGGTGCGCCCACATGCTGATCGAACAGCGGCTCGCAGCCTTAACTCCAGGCATCCCAGTGTTGTCCGAAGAGTCGCGCCAGATCGACTATTCGGAGCGCGCAGCGTGGCCGATGTTTTGGTTGGTGGACCCACTGGACGGCACCAAGGAATTCGTGAAGCGCAATGGCGAATTCACCGTGAACATCGCTCTCATTGACGGCATCGCACCGTGTCTTGGTGTCGTGCATACCCCGGCCCAGGACGTCACCCATTCGGCCGCGACGGGATGCGGCGCGTATCGCCAACACGCCGCCGATTCGCCCCAGCCGATCCGGGTGCGAGCGTATCGCGATGGCACCGCGACTGTAGTAGCAAGTCGCTCACATGCCGGCGAGGCGCTGCAGGTGTTTAACGAACGACTGCGTGCCATAAGCGGCGCGATCGAACTGCTCAGGATGGGCAGCGCTCTTAAGCTGTGCCTCGTGGCGCAGGGCGACGCCGATATTTATCCGCGCTTGGGTCCGACGTCGGAATGGGATACGGCCGCGGCTCAGTGTGTCGTCGAGGTGGCTGGCGGCCATGTTGTGGATCGCTTCGATACGCCGCTACGGTATAACAAGAAATCACTGCTCAATCCGTGGTTTTTGGTGTACGGTGCGACCGAGTTTAAGTGGTGTGAACTGGTGGACGGTTTGGAAGAGTAACCGGCGAACGAACATTCTGCGCAGTCGACGGTTTACGATTCGGTGCAACGGAACCTCAAGCGCGCCAACGCCGCAAATATTGGCGCAACCGCCGCCACCACACGATCAGGCTCAAGTAAAACCGACGTGCCCAGCGAAAATCGACTGCCAACAGTACCAACCCCAGCGGCACCATCCAGAACCCAAGAATCGGCAGGAAACCAAGAATGCCGCCGATCACGAGCAGTGTCCCGAGGCTGATTCGTATCCACGGATTACGGTGTTTTTTGAGATTTTGAAAGAATTTTTTTGCTGCTGCTTTCATCGTAGATCGACATAATCGGCGCGCGGGTAACGACACCGATTATCATCGGGTTTCGGTCGCGCCCAGACAAGGGTATTCTTGACATATATGCCGCTTCATTTCACAAAAATGCAGTCGTTAGGGAACGACTTCGTCGTTATCGATGGCGTTCGCCAACACGTTGCGTTGAGCGCCGCGCAGATTCGCCGGATTTCCGCACGCCGTACCGGCATCGGTTTCGACCAATTGCTGGTGGCTGAGAATGGCAACGGTCAGGACGAGGACTTCGGCGTACGTATTTATAACGCCGATGGCAGCGAAGCCGAGCAATGCGGCAACGGCATGCGTTGCGTCGCACGTTTTGTTCAGAACAAAGCGCTTACCGACAAGGTATCGATCGCGGTACGCGTGTCTGGCGCGTTGTATCGGCTGACCGTGCACGACGACGATCGGGTCACGGTAGACATGGGAATTCCCGAATTCGAACCGGACCGCGTACCGTTTGTCGCAGACCGACGGTGTGCCTCCTACTCACTCGAGCTAAACGGGAAATCACTCACGATGGCTGTGCTGTCGATGGGTAATCCGCATGCCGTACAATTCGTCGATGACGTAGTGACGGCGCCGGTGGCGACGATTGGACCGGGCATTGAGCATCATCGGCGATTTCCGAAGCGGACCAATGTGGAATTCGTACAAGTCGTGGATCGATCGCGGCTACATTTGCGGGTTCATGAGCGCGGCGTCGGTGAGACCCAGGCCTGCGGCAGTGGCGCGTGCGCGGCCGTAGTTGCCGCGCACCAAGCGGACTTGGTGGCGGACGCCGTGCAGGTTACGCTACCGGGTGGAGACCTTGGCATCGAGTGGGCGGGCGGCGACACTCCGGTGTATATGACGGGTCCGGCAAGCACAGTTTTTGATGGCACCTTGGAGCTTCAATAGCATGGGTTCAAACGAAATCAAGCGCAAACCAAGTAACAACGAGTTCACCGACGAACAAACCATTGGGGATTATTTGAAAGAGCACCCCGATTTTTTTACACGGCATCCGGAGCTTCTCGCCGATCTCGCGCTTCCCGACGTTGGCGGCGAACAAGTCGTGTCATTGGCGGAGCGGCAAGTCGCGGTGTTGCGCAGCAAGAATGAATCCCTGGAAGGCAATTTCGAAGCGTTACTCGCACGCGCGAAGGAGAACGAATCCTTAGAGACTCGGGTCCACGCAGTCGCGGTCGCGGCGGTCGCTGTTGCCACCATTGAGGAGGCATTCGCGTCGATGCCGGCACTGATTCGCGAACAGTTCGGCATCGCCCACGCGATCATACGTCTCGGTCCGCGACCGGCCTACGCCGCTCAGAGTACCGACGACGATATCGAGGTCGATATCGCGTTAAGTCGTATTATCGAGCGCGTCGCACACAGGCGCAGCGTCTGCGACGATCGCCTTCCGCACGCAACGCTGGATTACCTTTTTGGCGACCGCGTAGGATCGGTGGATTCGTGCGCGTTGATTCCGTTGGTGGACCGCAGTGAACATGTGCTTGGGGTGTTGGCCCTAGGCGCCGGCGATGTGAAACGGTTTCAGCCGAATCTGGGCACGGTGTTCCTGGACCGCCTGGGGTTATTGCTGGGCGCGGTTTTTGAACGCCTGTACCGGGTTGAAGCGGGGCGTTGAAGCCAAGCGCCGTGGCCGTGTCGGTCCCGGAGTTTCTGAGTCACCTGCGTACCGAACGGCGGCTGTCGCCCCATACGGTTTCCGCCTATGCGCGTGATCTCGCGGCATTCCAGAGCTACTGTGAAGCCCAAGCCGACGGTGGCAGTATCGCCCAATTCGATAGTCGCGGCGCGCGGGTTTACGCCGCGCGTTTGCACCGCCGAGGGTTGTCGGGGCGCAGCGTGCAACGCAATTTGTCGGCGCTACGCAGTTTTTATCGGTTCTTGATGCGCGAAGGTGCAGCGCGGACTAATCCGTTCGAGGGTATTCGTGCCCCGAAGGCGCCGCGTGCATTGCCACGGACCTTGAGTACCGACCAGGCCGAGCAATTGGTGGCGGCGGAACAACGCAGCCCGCTCGCGGTGCGCGATAAAGCGATCATGGAATTGTTTTATTCGTCGGGATTACGTTTAAGCGAACTGGTCGGCCTCGACGTCGCCGATTTCAGTGCCGAGGATTCGCTAGTGAGGGTGCTGGGCAAAGGGAACAAAACCCGAATTCTGCCGGTGGGCCGGCATGCAAAGGCGGCGCTGGCGGCATGGTTGTCGGAGCGCGCCGAGTTGGTCGCCGTCGGCGAAACCGCACTGTTTGTGTCGCGCCACGGCAGCCGTTTGAGCGCGCGTTCTGTTCAGCAGCGCTTACGGTACTGGGCACGCAAGCACGGTTTGCCCGTCTCCGTGCACCCGCATATGTTGCGGCATTCGTTTGCGAGTCACCTGCTCGAATCCAGCAGCGACTTGCGGGCCGTGCAGGAATTGCTGGGTCACGCCAATATTTCCACGACGCAAATCTACACACACTTGGATTTTCAGCACCTCGCAGGGGTCTATGACAAGACCCACCCGCGCGCCCGTAAGAAACGATAGCTGCTAATTGAGGCATTTAGTTCAGGCTCCAACGCAGGCCGCGGTTCCGAAATGCGTGTTGAAAATGACCGTCGTTATCATTATTCTTCCGGCCGCTTTCGAATTCGCCCACTGACAAACGTCTATTGTGGGCTCCAACCGGGGAGAAAATCATGTCAGCCGTCGCATTAATACCTACGCTTCTGGGCGTATTCGGTCTCGGCGCCGCGTTTTATGTGTATCGGCTGGTGCTGGAATACCCAGAAGGCACCGGCAAGGTCGCGGAAATCGCTCATTCGATCCATACCGGTGCGATGGTTTTTATGCGCCGCGAGTACACCGTATTGTCGATATTTGCGGCCGTCGTCACGGTGCTTATATGGATTTCCGACCTCGGCTGGAGAACGGCAATGGCATTTGTTGTGGGAGCCGTGTGTTCCGCTGTGGCGGGTTATATCGGTATGTATACAGCTACCCATGCCAATGTTCGCACCACCACGGCGGCCCACGACAAGGGCGCTGCGGAGGCACTGCAGGTCGCGTTCTTCGGTGGCTCGATTATGGGATTGTGCGTGGCCGCGATGGGATTGCTGGGTTTGGGATTGCTGTATCTGTTCTTCGGCGGCGATCCGGAATCGGCCCATGTGATCCATGGTTTTGGCATGGGTGCCTCTACCGTCGCGTTATTTTCCCGCGTTGGCGGCGGTATTTTTACCAAGAGCGCCGACGTTGGGGCCGACCTCGTCGGTAAGATCGAAGCCGGTATTCCGGAGGACGATCCTCGCAATCCGGGCGTTATCGCCGACAACGTCGGCGACAATGTGGGCGACGTGGCCGGCATGGGTTCTGATATCTTCGAATCCTATTGCGGTTCGATTATCGCGAGTATCGCGATCGCCTCGACCCTTAGCATCGGTGTCGTCGAATTGCTCGGCGAGCGGCAACAGCTGATGTTTTTGCCGTTGGCATTAGCCTCGGCCGGGTTGTTGTGTTCGATTAGCGGCATTGCGCTGGTGCGAAAATTTTCAGATAAATCGCCCGACACCGCGTTGCGCATCGGTACCATCGGTGCATCGCTGCTGTTTATGGTGGTGGCATTGATCGTGGTCGCGGTTATGGGAATCAGCATCAATGTCTGGGTAGCGGTGCTGGTGGGCGCGATCGGCGGTATTGCGATCGGCCTCGTCACCGAATATTACACGGGCGGTGCGCCCGTGAAGCGCATCGCTGAGTCCGGTGAGACCGGCCCGGCTACCGTAATGATTTCCGGACTCGCAATCGGCATGCAGTCTGTAGTGGTGCCGATGTTGGTCATCTGTGTGATCGTTCTCGTTGCGAGCGAGCTATCGGATCTGTACGGCGTCGCCATCGCCGCCGTGGGTATGCTGGCAACGGTCGGTATTACCATGGCCATCGATGCCTACGGACCGGTCGCCGACAATGCCGGTGGCATTGCCGAAATGGCCGGCATGGGCGAGGAAACCCGTAAGATCACCGATTCGCTGGACGAACTCGGCAATACCACCGCCGCGATCGGCAAGGGTTTCGCCATCGGCGCGGCGGCGTTAGCGGCGTTGGCCATCATTACCGCCTTCATCGAGACCGTAGCGGCACGCCTTCCGGATTTCAGCCTGCAAATTAACGACCCGCTGGTGCTGGCCGGCATGTTTCTCGGCGGCATCTTTCCGTTCCTGGTCAGCAGTATGACGATGACCGCCGTCGGCACGGCGGCGTTCGACATGATCCACGAAATCCGCCGTCAGTTTCGCGAAATCCCGGGCCTGCTTGAGGGCAACGCCGAACCCGATACGGCGCGGTGCATCGATATCGCGACCCAGGCCGCGTTGAAGCGTATGGTGCCGCCAGGTGTATTGGCAGTACTCGCGCCGGTAGTCGTCGGCTTCGGTTTGGGCCCGGCGGCGTTGGGTGGCATGTTGGGCGGCGCCCTGCTGGGTTGTGTGCTGCTCGCGTTGACCATGGCTAACGCAGGCGGTGCGTGGGACAACGCAAAGAAATACGTCGAGCGCGGCAACCTGGGCGGCAAAGGCTCCGACGTCCATAAGGCCTTGGTGGTGGGGGATACGGTCGGCGACCCGTTCAAAGACACGTCGGGCCCGTCGATGAATATTCTGATCAACGTGATGGCGATCGTAAGTCTCGTAATCGCGCCATTGCTGAGTTGATTCCCCGGCGAGCCGGCAATTATATGCGCGGCGACGAATGCTAGCGACCCGGTGCCGTGAATTCGGCGCCGGGCTCGAACCCGAATGCGCTGTCCAAGCGTAGTTCCCGAGTCAGTTGATCCAATGCGCCGTGATCGTGTTTGTTGCGCAGCACGACGAAAATTAAACGCGCCGAATTGCGATTGTAAAACCCCCGAAGTCAACCGATACGCGTAACAGTTCGCGCGCGTGTTCGAGTGTCATGATGCAAATTGTTGTAACTTATATATCGAACGGTTGCTTGAGTTTTTTTCGCACCGGTGTGTTGTTAAGAGTTACGTATTGCGGCAGGCCGTGTTTGAATGGCGGCGGCGCCTCGCCGACGATCAGCGGCGCAAGATAATCCCGGCAGCGCCGGGTGATACCGAAGCCGTCGGCGCTGATGTAATGGCGTGGTATATGACGTTCTACGTTAGCGACCCGGGCCAGATTAGTCACGCCGATTTTCCAGCGGTACGGCGATTGTGAGGTGCGCACGATGCTGGGCATCACTGCGGTGCGTCCTTGCAGAGCAAGTTCCACCGCGGCTTTGCCGACCGCATAGGCCTGCTCAACGTCGGTTTTGGAGGCGATGTGCCGCGCCGCGCGTTGCAGATAGTCGGCCACGGCCCAGTGATACTTCATGCCGAGTCGCGATTTAACCATTGCCGCCACGACCGGCGCCACGCCGCCGAGTTGCGCGTGGCCGAACGCATCGCGGCTGCCGGTTTCGGCGAGAAACCGGCCGTCGCCATAACGCGCGCCTTCGGAAACTACGACCGCACAATACCCATAACGGCTTACCGCGTAATCGACTTTGGCCAGAAACCGGTCTTCGTCAAAAGCTATCTCCGGAAACAAAATGGCTTGCGGCGCGTCGCCGCGCTTCTCGGCGGCCAGTCCACCCGCCGCCGCAATCCAGCCCGCGTGTCGCCCCATGACCTCCATTACGAAAACTTTGGTGGAGGTTTTTGCCATCGACGCGACGTCGAATGCCGCTTCGCGGATCGAGGTCGCGACGTATTTCGCTACCGATCCAAACCCGGGGCAGCAATCGGTGCCCGGCAAATCGTTATCAACCGTCTTCGGAATGCCGATACACGCTATCGGGTAACCCAAGGCCTTGCCAAGCGTCGACACTTTATGGGCGGTGTCCTGCGAATCGCCACCACCGTTATAAAAGAAATAGCCGATGTCGTGTGCCGCAAACACTTCAATCAAGCGTTCGTATTGGGCTCGATTCTCATCGATGCCCTTGAGTTTATAGCGGCACGAGCCAAATGCCCCGCCCGGGGTGTGTCTTAATGCGGCGATAGATCGCGCGCTCTCCTTGCCGGTATCGATCAAGTCTTCGGTCAGGGCGCCGATAATACCGTTGCGGCCCGCGTAGACTTTGCCGATTTGCCGCCGCTGCTTACGTGCGGTTTCGATGACCCCGCAGGCGCTGGCGTTGATGACCGAAGTTACGCCTCCGGATTGCGCATAAAACGCGTTCTTTAGTGTAGCCACTGTTGATTTACCTCAATCACGGGAAAGCGGTTCGTTAGCTCCTGCGCCACCGCCGCAACCGATTTCTAAGTGTTGGGGCCCTTAAGATTGCTGCGCTCCGAGATTTTTCCGGCGTATCCGGATGTGGCCCCCTGGATCCCGAGTTCGTGATCGAATTGCACCTGCAGTACCGCTGCCACGCACTCTTCCAAGCGGGTGTATTCGGTATACCCCGTGGTGAATTGTTGGTCCGGAATATAAATAAACAGACAGCGAAATTGCCCCTCGCCGGTCTTAATAACCACAAAATTGCAGCCGTGAGCCTGCGAGAATATCGTTGGACACGCGGTCAGCGCATCGTGTGTGGCGGTGGAAAATTCCGGTATCGGCATAGTGATGGGGCTCCGTTACGCGCCATTGTGCCACAATCGCGTTGTGCAATCGAAGCTCCGGGAGTCGGTCGGGCTTAGGGCGAATCTATTGCGGCGGCGGGAAAGTCGAGGCCAGTGTTCCGATTTTCCTCGTCAAATGGCTCGCTATTCTTCTCAGAAAATCAAAACACTGGCCTCGATTTTCGACCTGCCTCGCTGCGATCCCCTAAGTCCGACCGACGCCTAGACCGGGTCGACCGAACCCATGGCTACATTTCTGGATCGGCCCGAATATCTCGTCGGAAATTGGCCGGCGCGGCAGGATGTGCTGAAAAGAGGGGTCAAAAGCCGAAGATTATGCCCAAAATTGCCGTGACAGAGGGTCCCCGATAACGGTTTCCGTTGCGATCGTTATTGACCGCGGAAAAGTCAGACGGTAGTGTAGCGCCCGCTTCTCTGGAGACTCGTGTACCGTTGTGGACAGCGGCGGCGCGGGTGGGCGAATTGCCGGTCAAATCGAGAACTCATAATGCGGATTGTAATGCTAGGCGCGCCGGGCTCGGGTAAGGGCACCCAAGCACGATTACTCAGCGATCACTACAAAGCCCCCCATATTTCGACGGGCGATCTGCTGCGGGATGCGATCGAGGCCGGAACGAAAATTGGTAAAGAGGCCGAGCAAGCGGTCGATGGCGGCGACTTGGTGCCCAATGACCTCGTCATCAGGCTCATCGAGGAGCGTCTGCAAATGCCCGACGCGCGCCGCGGATTTATTCTCGACGGATTTCCGCGCAATATCCCTCAAGCCCAGGAACTCGACAATCGGCTGGGATGGATGGGTCGACCGCTGCAAATTGCGTTGAATGTGTCGGTCGATGTGAATACGCTGATGAAGCGGCTAACCGGCCGTCTTACCTGCGGCGAGTGCGGCGCGATTTACAATGAACATTTCTCGCGGCCGAAAAAGCCGGGTGTGTGCGATCAATGCGGTGCCAAAAAACTGCAGCGCCGTGCCGATGATAACGAAAAAACGGTTAGCAACCGCCTCGCTGTATACGAGCAGGAAACCGCGCCGCTGACCGCGTATTACAAAGCCCAGCAAAAACTCCGCAGTGTGGTGGCCGACGGTAAATCGCAATTAATATTCGAAAAAATATGCGATATCATCGATGCCGATATCCGTCCGCTCGAGGTGCGTCTCGTAGAAACCGATGCGCGCCCCGCGACGGCCTCGGCCGCGGCCACAACAGTCTCGACGATTGCGGGGGGCGAAGTGCATAAGCACACCGTTATAGAGAAGCGTCCGCCGCCGAAGAAAGCAGTGGCCGCCGTGCTTAGAGTTCCGTCCGAGGCGCCCGCCAAGGCGTCCGCCGCACCGAAGCCCGCTAAGGACTCAGCGAGTGGCTCCGCTGCGCGCGCTAAAGCGCAGTCTGGTGGACGCAAGGTGGCGGCAGGCGCAGCCGGAAAAAGCGCTAAAAAGTCCGCTAAGAAAGCGGCCAGAAAGGCTGCCAAGAAATCCACCAAGCCGGCTGTGAAGAAAGCGATGAAGAAAGCGGTGAAGAAAGCCACCAAGAAGGTTGCGAAGAAGGCCGCAAAGAAAATAGGTAAGAAAGTCGCAAAGAAGACGGCGAAAAAGAAAGTCGCAAAGAAGGCGGCGCAAAAGAAAGTCGCAAAGAAGGCGGCGAAAAAGAAGGTTACAAAATCGGCGCGGAAAACCGCGAGCAAGGTTGCTCCAAGATCCACGAATAGGCCGACTGCTAAAAAGAAGCCGGCGGCTAAGGCCAGAAAGGGTAAAAACATCAAGCGCACGACTAAAAAGAAAGTGACAACAAAACGTAAGGTGGCGAAAAAACCGCAGGCCAAAATGGCCAAGAAGACGTCCCGGAAAAAGACCCAGAAAACCGCCAGGCAAGCCGGTAAGAAAGTCGGCAAAAAAACCGGGAAACGGTCGGCAAGAATCAAAACTGCCGCGAAAATGTCCAACAACAAGTCGAAAGCCCGACGCCGTTAGTCAAGGAACCTCTGCATAAGTCTGGGCGAATCAAGTTGGGATTCAAAATGATCAAGATCAAGGCGTGGAACGTAAGTAATAGCCCAGCTATTGCCTACAGGGACGTAGGTAATGAGCGAGAGCAAGGACGCGGTAGCGTTGCTTGCGTTTCGCAAAGCTTCCGCTCCTGCTCACGCCCCTCACCTACATCCATGTAGGCGACACGGAGATTGATTATTTTGGACCCAAATGGATCATTCATGACTTTTGCAGAGGTTCCTTA
>Ga0224512_10001408_pt1 | contig 23169 bp, 21 predicted proteins | sample SF_May12_sed_USG_4_FD_169103 | JGI IMG/M metagenome (GOLD analysis project Ga0224512, IMG submission 169103) | Sediment microbial communities from San Francisco Bay, California, United States - SF_May12_sed_USGS_13 | ecosystem: Environmental > Aquatic > Marine > Sediment | place: USA... | reverse complement strand
TGGGTGCGGAGCTCGCCGGCACGGGTATCTGCTCTGGTGAGGGCGGCATGCTTCCCGAGGAGCAAGCTGCCAACTCGCGCTATTTCTACGAGCTTGCCTCGGCGCGCTTCGGCTACTCGATGGACAAGGTGCAACGCTGTCAGGCGTTTCACTTCAAGGGTGGCCAGGGTGCCAAGACCGGCACGGGCGGACACCTGCCCGGTGCGAAGGTCAAAGGCAAGATCGCGGACGTGCGCGGGCTAGCCGAAGGCGAGAGCGCGATCTCGCCACCGACGTTCCCGGATTGGAGCGGCGTTGCAGACTTTCGGCAGTTCGCCGAGGAGGTCCGCGCGGCGACCGGCGGCATTCCGATCGGCGTCAAGCTCTCGGCGCAGCACATCGAGCGTGACATCGCTGCGGCGCTGGAAATCGGCGTCGATTACATCATTCTGGACGGTCGCGGCGGCGGCACGGGCGCGGCGCCGCTGCTGTTCCGCGACAATATCTCCGTGCCGACGATCCCGGCGCTCGCGCGCGCGCGGCGATTCCTCGACGAGCAGGGTGTCGAGAACGTCAGCCTGGTCATCACGGGTGGACTTCGGCTGCCTGCCGATTTCGTCAAGGCGCTTGCGCTCGGTGCGGATGCGATTGCCGTATCCAACGCGGCAATGCAGGCGATCGGCTGTCTCGGCATGCGTGCCTGCCACACGAACAACTGTCCCGTGGGAATTGCGACGCAAAAGGAGCACCTGCGCGAGCGCCTAGACGTTCAGATCGGCGCGCAGCGCCTGAGTCGGTTTTTCACCGCGGCGACGGAGCTCATGCAGGTCATGGCCCGAGCCTGCGGCCATTCGCGGTTCGATGAGTTCTCGCAAGAGGATCTCACGACTTGGAAGCGAGAGATGAGCGATCTGACGGGTATTCGCTTTGGCGGCGTCGGGGCGTCTGACTGATGCGATCATTTGGTGGCCACGACGGGATCGGAGAAGAGCAGAATGAATCGCAACGAATTGGACTGGCTCAAGGTTCTCGGGCAGGGCGAGCTTGCAGAGGGCCGCGTGAAACCCGTGACCTGCGCACAGCGCACGTTGTGCATGACGCATTTCGACGGAGAATACGGCGCGCTCGATAACCGCTGCCCGCACCAGGGCGGGCCGTTGGGCGAAGGCTCCATCGAGAACGGCTTGCTGCGCTGCCCCTGGCACGGCTGGGATTACCACCCGCTGACCGGCAAGGCGCCGGGCTTCGATGACGGGGTCGAGACCTTTCCGGTCGAAACGCGCGACGACGGCATTTACGTTGGTTTCCCCAAGCCCAGCTCGCACGTTCGAACCGTGGGCGACGTGTTAGTCGAAACGATGGTCAACTGGGGCGTCAAGCAGGTCTTCGGGATGGTTGGGCACTCGAACCTCGGGATCGCGGACGCCGTTCGCATCGCGGATCAGGCCGGCGACCTCGCGTATTACGGAATTCGTCACGAGGGCGCGGCGTCGTTCGCGTGCTCGGCTTACGGCAAGCTTACCGGCCGGCCGGCTGCGTGTCTGTCGATAGCCGGTCCTGGGGCGACCAATCTTCTGACCGGTCTGTGGGATGCAAACGTGGATCGCTCCCCGGTTATCGCATTGACCGGTCAGGTCGATTCGCAGGTGCTCGGGCCTGGCGCGTTCCAGGAGGTCGATCTGCAGGCCGCGTACGGCAAGGTCGCTCAATGGGCGCAACCCGTATTGCACACCAGCAAGCACGCCGAGCTCATGAGCCTGGCATGCAAGAGCGCGGTTCTTAACCGGGGCGTGTCTCATCTAATTTTGCCCGACGAGGTGCCCAACCTACCGGCCGACGGCGCGTCGGCCGCAACACCGAACGGACGGGTCGCGCCGCTTGAGATCGCGCCGCCCGCTCAGTCCGTCGACGAGGCAGTTGCGCTACTGAAGAAATCGAAGCGACCGGTCATCATCGTCGGCCACGGTGCGCGCTTCAATATGCCTGGCATCATCGCGCTGGCCGAGCATTTGAGCTGTCCCGTCATCACGACGTTCAAGGGGAAAGGCCTGATCGCTGACTCTCATCCGCTAGGCGGTGGCGTGCTCGGACGCAGCGGCACTCCGATCGCGAGCTGGGTCATGAACGAGTCGGACTGCTTGCTCGTCTTCGGTGCGAGCTTCAGCAATCACACGGGTATCACGCCGAAGAAACCGACGATTCAAATCGACTACGATCCGATGACGCTCGGCAAATTTCATGCGATCGATGTGCCCGTGTTTGGTGAGATCGGCGTCACGTGCGCAATTCTCATGGAACGACTCTTTACGGGATCAGCGGCGCAGGATCAGCGCGCAGACCTCAAAGAGCGCTGGAGCATCTGGCGCGCCGAGAAAGACAAGCGCGCAGCCGACGATCGCGGCAAGGGCGTGAACTCAGCAGCGATCTTCGCCGCGATGACCCGACAGCTTGCCGAGGATGCGATTATTTCGGTGGACGTCGGTAACAACACCTATAGTTTCGGGCGCTACTTCGAGTGTTCGCGACAGGCCGTGCTGATGTCGGGTTATCTCGGCTCGATTGGTTTCTCACTACCGGGGGCAATGGGCGCCTGGGCCGCGACGCAGGAGGACGATCCGCGTTTCGCGGGCCGGCAGGTCGTGTCCGTCTCCGGGGACGGAGGGCTGGGGCAATATCTGGCCGAGCTCACGACGACGGTCAAGTACGGCATGAACATCACCCATGTCGTTTTGAACAACAGCGAGCTAGGCAAGATCAGCAAAGAGCAGCGCGCCGGCAACTGGGATGTCTGGCAGACGTCGCTGCACAACCCGGATTTTGCACGTTACGCGGAGTTATGCGGCGCCCTCGGTGTCTCGGTCTCCGAATCGAATCAACTCGACGATGCGCTCGGCACGGCACTTGCGCACGACGGGCCCGCGCTCGTCGAGATACATTCGGACGTCGAGCTCATATAGCGTTTCCCCGAGCCGGCGGATCACTGTGGGTCTGCGGTCGATCTGAGGCCGTTGCGACGTAATCTAGGGATCCAAGCCTTTCTGGATCGTAAGTGCTTGACTGCACTACAGGGGGGCAGGGGCATCAATCCGCGGGCACCGCGCGCGGCCTCACGGCTGGCGAGCCATGGCCTGGCCGGGGTAAGCTACGGGAATCGTCGTCCAGACCGGAGCCCAGCCATGATTGCCCGTAGCCTATTCGCGATGTCAGCCATTCTTCTCGCTACTCAGGTTTCTGCCGCCGAGCCGACGACGGGACCGCTGATTCCGGATTACGGCCGCTCGACCGCGGTCGAGGACAGCGATTTTCGATTGCCCGCCGATCACGACTATCGCGTTGTCTGGGAAATCACCGGTTATAACGACGGGCCGGACGGCGTTAACCGAAACATCGATCGCGTCGCGCGTTTTCTGAACCTGCACGCGAAGAATGGCGTTCCGCGCGAGAAGATGCATCTGGCCGTCGTCGTGCATGGCGCGGCGCTTGCGAGCATGACCCACGATGAGGCCTATCAGGAGCTGAACGGGATCGACAACCCGACGCTCGAGCTCGTCGAGCGACTCGGCGCAGCCGGCGTGCAACTCTACGTATGTGGTCAGTCGATGGCGTTTCGCGGTTGGGGTAAGGACATGCTCGCAAGCCCCGTTAAGCTCGCGCCGTCAGCCATGACGATGATGCACCTGCTGCAATCGCAGGGTTACACACGCCAATAACACACGTATAGCCCGGCGCGACAGCCGGGCATCACTCAGGCAATGGTCGGGATGACGTCGGCGAGGATATTGCAGGCTTCGTCGATCTGCTCGCGCTCGATGACCATCGCCGGGCCGAGTTGCACGGTGTCGCCGCCCCAGCGCACGTAAAGACCCCGGTTCCAGCACTCGATGCCGATTTCGAATGGCCGGCGTACAGGCTCGCCCGGGATCGGATCGATCTGCAAGGCACCGGCGAGACCGAAGTTGCGGATGTCGGTGATGTGCTTCGTCCCGCGCAGTCCGTGCAAAGCGTTTTCGAAATACGGCGCGAGATCATGCGCGCGTTCGGCGAGCGCTTCGCCTTCGAAAATGTCGAGCGCAGCGTGCGCTGCCGCGCAGGCGACAGGGTGACCCGAGTAGGTATAGCCGTGCGGAAACTCGACCATATACTCCGGCGTATCGACGTTCATGAATGTCTCGTAGATCGATCCCTTTACAACGACGGCGCCCATCGGCACGGCGCCGTTCGTCAGCGCTTTCGCGAGACACATGATGTCCGGGGTGACGCCAAAAGCATCGGCACCAAACGCATGGCCCGTCCGGCCGAAGCCCGTGATGACCTCATCGAAGATCAGAAGGATCTCGTGCTCATCGCATATCGCACGTAGCTTCTCTAGGTAGCCCTTGGGCGGGACGATGACCCCGGCGGAGCCGGAGAACGGCTCGACGATAACGGCCGCGATGGTCTCGGCGTCGTGCTCTGCGACGAGGCCCTCGAGCGCATCGGCAAGCTCCGCGCCGTGCTCGGGCTGGCCGCGCGAGAATGCATTCTCGGGCAGCAGCGTCGCCGGAAGATGCTCGGCCGCGGCGAGCTCGCCATACGGTGCGCGGTTCGGCTCGATACCGCCGACGCTCGTGCCGCCGAAGTTCACGCCGTGATAACCCTTGACCCGGCCGACGAGGCGGGTCTTCTGCGGTTGACCGGCGAGGCGCCAGTAGGCCTTGGCTATTTTCAGTGCCGTCTCGACGGATTCAGAGCCCGAGTTCGTGAAGAAGACGTGATCGAGACCGGCAGGAGTCATTGCCTTGAGCCGGTTGGCGAGCGCGAACGCGAGCGGGTGGCCGAACTGAAACGCCGGCGCGTAGTCGAGCTCGCGCAGCTGGCGGTTCACGGCCTCGGCGATCTCCGGCCGATTGTGGCCGAACCCGCAGCACCAAAGGCCCGACATCGTGTCGAGGATCCGCCGCCCCTCGGCATCGATGTAATAGCAGCCCTGGGCCGACTCGATGATGCGCGGGTTGTCCTTGAACTGCCGGTTGCCGCTGAACGGCAGCCAATAGGCTTCGAGCTCCGCGTGCGCGGTGAGGATATCTGTGGCGTGCTGCTGTCTGGCTGAGTCCGGCATTGGGATCCCCTTACCGCAAGAACACCAATATAAATGATCGATGGGCGGGCTGCACCAGGCAGCTGAGAATTATCGTTACGACATCGCAAGCGCAGCTCGCAGAGCGACGGCCGGATTCAGATAACCACGGTACATTGCCGTGGGCTCACGAGTGCCGCCGAGCAGCCCATAAACTGCGGTCTGCGCCGTACGTACCGAGTACTCGACTGTGAAAACCGTGTCCTCGGGAACCTCGCAGAATTGCCCGAGAAAAGCGAGGTTGCTCGTGCCTGCGGGGAGCACCGGTGGCCTGTCGCCACGGGACCGGGCCATGAACTGACTGGTAATGTACGGCATCATGCACGGCACGCAGTTAGCCGAGCCGAGAATTCGCTGCTCGGTATCGCCGACGGGTAGATGATGGAAGAGCTCCTCGAGAATCTCCCATCCGCTGCATGCCGACATCGGTTTACCGACGCGGTCGCCGGGCCTGTCCGGATGCAGCGCATAGCCCCAGAAGACCCAGGTATCGGCGGGCTGATTGAGAAAATGGGGCTGATAGGCCAATACGACCGACATCAGCCACGTCGAGTCCTTGATCGTGACCAGTCCTCCCGTGCCGGCCGGGTTGCCAGTGAAGCGTTCCATGAACTCGAAGAATGTGGGGTCGGTCAGCGTGACGGTGAACGACTCCCAGCTGCTTTTCGGCACATCACCGCAGAAGATCTCCGGCCGCCCGAACGACTCCCCACGCTTTGCGATGTTTCGCCAGAGCGCCCAGGCGCCGCGGTCCGGCTTTAGCTCGACCGTCGGCGGGCGCGTCATCGATCCGAGTGCGAAATCCTCGGTCATCGATCCGAGCGTGACGAAGACGAGATCGCGCTCGCCGACTTGGATCCGGCTCGGGTCCGCGCCGTCATCGAGGACGATTCCGGTGACGGCGGTTGTCGCGGAATCGTCTGAGAAGTCCAGATCGAGCACTGCTACCTCTGTAGCTAGATTGACGCCTTGCTGCTCGAGCCAGCGGGTCAGCGGCAGGATCAGTGAGTCGAACTGGTTGTAAGTCGTTCGATGGATGCCCTCGAGCCTGTTGAAGCCTGGCATCAGATGCATAAACCGCCGCATGTAGCGGCGCATCTCGGCGACGCTATGCCACGGCTGGAACCCGAACATCGTGCACCACATGAGCCAGAAGTTCGTCTCGAAAAAACCGGGCGAGAAAAATTCCTCGATAGTCACACCGGCTAGGCTGGCCTCGGATCGCGAAAGGAGCGTGCTCAGCCGCCATTTGTTGCGCAGGTTGAGGCCGAGTGGCGGCGCCTCGATCTTCTTGCCGGCGGCTACGAGCCGGGCCTTAGACGAAGTGATAATTCTCCGAGTGAACGCATGGATCTCATCGGTAACTGAGGTGTCCGGGTCCGTTAGCGACGGGATGTTGGCGAAAAGATCGAACGTACAGGCGAAATGGCGCTCGAACATCCGCCCGCCGCGGATTACGTAACCATCGATTGCGTTGCCTGCACCGTCCAGGCTGCCACCGAGCCGGTCGGTCTGCTCGAGCACATGGATGCGCTCGCCGGGCATGCCGCCGTCGCGAATGAGGAGGGCCGCGGCCGCAAGGCCTGCAATGCCGCCGCCGACGATATAGGCGTGACGGGAAGCGTCCAGATCGGCTGAAGAATGTTGCATATAGTAAGGACGGCCTCTGTGGACTCCGTAGATGGACGCTTCACGGGAACGTCGGATAGCCGCTTCGTTTGCTGTCGATGCATGTTAGCAAGCGTGTGCTCGCGACGTCGCACGGTCTAACGTACCAAGCCGCGTTCCGTCGACTGCGTGCGCCGGACGTTGGTAGGAGGGGCATTCCCTGCATCTCGTGAACCAGGCCCCTTATCCGCGGAGCCCGATCTACGACGCTCATCACAGCCTGCGCCGAAGGCTGGCGTCATGATCCTTACAGGTCGAGTCGATGCAAACGAGTGTCATTGTGGTCAGAGCTGTCCTGCTCATTCTCGCTTTCCTTGCAGTCGGGCTGGGTCCTGGGCTTGCACATGCCGAGCCATTGAGCCGGCCAGGGGACATGCAATGGGCTGCCAACACACCCCTGCGATGGGAGGACTTTCAGGGGCCAGTCGATCCGTCCGCTTCAACGGAGCGCGTCGCGATGACGGCAGCGTCGCTGAGTTGGGGCTATGCGTATGGTCTCGAGCGCAGCGACGGACACTGTTTCTACCGAATTTCGAGCGTCGATGTGCAGGCGATCTTCGACCGGCAAGTTTCCTGGGTCAGGCCGGGTCATCGAACGGCCAGAATCTTAGAGCACGAGCAGGGCCATTTCGATCTCACGCAGTTATTCAAGCTCAAGCTCGATGACTTGGCGGGCGAGCTTGTTGGTATTCGCCGAACCTGCAAGGGGGATTCCGTCGCGGTCGCGTCCGACTTCACTGAACGCGACGCTGCCCGAGCCGTATCCGGTTTAGCCGAGAAAGTCTGGCAGGAACATGTGGCTGCGCAGGAAGCCTACGACGAGCAAACGCGCCATGGCATTTTGACTGATGTCCAACACATGTGGACCGAGACGATCCGGCGCGGCCTGCGCGAGGCGCGCTGGGATTCGCTAGAAGATCTTCTCTAGGCGCGCTGTTGCGTTGCTGACCGGGCCCCGCGCTCAGTCGCAGGCAACAGGAGGCTTGCGAGCAGCAGCACGGGTTTGCTCATGATGGGTCTCGGATGGGCTCGTTACCAGGAAGGTTAGCTACTACGGAATCAGCAGATAGCGCTCTTCGTCCGTGGCCTCGAAGATCACGCCGTCGGGAGTGCGCTCGACGTCTGTGATCCGAAGCCTTTGCGGCTCGTGCCGCTCGGGGCTACCGGAGACCGTCAGGCGGTCGCCGGCTGGATGCTGTCAGGGGCGAAGCCGCGCTTACGCAACATCTGCGTGGTCTGCCACTGCAGCACCCAGTTCTGGATGCCGCCTGTTTCATCGGTGACTTCGAGCTGATTTACGCGGAGGGTCGTCCCAGTGCCATAAGTAATCAATGAACCGGGCGGCTATCGCGATCGGTCGGGCGCGGTGCGCAGCAGCTCAGCGAGCTCATGCTTCCAGAGGCTTGCGTTGCGGGTCGTTCCGTGGCCTCGGGTGTCCTCGCTGGCGGGGATCACGAGGTAGCGGCCGTTGCGAACGCGCGGAATTTCCCGCTCGAGGACGCCGAGCTCGGCGGGATTGCGCTCGTCGTCCTCGGCGACGATCGCCAAAAGCGCCGCCTCGATGCGCTCGAGATCAGGACTCGGGTCGTAGTTTCGCGAGGCTTCGTACGCATAGAGCACGTCGTTGGCATCCAGCGGCGTGCCGGCTTCTAGCCTTGCCGCGATGGCGCGGTCCGTCGCTTCGCGCGTCGGCGTCGCCTTGTAAACTGCCCGCGTGCCGCCTGTCGTCGCGAACCTGAAGTAGGCCAGCGCCCGCGGCCAGGTTTGTGGCTGGCTCGTGTAGTTGCCCCCGTTCCAGTCCGGGTCGTTGCGAATCCCGTCGATGAGCATGCGCCGCATCATCCAATTGCGGCCCGACATCGGCATTGGTAGCGCAGCCATCGGCGCGAGCGCATCCATGAAGTCCGGATACATCGCGCCCCATACCCAGGTCTGCATGCCGCCGGCGGAGTTGCCGATCACGAGGCGGAGGTGCGTGATGCCGAGGTGCTCGGTCACCAGCCGGTATTGCGCGTGGACGAGATCTTCGTACGTATAGCTTGGGAATCGAGTTTGCAGGCCGTCCGATGGCTTCGACGACTGGCCGGCGCCGAGCGCATCGGTCAGGATCAGAAAGTAACGTTCGGCATCGAGCGGCTGGCCGGGTCCGTACAGCTCACCCGCGATGCTCTCCGCGAGGAAGTACGCGCCGGATCCGGTCGTGCCGTGCAGCATCAGCACGGGCACCCCAGCTGGGTCGCCGATGGTTTGGTAGTGCAGCCTGAGCTCCGGCAGCGTTTCGCCGCTCTGGAACTTGAAATTGTCGACAATCCACTCGCCTTCCTGTGGCGCCGGGTGATCCGCGGCTTGCGCGGAGTTGGCCGCTGCTGCGAGCAAGGCGAGGAGGGCGGTGATTCTGAGCTCTCGCGTGCGGTTCATGCGGGTCCCCCTGTTCGGTGTCGTTATTTTGTATGCCTTAGGGATGGAGCATAGCGCTTGCAGCCCAGGGCGTGAACCGGCGACGTGCTCAAATAGGCTGCCAATGTCCGCCGACGCCGTGATAGCACTCGCAACTTAGCTCAAACGCGCGCCCACAGGCCATGCACTCGACGCGGTAAGCGAGGACGTCGGGCAGCGTCTCGCTGAGATCGAGATTCAAGAAATCCGGCAGATCGACGAATGCTGCCTGGCCGTCGACGGCCCGCAGCTTCCGCTCCGCAACGGCTGCTCGAATCGTGCTGACGATGCGTCTGAGCTGCTCGGGTCCGTGAATCTCGATGGTCTGCACGTACTGATCGCAGGTCGCGCACGCCGATCCGGTTGCCGCGCTCGTCATCCTGCCGGTAGCTGCGTGAATTCGATGACGTTCAGATCCGGGTCACGGATGAACACGGAAGTCTTGCCATCGCCGAACGTAATAGGCCCTTCGGTAACTTCTAGGCCGATGGACTCGACGAAGCCTTTTGCCTCGTCGGCCGAGTCGACCTCGATCGCATAGTGCGTGTAGCCGGGGAACTTGTTCTCGACATCCATGAGGATGTTCCGCTGGCCATTGTCGTCGTTGCCGCTGTCGAGAAGATTGATCTCGATCCCGCTGTCATGTTTCAAGACAACGACACGCTCCTCGAGGTCGTGCCGGATCACGGAAAATCCGAGCCTTTCGTAGAAGGCGACAGACCTGTCGAAATCCATGACTCGAATGCCGACGTGGTCGAGACGATTGATTCTCATATACAGGTACCAGTTCCTTATCTAGCCGTTAAGCTCAGCTGTCAGCCTTTCGGATGCTCGATCGCGTGCTCGATGACCTGCTCGATTGCTTCATCGGCAACCTCGTCGGACAGTCGAAAATTGATGCAGCCGGTTCCCGTTTTGATGCCCGGGTATCTCTTCTTAAAGGCTGCGAGATGATGCGCGCCGCACGTGTAGAGGGACACGTAACGTTTCTGGTTGGCCAGCGCGACCCAGCCGTCACCGACCTTGTAGGTCGGCATCCGGTAGGACATGTCGATCGCTACCTCGGGGTAAAGCCCGACGATAAGCCCATGCAGCCGCTCGACGAGCGGCTTGCGATTCTCGGGCACAGCGGCAAGATAGCGCTTGACGTCTGCGTTCACGTTATTCACCAAGACTCAGTGGCGGGAGTGCAACCCGATGAGGTTGCCCTCGCTATCAAGCGCCAGAGCGATGAAGCCATACTCGCCGATTGACGCTTTTTCCCGGCGGACCTTGCCGCCGGCTTTGGCGACGCGACCGGCTTCGACGGCGCAGTCGGCACAGCTGAAGTAGACCATGACGCTGTTCCCGCCCGACTCGATGCCAGGCGCCTTGACGAGTGCGCCCGCGCAACCGCTGCGGTCCGTCGCCATCGGGAAAGTCCACATCTCGATACCGGGACTGCCGAGCTTCTCGAGCTTCGTCTCAAAGACTGTTTCGTAGAACGTTCTGGCGCGATCCATATCCTGCACGTAGATCTCGAACCAGCCGACGGGATTGTGCTCCATATCTTCTCTCCTGGTTTGGGGTTCTACGCCTCGATTTCGAGTTCACCGATCTCGGCGAGGCTCTTGCCGATGGTCTCGGTCAGTGCTGCGCTGACGGCAGCGGATCGCGCTGGGTCGTCGATGACGAGCGTGCTCGACCAGCGGCACAGCTGCGCATCGCCAGCCGTGAGCTCGAACGTGCCGGCCGCGCCGGGCTCGCTCACGGCAGCGAGCTTCAGCATGCCGGGGTCCTCATCCCAGCTCAGCGATCCGCGGGTCCAATCGGCCGGCGGCCAGTCGGCGATGAGGTCCTTGAGCTTCATGGGATCCTCCGGCGATATACAAAGGGACATCCCATTTTCGATGCCGACGCGGCGGGCGTCCAGGGGCTATGGCTCCTCGAGCGGCGGTGCGCCGTAGCGCTCGCGTAGCCAGTTGAGTGCAGGCAACACGCGTGGGCGCATGACGAGCCAGCGCTCGAGTTGAAACTTGCCCGGATAGTTCATGATCGTGAGGCCGACGACGATCGTCAGCACGCCCTGACCCGGCACGAACAGCATGAGGATACCAAGCACGACGAATCCCAGCCCGAGCAAGTTCTTCAGCGCCATGAGCATCAGGTGTACGAGCAGGTATCGCGATAGCGATCGCGGGCGGTGGCTTTCGAGGAAATAATCTTCCGGTAGCCTCACGATCATGAACGGCAGCAGGATGAAAGTCATGATCAGCGTCGTGATCGAGAACCCGACAAGCACGCCGGCATGCTCGGTCACGAAGTCGATCCAGGCTGCGGGTAAGAAATTCACGGAGTATTGCGGGCGAATGAAGTCGGGGGCGAGATGTCGGATTCACCTTTCGCGCTCTAGGCGTCTACGGCTCTGCGTCTTGGCCGTACTGTAGGATCGATGATTCGAACTCCGTGAACTCATCGCTGCGGTTGCGCTCCATGCAGGCGAATTCTTCGATCTGCCAGTCGACGCGTTCGTAGAGCCGCTGCCCCGTCCACGGTTGCGTGAACGCGAGAGGGTCCTCGACTGTCAGGTCGATTTGCAGCAGTCCGTCATCGCGAATACGCATGCGCTCGGTGACCTTGAGTTGATCGCTGTGCGGCACGCCGCGCCGATCAACCCACGTGCGGTCGTTGAAGTTCACGCTCTCCACGACAAGCGTCTCTCCTTCCCACCAGCCGACCGAATCGCCGAGCCATAACGGCGGTAGATCGTCGCGATGCGCTCGGCCGTCCGTATAGATCTGACGATTCTGATGGTGGTACTCGAACATCATCAGAACGCGCCCGGGCAGCTGAACGATCTCCAGCGGAAACGGGTGGAAATAGACGCGCGGCAGTCCGGGCGGGTAGCAGTCGTAAACAGGGTCGTTGGACTCCGTTGCGGGCACGCCGCGCGGGCCAAACGTCGGCCGCGATGCTTCAAAGCGCTCTTGCGCCCACGGCGTCATCGGCGGCGGTTCCTCGCTCCAGCCCCAGCCACCGTAGCCGCCACCGCCGCCGGCCCGGTTCCAGACGCCGCTCAAGTTCCCACCGTGCTCGGCGGTTTGCGCCGTCGCCTGGAGCGAAAAGCTTACTGCGGCCAGGAGCCATAGCCAGGTCGATCTTGTCATCACGGTAGCCGTTAATGGTCGAACTGCCGATTCTAGGCTATCTCGAGCAAATCGGGTCAGACCCCATTGGTTCCGCCAGAACCGTTGCAGGACGGAATTTCCCTACCCACGGGGCGCGCGGGCGCGGTATTCTTGGTGAAAATTCCCGCGCGCTGCGGGAGATAACGAAATTGGGGGAACGATGCGACTCAGCCTGCTTTTCGTCTTTCTCGGGCTAATGGCCGGCACGGCCGGCGCCCAGGATGCCCGGACGTTCGACGCGCGGCTCACCCCGTTGCCGCTCGATGTCGTGAACCGAGAGCAGATCAAGGGGTCGGGCTCGGGCTCGGCCGTGCTCGAAGGCCGCAGGCTCACGGTCAGCGGCTCGTTCTCAGGCATGCTCGGGCCCGCGACAGTTGCGCACCTCCATCTGGGTCCTGCGCTCGGCATTCGCGGTGGCCCGGTTCTGAATCTCGACATCGACCAGGCCGCAGCCGGCAACTTCTCCGGCGAGTTCGAGCTCACCGAGGATCAACTCGGGGCGCTGCGCGCTGGGCGGCTCTACATCCAGATTCACAGCGAGATCGCGCCAGGCGGCAATCTCTGGGGCTGGTTGCTCGAGTAACTCGCGACATACTGATTAGATAAAGGGGCGAATTGATGCGCTGCCGTTCGACGATATTGACCTTGGGATTCCTAGCAGCGATGGGCTCGACCGCGCACGCGCAGACGGGCGCATTCACCGAGCCGCAGGCCGCAGCGGGGCTCGCCTCATACGGCCTGCATTGCGCGTCCTGCCATCAGCGTGATTTGAGCGGTCTCAACGAAGCACGCCCGCTCGTGGGGCCCGCGTTCATGACGATCTGGCGCGAGCGCACTGCCGGCCAGCTCATCGCTTACTTGGGCGCCGCAATGCCGTTGGCCCCGGGGGTGCCCGGCAGCCTCGGCGAGCAGTCCTATGTGAATCTGGCTGCGTTCTTGCTGCGCGTCAATGGCGCCGAGCCAGGCAACGAGCCCTTGACGGCCGCAAGCACGGTCGTCATTGGCGCCATCGCCGATGGCGTGCTTCCGGATTCCTTGGCCGCGCTCGCAAGCGCGCAGGCCGAGACGGCAGCGGGACCCGCCGGCCCGATCGGCGTGACGCGGCCCGGCACGGCCGAAGACTACACGCCCGTCACGGACGACGACATGCGCGCCGGGCCCGGCGATGACTGGCTCATGCTGCGCGGCAATTACGAGGCTTGGAACTACAGTCCGCTCGATCAAATCGACCGCGACAATGTCGGCGGCCTACAGTTGAAGTGGTCCTGGGCGATGCCCGAGGGCCGGCGCAGCCAGCCTGCGCCGGTCGTGCACGACGGCGTGCTGTTCCTGAACACGGCCGGCAACATCGTCCAAGCGCTCGATGCGGCGACGGGCGACCTCATCTGGGAAAACCACATGGGCCCGAGTTCTGGCGGTGATGCGCTGCGCGGTATTGCGCTCTACGAGGACAAAGTCATCGCCGCGACAACCGACGCCCGCATTGTCGCGCTCCATGCCGCGACGGGCGCGCTGGTCTGGGACACGGTCATCGGCGACCGTTCCGAGAACAACTACGCGTTGACGAGCGGGCCAATCGTCATCAACGGCAAAGTTATTTCGGGGCTCGCCAATTGCGCGACCTATCAGGAGGAGAAGTGCTTCATCAGCGCCTACGATGCCGACACGGGTGCGGAGGTCTGGCGTTTCTACACGATCGCGCGCGATCTCACGCCCGGCGGCGATACCTGGGGCGAACTGTCGGATTTCTACCGCGCGGGCGGGGAGTCCTGGATCACGGGCAGCTATGATCCCGTGCTGAACCGGACCTATTGGGGCGTCGCGCAGGCCAAGCCCTGGATGCCCGTCAGCCGCCACAACAGCGCGCTCGACGATGCGCTCTATACGAGCTCGACGCTTGCGCTCAATCCCGATACGGGTGAGCTCGACTGGTACTACCAGCACTCGCCCGGTGAGGCGCTCGACCTCGATGAGGTCTACGAGCGTGTCATCGTCGACGTCGATGGTGAGCGCACGCTCTTCACGATCGGCAAACCCGGCGTTCTCTGGAAGATCAACCGCGAGTCGGGCCGTTACATTGATCACCACGAGACGATTTTCCAGAACATCTTCGCGAGCTTCGACCCGGAGACCGGCGAGCCGCGCTACCGCCAGGACATAATCGACAACGCGCCCGGCGAGTGGGCGGCGTCCTGCCCGAGCACCGAGGGCGGGCACAACTGGCAGGCAATGACCTATCACCCGCCGACGCAACAGCTCGTGATCCCGCTGAGTCAGAGCTGCATGGAGATCCGCGGGCGCATGGTCGAGCTCGTGCCGGGCTCGGGCGGCACCTCTGCAGACCGGCGCTGGTACGAAATGCCGGGCACTGATGGCAACATCGGCAAGCTCGGTGCCTACGACGTTGCGACGATGGAAGAGAAATGGAGTCTCGAGCAGCGCGCGCCGTTCCTGACGTCGACGCTGTCGACGGCTGGAGGCCTCGTGTTCGTCGGCGACCTCGACCGGCGATTCCGCGCGATCGACATCGAGACCGGCGAGATCCTCTGGGAGACGCGGTTGGGCACGTCCGTGCAGGGCTTTCCGCTCACCTACCGCGTTGATGGCGTGCAATACGTCGCCGTGCCGACGGGCTTAGGCGGCGGCAGCCCGCGTAACGTGCCGGCCCTGATCGCGCCCGACGTGCGCCACCCGCCGCATGGCAATGCGATTCATGTGTTTGCTTTGCCGGAGCGATGAAAGCGCGATTCCGATTGTCATCGGAAACTCGGGCTCGGATGAGACGAGAACGGTCAAAAGAACAGATGAGATCATGAACGCTACTACGAACGTATTCACCGCATCGGCGTTGAGCTTGCTCGTCACGTTGCCGATCTCCGTATCCGGCCACCACTCGATGGCGGAATACGATCGTAGCGTCGTCACGGAGTTCGAAGGCGAGGTCGTCAGTGTCTCCTGGCGCAACCCACACATCCTGTTGGATATCGAAACGACCGATGCCAATGGTGAAACTGTCGTTTGGTACCTGGAGGGCGGCGCCGTGAGCATGCAGCGCCGGCGCGGTGTGGCCAGTGGTCTGGTCGCGGCTGGCGATCATGTGCGGGTTGCAGGGTCGGCTTCGACGCAGCGCCCGCACCACATGCTCGTCAATCACCTGCTGCTGCCGGATGGCGTCGAGCTGCTGGTGGGCTCGAGCCGTGAGCCGCGTTGGTCGGATACCGGCGTGGGCGGTGAAAGTGTGGTCTTGGAGGCAGACAGCGAGGTTGTCGCTAGCGCGAACGGGCTCTTTCGCGTCTGGAGCCAGGGATCGCGCGCGTGGTTTTTCCAGGGGCGCGCGAATTATGAGCTGACGCCGGAAGCCATTGCCGCTCAAGCTGCGTGGAATGACGTTGATGACAACCCGCTGTTGTCATGCATAGCGCCCGGCATGCCCGCGCTCATGGGCAATCCGTATCCGATGCAATTTGTGCAGGGCGACGGTCAGATCGAGCTACGGTTCGAGGAGTTCGATGCCGTTCGTACAATACACATGGAAAACGCGGTCGATCCTGCCAGCGTCGAGGCCTCGCACTTGGGATATTCGGTGGGTCGGTGGGAAGGCGATACGCTCGTAGTCCGGACGACGCGGATCAACTGGCCGTATTTCAATCGCATCGGCGCCCCGCAAACCGAGAACGTCGTCGTCGACGAACGCATCACGGCTGTCGATGGCGGCAACCGGCTCGACTATGTCATGACCGTGACGGAGCCGGCGACGCTCGTCGAGCCCTTCGTCTGGGAAGCCTTTTGGACCTGGAAGCAGGGCGAGGCGGTCGGTCTCTACGACTGCATAGTGGAGCCGTAGGGTAGAGGTACAAGCCGTCCTAGCAGCTCTTCGTGAATCCCCGATAAAACGACCGTTTTCGGGTGTGAATAATCTCAATATCAGTAGAATAGGGGTCGAATAAGAATAAGGGGAGCGGGGATGGCGCTCGAGCCCGGCATACGCTTCGGCAACTATGAAATCGGCGATCCGATAGGCGCCGGCGGTATGGGCGAGGTGTATCGTGCAACCGATACGACGCTCGAGCGCGCCGTCGCAATCAAGGTACTGCCGGCCTCGTTCGCCGAGGATGCCGTCCGCATCGAGCGGTTCGAGCGTGAAGCCAAGACCTTGGCGGCGCTCAATCACCCGAACATCGCCCAGATCCACGGGCTCGAGAAAACCGACGGCACGACGGCGCTCGTCATGGAGCTCGTCGAGGGCCCGACACTGGCCGATCGTATCGCCGAAGGGCCGATACCCGCAGACGAAGCGCTCGGTATCGCGATGCAAATCGCCGAGGCTTTAGAGGCCGCGCATGGTCAACAAATCGTCCACCGTGATCTGAAGCCCGCCAACGTCATGGTTCGAGACGACGGCACCGTCAAAGTGCTCGACTTCGGAATCGCTAAGGCGTTCGACATCCAGGCCTCGAGTGGGCCCGGCGCGCCGGCGATGACGACGCCGGCCGTGACGCAGACGGGCATCATTCTCGGCACCGCGGCTTACATGAGCCCCGAGCAAGCGCGCGGCAAGTTCGTCGACGACCGCACCGACGTCTGGGCGTTCGGCTGTCTGCTTTACGAGATGCTGACGGGACAGCCGGCGTTTGCGGGTGAGGACGTCGCGATCACGCTTGCGCGCATCCTCGCGAACGAAACCGACATGAAGTCGTTACCGGCGGCGATCTCACCTGCCGTGCGCCAGACGATCGAGCTGTGTCTGCAGAAAGATCCAAACAAGCGCATCGCTGACATCCGCGACGTCAAGCTATCGCTCGAGGGCGCTTTCGACACGATCGCAGCGCAAGGCGGCGCAGTCATGACCATCCGGCAACCGATGTGGCGGCGGGCATTGCTAGTTGTTGCCCCAGTGTTGGCCGCGCTAGTTGCGGGTTTTGCCATCTGGACCAGCATGCAGCCGGATCCCGAGGGCATCAGGCGTTTCGACTACGATCTGCCATCCGGTCAGCGGTTCGGGGGGCTGGGCTTCCGCGTCATCGCGATTTCTCCGGACGGAAGCTCGTTCGTATACAACACGACGCAAGGCCTGTTCTTGCGCACGATGGAACAGCTCGAAGCCCGCCTCATTCCCGGAACCGAGCCCGCTTCAGTTTCGCTGGCTTTCTCACCTGATGGGCGAGCCGTCGCCTTCTGGGGAACGACGGGCGAGGTCAAGCGCATCTCCACGACCGGTGGGGCTGCTGTCGTGATCGCCGAGAATGTCGAGCCACCCCTGGGCATGACTTGGGAGGCGAACGGCACGCTATTGATTGGTCAGGCTGCGGGAATATTTCAAGTCTCGACGAACGGTGGCGTGCTCGAACAGGTGATCCCGGCGCAAGGAGAGGTTCCATTCGGTGCGACGCTGCTGCCCGACGGCGAAACAGTCCTGCTTACATCGACCACCACAGACAATTGGGACACTGCACAAATACTCGCGCATTCACTCTCTACGGGTGAACGAACCGTAGTCTTGAACGGTGGAAGCGACGCTCGCTATCTGCCAACTGGTCATCTCGTTTATGCATTGGGTAGTGGCCTGTACGCGGTTGCGTTCGATCCCGACAGTCTCACGGTCTCAGGTGACGTTGTGCCGCTCGTGCAGGGCGTAACGAGACCGAACCCAGCAGTTACCGGTACGGCTCAATACTCCGTGGCGGACAACGGGACGCTCATTTATGTTCGTGGCGGAACGACCGCACAGGCGAACATGCTGGTTTGGGTGGATCGGGATGGACGTGAGTTACCGCTCACGGCCGAGCCACGCAACTATCTGTACCCGCGAATTTCGCCTGATGGCACCAGGATCGCGCTAGATGTTCGAGATCAAGAGCTCGATATTTGGATTTGGGACATAATGCGCGAAGCGCTGACGCGCCTGACGTTCGATTCGGGTCAAGACGAATTCCCCGTTTGGTCACCCGATGGGCAGCGAATCGCATTCTCGTCGACGCGCGATAGCGGTAGCTCGTTCGAGACAAGTCTCTTTTTGCAGGCGGCAGACGGCACGGGCGCCGTGGAGCGGCTAGCTGACAGCCCGGGTCAGATCTTCCCAACGGGATTCGTCGCCGATGAGAGCGAGTTGATCGTGTACGGAGCGGCCGAGTCGAACATCAACGACGATATCGGACGCATTTCGCTTCCAGACGGGGAGACCGAGTCACTGTTGAATTCGGTATTCGGCGAAACCAACCCGGAACTCTCGCCAGACGGTAACTGGCTAGCGTACACGTCAAACGAGTCGGGGCGTGAAGAAATTTACGTGCGGCCGTTTCCGGATATCGAGGCGGGGCGCTGGCAAGTCTCCACGGGTGGTGGTACGCAGCCGCTCTGGGCACGCAACGGTCAGGAACTCTTTTATCGTAGCGGTACGGAAGTCATGGCCGTCTCGACCCAACCCGGTCCAGCCTTCGTGGCGGGAAATCCGCGACCGCTGTTCGAAGACAACTACATTTTGGGGCCGGGAGGGCGTAACTTCGATTTCTCGCCGGATGGCGAGGCTTTTCTGATGATCAGATCATTGGAGGATGCAACAATTGCACCTCAGATCATCATCGTCGAGAACTGGTTCGAGGAGCTCGAGCGGCTTGTGCCGGCCGAGTAGCCCAGCACCCATTTCCGGGCAAATTCGCCGATTTGGAGCTTGAGCGAGGGGCGGTATGGCCATACCATCGAGGTATGGTCAGTACGACGATCAAATCGACCTATTCCCTGGACGTCGAGACCGTCCGCGAGCTCGAAGCCATGGCACAGCGCTGGAACGTCTCCAAGTCCGAGGCGCTGCGGCGCGCCATTCATTCCGCGGCGAGGGACCGTACGCCGGGCGCTGGGAGCGCCATTGAGGCGCTCGACGACTTGCAGTCCTCGCTGGGCCTGACGGCCGAGACCTCGGACGAGTGGGAGCGGGCAATGCGGCGCGAGCGGCGGGCTTCTGCCAAGCGGCTCGAACGCTAGGCCGTGATCCATCTCGATACGAGCTTCTTGATCCGGGCCCTCGTTCGAGGATCGAATGAAGACGCGCTGCTGCGTACATGGCTCACGGCTGGGGAATCGCTTGGTATGAGCACAGTCGCCTGGACCGAATTTCTTTGCGGTCCGGTCGGGCGTGAGGCGTCAGATTTGGCCAAACGCGTCGTCGGCCGTCGGGTCGGCTTCTCCGAGGAGCACGCGGAGGTTGCCGCGGAGCTGTTTAATGAATCCGGGCGACGCAAGGGGACGCTGATCGATTGCATGATTGCTGCAGCCGCGTTGGCAGACAACGCAGCGATCGCAACGAGCAACGCGACCGACTTTCGGCGGTTGCGGCCTGGCGGGGTCAGGGTTTTGTCGAGCGACTAGAAGATCGCCTGATCGGGAGCAGCCTGAATCATGAGCCACAAGACGTTGGGCCTGGGCCTGTCCGTACTATTGGTGGCGGCTTGTAGCCCAGGCCAAGATCCCATATCCGTTACGCTCGAGACGCAGCCGGAGCGTGGTGCCGCGACACCGGCAACCTCGCCGGAGCCAGCCGAAGGCTTTCAGGTCGAGGCCGAGCGCTTCGCGGATCTGCGAATTCTGCGCTATCAGGTGCCAGGCTTCGACGAGCTGAGTCTCCGGGACAAGACGCTGCTTTATTACCTTACGCAGGCAGGCCTCTCGGGCCGCGACATCATCTACGATCAGAAATATCGCTACAACCTCGCTATACGGCGCACGCTCGAGGAGGTTGTCAGGAATTACCCGGGCCCCCGCGACACGGACGAGTTCCAGGCGCTGCTCGAGCACACAAAACGAATCTGGGTTGCTAACGGTATCCACCATCATTACGGCTATGACAAATTCGTACCGGGCTTCGGTTACGAGGACCTCGTCGAATTCGTTGAAGCAACACCCGGCGATTTCCCGACAAGGCCGGGCCAGTCGGTCGACGAGTTGCTAGCGGAGTTGCGGCCCGTCATGTTCGACTCGACCGTCGATGCGCGGCTCGTCAACCGCGTGCCTGGGCAGGATCCGGTCGCGACTTCGGCCGTGAATTTCTACTCGGGTGTCACGCAGGACGATGTCGAGGCGTTCTATGCCGAGCGCCGTGATCCGGATGATGAGACGCCGATCTGGTATGGGCTGAACTCGCGGCTCGCGAATATGGACGGTGAGATCGTCGAGCAAGTCTGGCGCGTCGGTGGGCTCTACACGGAGGCACTCGAGCGCGTCGTCTATTGGCTCGAGCGGGCGCTGACCGTCACGGAGAGCGAGTTGCAGCGCGATGCGCTCGAGAAGCTCATTGCGTACTACCGTAGCGGTGATCTCGAAGACTGGGACGCGCACAACATCGCGTGGGTGGCGGACACGGAGTCGACGGTCGATATGATCAATGGCTTCGTCGAGGTCTACAACGATCCGATCGGCTATCGCGGCTCCTACGAGACCGTCGTGCAGTTCGTCGACCCGGTCGCAACGCAGCGCATCGAAACGTTGGCGGCGGAGGCGCAATGGTTCGAGGACAATGCGCCGATTGCCAACGAGTACAAGAAGGCAGACGTCACAGGCATCACGGGCCGGGCCATCAACGTCGTTGGCGAGGCCGGCGACGCCTCACCGACGACACCGGTTGGCATCAACCTGCCGAATTCGGATTGGATACGCCGCGAGCACGGCTCGAAGTCCGTTGCGCTTGCGAACATTCAGCAGGCCTACGATCGCGTTTCGGGCGGCGCAACGCGTGAGTTTGCCTGGGACGAAGCCGAGGTCGAGCGCTACGAGCAGTTCAACGCGCTCACGAGCATCCTCACGACGGACATGCATGAGGTCATCGGCCACGCGTCGGGTCAGCTCGCGCCCGGCATCGGCCCGCCGAACGAGACGCTCGGTATTTACATGTCGCCGCTCGAGGAGGCCCGCGCCGATCTCGTCGGGCTTTACTACATCCTCGATCCAAAGCTCGTCGAGCTCGGGCTCATGCCGTCGGTCGAAGCTGGCTACACGGAGTACGAATGGTATATCCGCAACGGCCTCATGCAGCAGCTCAACCGCATTGAGCTGGGCAAAGACATCGAGGAAGCGCACATGCGCAATCGCCAGCTCGTTTCAGCCTGGGCTTACGAGATGGGCGGTGATCAGAACGTCATCGAGCGGCGTGAGCGCGACGGCAAAACCTATTTCGTCGTCAACGACTTCGCGGCGCTGCGCGAAATTTTCGGTCAGCAACTCCGAGAGCTGCAACGCATCAAGTCCGAGGGAGACTTCGAGGCGATCCGCGATCTCATCGAGACCTACGCCGTCAAGGTCGATCCCGAGATTCACGCCGAGGTGCGCGAGCGCTACGCAGCACTCGATATTCCATCGTACTCGGCGTTCATCAACGCAAAACTCGTACCCGTTGAGGAGAATGGCGAGATCATTGACGTGCGCGTCGAGTACCCGGAAGACTTCACGGAGCAGATGCTCGAGTACGCGGAGAGCTACAGCTATCTGCCGACGTGGAACTTCTAGAAGTCTGACAGTTAGATGTGTTTAGATGCCGGTTGGGCTACCGCCTAGTTCGATACGACTAGAAACGGGGGAGTAATGAAGGCAGACGAGCGCCTAACGGTCGCGAATGCGCTGGCGCAGCTCGAGCGCGAGGACAGTCCCTACGAAAAAGTTTTTCGCCACGGCTCGCTGCATGTGGAGATCTATAAGCCGGATCACGAGGATCCTCAGACCAAGCATTCGCTCGATGAGATCTATGTCGTGATCTCCGGAACGGGATTCATCGTGCGCGGCGATGATAGGCAGGCTTTCGAGGTGGGCGAGGTCATCTTCGTGCCGGCCGGGATCGAGCACCGGTTCGAGGAGTTTTCCGATGACTTCGCGACGTGGGTGTTCTTCTTCGGCCCCGAGGGCGGCGAGCAGGAGACGTGGTTCATCTAATGAAATAAGGTCACTGTCCCCTTATTTCCGATTCGGAACTGAATCGCCGTGCAGCACGCAGCCATTAAGAAAGAGGAAATCCGAATGTCTCGTCTCTTGAATGCGACGCTAGTTGTTTGGTTCGCGCTTACCAGCGTCGCCGTCGCGCAGCCGCCACCGAGCCTCACGCCGCTCAACGACCTGAGCGTCATGGCACGCGAGCCGTTTCAGATTTTCGATAACCTCTATTTTGTCGGCATCGGCGAAGTCGGCAGCTACGTCATCGAGACGAGCGAGGGCCTGATTCTCATCGATACGCTCTGGGACAACGAGGGCTACACGGATTATCTGCTCGGTAACATCCGCAAGGTCGGGCTCGATCCGATGGATATCGAGTACGTCCTGATCCTACAGGGGCATCGGGATCATTTCGCAGGCGCCCCAGCGCTGCAGAAGGTCATCGACGCGCAGTTCGGCACGGCCGAGGAGGACCGCAAGCTCATGGTCGAGAGCTTTGGCGAGTACGCGCCGCGCATCGATTTCATCATAGAGCACGGCGACACGCTGACGCTCGGCGACACGACGATCAATCTCGAAATTACGCCCGGACACACGCCCGGCACGACATCGCTACAGTTCCCGGTCTACGATAACGGCGTGGAATATCAGGCGTATTTTCACGGCGGGCCGAGCGTGCGAAGCGACGACCCGGCCGTCGCCAGGCAGTTTATTGCCGATATCGAGCGCATTAAGAAGATTCCGGATCTTCAGGTGCACATCGGCATTCATTTCGACACATATCTATTAGGAACGGGCGACCTGTTCGACCGCGCTGCGTTGCTCGCCGAGCGCCAGCCCGGCGATCCGCACCCGTGGGTCAGGCCCGAGGAATTTCAGGCGTTTCTCGACGAT
>Ga0224512_10001407_pt1 | contig 23170 bp, 30 predicted proteins | sample SF_May12_sed_USG_4_FD_169103 | JGI IMG/M metagenome (GOLD analysis project Ga0224512, IMG submission 169103) | Sediment microbial communities from San Francisco Bay, California, United States - SF_May12_sed_USGS_13 | ecosystem: Environmental > Aquatic > Marine > Sediment | place: USA... | reverse complement strand
ACGCTGAAGTCGCCCCCCGCGAAATAGCGCCGCGAGACTGGCATGTCGTTGAAGTTACTGGTGAGCGTGTAACCCGCCTCGGACCTCGCAATAATGCGAGCGGAAGACCACAACGGGCGAATGAGTTTGCCGAGCACGTCGGCTTGAAAAAAACTGACGCTCGAGCCAATCTCCTCGGCCGTGCCGCTGACCTGCAGGTTCAAGCGATGCCCGCGCCGTGGCCGCGGCGGTCCGGTGGTAACCGTCTGCGACCAGCTAATGCCCGGAACCAGCAGGAAACTCGTGCCGCTGGTGTCGCCGACGTCGTAGTCTTCGTAAGCGATGTCGATGAACTCGGTTTCGAGCCAGCGTGCACCCCTGAGCTGCAGACGCTTGATGCCGAATTTCGCCTGCTTGCTGCGGCTGGTGTCGGTATCCTCATATCTATAACCGGTGTCGAAATTCAGCCATTCCGCCCTTGGATTTTCCAGCGGCAGCCGGTAATTGAGGCCGATCTCGGAGATCACCGGGGAGATGCTTGCGGATATGCCGGACTGATGGCCCGCCTTGTTGCGCCGGCGATTGCGGTAACCGGCGCGCACCTTCGGCCCGGTATCCGTGCCGAATCCAATGCCACTGGTGAAGGTTCTCGCGCGGCTTTCGGTGCCGCGAATCGTGACCTGCACATCACGAATCGGTTCCTTCCGCGGCACCGTACGAATATCGAGCGTATTGAAGTAGTCGCTGATCAGCAGCGCTTCGTGCAACTTCGTCAGACGCTCGGCGTCATACGGCATGCCTTCGTTAAAGTCGATAAATCTTTCGATCAGCTGGCTATTCACGACATCCTGGTCGATGATCACCGGCCCGAACTGGTAGCGCTCACCGCTCATGAAAATCAGCGTGATGTCTGCGGTCAGCTGATCGGGATCGACGCTGATTCGATTGGTCAGATAACTGCCGTCAAGGTAACCGCGGCGAGTCGCGAGGTCGGCGATTTCTTTTTTGTAGCGCTCGTATTTGACGTGCTCGAGCGGCTGGCCGGTCTGCAGCGGATTCCTGACCATCAATGCCTTGAAACGCTCGTCCTGTTGCCCCGGCCCGCGAATCTCGACCGTCACCGTTCGCAGACTGACCGCCGTTCCGGGGTCGATATTGAACTCGGCCGACCAGCAATCTTCGTCTAGCTTGAGCGTCTTGACTACCTTCCCACGATAATATCCATAAACCTCGAGCGCTTTGTGAATCTCGTCATTGGCCTGAGAAAACAGGCGGCGGATTTTCCATTCCGGCGCATCGCATGGCTCGCGGCTCAGGGCGAGGTGCGCCGCGACGTTTTTTCGAACGTCACCAGTGACACCCTCGATTGCAACATCGGCCAGTGCGCCCTCGGCACCATTTATGAGGAGCAGAGCGAGCGCAACCCAGCGTAATTCAAGAGGCATCGCGCCAGCCCCGGCGTTTTGCAGTTAAATGGTTCATTACGGGTTGTTGGTCAGCTTCTTGACGGCCGTTGCGGGTGGTATTACGAAATTCCCAACACTTTCGGCAGTTTCGGCGCTTGAAAAGAAGTGTTGGGTCTATATAACTTAACCGGTCTGATGTCCTATAAGGATTGGTTTAACAACGCCGGCTATTCTCAGTCCTGTCGCCTGGGCCGGTTATTAATAGTTATGCCCGCGCGATCATCAGTTTCACAGATAACCCTATATGGGCATATCCTCCCATCATTATATTCTCAATTCAGAGTCCGCCACGAGCAATGTTCGCTGGTCTACTGTGGTGCCTTAAGACACGGACGGTGCTCTGCGCGCCTAATCTTGTCCGCGACGACGGAAAAAAGGGCAATTTGTCACGCTGTGTAGACGAGGCGCTGCTGACGCGCCTGTTTGAATTGACTGTCACATTCTGTGCAATGCGATAAGTAACTGTTTTCGCAATGCGCAAGTTGGAAATAATCGACTGGCCAGATAGAGACGAGCATGCAGGCATCGGCTCTCTTTCTATCAGGCACCGCGCATATAGCGCCTGTTAATGCGCATAGCACCCGCACTCAGCAAAATCAAAAGCAACCCAAGCAAAATAAGCACCAGCGGCCAGCCAAGCGAATCCAGAAAGTGCTCGCTGGTGAAATAACTGATGTAGGCCAATATTGCGACGGTGCATACAAACAGCAGAGTTCGACTGCGAACATAGGTACTCAAGAACACCCCGCCGCATGCCGTCGCCAGGAACATGAGCTCAAGAAGAGTATGCTGTACCGTGTCAAACAGGCCATAGAAGAATAAGATCGACCCAACGAAATACCAGAATGGCGTGATTCCGCGGTGCTCGGTGCGCTGAAGCCCTGCACAAAGACCGACCGTCGATGCGCCCAGCAACAACGCGATGAATTCTTCATCGGCATCGAACAGATCGAGCGCCACGCCTGTAAACCATAACCCGAATACGAGGGTCGTGAAGAGTAAGGTTGAATCCCGCATCTTCCAGAACACCGCGCCCTGCTGAAACAGCAGTATGCCGGCGGTCAACAGAGCCGCATGACGCCAGTCGCCCCCGCGGGAGAATTCGTCAATCGTGACAAGGATCCCGGTCGGCTGCAGCAACGCCGCAATCAGGTAGAGTGGCGTTCTGACTTTTGCATAGCGGTCATCTTGAGATGCGACCAGTGCCATTATGAATACCGCGATTCCGGAGCCCAGAGTGATGATTATCCGGGCCGCCGTGTTCATGACGTCCCAGTTCAGAGCGATGAATACGCCCAGCCCCGCGAATACGAAGATGCCGCCCAGAAACCCGAGAATCCGTCCCAACAAACTGGTCGCTTGCTTTTCGCCCGAAAGTTCAGTTCGCTCGAAGGCAGCGCCAATATCTGCAGCCGTCAGTCCGTGGCTACGGGCGATATGCACGATTTCTTCGAGCGCTTCATCCCTGGTTGCCATACCGTTTTCCTAGTCGATGACCCAGCCTAGAAAACGTACGTCGCCATACCAATAATTCGACGTGGGCAAGCGCACGCGAATAATTGCCCCATCGTTAGCGATATTGACATCATTGCGGCTGCGGTTGACACCGAACAACTCCCGCATCAATCCGCCGCTTCCTTCATGACCACGAAATTCATAGCCATCAGGGGCACGGAGCAAATTGCTAACTTTCAAATCGGTGAGCTCGGGGATAGGAATCTCGGCACCGTCAGGCAGCTCCACAATATTTTCCGGCATCGGAATATGGATCTCCGAAACCGTGGCAGCAAGGTGATCGTAGCGAAATATTCTGCGCACACTCCCACGATCATTTTCCTTTACCTTGAAGACCGTTGCTTTGACGCGATCATTCACTACGACAAGATTAACCCTGACCGGAGACTCGGTTTCGACAACCCACTCCTGATAAGTCAGCAAAAGGTCATGTGCGGGTGGCGATGAAAAAAGATTTGGCAAAATGCTTGCCAGTGCAAAAAGAATAACGACCAGCAGCGGCAAAGCGATACTGACAACAATCATCGTATTTTCGCGGAGGAAAGATTTCATTGATTTTTCCGGCCCAAAATCAGATTCCGTATTGTAGTCCCCAGATGCCCCGAACAGCAGCCCGCTACCAGACCAGCTTGGCGACCAGCAGCAGAGTCTTGTTCGGACTGATTATTCGCTTCGATCAAGACCGGGCTCCCACGCCAAATGAGATTCTGGATCATCTGCGAAACCTGCTGCGACCAGGATATCCCTCCAATCTATCGCGGCGTGCCTTGATTCCTCTACAAGTCGTCCAAAGTTTCCGCGGGACAGCTTCAAGACAGCAAACCGAATTCGTTCAGCTAACTCAGTATACGAAGTTTCAACTAACGGCAAGTTGTCCCCGCATTCATTCATCAAGTAGTCGGATACACGTCGCCAATCCTGTTCTGGAAATAACGCCTCGATGCGGCGGCTAGTGTCGACACTAATTAAGATCATTTTCAAACAAACTTGTTCCCGGACAATGGTGCGTATTTTACTTTGTCATCCAGTCGAGGATGGTTGCAACAGAAATCCAGAGTGCAGCTGCAGCATTAGGCAGAACCGGCAAATTCAATCCGCAGTAGCAACTCTGACAGTCTGTACAAAGTAGGCCAGCCAGAAAATTACTCCAGCGATCTTGGCACCGTCTTCCAGCAGATAGGGATCATCGATGGGAAACCAGCCCCGTGAATCCAGCACGTCGATGCCCACCGATGCGCCGAGGAAGATAAAAGCCAGCACCAGCAACCGGTAGTCTGTGGCAAGGATCACGTCACGATATCTAATCAACCAGTAGAACGCTGCAATCGCATACACCAGAAAAACGACTTTTTCCGGTATACCCAGATATACAGGGGCCAATTTTTCGTGGCCCATGTACATATCATCCAGCATTAGAGTAACCGTGAGTAATCCCGCGAACAGCAGACAACTGCGAAATGCATGCGCCGATGGGAACATGGCTGCGCCAAACAGGCATATTGTGGCAGCTGCACTCCAGACAAGCATAGTTGCGTTCGACAGAAAACCCACATAGGGAGGCACTTCAACGGTCGCAGCCGGATCCCGGGTCAGGACAGCCATGGGCGCATCGGTGACCAAGTGAATCAGGAAGGCGCCACCAATAATGAATGCTGCTGCCGCCAGACAGATCGCAAGTGGCAGCAAAAATCCATTATGGCTATTCATATACCTCTGCAACATCACCGGACCATGGTACCGCCTTGGAATTTATGTAAGGCGATCACCCGACATAACGACATTCGGGACTGCACTAAGCGCGCCAGGGACAATAATAACGAATCCGTTACTCGAATTTACTATGCGGGCTTTGATAGCCGACCCGGCGCCGCACCACGATGGCGACCAGGCACACGAACAAATTGAATGCACCGACGACGACGAAGGGCGCTCCTGGCATCCACGCGTCGAACACGATGCCGCCTGTCACGGTAATACATAAAATGCCGATCGAACCGCAGAAATTAAATAGCCCCAGGACAGAACCGCGAATGTCCACGGGCGCCGATTGGCCAATCAACGCTGCTCCGGACATGATGGCGCTAAACTCGCCGATACCTAGCAGGATTGCCGCGGGAATAAATGCGGTGGCAATCGGACTCGGAGAGAAACCGACCCAGACGTACGCGACCGAGGCGACGAGCAGTGCCACGCATACCGCCGACAGCCGATCCCATCGATCCAGGACATAACCCCAGACCGGCGCCCAGAGAACGCTCGAACCCTGGATGATGATGATAAACATCGCGGCTTTGCGAATCGCCTCCTCCAACCGCAACCCCTCGATTTGTCCCGCCTGGATCGCCCACAGCGAGAAGAACGTGGAAATCACGACCAGGTCGCCCCGGGCAACGAACGCTTCCAGGCAGGCTACCGCAATACGCGGGTTCGTGCGGGCGGCCTGCAGAGCCTCCCGCATCAAACCCGCCAGCGGCTTTTTTTGTTGTTTTCCTGGCTTGCCCGCCTTGAGACCTCGACCAACAATGAATGCCGTCACGATGCACAGGCTGGTCGCGACCCAGAACGTCATGCGCCCGGAGGTCAGGGTGCTGTAGCCCATGTCGGTAAAAATCACCGGCAGACGCGAGAGTGTAATAACCAGCGTCATGGCGCCGAGACCATTCGCAATCCCGGAAACTGCGACCAACACACCGCGTGATCTTTCCTCTGGATAGTCGGCGAGTACCGTGGCCATCATCGCCGTTATTGCGGCGGCGCCGACAGCGAAGAACATGCGGCCGATAACCAGTTGGGTCAGGTTTTGCGCAATCGGAAAAATCGCCAGCGCTGCACCGAGCCACACAAAACCGACCACATAGATGGGCCGTCGCCCGATTTTATCGGCTAAAGCGCCCATCGGCGCGATCAAAACAAGCATGACCAGTTCATATGAAAACGACAGCATGCCGGTCGCCCCGCCCTGCTGGTCTTTAGGCATATTCAGGTTTTCCGCGAGCACATACGGCTGCATGAAGCTCATAAAACTGACGAAGCCGATGGTGAAGAAGGTGGCGTACAAGTAAGTCAGCGCATTGCCGCGGCTTATGCCTGAATTAAGCCAGATTGGCCCGATACGTTGTGTTGTCATTTTCGTTCGATGATCGGGTCTTGGATGAGGTGCTTCCTGATGCCAGCAACGCACCCGAAATAAATAAAACCTGCAACGACGGCTAAAAACATGCGGTTCGACTGGTGAAAATCTTGGTTAGCCGGATTCCGGCACCCCGTCGAAAAAATCGACCCGCCCGGTTTCCAGTGAATATTCGGCGCCCACGACGACGAGCCCATCTCTCCGGATCAATTGCTCGAGGATCGGCGATCCGTGCTGCAGTTGATTGACCGAGGCGAGGATATTCGCCCGCACGGCCTGCTGCACAAAAGCCTCGTCATCGTGACTGTGTTCGCTCGCCAGCAACGCTTCCACGGATGGCCGCACGCGGTCGACGATTGCACGAAGATTCGGCGACCGACTTTCCTGCGGGCGCTCGAGTTGTTCCAAAGTTGCCAAAATCGCCCCACACATCGAGTGCCCTAACACGACGACGAGGCGTGCGCCGGTCCGCTCCGCCGCAAACTCGACACTGCCAATTTGCGAGGGCGCGACAATGTTTCCGGCAACGCGGATGACGAACAGGTCGCCGAGGCCCTGGTCGAAAACGATCTCTGCGGGCACGCGCGAATCGGAACAGCCGAGAATGATGGCAAACGGTTCCTGCCCGGCCAACAGCTCGGCACGGCGCATATGGCCCGTGAGTGTATCGCGGCTGCGAAGATCAGATGCAAAGCGATCGTTTCCGTCGCGCAGGCGTTCGAGCGCTTCCCAGGCAGAGATCATCGACATTTTATCTTCTCCAGGTTAATGGATCGGCGGCGAACAGCAGCACTTTGGCATAAGAACTCTGTCTGCAGGCTGCCACCTGCGCATTTCGGTTGCCCGGCGCCCTGCTGCTGCGGGAATGACCTCAACTCGCACAGGGGCGCGGCTATTCTATCAACTTGTCATGCACCAGCGCTGCTGCGGCTATGTCCTGACAGGCCATTCCGATTGAGTCAAAAACCACCGTCGCGTCGGGCTGCACCGGTCGCCTGCCAGCCAGGACTTCCCCGAGTTCCGCGTAAATCTCGGCGTTGAAACGCCGTATGTTCCCGGAATCGACCAACGTCCCCTCGCGCGAATCGACAATCACGACGTGCGACATGGTTGCGGCATCGAGCTCCCCGCCGTCCGGGCCACCCCAGCCCACCGACGCGACTTTCGCGCCGGGCCTCAGCCATTGCCCATCCAGAACAGGCTCGGTGGCCGCTGTCGCCACCACCACGACCTCGGCATCACGCAGCGCGTCTTCGCACGACACTGCCTGGCCCCCTGTTTCCTCGGCGAGCCTGCTGGCTCGCTCCGGCGTACGATTCCAGATGCGAATGTCTTCGAACTCGCGAATCTGCGATAGCGCTTCAATGTGCATCCTTCCTTGCGCGCCGGCTCCCAGGATCGCGAGGGACTTCACCGCGCGCCCCGCAACGGCATCGACAAAGCTCGCCGTTACCGCAGCCGTTCGCATTTCCGTGATCAAGCGTCCATCCAGCATCACTATGGGCTCACCGGTCTCGGGCCTGAAAAGCACGATCACGGCCATGTGCGTGTGGAGATTCTTCTCGGCATTTTCGGGATAGAAGGTCACGAGCTTGGCGCCCAGAGTATTCGCGCTGGCCGCCGGCATGCTGCCAAAAAACCCGCCGTGCGGCTGAACTTCAAATAAACGGCGCGCCGGCTGTGTGATTCGCCCTTGCGAGAACTCGATCATCGCCTGGCGCATCACCGGAATCAGGTCCGCCATGCGCAACACGCGGGCCACCGCTCGTTCATCTATGTAACGCATGGATTCTTCGCAGCCACTTGACAATCGCTCTTTAGCCGTTGATCGCCGACCACAGCGCACCACCGAGACCGCCCAGCAGCAGTATGGCCGTCGGCAACATAGTCAGGCCGAATCCGGGACCACGGCTTGCCGGATCGACGATGTAAGCGCGGAAATAAATGGTTCGGCCGATGATAAATATCAAGCCGAGTCCGGCCGCCGCCAGGGTATTCACGTAGTTCGCGAACAGCAGCATGGCAGGTATGAAAATTACCAGTTGTTCCATGGTGTTGTAGTGAACACGGTTGTAGCGCTCGAAGACCGGGTCGCCGGCCATCGCAGGTGCCTCGACACCCGACTTCACGCGCGCCCTGCCCACGAACCCGCCGAAGATGAAAAACTGCAGCAACGACAGAGCGATGACTGTATGCACGATATCCATAGGTTTACCTCGATTAAAAAAGTGTCGGATCAATTATGAACTGGGAATTCCGGCTAGCTGTCATTCGGTCGCGCGGTTGCCGTGATACCAACCTCATGGCGCGGAAATTGCTGCGCGTCGATCGTCGCCCGATAACCGCGCCAGACACCGTGCCCGACGGCCGGCAGAAAAAAGACCAGCCCGAGCCCGGCCGTCGCGATGCCGATGATAAAACCAGCCGCGATCAGCACGGCCCAGATGAGCATCGTGAATTTGTTGCGTAAGACCGCATTGACGGACGTCAGAATCGCCGTGATCGCATCGACGTTGCGGTGCATGATCATCGGCAGGGCGAAAACGCTCGCCGAAAATGTGATGCCCAGAAAAAGGGCACCGACCAGCGACATGATGACGATATAGCCGATCATCTCGACAAGACCTGGATTGGCGGTATCCGGCAGGAAGATGCTTATGACCGAGGCGGCGCGCGCCCAGACGAGAAAGATGATGAGGAGCACGAGCGCAAACACCATCTCGGTGCCGATATGACGCCGAAAAGCGGCGCGCAGGGTGCGTTCCATCGAAACCGCCTGGTTACGTTCGAGCTGCGCGCTGATCGCGTAGATACCGATACATGACAGCGGCGCTATAAAGACGAAACCGCACAGCATCGAGAACATGATCCATGCGCTGCCATATTGCCACGCCATGACCGTTACCGACATGATTAACACCGCCATGAACAGCCCATATCCGAGGCTTTGCAAAGGCGCTTTGGCCAGATCGGCAAACCCCTCCCTGAGCCACTGCCATGGCGCGGAAGCCGGCACCTGGCGACAAGGCGCAACGAACGGCATCTCAGCCTTGTTGAACGAGCCCTTCAATTCATCAGCCACTTGTCTGTCCACCCATGAGTCAATAGTTCTGGCTCAGCTAATTGACGATGTCCCAGCACTATTCCCCGTGGCAAATAACGCCTCGATACATCGCCTGGTCTTTTGATTAACTGGAATCATCTCGCGGCGCTTAAAGCCTGCAACAGCTGTCGCTCGAGACCAGCGCGTGTTTTTCGCGGGCAAAATAATTGATAGCCGACTTCTGCACCGGCTGCTTTACCTGTTTCGACGACTTATTCATCATACCTGGGTATCGGGTCCAGATCCGGTTCAACAAATTTTATGCGAGCCTCATCTGAAAAGAGTACCTCCGCGGAGTAGTGTGTCAGCATGATTTTCGAGTCGAGCATTTCTGGATGCTGATCAATGAACGAGTCGGCTGACTCGGCGCTTGAAGTCGTCTCCATGAAATGCCGGACGGCCAGAATCCATGCGTGCGTTATGGTGTCGTGGTACTTCGAGAGATCGACGCCGTTATGCTCGAGGAAGCTCCGCAGCGCTGCGCGCATCAAATGATAAGCGGTTTCGGTATCGTTCTCGGCAAGGTAAACGTACGCCAGCCTGAGATGCCCGCGATGGTCAAACTCTGCGAGTGGAAATTTGCAGGATTCGAATTGCACACGGAATGCTCGATCTTCCGTTGATAACAAATGTGCCATGTTTCGTCTCCCGTGATAATCGCCTGACAGCATATTCATTCTGCGAGGCACCGCGCCCTGGCGTCCACCACCCAATATTCGGCGAAACCCTGAATGGCTGCAATGGATAGGAAACAATATTAGATTTGGCCTGGCAAATCAGTCCCGCGACCAGGCTAAACGCTCGCTGCGGCGGCTTGTTCGCCGGCTTCCTTGATTGCAAAGCAACCCACCTCGAATGTGTATCGGCTAGCTGCCAAAGTCTCGGGCTCGGACCGGTCGCTGATGCTCCAGGCCGCCGCAAACAGGCATAGCGCGGTGCTTTTGCGGATCGCGAAGGCCGTGCTGCCGGCCCCGTCCGCAGCCCGACTGATATCTTCTCGCCACTCATCGGCCATCATTCGCGCCCGCAGAATATCGTGTGGCCATTTGTCGTCTCGATACTCAACGCCATCCCCGTCCGCGACGATTCGACAGCCCTTGTAGCCCGTTCCTGTCTTGTCGTCGTAAACGGTTCCTGCGGATTCACGGACTGTCAACCCGGAGATCTTTCTGGCCGCCACAGCGATTTGCATGCAGGCGGTCTTGAACAGGTCTGGCTGATCAAGTGCGTGCGTCTGAACGTGTCGCGTCTGCACGCCCGCGGCGATCAAGAACAGCATCGCCCCTGTGGCCACGAGAGTTCGCTTCAACATCTGCCCGGCTGTTGCCTGTGCAACAGACGCGACATTAGGTGTATTCTGTTCACGTACTTTTCACGTTGTTCGGCAGAGGTCGTCAAATTTATCAACGCTGTCTTCTCTTTTCATTCCCGGGGCCGGAAATACTTTCTTAAATGTAAATGCCTCAGGCGTAGGACCAAGAGTTCTTAACAGATCAAGCTTTTCTTTGGCTTCAGCCAAAGTCGGAATATTATCTTTTCGAATCCACCAAAGCACCGTGTACGTCTCGTTGATTCTTTCAAACCACTCTTTTCGCCTGCTCATAATTTTAGAGTGCGCAGTGCGGTAAACGTAATCATGCAGAGACTCGACATCCTTCCACACGCTCATATTCACCAGCGTATCAGCACCGAAAAATCTGATACTCGTTGCATCACCGTCGTCGGTTTGCAATCGCCAAACGAAACCCGGCGAGTCTTCGGCAAGCGCGTTTATTCTATCGAGGTTATCTACAAAATCAGACATTTCTGGCGACTCAATCGAGTACTTCATGTTCGCAATGTTGAGTTGCGCCAAATGATATGCGGTCATTAGCAGCTCCTGTCCGCTATGAGTAAATACACATCACGCTTGCCGCGGCGGCCAGCTATCAGGCGGCGCGACTGCCTGACCGGGTTAAATGGCGGAATAGCGTTAGCGCTCACAGGTTCTTTGCACCTTATTATAGCTGCCACCAGAATCCAGACACCGGTCGACGCGCCAGAACTCAGAGTAACTCAATCGCGCGTAGCCGAGCCCCGCAAGGCCAAGAGCGATTACGCCGGCGACGAGAGCCCTTTTGCTGTTTTTCGCCATCCAAATTCCGAGGCAGACTATCGCCACGGGGATGCACGCGGCCGAAACAATAAGGAATGCATGTTCGATCATGACTCTCATGGCGGTGGTCGAAATCGAGAAACGGACCGTGTCATTGATGGAAAGGCGACTTACTGTTCTATCTGCATCTTCGTGCAATAGCAAGCAATGCCGTCGAACGTGCTTAGTGACCGTCGCGCCTGCGTGTCGCTTGGCGACACCCTATCTATTCGCATGCCGCGGTGCCTCCTTGCCACGCATGCGCGTGCCTCTAAATCGGACCAGGGGCACCTAAGCTGCATTCAAGCAGCTTTTCCTTGCTCGTAAAATTGGCAGCGGCTATCGTTAGCGTATGCGCTGGCGAAATCGAAGAACGAGTAGCAACGTAGAAGACCGTCGCGGACAACGCGTCCGCCCAGGGATCGCCGGCGGCGGGATCGGTGCCATCGTGGTGGTGCTGCTGGCCCTGTATTTTGGTGTCGATCCGCGGCCGTTCTTGCAGTTGATGCAGGAGACGAGTGTGCCGGCAAGTCAGCCGGGCGCGGAACTGCAGGTCGACGCGCGAGACGATCCACTGGCCGAGTTCGTGTCCGTGGTGCTGGCGGACACCGAAGAAACGTGGAATGCCCTGTTCCGGCAGCTTGGCCGGCAATATGAGGAACCGCGGCTGGTGCTGTTCACCGGTATGACACAGTCTTCCTGCGGACTTGGACAAGCAGCAATGGGCCCGTTCTATTGTCCGGCAGACAAGCAGGTCTATATCGACCTCAGCTTTTACCGCGACATGCGCGACCGGTTTCGCGCACCCGGTGACTTCGCCCAGGCTTACGTGATCGCACACGAAGTCGGACACCATGTGCAGAATCTGCTCGGTATTTCCGGACAGGTGCAACGTCTCCGGCAGACTGTTTCGCGCACGGAGGGCAACGCCCTGTCGGTGCGGCTCGAGCTGCAGGCCGACTGTCTGGCCGGCGTCTGGGCACACGAAGCGAATCGATTACGCAGCGTGCTCGAGCAGGGCGATGTCGAGGAAGGCCTGAACGCGGCATCGGCAATTGGTGATGATCGGCTGCAAAGGCAGACCCAGGGCAGAGTCTCTCCTGACTCGTTCACGCATGGTAGTTCGGCGCAGCGCGTCCGGTGGTTCAAGCAGGGTCTTGCCAGCGGCGACATCGAAAGCTGCGATACCTTTGACAGCGGCGTCCAGCTGTAACCCGGACCATGGCATCGCGGTACGCTGCCCAGGCGCCGTCATGAATCAACGGTTCCTGCGTGACAATCGGTTATAATAGCGATAACGGCGCCAAACACGGTGCCATTGAGTATTGTTACCGACCACTCTATATACAGGTCGGTTCGCTCCCAAATAACTATCAAGACGGAGCGCTTGATAACAACAACCACGGAGGTGCGACGTGGACCTACTTAAACTACTCCTCGATAACGCAGGGTCTGCCGGTGAACTCGGCCGGGCCGTCGGTCTGGACGAGCAGGCCACCCAGGGTGTAATCGGCAAGCTATTACCCGCGTTGACGCAGGGTGTGCAGAAAAATCTGCAGGATAGCGGCGGGCTGGAATCGCTGGCCAGTGCGCTTAAGTCGGGCGGACATCAGCAATATCTGGATGACCCGAAATCACTGGCGAGCCAGGCCGCCATCGATGATGGCAACGGCATCCTCGGCCATGTTCTCGGTAGCAAGGACGCGAGTCGTCAACTGGCCTCCGAGGTCGGCACAGAGACGGGTGTCGATGCCGGCATTATCAAGAAAATGCTGCCGATGGTTGCGGCCCTGGCGATGGGCGCGCTCAGCAAGCAGAGCGGCGGCGGCGAAAAGCTGCAGGGCGGCGCCGGCGGTCTGCTGGGCTCGCTGCTCGGCGGTGGACAGAGCAGCGAAGGCCTCAGTGCGGTGATGGGTCTGGCGAAGAAATTTCTATAGGAGATCGACATGAGCATTATGGATTTTGCCAAGAATATTGGCCGGCAGGTCTTCGATCGCGACGACGTGGCCGCCGAACGCATCAAGCAACACATGAGTATCTCACTGAATCCAATCGAGAATTTCGATGTCGAGTTCGATGACGGTACCGTCACGCTATGCGGCGAGTGCATGACTCCGCCGGATCGCGAGCGGGCCGTGCTGGTCGCCGGGAACATCGAGGGCGTCGTGAAAGTTGTCGCGACCGATCTGACGGCAAAGCCGGCGAAACCCGAAGAGCCGGAAGAGAAATCCGAAATCTACGAGATTCAGAAGGGCGACAGTCTGTCGGCTATTGCGAAGCGGTATTACGGCGACGCGATGGCTTACCCGCGAATCTTCGAAGCGAATCGGGCTGTCATCGAGAATCCGGACCGCATCTATCCCGGGCAGAAGATCCTGATCCCGCTGGACTGATCGCGCGCCGGCTAGTCGACCAATTCTGCGCGGGTCACCGCGGCGCGCAGGCGCCTGGGGTCGTCTACGCTGATCGACAGCGTCAGCCGTGCCACGCCGCCGGGATCGAGACGCCCGCTGATTGGCTGGCGGGTAGATTGCACGCGACCGTCCGGGAGCAGGTATTCCAGTGTCAGTTCCGACACGTTGACCGACAAGGTGGTCGGATTGCTGATCTCGACGATAATCTGGCCGCCCGCATCCTGGCCCAGGCGGGTTTGCAGATAGCGGTAGGGTTTTTCCGGTAATTCCAGTCGCGCCAGTGATTCGGCGGCCGACCGTCCGTCCGGTGAGTCGGATTGCGCCGCGGCGCGGAACAGCTCCATCGCGGCCGCCCGTTCGCCGCCGGCAAGTTTCAGTTCGCCCAGCGCATTCATTGCCGGCGCGTTGGGTAACAACTCGATGCTGCGTTCGAGATCGGCGACGGCAAGACGTGTATTGCCCACTTGCCGATGTGCCAGGCCGCGCCGCATGAGCGGGTAAAAGTAATCCGGGCTGCGCTCGACGGCCCGTTCGTAATTGGTCAGCGCATCGTCCCAGCGGGACTGCGCGGCGCGCACGTCGCCGCGCAACGCATGAAACAGCGCTTCGTTCGGCTCGCCAGCCAGTGCCTGCTGCGCCGCGCTGAGGGCGGTCGCCGTGTCGCCCTCGGCAAGCGCCTTGCGGCCCCGGTCGTGCGCTGCGTAGGCGCCGCGAGTCGCCAGCAACTGGCGCATCGCACGGCGGTACGCTTCGGTGCCAAGCTCGCCGCCGGCCACAAGCTCGGCGAGCATCGCGCGATTATTCGTTACGCGCTCCGCCGACGGCGGATGACTTCGGAACAGGCCCTCGAGCCAACCACCCTGCTGACCTTCGGCAAGACGCAGGAAAGTTTCCTGCAGCGTGACGGCCGCGGCCGGATCGTAGCCGGCGCGAGACATGTACAGCATGCCGTAGCGATCCGATTCGCGTTCCGCATCACGACCATATTTCTGGTTCAGCAATTGCAGCGACAGGCCGGCTCCAGTCATCAGCAGCGAGCCATACGGGCTATCGTCGGCGGTGACCGATGCAGCGACGAGCGCGCCCTGCAACACCATGCCGCGTTGCATTGATTTCGCGCCGTGGCGCGCGGCAGCATGCACGATTTCATGGCCGAGCACGGCGGCGAGCTCGGCCTCACTGTCGAGCTCCGTCAGCAGGCCGCGGTGCACGGCGATCTTGCCGCCGGGCAGTGCCCAGGCGTTCGGCGTCGAATCATTGATGACGACGAATTCATAAGGCAAGGGTCGATCGCTGACCGCGGCAAGCCGCGCGCCGACGTCCTTGACGTAGCGGGCCACACCCGGATCCGCGACATAGTCGCCGCCGTACATTTGCCGGCCGGGCCCATACTGCTGTTCGCCGATGCTGACTTCCTGCGCCGTGGAAACGAGCGTGATCTCGCGTTGACCGGTCACCGGGTTCACTGCGCAGCCGGTGACGTAAAGCGCCAGTACGAGACTGACGCAAGCGCGTTTGAATGAGAAAATCATGCCGAAAATGCAGGCTATTCGCGCAGTTTTATATAGAGTTCGCCGTCACGAACCTGCAGGTCGTCGACCCCGTCCGCGAAGGCTTTCCAGAACCCGCGGTCACCGAACTCACCGACCAGGTCGACGTTCTTCAGGTTACCGAGCCACGCGTTCGGAATCGGTACGCCCATCAAGCTGACGCCCTTGAGCACGACCACCGGTCGCCGCGCAGCGTCCAATCGCACTTCCAGGCCGGCGTTCACCCGCAAAATGCGGCCGGGCATCACCGGAAAGTCTTCCGGCACGGGCACCAGGATTTTTGCGCTCGCCAGGTCATCGGCCAGATCGATGGCGACGCGGCGGGCGAAGTCCGGGTTGCCACCGATCAGCGCATTGACCTCTTTCTCGCTAAACGTCACCTCGCGCGCTTCATCGGACTCGGTGTACGCCTCCGGCTGCGCAGATTCCGCCTCGGTTGCGTCCTTTGGGGTCGATTCGCGTTGCCATCCGAGCCGCCGCAATTTCTCGTCCAGTTGCCGTTCCTCTTTGACGCTCAGCGTCACCGGCTTAAGTTCGGACGGGAATATATAGGTGCGGACGAGGAGAAACGTGATACCCGCGGCCAGCACGATCGCAGCCAGGACGATTAACGTGACCTGCTTGCCGGAAAAACCAGTTTTGACCGGGGGCGCCGGTTCTGTCTGCGAAATGGATTCAGTCACTCGGCTACCTTCGCTGTGGCTCAAATCAATGTGGCCATGTTACTGCGCCTCTCCGCAGAACGGAATCCGCTCCGTGACATCCGCGCGGTCTGACGAACGACCAGCGCGAATTTCCAGCCGCGCTCAGGCATCACTTCCGGCAAATATCTTGCGAAACGCATTGACGGTAATTGCCGCACCCAATACCGCGACAGCACCGAACAGAACTCTGGCAATCAAAACTTCGGTGTCGTCGGAAAACAGGGACAGCCCGCCCGAGAAGTACTCAGCTTCGCCGAATACGGCTATCCATCCACAGATCACCGTTATCCCGATCGTCACAAATCCCGCCATAAAAGTTGCCAATTTGTGAAATTTTTCGATGAGCAGGACACCAGAACCGATGAAAAGCAGCCCTGCGAGCCCGATAACCCAGCGGGGCGCATGGATTGCAGAACCCGACATAGGACCAAGTCCAAATGCGGCTAACAGAATAAATACGCCCATTACAACGAAAAACAGGCCGGTCAACAGTTTTTCATGGGACTCGGTCAAAAAGAGTGGCGCCTCCGTCGGGCCGCTTCAGTGAGTTTTCAGGCACCGCACGTCATCCGTCTACTGGTGTTCCGGAAAGACCGAACACAGCTCCGATGTCACGAAAATCAGGCTTAATGATAACTCGGCTACATCTACTTCGACGGCGCTGCCTTCGGGCAATGCAAGTGGCCGCTGCTTTGCAATATATCCCCTGCTTCTCATCATGCCGAGGAAGGCGTCGGGCGTCGCGACTTCACCCAGATCCGGTATCTTCCTTTGCAGGATGGATATCTCGGCGCACTCGCCGTGCCGCGCCATCAAAAACCATTTCTCCGAAGTTTGCGCCACGGCACCAAAAGCCCAGCAGCATAGAACTGCCAGCCCCAAGCTCAGAATTCTATTTGGACGGCGGGGTAAGTGACGTGACCTTGCCCACCTGACGCCCGGCTCAGTATCGCTGTTCGGCTGGCGCTGGTCAGGCCGCAAATTTATTAAGATGCCCACATTTCTCACACCTGAATTCTCTGCTGATGCTGTCGACCTTACTCACCTGAATACGAGCTTCACCGAAACCGCTGATTTGAACGCTATCATTCAAACGCAATTGCGGCATTGGCTCAATCGGCAAGTCAAGCGAAGCGAATCGGGCGACGTCAGAGCCCATATACATTCCAACAGCCCCCATGCTCACGCGATATTCATTCTTTATCCACGGATTTGGGGGAGAAAAAATTATGCCCGGGCCTTTCAGTCGTGCATATCGACCCCCGATAAAAACGGCCAGGCGTTCGGTTTCTTCAATAATCTTTATGCCGGGCAGCAGTATGAGCCCTGCGATTACGAGGAAGATAAGCCAAATTGCAATCGAGTCGCCCATCCGCCTATCTACGCCTGACGCCTTGCGGGGCGTCTGCAAAGCCACGCGGCGCGCTCGCTGTCGGACTGCCGTAACTGCTCAATCGGCAGCGTGTACATCATGCACCCACAATTGAATGCGGAGCATCGCATTCGGCGGGATTAAATCCGTCACGCCAACGGCCCCATAACCCAGATGCGAACTCACCAGGACTTCACGATAACCCCCCGCCTGCATTCCATAAAGAGATTTTTCCACACCGGCAATCGATTGGCGCTTGCCTAGCGTCGTGGTGTGGTCGATCAGTTCCACGCCGTCAATTGTGCGGATAGTCAAATAAGATCTGTATGCGGCGATTGATTGAGCGTCGCGGGTCACTTCATCGCCCTTACGAAGGAAGAATCGTGCGTTATAGGTGACGACTGTGCCTTTTTCGGCCGCTGCCCCTTCTCCGGGGATGTCCTTGAGCAACTCGATACCTTTCGCGATCTTGATAGACATCTAAGACTCGAACAAAGCGCGCCGCACCAGCTGCGTTGCAGTGAGCGCGACCTGCTTGCTCTGCTCAGCTGGCATCACGCTGCGCGGCGCGAATAATTTCGTATGCATTGCGCGCCCCGGTGTCCAATTCAAAACTCGGTGTCACACCCTGCGACGAACCCGGCCAGGCGCCGCCAGCCCGTCGGACTAAAGGATTTGCTGGCCCGAAAAAAATTGTCCCCCCATCGATTCCCCGCTGTGATAGAGATACGTCCGTAACGGTTTTGAGATCCATGGACTTCAGGCTTCGACTGAAAGCCTCAGTCAAAATCAGTATCCGTGCATCGCTAACCGCGTAGTAGGTGCGCCCACGAATATAAGCATCTGCAAAAAAGCGGCCAACTATAAGGTATAAGCCCATTAGCACGAACGGCAGTCCGAACAACAAAAAGAACAGCGGCGCGCCCGTTGACCAGGCCGAATATTCCCAAAAAATTGCGAACCCGCCCCACAGAAGACTAAACGGAATCATGAATAGATCCGCTTTTCGCAACACCAGGCCCTGGGCAGGTCGGCCTGCCCACAGCAAACGTTCTGTCGCGGCAAGCTCGGGCTGGATGCGCTGGGTAGTCTCGAAATCCATGGTATGGAGTCTGTTCAGCGAAAGACGACGAAGCCACCTAAGGCCATGCACCCGCAGCGGAGCGGCCAACCGGTGCGGCGAGCGGCGTGCGCCAACGGCAGCCGCTTGTCAGGCAGGCCTTCCGCTCACACCATGTCATGATGAGATGATTCGCGCCAGCCAGTCCTCCAGTCTTCGCCCCAACTCTAACCGGGAGAATTGCTTCTCTGTCCGCCGTCTGCCCTGGTGGGCCATCCGGCGAAGCTTCTCCAGACCATTTAGCAGTACCCGGATCGCTGCATCCCGATGACTCGGCATTGCGCCCGGCAAGACTGCCAGTCTCTTGCGCCGTGACTGATGCGCAAGACATCGGTTGCCTAGGCTGATTGCGGCAGCAATTTTTCATAGCCCGTAAACTAGTTGAAATAACGATAGGCAGCGTAGGCTATTGCAACAATCAGTACTACCAGCACGACCCGACCGACACCCGACTCCGTTCGATGTTGAGGCGTGCTCGTCACCTGCGGGTTTTGTCGAACATAAGCTTCTACGAGGTCTTTAGCCTCTTTTAGATCGATATCGCTATGCGCGCGCAGGCGCTTTATCGCCTCGATTTTACGATTCGCGGTGATCGCTTCGATGACATCTGCTGGTAGTTCGGATTCCATATTCATAGCCTCTGCAATTCAGGCGTCTTTCCCGTGGCGATAACCATGGTCGAAGAAAATGAAGTTTCTAATAATATGTGCGCCTTAGAATGCTCCATTGTCCTGTAAAAGAGCATGTATCTTCTCGGCCAATACACGATACCCTTTGGCGTTCAGATGAATGGGGTCTGATTTATAGTCAGAATTGCGCAGTAAAGTCGCCACAAGCTGGTCTTCAAATACGAGCTGATAGTCTTCAGCCAGGTCTGCATAGAATGGCGCAACCCCAAGGAACAGACGCTTTTCGGGCACACCGAGCAGCACAACCTGTACGCCTCTATTCTGCGCGAGCTCGATCATTGCAGCCAGATTTCTTTTTGTTGCCGCGAAATCCTTATTACGCAAAATATCATTGCCACCTTCCAGCAGAATTAGAAGATCCGGGTTTGTCTGTGATAACTGCTCGGGGAGTCTTTCCAGACCACGGTCAGTCGTTTCACCGGATACGCCGGCGTTCACCACTTGGCGGCCGCTCAATGCCGACAAAACACTAGGGTAACTATTTCTTTTATCGGTACCGACACCCAGGGTCAGGCTGTCCCCAAAGGCAAGAATAGTACCTCCCTCGGGAACGAAGCTGAGCTTTGGATCACTGCAACTCTGGAGGGCGAGCGCCGCAACCACAATAGCCGCTGATTTTATAAAACCGCTTTTCCGTGAGCCGTGAGTCATACCAAACAGGTTTCGTATACTCGCTGACCGCGCTTAACCTGGGTTTCGGATGGGAATCCTTTTCGGCGTTTGCTAGTGCGCTCGAAAGGAAAATGTATCGCTGTTCTTGAACTTAGCCACGGCACACCTCCTTTTTTGATAATGACAGTAGCTTGCGGCGCGGAACTATACATCAATTCTTACTCGGCATCTAACCGCTCAAAACAGCGGCCCGGAGCGATTGGCGCGCGACTAAAGCAGGCAAGCCCAGTGAAAAATACGTTAACGGGCCGCCGCTGTGGCCGGTTAGTCGAATTCATTGAGGTCCAGCTCCATCGGCACTGCGCGGATTCCCCGCTTTTCGATCTCTGGACCTGTCTCCACGCATCCCCAGTGTCTGTATATTGCAATTGCATTTCTGGAAGCTTTGAATCTCAGCTTGTCGACGTCCGGTCGCCGCGATTTCAATTCAGCAATCCCGGCGCTCAGCAGCGCGCGACCAATTCCGGTGCCCTGATGATCTGGATTTACAAACAAGGAAAACAGATAGCCTTCATCGGTCATGTTCAACACGCCGACCACGGCACCGTTGTTCTCTGCCGCCAAAAAAATGTTGCCGTTCTTAAAGCCCGCAACGATTTCTCCAGGCGTGGCCGCCGAAAATTCTCTGACACCTTCGGCAGAAAATGATCCAGCTACGTCGATTTCAAAGACATGCAGAATTAGCTCGATTACTTCGGGCAAATCTTCTTCGGATATGCGCCGGATTCCAGGCATCCGTCAGTTCACCTAACGCCCCATGGCCTGAACTCAACCGATACAGCCCAGCTCCTCAAGCTTGTTCCTGAGCTCCTCCAAGCTCTTCATCGTTTCCTCCTCGATGGCTTTCTCGGGGTTCTTCTGGATCTCTCGCCCAATCTCCTCTATCTGATTTTGCACGCTTTCACAGCCGGCTCCCCCACAGCCCGAGAGCGACAGGATCAAACCGAGTGCGAGACAGTTGACTAGTGAGCGAATCATCGAGTTACCTCCTCTAAGTCAGTATTTTGCGAATAGCTGGAGCGTACCACGCCAGTCAATCTGCCGGCTAACGTCCGCGAGAGCGCGCCGGACCGGCGACTATAACGAGCACGCGGCTGGCAATGGTGACGAGGCAACGGCGGCCCCGAAGTTGGGTAGAAGCTTTACTTCAGCCATGTAAACGAGAAAAAGCCGCACATAGCCGCTGAAATGTGCCTTGCGCGGGAAAGCCAAGCGACAGTCGTGCATAGCGTCGATCACCTTCACTGGCTAGTTATCGTCTGCTAGTGGCCTGAACTCGTTATTTGGCCCAGGCGTGAGGTACACGATCTGGCAAGGCTCCAGAATATCGACGCGGTGCCATATCCCCCTCGGCACGACCAGCCCGTCCCCCGGTCTCATCTCGATATCTGCCTCAGCACTATCCAGGAAGACGACGTTCGCGCGTCCCGAAATCAGGTATAGCACCTCGTCACCATCGGGATGCATTTCGCCGCCATGAGCGGAGCTCGCCGACATCGCAGCTATACCAAAAGTCATTCCGTCTACCGGGATCGGTGGGTCCGGCCTCTCGGGGACTTTCGAAGCTGCCAGATCGTGACTAAGACCGATTGTGTATTCCGATGGATTGAACTTCATTGGGACGGACATTGTTCGGAGCTCTGTGGTTACGGAAATCTTTGCATTGGCGCCTGCCGCCGCGATCAGCTGACGCGCGAAGGCAATGCAAAACAGCGGCCGATAATCACCTTCCGCTGCGGCAACTGCTTAGGGCTACTTTGGATGCTCAATAGCATGTTTTATAACTCCCTTTACCGCTGCAACCGGCAATGTATCGGTGGCCTTAAAATTGATGCACCCCTTACCTGTTTTTATGCCCGGATGCTTTTCCTTGAACTTGGAAAGATGGTGCGCACCACAGGTGTACAACGACACGTATTGCTTCTGATTCGCAACCGCTACCCACCCATCCTTTACTTTGTACGTCGGCATCCGATACGACATATCAATTTTTGCCTCTGGATATAGGCCAATGATAAGGCCGTGCAGTTTGTCCACGAGCGGCTTTCTGTCTTTCGGTACTGACGCAAGGTAGCGCTGCACTTCTCTGTTCATGCCTAAGATCTTTCCAGTCGCCCTAGCGCCCGAAACAGCAGCCGGTCGCAGCAGGTGCGACTTTTGCCCGTGCTAAAGCCGTGACGAATGCCAAACCGGTCTGGCGCTTTTTCTGGTTAGGTATCATTCTGCTTAACTATCTAATTGTCGTAAATGAACAACCCTAGTTTACAATTTAGACACCGCGTCGCGATCAGCGTAGGCGCGTTCCATAGGTCGCGTTTCTTTTTCAATGGTTCTCCCGCGAATATCGTTTTCGTTTTTTCTTTTTTACACCACCTCAATCGGGTCCACTGCCCGGCTATGAATCCTCGCTCCATGTCTCCACCGCACTGTGGACATTTAAACGCTGCGATTCGGCTATGTGGCATGGTTGAATATCTACGACACCTAACGTGGTGAACGGGCACGCGTTTTAGCGCGCCGCCTGGTTACGCCTGCGAGCCCCAGCAAGACGACTAGCGATATGTGCAGACTTCCGCCGCCGCCCTTCGATTCATCCCATTTGACTTCCGCCAGTTGCGGCTCTGATTCCAGCCGCTCCTCGAACACATCCAGTTCTCCAGAGAGACTTACGGTCATTTCCTCCATGGCAGAACCGAAGCTATTGGCACGTTCCTGTCTAAGCGTTTCGCTGCTTTCAATCGCGGTGCTGCGCGATTCGCGTTTGTCGATGCCGGGGGCGCGAAACAATAGCTTTCTCGTTGGCACGTCAAATACGGCTGTATCCACAAAAGTCTGAACTTCATTCTTGGTACCTTCGATAAAGTAGGCTCCAACAATCGTCCAATAGAGCACTGATGCTTTTGTGTCATCAGCGATCGAAACCTGGTCATAAGAAACAAGAGCCATTACATCGACGCCGTATAGTCGAGCAACTTGCTGCATACCTTCGAAACCCTTGCTAGAGCGCAAATACGTTTCAGGGATGACCTCAATATGCTCAATGTATTCGCGGTCTTTAAACGCGGCTTTGACTTTGTTTAGCAATTCCGATTTCGTGGCCTCGGTAATGCCCGAGTTAGTTCGATGAGCGGACGGTACAAAAGCAATGCCAGCTCTCAACGGCAGATCCAGGCGCGGTATATCCTCTGTGCGAGGAGGGGGTACCTCACCCTTTGGATATAGATAATCGACCAGGCTACTCGATACGCCATCCCTTGTGTTCGATGATGAGGCTGCTTGCCACAGTGATGTGCACGCGCCAAGCGAAAAAGAGAGTGTTATG
>Ga0224512_10001406_pt1 | contig 23172 bp, 21 predicted proteins | sample SF_May12_sed_USG_4_FD_169103 | JGI IMG/M metagenome (GOLD analysis project Ga0224512, IMG submission 169103) | Sediment microbial communities from San Francisco Bay, California, United States - SF_May12_sed_USGS_13 | ecosystem: Environmental > Aquatic > Marine > Sediment | place: USA... | reverse complement strand
TCTCTCGACGCTTACATTCAACGGAGCTTTTTTAGCCATGACTAACTCACCCCAAAGCCCTTTACGCTATCGCAACTGTTGGACGAACGCTGAGCATCAGGTGTTGGACGAACGCTGAGCATCGGCCCGTCACCCGTCACTCATCACTCGTCACCCGCCTAGTTCCGCGGTTCGTACACTTCCACGCCGCCCAGCCCCGACAAATCTTCCTCCCGGCCGCGCAGCTCGATGACATTGCGATCGGGGTCGCGCAGGAACACCGAAATATGGCCGTCGCGGCCGAACGATACCGGGCCTTGCGTGATCTTGATATTGTTCTCGCGCAGCATCCTGATCGTATCGGCGATCGAACCCACGCGGAAAGCGACATGGGTATAGCCAGGATATTTTTCGGCGACATCCATCAAAATATTCTTGCCGCCGCTGTCGTTGTTAGCGTTGAAGATCAGGTTGATTTCAACCTGGTGCGGGTTCTTGATCACCACCACGGCGTCATTCTGGGCCCGGTGCTCGGCGACGAAGCCGAAGAGGCGGTAGAAAGCCATGGCGCGGTCGAGGTCGGCAACCCGAATGCCGACGTGATCCACGGTTTGAATGTCGATCATGGCGCTAGCCTTATTCATTTACTACGTGCTGTCTCAAAAATCTATAACGCCGCCGCCGATGGAAATGGTGAATGGTGATTGATGATTGGTGATTGGACAATGATTAAAGCTTCACCGCAAAGGTCGCTAAGGACGCGAAGTAACAGAAACGCTTTACCGCGGAGGTCGCCAAGGACGCCAAGGAACCGATAATCAGCATCGAACCCCAAGAACGCGAAGGTAACGCCAAGGGCGGCATACAAGGAAAGCTCTGGGTCATCCTTCCGCCTTCATCCTTTACGTTCCGTCACCCGTCACTCGTCACGCATTCGATCTGCGTTTATCTGCGGCTAAGGGTTCACATTTCCCGCATTTCCTGCGCCGTGACCCCCTGGCCGGAGTTGTCCGCATACTTTTTCCACCCGTCGATCAACTGTGCGGTGGTCCGCCGCGTGGCCTGGACCGACGGCAGCGCCGACATCGCCTCGATCCAGTCGCGAAGCCGCCCGCACTCATCCGGAATGACGAAGCCGCGATAGTGCTCGAGCGCAGCAAAACGCTGCACGTGGGGATAGAACGTGAAATCGACAAGACCCGGTTTATCGCCCAGCCAGAAGGGGCCGGGCGAGAGCTTGCGCAACCCCTCGTGCTCCATGAAGAGGGCCGCCTCGGTGAGCCGGCGCCGGTGCAGCGCCTGCCCCTCCGTGTCCTGGCGCAGCATCATCTTGTAGACGTGCGGGACCATGCGGTTGTTTGCGAAGTCGATCCAGACACGCGCCGTCGCCCGCCCCACGGGATCGCGCGGCAGCAGGGGCGGCTCGGGAAACACTTCATCGAGATACTCGTTGATGACAGCCGATTCCCAGATGACCGCCTCGCCGTGCCGGATGACCGGCACCTTGCTGTACGGCGACACCTTCAGGAACCAGTCCGGCTTGTTCTCGAGATCGATTTCCGTCAGGACGAAATCGACACCCTTCTCCAGCAGCACCATTCTCGAGCGCTGCGCGAAAGGACACGATTTGGAACTGATGATTTCGACCGGGTGCAAGATACGATTCCCACAATAAACGAAGCTCCGTCGGCTTTATTTTTCGTATTCTTCGGCCTTCGGAAGCGCTTGGGTTTCAATGTACCACGGCGCTCTCGACCCCCAGAAAATGCTGCCGCCCGGGTGCAGGTCCGGACTCGAGTCCAGGGTTCCGGCCGGCACGAGGTAATTTTCCGTGCCTGCGACCTTGTGTGGCACGCGCGTGCCGCACTGGGTGCAAAAGCACACGGCAAAACGCTTGGCGCCGGGCACGTCGAATCGCCGGATCAGCGATTCGCCGGATAGCCAGGTCAACTGCTTCTGAGGGAGGAAGATGTTTGCGGCGTGCGCGCTGCCGGTGGCCTTGCGGCAGCGGCTGCAATGGCAATACCTGAAAAGCGATAAAGGCGGCTTGAGTTCGAAGCGGACTGACCCACACAAGCAGCTTCCTGCCAAAGCGTCCTGTTGCATACGGATTCCTTTTTCTCAGTAGGGGTAAAACGGGAGGGTAAATGAGTATATGGGGTCAGTGTAACTTTTCTGCGCCTCGTCAGCGCATCGACCGCAACTAAGTTACACTGACCCCCTATTTTGCGGAGGCTGTATTCTCCGTCCAGGAGTCAGAATGCGCGTTTTTCTCGTCTACGTCCGCGACCCGCAGTTCTACGCGATCCCCGATCGAAAACGGGCGAAGAATGGCCGCGTGCGGGTGATGGGATTCCCGCCGCTGGGCATCATGACCCTCTCCGCGGTGCTCAAGCGCGCCGGGCACGAGTGCGTGATGTTCGATCAGGCCAACCCGGACACGCCTAACGAGGTGATCATCGAGGAGATGCACCGGCAGAAGCCGGATCTGATCGGCCTCAGCTTCCTCTCCACCACCAGCTACCCCTACGCCAAGATCCTCGCGCGCCAGCTCCGCGCCGCGGATTCCAAGGTCAAGATCGCCTTCGGCGGGGTCTTCGTCTCACTCAACGCACTTCGGGTGAAGCGCCAGTGCCCGGAGGTCGACTTCGTCTGCCGCGGGGACGGCGAGGAGCTGATCCTGGATCTGGTCGAGCATCTCGACGACCCGGACAGGGTTCCCGGCGTGACCTGGGCCGACCACCTGGGTGAGGTGCACACGAACACCAACCGTCCGCTGCTCCGCGACCTCGATCAGTGGCCATACCCCGACCGGGAGAGCCTGCCGCTGGAATTCATCGAATCGATGCCACTCGACGTGCCGGCAGTCTTGTCGCTGGACCGCTACACGACGATGCAGACCTCCCGCGGCTGTCCCTGGCCCTGCGTGTTCTGCGACATCCCGACCTTCAACGAGGGCAAGTGGCGCTGCCGAAGCGCCGAGCACGTGATCGGCGAGTTCAAGCATCTCCAGGAGCAGGGCTACGGCGCCGTGTTCTTCGTCGACGACCATTTCCTGCTCCGCCCGAAACGGATCGAGGATATGTGCAAGGGGATCCGGGACAACAACATCACGATCCAGTGGGGCTGCGAAGGTCGCGTCGACTCCAAGTGTATCGAGCTGTTCCCGACCATGGCCCAGGCCAACCTGCGCACGTTGATGTTCGGTATCGAAAGCGGAAGCCAGAAAATCCTTGACCGCCTGAAGAAGGGCCAGACCCTCCAGGAAATCGACACCGCGGTGAGCAACGCCAAGAAGGCGGGGATCGAGATCGTCCACGGCTTCTTCGTCGTGGGTTCCCCGGACGAAACCGAGGACGACATGCGCCAGACCTTCGACTTTGCCTCGCGCATCCGCGTCGACAGCTTCGGTTTCAATCGCCTGTGCGTCTACCGTGGAACACCCCTGTGGACGGAATACGTCCAGCGCGGCCTTGTTGACGACAACAAGGACTGGTTCAAGTACTTCAAGTGCTCGTCGATCGATCCGACCGTGCTCCCCGGCGAAGAGATCCACCGCATTCGCTCCGAGGGACTGCGAAAGCTCATCGTCTACAAGTTCACGCACTATCCGCTGCAGACGCTGCGCCTGATACGCCGCTTCGTGCGCTACATGCCGCTGCGAGACGTGATCTATCTCATCATCAAGCCCTTCTTGGGCAAGAAGACGGGGGCGACCAATGCCGAAGTTATCTCGCGAGCCGTCGAGCACGAAGACATGAAGAGCGCCGCCGCCGACCTGACCCAGCTGGCTGATGAAACGCGGGTGGCCGAAGACCGGCCCAAGCGCGTGGTCAATCTGTAGCGATCGACGCCAGGTTCCGGTGCAGCAGCTCGTTGCGCCGCCCAGCGTTTTCAGTTGTACCCTGTGTCGCTACGCCTTGTTGATCGCCAATGGCGAACCTGGCTGACCGCGTGCCCGCTCTTGGTGGCCGTGAGCACTGGCATAGCCCACGCAGCCCAGGTGGTGCCGGCCGTGGTGTCGATCCCGGCTGGCGCATTCCTCTCCGGCTCGGATGCAACAGAGCGTGAGCACGCCTATCGCATTGATGCTGCCGCCTACGGTCACACCGTCACTCGCGAGCAGGGATGGTATGAGAATGAACGTTCGCGCGGCCCGATCAACACCGGTGCCTACGCGATTACGGTGACGGCTATCACCAACCAGCAGTACGCTGCATTTGTTAATGCCACCGGACGCCCAGTCCCCAACGTCGATCGCGCGACCTGGGAAGCGTACGGGCTGATCCATCCTTATGGGCGCACTCGCCGCCATGCGTGGGTTAGTGGCCGGCCGCCGGCAGGCCGCGAAGACCATCCGGTGGTGCTGGTGAGCCAGGCCGATGCGCGCGCCTACGCGGCATGGCTGTCACGCCGCACCGGCCGCACCTGGCGATTGCCGAGCGAAACGGAGTGGGAGAAAGCAGCCCGCGGCACCGACGGCCGCGCCTTCCCTTGGGGCAATGCGTTCAATTCCGCGAAGTTGAACAGCCATGACGCGGGGCCGTTCGATACCACGCCGGTGGGCAGCTATCCCGCGGGCGCAAGCCCCTTCGGCATACTCGACGCTACGGGGCAGGTCTTCGAGTGGACCGCCACCGCCGCCGGCGCGGACCGCGCCATCGTCAAGGGCGGATCCTGGGACGACAAGGGCTGCGGCGTGTGCCGCCCCGCTGCGCGCCACGCCCGGCCTGTGACGATCAAACACATCCTGATCGGCTTCCGCCTGGTACGCGACTAGCGAGGTAAATGGAGTCTGTCCCATTGGTCTGCCGTTAAAAACAAACCCCGCCGAAGCGGGGTTTGTATGGGCGCTGAAACCCGGGAGCGTCAGAAAGAGTCGCCCCCGAGCTATTAATCCATCTCCTATCAGGTCAGTTCAGGCTGACGCCAAGTGCCTTGACCGTTTGAATGTTGATATAACGGTCGTTGTCAACCGGCAGCCCCTGAGCCTTTTGATAGGCGTTCACAGCCAAGAATGTGTCCTGGGTAATCAAACCGTCGGTGCGCCCAGGCTTAAAACCTGCCGCTGCTAGCGCGCGCTGGATGGTCGATACCATTTCCGGCGTGGTATTCGTAGCGCACAGGATCTGACGCCACTCCACGCTCTCAGGCTGAGCGAGCACTTCTTGAGTCACCGTTTGATACTCGGCCGGAATGGGAGTCCGGACTTCGCGCGCCGCAGCGATCATTCTCGTTACCGTGATCGTCTTGTACTCGGCCGGGACTTCGACGGTTCGCGTTGTCGCAGGTGTTTTTACAATCTCCTTCTTGATCGCCGTATACTCCGCGGGAATTTCGATCTCGCGTGTCGTAGCCGGCGTCTTCAATACCTCCTTGGTGACAGTCTTGTAGGTTGCAGGGACCTCTACCAGGCACAGGATGTCACCCGTGGCTTCGTCAACCTTCTGGATCGGGCCGCTCGCGCCCTTCTTCCATACGGTATAGGCCGGCTTGTCGATGACTTGTTCCGTGATCGTCTCGTAGACCGCGGGAACCTCCTCGATGCGCTTGCTCGCGGGGCTGACCATAATGCGCTCCTCAACCCACTCATAAGTCGCTGGAACAACCTCAACGCGTTGAGTGACCGGACGCACCATCACCTGCTGCGGAATCTTTTTATATTGCGTGGGAATGATATCGACTTTCTCAGCAGCTGCCCGTTTGAGAACAGAGTTGGACTCCGTGGAGTATACGGGAGGGGTATAAACACGCGCATAGCATTGACCGGGCTTGGCATTGGGCGGCACCTCGGCCCCTTTGAGTTGCGCCGAGCTATGCGAGAAAACCGAATCCGTTCCTCGTAACGACTCGAACGAACGCGAGTCGACCGAACTGCAGCCTGCTACGGCAACCAAAACGGATGCGGCCGATAGCTTTAATACAAGTTGTCGTTTCATCTAATCCTCCTGGGACGTGAATGCCTTCTACCGCTTACGTTGGCGAAGGCCTTGGCTTCGACTCGAAAAAATGCAGCACTTGTTACATGAATCTAGCGGATGCGGATCGGATCATACCGAAGGCGGTTCGGAATGATTGTTAACATTTGTCACGCACGCGCAAAACAGGGGCTTTCAGGTTGCAGTTACTGGCGCTTCGGGGAAAATCAGGGTGAAGCACGCGCCGTGTCCGGGCTTGCTGAGCACGGTGACCTTACCATTATGTTTGTCGACCACTGTCTTTACATAGACCAGCCCGAGGCCTACGCCGGATTGGGGTTCTCCCATTGCCGTGCCGCGCTGATACATCTGGAACAGCTTGGCAATGTCTTCGGTGGCGATTCCCGGACCATGATCCTCGATCCACACCTTGACCAGGCCGCTCGCGCAGCCAACCCCCAGTACCACTCCCCCACCCGCAGGGCTGTATTTGATCGCATTGTTCAGTAAATTGACCAACGCACGCAGCAACATGTCGCGATCACCCAGAACAATGGCCTCATCGCTCTCGAATCGTTGCGAAATCTGCACGCCATGGGTTTCGGCAAGCGCCCATAACTCGTCAACGGCGTCCAACAGCAATGCAGCGAGGTCGACGGGCATGCGTTCGGGCGCCCGGCTCTCGGCGCGGGCGAGATGCACGAAGTCGTCTGCGAGCGTCAATGTCCGGTGTGCTGCCTTTCCAATTCGGTCGAACGCCTGAATTGGGTGGACTTTTTCGGGGGAGGTCTGCATCAGATCCAACAACGCGATGATCGAACTCTGTGGTGCGCGAATGTCATGGGAGAGAAAGCGCATCATCTCATCGCGTTGTCGCGCTGCCTGCTTCAGTTCAAAAACGTTGGTCAGGCTTGCGATCAGACCGACGATCGCACCGGACGAACTAACGCATGGTCCGATCTTTACGAGAAGGTCACCCGTAACAGGGTGGTGCCCGTCGATGCTGCTGATCTGGGGTCGCTGCAGCGAGTTGTGAACGATCTCTTCCCACGTTGAATCGCCAGCGTTTTCGATTCTCCCTAGAATAGAATGCAGCGGCTGCCCACGTAGATGCCCTTGGGAATCCGCGCACAAGTACATCGCAGCGCGCGGATTCGCCAGCACCACGATGCCGCTGCCGTCTACCAACAGCACGCCGTCCGGCAAGCTCGCAAGCGTGTCTTCGACGAGGCGGTGCAGGCTCCGTAGACGTTCGGCAGCGTCGCGGACAGAATCGATGCGTTGTTGAATCGGGTCAACCGTCATACTCGAGACCGGCGCTTCCCCTGGAAACAGCTGCGGGGTTTCGCGGAGACGGACAACCTCTTCGTCCATGTATCGCATCGCGGCTTGAAGGCGCCGCCAGCTCCAGAGCGGATAGGCCATGAGCAATGGCGCTATTGTTCCTGATGGCGCCCACCACTCGAGTTTCGTAACCAGCAGGCCGACCGAACCCAGCAAAACTAGCGCAAGTAGTGCGCCCGTCAGCCCCAGAGCTCGCCGCGGCGTGAGCCACAGATAAGAAAGCATCAGCATCAGGACGACTATGCTGGCGACACCGGCACGCACCGCGGGCGAGATTATTGTTACAACGAGCTTTTTCCGAACGGCATCGAAGACATTGGCAATAATTTCAACGCCCGGCATATTGCGGCTCAGGCCCGACACGGGTGTTGGATACGCGTCCGAGAGGCCGGCTGCAGTCGCGCCGATCAACACAATCTTGTCGCGGAGTCGTTCTGCCGGAATCGCGCCGCGTAATACGTCAACATAGGACACCTGCGCAAAACGCCCTGGCGCACCCGCGAATGGGATCGTCAGCCAGTAGTTGCGCTGCCACATGCCGGCCTTCCCCTTGCGCTCCGGAGCGACTGCGCCGGGAAGAGTGGCAGCGGCTAGCGGGTCGACGAGCCTGAGCAGGGCGACTCCCATGTGGTCCCAGCGCGGACTGTCGAGCCCCTCGCGCAGGTATACGCTGCGGACCATGCCGTCGATATCGATCTCCACATGAATATGGCCGAGCGCGGCGGCGGCATCGCGAAATTGGGGGATCGGCGCAATTTCCCGCCATGCGCCGGCTACCCCTACCATGAAGATCGGCAGCACCGTTTTGCCGTTGGCGCGCAGCGCCTTCGCGAGCGACAGGTCACCTTTGGGATCACGCGCGTCGGGCTCGGATAGGATGACGTCAAGCGCCACGGCTCGCGCGCCCGCTTCCGTCAGGCGATTGATAAGCGTGGCGTGCACGGCGCGCCGCCATGGCCAGCGACCGATGTCTGCCAAGCTCTGGTCGTCGATAGCGACGATCACCATGTCGGAGGGTGCCGGCCGTTCCATCAAGGTCATGCCAAAATCGTATAGCGTCTGGTCCACCCGCCAGAACCAGTCTTGAAATGCGATCAGGCAGGCAAGCAGAACCAGCGTGCAGGCAATCGCAGTCCATTCGATCGTCATGGACCCGAAGCGCCCTGCTAAGCGTGTCATGACGTGCTATGCGAAAAACGAACGAGGTTCGAAAGCCGTTGTCAGCGCAATGCGGCTACCGCAGCAGCCATTTCTGGCCCGGCACCGAGCTTTCAACGCACTGGCCAGTGGCGGCGACCACCAGGCAGTCGTGGAGCTCGAAGGTCTGGGTTGTGGTGTACGGCCCAACGAAACCGTCGGCGTCAATCGCGCGTACGCGCATGAAGTAGCGGCCGGAATCGGGCCGTGGAATGACTACCGTCGGCTCGGCGACCTTCAGGTCAGTCACAACGTTTGCGAATTTTTCATCGAGCGCAATTTGAAACTCAAAGGTCTGCATCGGCTCACTACTCCACGAGAACACCAGCGAGTTGCCCTTCTCGCTCGGTGGCGCTGGGGTCGCGGGCAGCGGAAAGAGGTTGAAGCGCTGCGTATCGCCGAACGGGCCGTGGTCACCGTCGGCGCGAATGCTGGCCATACGCCAGAAATACTCCCCCGGCTTTAGATCGGCGACGCTTCGACTCGTGGCCGCAACCGATTGGGCTTCGCTCACCAGGTCCATGAAGCGCTCGTCGCGCGCGAGCTGGAAGTGGTAGCTTGCTGCCTCGCTCGTGGCCGTCCACGCAAATTCGGCACCCGTCGCGCGCAGCTTGCTTCTGTTCGCAGGCTTGGATGTAAATGGAGGCTCGGGGCGCGCTTTAAGCCTGAATGAGTGTTGCGCGTCGTGCCCTTCCAAAGCGAGTGCGTCGATCGCCCGCACCCGTAAATAATATTGGCCATCGGGCAGATCGGCAAAGCGTACGTCCGCCCCCGAAACGATTTCATCGCGCACAAGCTTGCGGAAACTCGCGTCGCTCGCGAGTTGCAGCCGATGCGCGCGCACGCCTTCGCGCGACTCGAGCCGGAAGCGCACCAGCGGACGTTCGAAGAACGTGGGCAAATTTTCGAGATTGGGTTCAGCGGGTAGCGCGACTGGAGCAGAGAGCTTTCCGGATTCGTCGGCCACCGCGCCAAAGCCGGTGTTGATCAGCACCGTGCCAGCCGTCGCGCTCACTACGGAGTTCAACGCAACCCTCCCGTCCAATACTTCTGCCCGCAGGGCTTTGCCCTTTTCATCCGTGCCCCCTCGAAAATCGGTACCCCGAATGCCGATCACCGCAACCGGCGAATCGAGCTGAAATTGGCTGCCAGGGCCGCGTAGTTTTCTTATAAATGCTTCAATTCGCCCCGCGATGATCCTCAGCCGCGAAACACGCACGTCGGTATTGGAGAAGCGTTTGAGTTGCTCGATCCTGACGGCGGAATTGGCAGGCAAAGTCAGCTGGGAGCCGTCGGCGAGCTGTAGGGTGACATAGCTCTTGGCGCCGGTACGTAGCTCGGAGCCTTCGCGGATCTCATCGCCAACGCTAACGTTTTGCCCCGGCTCAGTTTCGGCGACACCCTGCACGCGCACGACCTCAGCCTGCTCTGCTTCGGTCTTCAGCAGGCGAAGCGGAATACGAATCTTTCGCCCGGGCAAGATGTAATTCGGGTCGCTAATACGATTGGGCTTGACCAGGCGCCGCCACCGCGCCGGATCGGCGAGCCACTGCTTGCCAATCTCGATTAGTGTATCCCCGGGCTGGACCGCGTATTCGAAGTCCTGCGCGCCGGCGTGAGGAAATTGCAGGGCAGAGAAGCAGAGTGCGGCTAGCAGGCGATTTATGTTGGGCAAGGTGACTCGCATGACACCTCCGATGAATGCTGCCCTGAGGCCAACGCGCCAAGCACGGCAACGCTACTGCACGTCGTCACCGCGTTTCACACGCTCGAGGCGGTAGCCGTGACTATAGACCGGCGTGATCCGGTAGCCGTTTTCAGGGTTGAGCGCCAGCTTTCGGCGGATCCTGCTTAAATGCGTATCCAGGCTGCGAGATAATATTTCGTCTCCGCGTCCCCAAACCGTCTCTTCCAGATGGCCACGCGATACCAGCCGGCCCACGTTGCTGAACAGAAACAGTATGAGATCGTACTCCTTGTGCGTCAGCGGCACGTCGGTTCCATGAACGCTGACCGTGCGGCGTGCGGTGTCAATACGATAGGGCGGGTACTCCAGCACTTCGTCGTTTCCCGAAGGCTTACCCCGCCGCGTGAGCGCTTCAATGCGCGCGAGTAATTCCATTCGCCGCGGCGGCTTGATCACGTAATCATCCGCGCCGTTGCTCAGCGCCTGCACGATGTCCTCCTCGGCGTTGCGCCCGGTGAGAAACAGCACCGGCACGTGCTCGGCAACGTTGGCGCGCACCCAACGGAGCACCTGCAGGCCGTCCAGATCCGGCACCTGCCAGTCGAGCAGCATTAAATCGAAGCTCTCTCGCCCGGCGTCCTTGATGAACTGCTTGCCGCTGGCATAGCCGTGGCAGGCGTGGCCTGCCGCAGTCAGCCACTCGTGCAGCAATTCTGCGTGTTCATGATTGTCTTCTAGAATCGCGAGCCTCATGACAGATGCCCCGACGCTCTCCATTACCGGGTTCACGAAAGTTGGCATCGCTCCTCTTTCTCTGATTATATGCGCACACGTGCAATCGCATAAAGTGCGGCCGTCATTGGTGCGCCTGCTGCGCACGAATTTATTCAGGTTCGGCGCGGGCCCCTGAACATTAAGGCGATTTCGTTGCTTGCATGCCGTGATATGCCGCTGGCTTCGCGCAGATGCGCGCGCATGACCGCGACTGGCAAAACGGCTGCGATGAGTCCGACGTGAGCTGGGCAGGCGCAAAGAAAAAAGCCGGCCCGGAGGCCGACTTTCCAGGGCTCGCCTTGCTCACTTCTTCATCGCGTCCATTGCGCCTGACTTTGCACCCGAGGCGGCGCCCGTCATACCGCCACCGTCTTGCGCGCCTGTCGCGGCGCCTTTGGCCGCACCCACTGCAACCTCTTTCATTTTGTCTTTATCCACGTCTGTGCCCGCCGCCATACCGCCAGCCTTCTCCTTGGCCTGGTCCATCATGGATCCGCTGGTCGCTGGAGTAGCAGGCATGGCAGTGGGAGAAGGGACCGCAGCATCGGCCTTGGGCGCTTCGGTTGCGGTCGCCGCGCCGCTCGTCCGAGCCATGGATTCAACCTTTGGCGCTTCGGTCGCGGTCGCCGCGCCGCTTGCCGGAGCCGTGGACTCAGCCTTTGGCTCTGTCGGAGCGGGAGCGGAAGGCGGCGCCGCTTTCTCGCCACAGGCGCTTAAAGCCAATATCAGTAAAGCAAAGAGGAAGATCGAGCGTTTCATGTTTTTTCCTTTATTTCTTGCCGCGGATCGCGTCGCGAATTTCAGTGAGCAGAACCTGCTCAGCCGGCGGGGCGGACGGTGCAGCAGCCTCCTGCTTTTTAAGCGAGTTCATCCCCTTGATCGCCATGAAGATGACAAATGCGATAATCGTGAAATCGATGATCGTCATGATGAACTTGCCGTAATTAAGCATGACCGCTGGGGTCGTGCCTTGCGCTGCCTGGAGCGTGATGGCGAGAGCCGAAAAATCCACGCCTCCCAGAGCCAACCCGATCGGCGGCATGACAACGTCGGCCACAAACGACGACACGATCTTGCCGAAAGCGCCGCCGATGATGATACCGACCGCCATGTCGACAACATTACCTTTTACTGCAAAATCCTTGAACTCGCTCAGCATGCTCATGTTGCTCTCCTCTTTCAGTTGAATAGATCGAACATGTTCTGGCAGCACAGGCGGCCACTTCCCGAGATGCCCGACAACTATTTCTGCCTTTCCAGTCGCGACACTGATCGGGGCCTTGCGGCTTTATCCTGTTTGGCAATTATATAGACCAGGCCATCGAGTGCTTTCTGCGTCGCGTCAGGCACACCGCAGAGTCAGCCTCCCGCTTAGGTTGAGCAAGCTTGTGCGCCCGCTCTTGGCGTCGAGGATTATAAGGGCCCACGTGGCATGATGGACTCGGGTCGAATGTAAACATTTGTCAACTATCGGCCCTTACTCAAGTGCAAAAGCAGCCCCACTTCAGTGAATATGTCAGACTGCTGACAACGGGTGAAAGCAGGCGTCGAATAGCAATCCCGAGCGGAGGAATGGATGACAGCACCTGTCCCTGCAGATGAAGCCGAAAGAATCGAGGAGCTTCGAGCGTATCGTATTCTCGACACCGAGCCGGAGGGTGAATATGACGATCTCGTCCTCTTGGCTTCGAACATTTGTGGCACGCCAATTGCGCTGATGTCACTCGTCGACACACAACGCCAATACTTCAAGTCCCGTATCGGCTTAGACGCGACGGAGACGCCGCGCGACGTGGCATTCTGCGCCCATGCCATCCTGCAGAAGGAGCTGATGGTCGTGCCGGATGCCTTGAAGGACGAACGATTCGCCGAGAACCCTTTGGTCATCGCGGATCCGAACATCCGGTTTTATGCAGGCGCCCCGCTCACCACCCCCACGGGTCGCGCAATGGGAACGCTTTGCGTGATCGATCGTGTTCCACGGGCGTTGAACGAATCACAGCAAGAGGCATTGCAAGCGCTCGGCAGACAGGTCGTGGCGCTGCTACAACTGCGAACCGCGAAGGATCAGGCGGAACGGGCGAGTGAAGCCAAGAGCGAGCTGTTAGCAAGCTTACGCGCTGAACAGGAACGGTCCGAACGGTTACTTTTGAGCCTGTTCCCCAAGTCAATTGCAGACCGCTTGAGAAATGAGCCACCGACCTGTATCGCTGAAGAATATTCCGACGTAACAATACTCTTCGCCAGCGTTCATGATTTCTGGCACGTTGCAGGCTCGCGACCGCCCGAGCAATTCATCGAGCTTCTAAATCAGGTGTTCTCGCTGTTTGACCGCCTGGCTGACCAGCACGGGGTTCAGAAGATTAAAACGATCGGCGACACTTACATGGCTGTTTGCGGCCTTCCTGAACCGCGATCCGATCATGCCGAGCGCATTGCCGAGATGGCTCTGTGCATGCAGCGGGAGATCGCGGCAGTTCAGACCGGCGCGAAAGAGACATTCAGAGTACGAATTGGCATCCACTCCGGGTCGGCGATCGCTGGCGTCGTAGGAATCAATAAGCTCGCTTATGATCTGTGGGGTCCGGCAGTCAACCTCGCGAGTCAGATGGAGTCGTCTGGTCTCGTGGGCGGCATGCAAGTCAGCGCAGCGACATACCAACTTCTGGAGGGGAAGTACTTCTTTGAGCCGCGTGGGGAGTTCTACGTCAAGGGGCAGGGTGAAATTGCAACCTATATGCTCAGGGGGCGGCGCGACGGGTAATTTCTTCGAGCAGCATCTGGGCGCGGGCGTGGGCATCTTTATCTCCGGCCTTTTCCGCTGCGGATAGACTGGACGCAAGAAATAGCTTGGCCGCGTCAGTTTCGCCGCGCCCATCGAGACTTCGCGCGGCAAGGAAGAACCGGTCGGCCGCCAATGCCGGTTGTCCTGCCGCAAGGTACGCTTCGGCAGCGCGGGCAAGTGCGTAACCCATGTCTCGATAGCGATGCGCGATTCGCAGCCGTTCGGCTTCTGCGTCAAAGGAACTTGCTGCGATAGTCATCTTTCCTTCCAGCCGGGCAATGGTGCCCTCGAGCTTTGCCAGATCTGCGCTAATGGGGGGCGTGAGAACAGTCTTGGAAGACGCGACAAGCTTTTCGGCTGCTCGCAGTTCAGACTTCGCCGCTTCCAGATTTGGCGTGTCACAAAAAATTTGCCCGCGCAGAATCATTGCCTGAAGACGGAGTGATTGCGCGGCTTTCGAACCGGTGACGTCGTCTATAAGGGTCAGTGCTTCCGGGAGCTGCCTGCGCAGATAGGCCACTTTTGCGCGGAGCAGCTGGATGTCTGCCGTATTCGATGATGCGCGGTCAGCGTCGTAATAGGCTTCGTCAAGCAGCTGATCGGCAGCGCCGTAATTTCCGAGTCCAATCTCACTCATGGCCAGGTTGTATGCAGCATCAGCGGCTAGCCCGGCATCATTCATCGCTCGGGCGCGCGTGAGTGCGCGGCGATACAGCTTCTGCGCCTGGCCGAAATTGCCCTGTTCATATGCCAGCCGCGCCGCGGACGAAGCCTGCACCACAATGGCGTCGCCGCGCGACTCGCTCGGCTCCGGGCCGGGGGAGGCGCAAGACGCGCAAAGGCAGACCAACGCAGCAGAAATGCCCCGGATCGGGACTCCGCGAACAAACCTCACCGGTCGGTTCCCACGCGCTCGCTCTCCAAGCGACTTTCAGTCCTGGGCTGATCCATATAGCCCCTCACCAGCCAGCTCCGTTGTACCCCTTCGGTCAGGCGCTGAATTTGGAGCAAGGTTTCCTGACTCTGCAACAAGACGCCGGGCAGCATGTCGACCACTTGCTTCGTCGATTTTTCCAGCTCGGGCAGCGCAGCCGCAAAGCGTCGCGCCTCCACGGATGACGCACGCACGTTTTTCACGATTTCTTCCATGTCGGCTCCCATTTGCGGGAGCCGGTTGGTGATCGTGCGCGTCGCCAGAAGGTTCGCATGCAGTTCGTCGAGTGAAGCGTGGATCTTAGGCAATGCCGCTCGCAACTCGGCTGCGGGCTTGGGATCGAACAGCAACATTCCGGCCACACTATCGCCTTTTTCCAGTGCCGCCCCCAGGTGATTGAAGTGCTGCAGAGCTTGCTGGATGCCACCCTGCTGCCCGCGCAATTCCGAGGCCAGCAGGGTGTATTCGGAAATGGCGCCGCGCAATTCCTTGATTGCCGGCAACGCTTCGTCGCGAATGGCCACCATCGTCTCATCCATCAGCTGAGTAGGCCCCTTGTCAGCCGTGCTCTCGAGAACCCCGCCGCTGTCGGGAAGAGGATCACCATGGCCGCGCGCGATTTCGATTACAGCATCACCGATGCCAAGCGGTTTGCGAATGACGGCACGGGAATCCTCGCGAACGAACCGGCTAAAGTTTCCGCGGACACTGACCTTTGCGATCATTTCGCCGGCCTCTGTCACGACAATATCGTCGACAGAGCCGACGACAGACCCGAGGATCTGTACGTCGCTGCCTTGACGCAGCCCAAGTGAGCCTTCTGGCGGCAATTGAATCGCGAGCGTTCGGGTGGGCGTGAACCATCCTTGCGTGTGCGGACCGAGGAATACGGCTGCGATCGAGATCGCGAGCGCGAGGAGGATGAAAAGGCCCACGATTTCGTTCACTCGCCTGACTTTCAAGGGCTTGGGCATGACTAATCTCCCGGTAAGATGCTCATCTGTGATCCCGTCATCGCACAACGAATCGTGGGTTTGATGCCGGGATCGTTCCAGACTTCCCAATCGTCAGTCGTCCACAAGACCGTGGCACCCCGTGACCGGGCTGTCCGCACGCTGGCCATCAACGCCGGCATAATCTCGGGATAAACGCCGGCGGTCGGTCGTTCGAGAATCAGCAACTCGGGCCGGCCAAGAAACGCCCGGACGCATGCCGCGCGGCGGAGATCCGGCGCACGCATATCTGACGGCTTACCTTGAGGAAGACCCGGCAACGAAAAGCGTCGCGCGAGTTCCGAGGCTTCATCACGGATGGCCGATTCCGGGCGCCGCGTATGATGTCGCTGCGACAGGGTGATATTGTCGTCCATATCCAGTTCGCTTATCCAACCCGGCTCATCGAACACGCGGCCGATCCTGGCGCGGGCAGCAAGCTTGGCTTCCTCAGAGAGAGCCGACCACCGTTCACCGAGAAATGAAACACTGCCTTGAACCGCCTCGGCCAAACCTTGTGCGACGTCGGCTAGCGGAAGTGAAATATGTCCTGCCTCTAGCCGCACGAGCATCAGTTCAGAACGCTGTAAACGAAAACTGACCTGCCAAATAGCGGTGTCGTAAAGGTATCCGCCTTCCACCGTAACTTGCTGAAATTCCAGGACAGCGTCGGTCATATTCAATCCAGCCGGTGGCCTGTCTCGATTCGATGCGAACCTAAGAATACGTCGCGATCGAGACTAAGGCGCTAACACTAAACAAGGCGATCACCGAGCGCTGAACGGCGATCCGGGAAGCGCGAGGCACCTCAGCGGCCCTGTCGCCGGCGCCAAGTCCTTCGGCGCAGGAAATACATCCGGTGAGCATTGCCGGAACGGTGCTCTTGACCAGCAGATTTACGACATCCGCAGTCGTAATCGCGCTGAGCGTTGCGTAGCTGAAATCCCAGAACGAGCCGGTCTTCGCATCGATCCATTGTCCGAAAATGTAGACGCTCAGGAACGAACAGGCGGTAAATATCAAGGTCAGGCAGAGCACCGAGAGCGTCAGGGCAAGAACCCGCGGGATGACAAAATAAGCCAGTGGATCGAGGCCTTGCCCCTCAGCCACCCGATCCTCCCCTGATACATGGATCAGCGCGAGTTCCGCCGCCATCGTGCCACCGCTGCGGGCAATCACGACGAGATTAACCAGCAGCGGCGCCAGTTCCCGCACAACAACCGCAACGAAAACGGGACCCAGCAAGAGCGATTGAACAATGTTTCCCAACCACACTTGATACTGCAAAACCAGCAACACGCCGAGTGCAATCCCAAGAAACCCGATGATCCCGATGGCTTCCACTCCAGACGACAGCACCTGGCGGGCAAATGCATTGCGGATAGTGCGCCGCCAATAGACCGGCCGAAACGCGGCCATCAGAGCTGCAGACACGATTGCCGCCAACTGCAGTAGCTTGCTGTTCTGTGCGCGTGCAACCTCGCCGACATATGCACAAAGGCCGACTACCATACGCAGGCTTTCTCCCACTCGGCGCATCAAAGTTCGACCGGCAATCATGGTGTTGGAATAGGAGCTGATGGCGTAGCAACGAAGGTTATTGAATATTGTAGCGCCGTCTCATAGGTGGCACGGGCAGAGTTGAAGCGGGTCTGCATGTTGTCATCGCTGAGCCCTTAATTCGTGTGTGGTCAGCAAGGACAGGTCTAACAACAGCCATCGCGAAGATAAGGGAGCAGGTGACGCTCAGAAACATGCCACCCCTCCGATCCTGGTATGCGAGCGGGACAAGATACGTTACGCCCGGGAGGCTATTGGGGCAAACTGGGTTCCCACCCAGCAGAATCGTGACGGCCATTTCGCGTAGTCGACTTCGGGAATGGGCGCCACAGTCAAACCCACCCCATCCGGGCGCGGTCAACGCGCCGGCGCTTGACCCGGTTGGTACACAGCGCGCATGATTTGCCGCAACGCCTGTTGTCCGGTGCCCGGAGAGTGCTGATGAAATGGCCGAGGGTGCGCCGGCAATCTGGATTCAGAGCGAACGGGGCGCGGGGCGTCGGTCAGGCAACATCAAGCATTGCGTTGTCATAGCGGGCCAGCGGCGGGCGGATTGTCGTTTCGATCGCTGCCGGTGAAGCAATCGACATTTTAGAAAGGACGAAACTGATGAAATCTCCCCTCAAGCGCACACTCGTCAAGATCCTGATAATTGCGATGACAGTATTTACCTGGCCTCATGCGGTCATCGCTGCGCCCGTCGGCACCAGCGCGGTGCTGCAGCAGGAAAGCGCGGAAGCGCAAGTTTCCCGCGTCCGGGAAACCCTCGCGCGCGACGACGTGCAACGCGCGATGATCGCGCTGGGTGTGAATCCGGACGCGGCCCGCGAGCGCGTCGCCAGCCTCACGCAAGCGGAGGTGGCGGCGCTCGAGAGCGAACTCGAAGGCCTGCCCGCCGGGGGTGACTTCCTCGCGGTGGTGGGCATCGTGTTCATCGTGCTCATCATTCTCGAGCTCGTTGGCGTCACTCACATTTTTAGCAAGTTCTAGCCCCTCGTTGCATTCGACGCAACTGCGCCGGGCGCTGCTCGGCGCGATCGCAGTGCTGTTGGCCGGCTGTGCGGCCCGCGCTCCGGTGCTTCTGGAAACGATTCCGGATACGGGTCCGCGGTCGGTCGAGATCGCTGACGCGCCCTTCTTCCCGCAGGAGGACTACCAGTGCGGCCCGGCGGCGCTCGCTACGGTTCTCGGTCAGTCGGGTGTGAACGTGACGCCGGCCGCGCTAGCGCCACAGGTCTATCTCCCGCAGCGCAAGGGAAGCCTGCAGATCGAGCTGATCGCCGCCACGCGTAGGCACGGCCGCGTTCCGGTGATCATCACGCCGGAACTCTCTGCCCTGGTCGCTGAACTGCAGGCGGGCAGGCCCGTGCTCGTGCTTCAGAATCTGCGGCTCCAGACGTGGCCACAATGGCACTACGCAGTCGTGGTGGGTTACGACGCGCAAAGGGATGTTTTTCTACTCCGTTCCGGGCGTGCGCAGCGCCTGGAGGCGACGACCGCCGAGTTCCTGCGCACTTGGCGCCTGGGCAGGCGCTGGGGTATGGTGACCCTGGTTCCCGGCGAGTTGCCGGCGTCGTCCGACCCCCGGCGTTACCTCGAAGCGGTGGCGGCAATGGAAACCGTCGCGGATTCCGGTACGCTCACCACCGCCTACCGTGCGGCGCTCGCCCGCTGGCCGCAGAATTTTGCGGCGCGGTTCGGCCTGGCCAACGCGCTGCGCTCAAGCGGCGAACTCGCCGCGGCGGACGTGATTTACCGCTCGCTCCTGATCGAGCGTCCCGACGAGCCGGCCGTGGTCAACAACCTCGCCGATCTTCTCGTCGAAAGCGGATGCCCGGACGAGGCCGTATTCCTCCTGGATCGGGTTCTCGCCAATGGCGCCGGCGGCGCGCTCGGCGCGACGCTGAAGAAGACGCGCGCCGAAGCGCTCGCCGCGCCCGATCTCCCGGGCGGGTCCTGTTCGGCGCCCCGATCCGTCGCGCCCAGCCGCCGACCACAAACGCTGAAAGAGGTAACTGGCGCGCGCGTAAGTTTTCCGCGTCGCGCCAGCGCACCGGCCACAACAAAGTTACCCTGACCCCGTTTTCCTCCCGCCTTTCCAGACTCTCGTCACTCATCACTCGTCACCCGTCACGCTTTATCAAGTGCAATAGGGTCTATCCCCATTGGTGGTCGTGCTACTGGCACATCGCCTGCATCTGCGCGAGCGACCTGCGCATCTGCTCCTCGCACATCTGGCGGTTCGCGCCGGCGTTGGCGCACATCTGGGTTGGATCCATGCCCGCCATCGCGCGCATCTTCCTGCATTGCTCGCTGTCCTTGTCCATGGTGACGGCCGGGCCGCCGGCCTCGCACGGGCCATCGTACGAGTAGCGCGCCTTCATCGAGTAGGGCTCGCCCTTGCCGATGCGCTCGGCGTGCATTAGGAACGCCTTGGCGCCGTCACGCGTGATCGTGGTGCGCATTGCGGCGTCCGGACAGGTCGATTCGACCACCCCGCGGGAGGACGTGTTTTCGATCACCCGGCTCGTGCACTCGGACCGCTGCTCCGCCTGCGCCCCCGGCTTGCGCCCGGGCATCCCGGGGCCGCGCGCCATTTGCGCGAGGCTGTCCAAGCAGACCGAGGCGGTCTTGGGCATCCCGCCTCCGCCTTCCAGGACGTTGATCGTCCACTGACCCTGTCCCATGTTCGGCATTCCACTCATGATCTGCATCGACGAAACATCCTCCGCCGCCACGGCCGCGGCGCTGATCCACAGGTTGACGAGCACCGCGAGCGCGGCGATGGCGATACGCATGAGCCTCTCCTCGAGTGTTTGGGTGTGTCGGTATTCTAATGCCCGCGGCGTCCCGGACAAATGTGTGGGATCGCGAACCTGTTTTGCGACGCCCGAGACCACGTTGCCCGCGTAAACAAACGAAACAAACGGGCCAGGTTCAAATTACGATAGATCGAGCTTGGGTCCTTTGATTCTTAGTTCTTGCTAGCGTTATAAAGCCTACGGATCGAACCCACAATTGCGCCGCGAAGCGCTCGGGCGGACCTCAAACTGCGTGCTAGTTTCGCCGCGTTAGTCCGTTGCGCCGGTCCCGACCCGCTTCAACTGGAGAGCAACTTACCGGCGGATGCCAACGCCCGTGTGAAGTATCAGAAAAGGGGGGCTGTTCTTTCCGCGTCTAGGCTCGGGAAGCCTCACTCATGGCTTGCCGCGCACCGCTTCGCGCGCCGCCTTGCGCGCCGCCCGTTCTTCGAGGATGAGTTTGTACGCGACGTAGTACTTGTAAATATTGCTCACGTACTGCACCGTTTCGCGGCCGACTTTCTCGGCGGCAATGCGCTCCACGTTGCTGAACCACACGTCGGGATTTAGACCGCGCTTCTTGGCCTCCTTGCGTAGCCTGGCCACGCGCGATGGTCCGGCGTTGTAGGACGCAAACGCGAAGAGATTGCGATTTAGTTCGTCCATTTTCGCGTCGGCGAAGTAGGTATCCAGGATTGTGCGCATGTACTTAGTACCGGCGTGGATGTTAGGCTCGATCCGCTTGATGTCGCCGACTTTCATCGCGGCACCGGTCGTCGGCATCAGCTGCATTACGCCGATCGCGCCGACCGGGCTGTGCACAGATTGCTCCAGCTTGGATTCCTGGTATCCCTGCGCCGCTAGCATCAGCCAGTCGAAGTTGTATTGGCCGGCGTACTTCTTGAAGAGAACAAGCATTTTCTCAAACTTCTTGAGCTCGGCTTCCGACGTCGCGCTTTTCACCCATTTCGTGTTCTTGAGATAGCGCCGGAAGACGATGTTCCCGAACTGCGTACCTTTCCGGTTGTGCTTGACGAAATTGTTGACGGCTGCTGCGAGTTTCGGGCTCCCCTTTCGGAACGCCCACGCGATTGCGCCGCCTTCGCGTACTGCCACGTCTTCGTGCACCTTGAGCGATTTCAAGATCTGCGCCCAAAACTTCGCCTTGTGGCTGTCGACGATGACGATGGGAGTGAGACCGGCGTTCACCATCTCGAGCAGGTCCTCGTCCTCGAGGTGCTCCGGGGCGAGCCTGAGAGCTGCCGGCTGCTTGCCGGCCTTTCTCAGGCGTTTGTTGAGGTCCACGAGGCTCTCGTAATAGCTGCTCGACTTGCGAACCAAAATCGTTTTGCCCGCCAGATCCTCGGCGCTCTTGATAACCGGCGCGCCGGGCCCTGTGACGACGAGCTCACTCACGCCGCTGAAGATCGGCTGAGAGAAATCCACCAGCATTCTTCGTGCGGGCGTGATCGTCAGGTTGGCGACGGCGAGGTCGCCTCGCCCGTCGCGCAGCGCCGGCAACAATTCGTCGCGCGCGACCGGAAGAAACACGATCTGTACGCGGCGCACCTTGTTGCCGAGCTTCTTGTTCACATGCGCTTCGAAGGCGCGCAGCGCATCGTAGCTCATGCCGCGCTGCGTGGCCCTATCGAGGAAATAGAACGTCTTGCTGTAGACCACAAGCGCCCGGATCATGCGGCGCTTGATCATCCGGTCAAAGTCGCCCGTCCATCTGTCCTCAACATAACGCAGCGTCGCGTTTTCGTTGCCCTTGTCCGCACCCAGGGCAGGGGCCGTAGCAAGCACGCCGCACGCAATCAGGGCCACAAAGCTAAATCTTGCGTGATGTAGAAATCGGTTCATTTCCACGGTTCTCCGGTTAGCGATGCGGCTTGGAATACGACCACGCCGTTGCCGGTCGTTTGGCCGCGGCGTGAAGGAGGACGTAAATGGAGTCAGTGTAACTTCTTCTCTCCTCGTCAGCGCACCCAGTGCAACAAGGTTTCGCTGCCCCCCTTTTCAGCTTTTCCTTGCTACACCCCTTTTTTCCACTTGCTCAGCAAACGTTAGGACGCAGGCTCGAATTTCCGCGAATCTCCGCTAGCGAACGGCGAGTCTGGCCCCTAAAGATCCTTACCGTAGAATGCCCTTCAAGCGCCCGAGATCCTAACTGACTGAAGCTACTTCTCTTTTTATGAGGACTGTCCCCGTTTCTCCTACGAACGATCCTGAGTATCAGAAGCGGGTGATCCGGACGGCCCTCGCCTTGCTCGACACCGAGCGATGCCCCGTGCTCGTCGACTATCCGGAAGATGTTCCGGCTTGGGCCGCCCTCGCGGATGCGAGCGCCATGGAGGGCATGGTCTGTCCCATCGATTTTCCCAGGCTGCCCGATAAGACCGCGCCTACCAGCGAGATCGGCATCGCGTTGATGAAGGCAATCGAGTCACTCGCGCCGTGGTACGAGCTTGCCGTGACGACGCGCCGCCGCACCACCGTCGGTCCCAGCGGCTTGTCGATAGTCGAAGCCGGAAAATACCTCGCGGGTTTTCTGGAAAACCAAGCGACTCCATGCCCCCGTGACGGCCTTGCAGCGGGGCAAGTGCTCAAGCTTGCCTATGAAGACCTCAAGGCCTAGTACACCGAAGCGATCACGGCCCAAAGCGGCTTTAACACCAGCAAACGCGTCGAGGACTGGCTGTTCAACGAAACGGTTCTAGGTGCCGCACTATGGCGCCTGCGCGCGATCTGCCGGGCGAGTAGCGATGAGTACTACCAGTACCTGGGCCACAACTCAATCGTCCCGGACCGGCAGATCAATCCGGCTAGATGAGAACGATCTCAGCGGCCACGCGCAAGTTTCACGAAGGTCTTTGAATCAATCGAGCCTGGCCCCTTTCATTTACTGCAGAACCACCTTGCCTTCGAGGTGACCGGCTGCCAGCACTTTGCCGCTCGCAAGTTCGGTGGCGACGCGCGGTGCTCGATCCCCGACCTGCAAGCCGTCAGCACTCGCGGCAAGTGCCAGAGGCAACAAGAGCAACGCAAGCGCGATGCGGTGGGACCGTCTCATCCTAGTAGTATGACACGTTAATTACGAAACATAGTGACTGCCGAGCCTTCGATCTGCATCTTGGCGTGTAAACGTCCAATCGATACATCGTCGTTCGATATTGCGTTGACGTTGCCACGCGCTGACTT
>Ga0224512_10001405_pt1 | contig 23185 bp, 14 predicted proteins | sample SF_May12_sed_USG_4_FD_169103 | JGI IMG/M metagenome (GOLD analysis project Ga0224512, IMG submission 169103) | Sediment microbial communities from San Francisco Bay, California, United States - SF_May12_sed_USGS_13 | ecosystem: Environmental > Aquatic > Marine > Sediment | place: USA... | reverse complement strand
CCCGCCCCCCCCCGATCCACGCCGTCAATCCGTCGCAATACGGCGACAAATACGACTTAATGTGAAGTCGTTTGCACAACCCCCCCGGACCCGTCGTATAGTTTGCCAGTGAGTTGCCGGAGCACGTATTGATGCGAATCCTGACACTGGTCCTGACATTTGCTTTTGCCATTGCAGCATGCACGAGCGGCGGCAGTGATACACAGGCGACACCGACGCCGAACCTGCCGACCGTCTCGATTGCCGACGCGTCGGTAATCGAGGGTGACAGCGGCACATCGTCGCTCGATTTCACGGTGACGTTGTCTCGCGCCGTAAATTCCAATGTCAGCGTCGCCTATGCAACATCGGATTCAACCGCGCTGGCCGGCAGTGACTACACATCAGTCAGCGGCACGCTGATCATTGCGTCCGGTACAACTTCAGGAACGATCGCCGTCAGTGTTGTCGGTGACACGGATGGTGAGTCTGACGAGACCCTGGCCGTAACGCTCAGTAACGCGAGTGGTGCGAGCATTGCGGATGGTGCTGCCGTCGGCACGATCGAAAATGACGATGCGCAGCCTGTGTTCGGCCTCGACAGTCGCCCGGATAACCAGACCTGCATCGCGCCGCCGCGAACAACGAGCGTGACAACGCAGGAAGCCTTTCCAGGTCTGCCGAACATCTCGCAGCCTACTAAGATGCTGATGGAACCGGTTGCCGATCCGCGCTGGTTCGTATTGCGGAAGTCTGGCCAACTCGTAGTCTTCGATCCCGACAACGCGACGTCCGTAAGCACTTACTTGGACCTGTCCGGCGTGGTCAACACCTCATCCGAAGGCGGCCTGCTCGGCATGGCCTTTCACCCCGCCTATCCTGCCACGCCGGAAATTTTTCTTTCCTATACGCGCGGCTCGTCGCCGATGCGTTCCGTGATATCCCGCTTCATTCTCGACAACGTAACGTCGCCATCGGCGCCTGGTGCGGGGACCGTCGAACAGGTCATCATCGAAATCAACCAGGATTTCAGCAATCATAACGGCGGCGATATCGCGTTCGGGCCCGTTGATGGCAATCTTTACATCGGCCTGGGCGACGGCGGCAGCGGCGGTGACCCGAATGAGCGTGCACAGGATACGACCCGCCTGCTCGGCTCGTTCCTGCGCATTGACGTAACCGGGCCCAACGTGACTTTCCCGGGCAATCCCTACGACATTCCAGCCGACAACCCGTTCGCAAACCAGCCAAAATGCGGCCCGGGCGCCAACACCAACGACTGCCCGGAGATCTTTGCCTGGGGCATGCGCAATCCCTGGCGCTGGTCTTTCGATCCCGTAGGCAACCAACTTTGGGCGGGCGATGTGGGCCAGGGTGCGCGAGAAGAGGTCGACATCATATCCCTGGGAAATAACTACGGTTGGGACTGCAAGGAAGGCTTTACTGACTTTCCCGACAATCAGATCTCAGACTGCAGCGGAACGTACATAGATCCTGTGCATGACTATCCGCGCAGCCAGGGCAACTCCATTACCGGTGGCTTTGTCTACCGTGGCTCGGCCATTGGCGGACGGACCGGCCAATATATTTATGCGGACTACGGTTCGGGTCGCATCTGGGCGCTCAGGCCGGATGGCCAGGGTGGCTATATCAATGAAGAGATCCAGGATACATCGCGCGGCCCGACCTCGTTTGGCGTTGACCAGGATGGCGAACTTTATTTCACCGATATCAACAGCGGGCGCCTGATCAAGCTCGTACCCGGCAGCGGCGGCGGCCCGAGTGCCGTTGCCAACCTCCTGTCGGAAAGCGGCTGCGTCGACCCGGCCGATATCACCCAGCCTTACGCCGGTCTGATTCCCTACGATCTTAATGCGCGATTCTGGTCCGACGGCGCGGATAAAACGCGCTTCCTGGGATTACCGAACGCCACAACAATATCGATCGATGGCCAGGACGACTGGCAGTTTCCGGCTGGCACCGTCATCGTCAAGAACTTCCTGCTGAACAACAACCTGGTTGAAACTCGCCACCTGATGCGTCATCCGGACGGCGTTTGGGCCGGCTACACCTATGAATGGAACGCCCTGCAAACTGAAGCCACGCGCGTGATTGGCGGCAAAATTGTCAACATCGCGGGCCAGGACTGGGTATTCCCGAGTGAAGCACAATGCGATCAGTGTCACGGCAGTGCCGCCGGCTACGCGCTTGGACCCGAGACGGCACAGCTCAACAAGGACTTTACTTATCCGAGTACCGGGCGTACTGACAATCAGCTGGAAACACTTGATCACGTGATGATGTTCGCAGCACCACTTGCCGGTACGCCGAACACGCTGCCCGCACTTGCTGATCCAATGGATACGAGTGCCGATCTCGATGATCGCGCGCGCGCCTACCTGCACACCAACTGCGCGAATTGCCATCGTCCCGGCGGCGGCACGCCGGTTGACATCGACCTGCGTTACTACACCACGTTACAAGACACGGGCACCTGCGACGCGATACCGCAGGCGGGCATGGTAGGCATCATGAACGCGCGAATTATTGCGCCCGGAGACGCCGCGCGCTCCACGCTCGTGGCACGGACCAACCGGCGTGGCGACTTCGTCGCCATGCCACCGGTCGGGTCGACCGTGATCGACACTGCAGGTGTCACGTTATTGACGGACTGGGTCAACGGATTGACCGGCTGCCAGTAAGCGAGGCAACTCGCGTGGTATTCAGCCGAGCGCTTCGAGCAAGCGTTCATAGACCTCGTCGATCGTCCCTTCGGCATTGATCGTCGTCAGTCTGCGGCGCTTGGCATAGTAGTCGATCAGCGGTTCGGTGCTCTTCCGATACACCTCGAGACGATTTGCGATCGTCTCCTCGTTGTCGTCTTCACGCTGAATCAGTTCACCGCCCGCTTTCAGGCATTCATCGAGCTCTTCCTGGGACGAGAAGTAAATGTTCAACAACTTGCCGGTCAGGGAACAGGTGCGGCGGCCCGTCAGTCGTTTTATGAGAATGTCGAAGTCGACGTCCAAGAGCACGGCGGTATCCAGTGGCGTGCCCAATTGATCGAGAAGCTCGCTGAGATCCACGGCCTGCTGCGTCGTGCGCGGGAAGCCGTCAAGAATGAACCCGTCGGCCGCATCCGGCTGACTCAGGCGCTCGCTGATGATGCCCAGTACCACGTCGTCGGGAACGAGGTCGCCTGCCTCCATGATCGACTTTGCCTTGAGACCGAATCGCGTGCCCGACGCGACAGCCTCTCTCAGCATGTCGCCTGTCGAGACCTGCGGGATGTTCTTGTCCGCCATCAGCTTCTTGGCCTGTGTGCCCTTGCCCGATCCGGGGGCGCCCAGCAATACGATACGCATGGCTAAAATTTCTCCAGTCAATAATTGAGCGCAAGAATGCCTGAAACCCGGTGAAAACACTTGGGCGAGGTACGCTACCGGCTATGCGCATCGAGGTCAATGCGCAGGACGCGGCACTTTCGGAAATTGCCGATGCCGCCGGAACTTGTTTCCGTTATGCTCAGGCGCACAAAAATTTCTGAGCCGCGGGGAACCACGACCATGTCTGCAATGAACGCTTTTTATGCCCAATCCGGCGGTGTCACGGCTGTTATCAATACATCGGCGTGCGGCGTTATCGAAACGGCGCGCAAGTATCCCAAGAAAATCGCCAATGTCTATGCGGGGCGTAACGGCATCATCGGCGCATTGACTGAAGACATGATCGACACGAACAAGGAGAGTGCTGCAACCATCGCAGCGCTCATGTACACGCCAGGTGGCGCGTTTGGTTCCGCCCGTTACAAGCTCAAGGGCATCGATGAAAATCGTGCCGAATACGAGCGCCTGATCGAAGTATTTAAAGCGCACGATATCGGTTATTTTTTTTACAACGGCGGCAACGATTCCATGGACACTGCTCTCAAGGTGTCGCAGATCAGTAAGAGCATGGGGTTCCCGGTGACCTGCCTTGGCATTCCGAAAACCGTCGACAACGACCTGCCCGTGACCGATAACTGCCCCGGCTTCGGCTCGGTCGCCAAGTACGTCGCCGTTTCCACGCAGGAAGCGGCCATGGATGTGCTCTCGATGGCAAAGACCTCGACCAAGGTATTCGTTCTGGAGGTTATGGGCCGGCATGCGGGATGGATCGCCGCCGCGGGAGGCCTCGCCGGCAAAAAACCCGGGGATGCACCCCACATTATCCTGTTCCCGGAGATTCCGTTTGAACAGCGCGCATTTCTGAAGCGCGTTCGTGAGTGCGTCGAAAAGTACGACTACTGTGTCATCGTTGTCAGTGAGGGCGCTGCGTTTGCGAATGGCAAATTCCTCGCCGAAGCCGGGACTCGCGACGCGTTCGGCCATGCCCAACTGGGTGGTGTCGCGCCCGTCGTCGCCAACATGGTGCGAGAGAACCTGGGCTACAAATACCATTACGCGATCGCCGATTACCTGCAGCGTTCTGCTCGTCACATCGCATCCGACGTTGATGTCAAACAAGCCTATGCCGTCGGCAAGGCGGCTGTCGAATTCGCCCTGCAGGGAAAAACCGCTGTCATGCCCGTCATCAAGCGAACATCCGATTCGCCGTACCGCTGGAAAATCGAATCGGCGGCCCTCGGTCGCATCGCGAACAAGGAAAAGATGCTGCCGCGGCGTTACATCACCAAGGATGGATTCGGCATCACCGAGGCGGCCCGGCGTTACCTGCAGCCACTCATCAAGGGTGAGAATTATCCGCCATATATCAATGGTTTACCGAAGGTCGCGAAGCTCCGGAACCGTTCCGTTAAGCCCAAGACAGGCACCAAATTTGTGGTATGATGCGCCGCCTGCCGCGAGCGGACCCTAAGCAAGAACCACGTTAAAGGGTCAGGGAACGAGCGCAGCATCTTTGACAACAACAATGAGATTTTCACCGAACGAAGCCCCGACGCCGGCGTTGACGGTTGGCAATATTGGGCTTGTTCGATCTGTTCGCAACAATGTCAGGAGATAGTCTGATGTCTAACGAGTTGGCCTTGGGTCTCTCGATCCTTGCGGGTGCGCTCGCAATTCTGTTCGGAATCATTTCGACACTTTGGATCCTCAAGCAGCCTGCCGGCAACAGCCGCATGCAGGAGATTGCGGCGGCCATCCAGGAAGGCGCGAAAGCCTATATGGATCGCCAGTACATGACGATCGGGATCGTCGGCGTTGTTGTGATGCTCGTGCTCGGTTTCTCGCCGCTGGGCTGGACTACGGCCATCGGTTTCGCGATTGGTGCCGTTTTCTCGGCACTCGCCGGATACATCGGCATGTACGTTTCGGTGCGCGCCAACGTGCGCACGGCCGAAGCCGCATCCAGGGGTGTTAACGCGGCACTAAACGTGGCGTTTCGTGGCGGTGCGATCACAGGCATGCTCGTGGTCGGCCTCGGTCTCCTCGGCGTTGCCGGTTACTTCCTGATCCTGACCAGCAGGGGCGCAACGACAGACGAGGCGGTTCACGCGCTCATCGGTTTGGCTTTCGGCGGTTCGCTGATCTCGATTTTCGCGCGACTCGGCGGCGGCATCTTCACCAAGGGCGCCGACGTTGGCGCCGACCTCGTGGGCAAAGTCGAAGCCGGGATTCCGGAAGACGACCCTCGCAACCCGGCTGTAATCGCCGACAATGTCGGCGATAACGTGGGCGACTGTGCGGGCATGGCAGCTGACCTCTTCGAAACCTACGCTGTAACAATCATCGCCACAATGCTGCTCGGCGGTCTCATGACGGCCAGCTACGGCGCCGAAGCGGTTGTTTACCCACTGGTTCTGGGTGCCGTTTCTATCGTCGCGTCGATCATTGGCACGTTCTTCGTCCACACATCCGAGGGTGGCAAAGTCATGGGTGCCTTGTACAAGGGCATGATCGTTGCCGGAATCCTCGCTGCCATCGCCTTCTACTTCATTACCGACATGATGATGGGTGGCAGCGGTGCATCGATGAGCATCTACTACTCGGCTCTGATCGGACTCGGCCTCACGGCGGCCATGGTTGTTATCACCGAGTACTACACGGGCACGGACTTCAAACCGGTCAGGACGATTGCCGAAGCCTCACTGACGGGCGACGCGACCAACATTATCGCCGGCCTCGGTATTTCCATGAAGGCAACAGCACTACCTGTGCTGGCTGTCTGCGCGAGCATCTGGGGCGCATTTGCGCTGGCGCCGGAAGGCAATAATCTTGCGGGTCTTTACAACATCGCAATTGCAGCGACGACCATGCTGTCGATGACAGGTGTCGTCGTTGCACTTGATGCTTTCGGTCCAATCACCGATAACGCCGGTGGTATTGCCGAAATGGCCGAGCTGCCGCCTGAAATTCGCAAGATCACTGACCAGCTTGATGCCGTCGGTAACACGACGAAAGCCGTAACCAAGGGTTATGCCATCGGCTCTGCCGGCCTCGCTGCTCTCGTGTTATTCGCCGATTACACCAACGCACTGGAGCAGGAAGGCATCATCGTGGAGTTCCTGCTCAACGACCACCTCGTCATTATCGGCCTGTTCCTCGGCGGCCTCGTGCCGTTCCTGTTCGGCGCGATGGCTATGGAGGCGGTCGGCCGTGCCGCGGGCGCCGTGGTTCAGGAAGTTCGGCGCCAGTTCCGGGAAATCGAAGGCATCATGGAAGGTACCGGCAAACCAGACTACAGCCGAGCTGTGGACCTCCTGACCAAAGCTGCGATCAGGGAGATGGTCGTTCCATCGCTTCTGCCGATCGGTGTACCGCTCGTGGTCGGATTGCTGCTGGGTCCCAAAGCACTTGGCGGTCTGCTCCTCGGCACGATCGTTACCGGCCTGTTCGTCGCAATTTCGATGACGGCCGGCGGGGGCGCCTGGGACAACGCCAAGAAGTACATCGAAGATGGGAACTTCGGCGGCAAGGGTTCGGATGCTCATAAGGCCGCCATCACGGGCGACACCGTGGGTGATCCGTACAAGGACACGGCCGGTCCCGCGATCAACCCACTGATCAAGATCATTAACATCGTTGCCCTGCTCATGGTTCCGCTGCTATAAGCAGAACCTGCAACGCTTGATCCAAAAGCCGCCGGACGAAAGTCCGGCGGCTTTTTTTTTGTGCCCCCCCCCAACCACCTACCATCCACCACCTATTTGTGCGGCGGCGTCGATCGCCGGGGAATCTCAGTCGCTCGGACAGCTGTTTCACAAACTCGCTTTGTGAGACACCCCGGCGCTCACCGCCGCTGTCCAATCGCGCTGCGTGAGGCAAGTGGACGAGATGTTTGCTGGCGAGACATAAAGCGAGCGTCAGCGAGACAGTCCGCCAGCAAAGCATGCATTGTCCCCGCATGGGGGTCGGCCGGTTGCCTCCTCCGACTGGTGGGTGCTTAGATCCGTGGCTCAGGGGTTGAGCGCTCTGAAGGTGCCCGTCGTAGCTGTCCCGAGAAGTGCGGGCGCCTCGATGAAACGCCCCTGCGCGAAATCAACACCGATATCCCGCAACCAGTCGAAGTCTTCCTGGTTTTCAACCTGTTCCGCAACAACACGGAACTGCATCGTTCGCGCAAGCTTGATCATCGCAGCGACCATCTCCTGGTTCACGAGATCGGAGCGCAGGTCTCGCGTGTAGGTGCCGTCGATCTTCAAATAATCGATCGGTAGATGTTTCAGGCTCGAAAATGAACCGAGCCCGCTGCCGAAATCATCGAGCGAAAATTCGCACCCAATACCATGCAAGACTTCGATGAAACGCTGCGCATGCTGAACATTGGAGAGAATTGCGCCCTCGGTAACTTCGAAGCATATTGTCGATGGCGACACTCCGGACCGATCGAGTGCATCAACGACGAAGCCAAGGAACGCTTCGTCGCCCAGTGTCTGGCTCGACAGGTTGATTGCGCAGCTGCGATGCGTGGGTAACTTGATTTCACCGCTCGATATTGCCGCGAGCGAGGCATTGATCACCCAGCGATCGATTTGCGGCATCATCTGGTAGCGTTCGGCTGGCCGCAGGAATTCCGCCGAGTTTTTTGCCCGACTATGGCCATCGTTGAACCGAATCAATACCTCGACCGAGGGTCCTGACTCAGCCCTGCCGCTCATCGCGATTATGGGCTGGACGGCAAGTTCGAATCGGTCTTCGTGCAAGGCCGTCTGCAATTGTCGAAGCCACTGTATGTCGCCGCGCTCCCTTGCCACGGCTTCGTCGCGCGCCGAATAAACGTGCACCTGACCTCTGCCCTGCTGCTTCGCCATGTAGCAGGCTGAATCGGCCGCACTCATGACATCCTGCAGCGTGCCGCTCGCATGGCTGATTTCAACAAGGCCGACTGAAATACCGATGTTGAAGATCTTGTCTTTCCAGACGAATCGGTAGGCATCCACCGCGTTACAAATATCCGTGGCGATCTGGCGCGCTTTTTGTATCGGACAGCCGATCAGTAATGCACCGAATTCGTCGCCCCCCAGGCGGCCGACGAAATCCGAGTCACGCACCTGGTCTTTGATCAGCGCCGCGACCTCTCGAAGCATGTTGTCGCCCGCCAGGTGGCCACAACTGTCATTAACGGCTTTGAAGCGATCGAGATCCATGTAATAAATGATGTGAACGGCTTCTTCGGAATGCGCAGTGTCCATGGCCTCATCGAGCCGGCGCTCGAATTCACGGCGATTAATAAGACCCGTCAGCGGATCGTGCGTGGCCTGGTACGACATCTGGCGCGTGAGTCCGCGGAGCTCACCGACGTCATGAAATACCACGACTGTGCCTGAAATGCTGTTGCTGGGACCCCTGACGGGCGAAGCGGATATCTCTACGGAATGCTCGTGTTCACCATCGCTGCTGACCATGACCGCGCGTCGTCCCATGTTGACCCGTCGCCGCATTGCAAGGCATCGTTCGACCGGGTCGCCCAGCGGCCGTCGATCGGCGTCATCGACCAATGTAAACAGCTCGCCGACCCGGTGTCCGGCCGCGTCATCGCGATTGGTGCCAGTCAGCGTTTCGGCGGCGAGGTTCATGTAGTCGATTCGACCGTCGTTGTCGGTGGTAATGACGCCTTCGGAAATCGACTCGAGCGTGTATTGCGCCTGCCGCTTGCTGCGTGACAACGACACTTCGAGGCTCTTGCGATGGCTGACATCCCGCGCGATCGTCAGTATCGCGCGATGTCCGTGGAATTCGATATTCGAGCTCTGTGCTTCAACCCAGAGGCCCGTCTGATTGCCATTAATGAGCTGCATCTCGATGCGGCGAGGGGCGTTTTCTCCAGCCAGACGCGTCGCGACCGTCTTGCGAAACAACGCGCGATAGGCTGGCTTCACAAGGTCCGCAATTTCGCGGCCAACCAGTTGAGCAGCTTCCATGCCAACGAGGCTGGCCGCGGACTCGTTGGCCAACAGGATCTTTTCATCGTGGATGATCACGATTTCCGGCAGGGTTCGCGCAAAGTCCTTAAATAAGCGGTCCCGACCCTGGATCTTCTCGTCACGTTCGCCGAGCGCGTCAAACAGGCGGTTCACGGTGTGTGCGAGTTGAGCGGTGTCCGGGTCATCCGGAATGCTCAATCGCCGGCCGACCGAGGCGTCTCGAGACGCCTCGAGCATCTCCTCATTGAGCCTTTTGACGCGACGCGCCAGTCGCCCCCGCGCAAGCCAGACAATCACAGCTGCGGCGACGGCCAGTGAGGCCAGCGTCGCGAGTGAAATGATCATGAAAGTAGGTGACATTCTGAGCCCGGGTTACGATGCAGCGAGGATAGTTAGGATCATTTGTTGTTATTATTAGGGCTCGTTAGGCATCTCCGCAGCCGAAGATTTGACGAACAGAAAGCGAATATAAACAAACATCTGTAAGCATATCCCAGCAACGTGACCGCGCTGCGGCGATTCACCATAATTCGGCATGGGCTGCCCGAGTGAGCCATGCAGCAGAACCTGTCGTGGCGACTGACAGTTATTCTTTTCATTTGAATTCATACAGTTACAGGTAAGACGACTATGAACATCGATTTCGCACGCCGTCAGATGGTCGACCAGCAGGTTCGGGGCTGGAACGTCTACGATGACGACGTGCTTTCCACTTTACGAGAATTGCCGCGGGAACAATTCGTGCCCCCCGAATACAAGGCTCTTGCTTTCGCCGACACAGAGATTGCGATCGGTCACGGGGAACACATGATGTCCCCTACTGTCGAAGGCCGTGTGCTGCAGGCCCTGGGGCTTCGCGGTAACGAACGGGTTCTTGAAGTTGGTACTGGTAGCGGTTTTCTGACTGCCTGTCTTGCGAAGCTTTCAACGGACGTCACGAGCATCGATATCCACGACGATTTCCTGCGAAAGGCCGCGGGAAGTCTCGCCGCTTGCGGTATCAGCAACGTCAATTTGCTGCACATGAACGCGATGGAAGCGTTACCCGACGGCGGCTTCGACGCTATCGCTGTCACCGGATCGTTACAATCATTTGATCCGCGCTTTGTCGACGCACTGAATCCGGGCGGCAAGCTGTTCGTCGTCGTCGGCGATGCCCCGGCCATGGAGGCCAAGCTCGTTCATCGCACGGATGATAATAACTGGGAGACCGTATCTTTGTTCGAAACGACGCTCGCACCACTGGTCGACGGCGCATTACCGCCGCAGTTTTGTTTCTAGCAAAGCCAGGGAAGAACACGAAAAAGAAACCAGTTCGACGCTCGATGCATCTATGATCAGAGGCGGGATATTCCAACTGGTTTAGTGATGTAGTAGACTATAACACTTGGCATCTTGTACGGCCCAATTCCGGAAAGGAAAAATGAAAAAAGTGAACAATATTAAGGCCTTAATTGTCATTACCGGTGCATTTCTGTCGCCCGCCGCCGCGCAGGCCGCTTCCCTCCTCGAAATCTACCAGCAGGCGCTGCAAAGCGACCCGCAAATTCATGAAGCCGAGGCGCGGCGACTTGCCGCACTGGAAGCCAAACCGCAGGCCAGAGGTGCTTATCTGCCGCAGATCAGCGCTGGCGGCGACTACTCGGTATCGAATCGTTCCGGTCCTATCGGCATTTTCGATCCGGATACGGGCGAACGACGAACAGTCGATGCAGAAATCGAGACGGATGTCGTCTCTTGGAACGTCACACTCCGCCAATCGTTGTTTCGCTGGGACCAGATCGTCAACCTGCGGCGCGCCGACAAGCTCGTTGCGAAGGCCGAGGCTGTCCGCGAAGCCGCCCAACAGGATTTGATCGTGCGCGTCGCGCAGCGCTACTTCGACGTTCTGGCGGCAGAGGATCGCCTGACGTCGATCCACGCAAACAGGACGGCGATCGCACGGCAGCTCGAACAGGCCAAGCAACGCTTCGAAGTCGGCCTGATCGCAATCACCGACGTGCAGGAATCGCAAGCGGCTTACGACAACTCAGTGGCCGACGAAATTGGCGCCAAACGATCGCTGGCAACTGCCCGGGAGTTCCTTCGCGAAATCACCGGCGAATACGTCTCAGAATTATCGGCGCCGACAGACGACTTCCCGCTGATCACACCCGAACCGAATGACGAAACCAGCTGGGTCGAGTTGTCCCTGGGGCAGAACCTGAACCTGGCTGCCAGCCGAATCGATGAACAGCTGGCGCGCGATGAGATTTCATTTCGTCGCAGCGGTCATTATCCGACGCTCGATCTGGTCGCAAGCACCAATGAGGACACGACAGACCAGACCACGACAACCCCGTTCGGCACGACCTCGGACGAACTGACCAATCCCCGCGACAGCATCAGTGTGCAGTTAAGCGTGCCGCTCTTTGCGGGCGGCGGCACGTCGTCGCGCGTCCGAGAGGCGGTCTACTTGCATCGTGCTGCGCGCGAACAACTGCAGCGCGTCACGCGTGAGACCGAGCGTCAGGCTCGGGACGCCTACCTGGGCGTGATTTCGGAAAGAAGTCGGGTGACGGCGCTTGCACAAGCGGTGGCGTCCAGCCGTACCGCATTACAAGCGACAAAAGCCGGTTTTGAGGTCGGCACACGAACGATCGTGGACGTTCTCGACTCCCAGTTCGCGTTGTATGCGGCGATCACGAACTTCTACCAGAGCCGTTATGACTATGTACTCAACGCACTCAGGTTGAAACAGGCCGCCGGAACCCTGGAGGTTCAGGATCTCGAGCGAATCGACCGCTGGCTGAGCGAACGCAAGCCACCGGAACAGGCAATCGCAGAAGAAGCGGCAGACGACGCCACCGGTTACTGAGCGCTCAATTTCTTGCTCAGTAGCGGCTCCAGCACCACGAGGAGCCGCGTCAGTGCCCCCCTATTTTGCTCCAGCAAAGTCCGGCCGTTGCGGCCAAGCTCGGAGGCTTTTTCGGGGTTCGCCAGCAGGTCGGCGATTGCAAGTGGCAGCTCGTCCTTGTCATTGACGATGACACAGGCCTGCATCTCGACAAACATGTCGGCAATATCCTGAGCATTGAACAAGTGCGGCCCTGTGACTATCGGCAAAGCCTGGGCCGCCGGTTCCAGGAGATTATGCCCGCCAATCGGTACGAGGCTTCCACCAACAAATGCGACATCGCTTGCTGCGTAGAACAGCGGCACTTCGCCCATCGTGTCTCCGAGCAGTACGGACGTGGCCGACGAACAGCCGATTCCCTCGGTTCTCGAAACGAGGCTGAGCCCTGCCGACTCGATCAGTTCACGAACTTCGGAGAATCGCTCCGGGTGTCGGGGGACGAGGATCAGCAACAATCGAGGGAACTGCTCGAGCAACGCGCGGTGCGCGTCCAGCACCTGCTGCTCTTCCCCATCGTGCGTGCTTGCCGCAATCCACACGGGGCGATCGCCGATAAGGTCTGCGCGCAGCGCTTTGCCCTGTTGAATAGTATCCTCATGCAATTCGATGTCGAATTTGATGCTGCCGGTCACGCGCGTACGGTCAGGATCCGCGCCCAGTGACAGAAAACGATCGGCGTCGGACTGGCTCTGCGCAGCGATGATGATGCCGTGAGACAGCGTCTCGCGGATTAGAGGCATCATCCTGCGATAGCCGTTTATCGAACGAGGCGAGATTCGGGCACTTACCAGGATAAGCGGCACATTGCGTACACCACAGGCACGGTACAAATTCGGCCAGATTTCCGTCTCCATTATCAGGGCCGCATCGGGATTCACAGCGTTGAAAAAACTGTTCACTGCGCCCGGGAACTCGAACGGTATGTAGCAGTGATGAACCGAATCGCCAAATACCGCTTTCACCCGATCGGAACCGGTCGGCGTAACGGTCGTGACTAACATCTGTTCCTGCGGAAAACGGTCCCGAAGTGCCCTGATTAATGGCAATGCCGCCTGCACCTCGCCGACCGACACAGCATGGATCCAGATGCAGCGCTCAATTTTCGGGTATCCCAGGCCAAATCGCTGGCCCAGTCGATCGAAATATGATCGATTGCCAACACCGCGTATCAGCCAAAAGACCGCGTAAGGAACCAGCAGCAAAAACGTCAGGAGATTGTAGAAAAAGCGCAATGAAGCCTCGGTTCTTCAGCCGTTAGTCGCGTAGTTTGTCAATAATGCGGCTCGAAGAGCGACCATCCCGAAAAGGCAATACGCGCACTTCGCCACCGTTTCGCAATACCTCCTTGGCGCCCGCGATTTCATCCGGATTGTAGTCGCCGCCTTTTACGAGGACGTCGGGCAGAATCTTCGCAATGAGTGCGGCGGGCGTATCCTCGGAGAACGGCACGACCCAGTCGACTGCGGCCAGGCCGGCAAGCACCAGCAGGCGGTCCTCAAGCACGTTGATTGGACGAGACTCACCTTTGAGCCGCCGCACAGAATCGTCGTCGTTTACTGCCACGATCAGGCGATCGCCGAGGCTCTTGGCTTCTTCCAGGTAAGCGACATGCCCGGCATGCAAGACGTCAAAGCAGCCGTTCGTCATGATGACGCGTTCATTTCTTTGGTGCGATTCCGCGACCATCGCGAGCAATTCATCCGGGCCAACGAGCCCGCGCCCGCCCTGTCCACGTTGATGCAGCGCCACGCTGAGTTCGCCGGGCGTAACAGACGCAACACCGATCTTGCGTACGACCAGGCCAGCGGCCAGGTTTGCCAGGGCAGCCGCCGACGCAAGATCCTGTCCGCTCGCGAGCGCCCCGGCAAGCGTGCCGATTACCGTGTCACCGGCACCGGTTACGTCGTAAACCTCTCTGGCCTGTGTCGAAAGAAAAAGCGGTTCCGCGCCCGCCTCTTGCAGGAGCATTCCCTTTTCACTGCGCGTGATGAGCAAGGCGTCGAGATCAAGTTCGTCTATAAGCTCCGCCGCACGGCGAACGAGTTCCTCGTCGGTGGCACAGACCCCTGCGACCGCCTCGAACTCCGACTGGTTCGGTGTTATGAGTGATGCACCGCGGTATTTGCTGAAATCAGTACCCTTGGGGTCAACCAATGCCGGAATACCTGCTTCACGACAGGCCTTGATCAGACCACGCACGTCGGAAAGCGCACCTTTGCCGTAGTCGGACAACACCACGGCGCCGGCGCCGTCCAGAGATTCGCGAAGCATCCTGGTCATGGCGTCGCCCGGCAAGGCCATGGCATTCTCCTCGTCGAGACGAATCAGCTGCTGGCCGCGACTTTGCACGCGTGTCTTGGTAATCGTGGGGCGATCCTTGGCGCGAGCAAATTTACAGACAATTCCGCGCTGGCCCAGGATCGACTCCAGCGATTCGCCCGCCATATCCTCGCCTACCACACCGAGCAGACAAGTCGATACGCCAAGGCTTGCCAGGTTGACGGCAACGTTTGCAGCGCCACCAGGACGATTATCGGTTTCCCGTACGTGCACGACCGGCACCGGCGCCTCGGGCGAAATTCGGCCCGTGGATCCGAACAGGTAGCGATCGAGCATGACGTCGCCGGCAACGACGACGTGAGTCTTGGAGAAATCAGGAATGCGAATGGTCACGCAGCGAAATCTACCATGACTACCCGTCCCGAGTCCTGAGCGGGTATCAGTCTATCCGCACTTACTATCCCCACAACTGAGGCAAGTCATACACCCATCCATCATGATCACCGCTACCGTATTGCACTTGGTACAAAGCTGCGCGCCTTCGGGATAGTTATTGGCCGAAAAAGCATCCTGCTGCTTTCTTGACTCCTCGAACTCGGCACGTTTCTCAGCGATGAGCTTTTTCTGCCCCTCGTCGAGCTCCGGAGGCGCCATCAAGCCGATCATGATCAAGTGTTTCTCAACAATGTGACCAAGCTCGGCGATGATCGACGGCATGAATCGGCCACCGGTCTGCCAGTAACCGCCGCGCGGATCGAAGACCGCCTTGAGTTCCTCTACCAGGAACGTCACGTCACCGCCCTTACGAAAGACCGCCGAGATAATGCGGGTTAATGCCACGATCCACTGGTAGTGATCCAGGTTTTTCGAGTTGATGAAAACCTCAAATGGACGACGCTTTTCGTGTTCGGTGCCCTCATTCAAAATGATGTCATTGATCGTGACGTACATCGCATGATCGGACACCGGCGTCTTCACTTTGTAGGTTGAGCCAACCAGGACTTCCGGGCGCTCCAGCCTTTCGTGCATGCGAATGACTTCGGCGCGATTGCCCCCGCCACCCTCGCGCTTGAACTCTGGCTTGGCCGACTCTTGTTCGGCAGCCGGTTGGTTAACCGTATATCCAACTATCTTTTTGTCGATTTTGATCATCTAAAACTTTCCGTAATAGCCTTCTTTAAGCGCATCGAACAAGTTCGCGGCCGTATGGACTTCACCGTCATACTCGATCTCTTCGTCGCCCTTGAGATCGACCGTCGATCCGTCTTCCAGCGTGAAGGTGTATTTCGTGTTCTTCAGGTCCTTTTCTTTGACGAGTACGCCCTGGAACGCTTCGGGATTGAAACGGAATGTCGTGCACCCTTTCAGCCCCTGCTTGTAGGCATACAGGTATATATCCTTGAAATCCGCATACGGATAATCCGTCGGCACGTTCGCCGTCTTCGAAATCGACGAATCGACCCATTTTTGCGCCGCTGCCTGAATGTCCACGTGCTGGGTTGGAGTAACCTCCTCCGCCGTGATGAAGTAATCCGGCAAAGAATTCACTGCGGCCTCATCACCGACGCCGCCTGGCATGGCGTCCGGGTCGACGAGCCCGCGATACGCAAGTAACTCGAATGAGAAGACGTCGACTTTTTCCTTGGTCTTCTTGCCCTGGCGAATGATATTGCGGAAATAATGATGCGCGAAGCTCGGTTCGATGCCGTTGCTCGCATTGTTAGCGAGTGACAGCGAGATGGTGCCCGTCGGTGCAATGGAGCTGTGATGTGTAAACCGGGCCCCGGTCTCGGCCAGTTGCTCCACGAGATTGGGTGCCTCGGCCGCAATTCGCTGCATGTAACGGCTATAACGCGCGTGCAAAATACGGCCTGGTACCTTGTCACCGGCCTGGTAGCCATCAGCACGCATTTCCGGACGCCGGCGCAGCATTTTTTCCGTGACTTCAAAGCTCTCATTCATGATTGGCGCCGGACCTTTTTCCTTCGCCAGTTCGAGCGCCTCTTCCCAACCTGCCAATGCCAGCTGACGGGCGATCTCTTCAGTAAACTCGACAGCCTCAGGATCACCATACTTCATGCGCATCATCGTGATCGTGGATCCCAGGCCCAGGAAGCCCATGCCATGACGGCGCTTTCGCTGAATCTCATTGCGCTGTTGCGGCAACGGCAGACCGTTTATTTCCACGACATTGTCGAGCATGCGGGTGAACGTCTTGACGACCTTCCTGAAATTCTCCCAGTCAAACCGGGCTTCGCCGCTGAACGGCCTGGTAACGAATCGGGTCAGGTTGACCGAACCCAGCAAGCACGAGCCATACGGTGGCAAAGGCTGCTCACCGCAAGGATTGGTTGCGCGGATGTTCTCGCAGAACCAGTTGTTATTCATCTCGTTGACCTTGTCGATCAACACGAAACCTGGCTCCGCGAAATCGTAGGTCGACGCCATGATGAGTTCCCAAACACGGCGTGCCGGCATGATCTTGTACACCTTGCAGGCGACCATGCCTTCGGCGTTCGTGACGTAGTTGCCGGCCTCCGGCCAGTCGCGCCAAACAAACAGTTTCTTGTCTGTGATATCGAGGTCGTCGTCTTCGACCTCTTTCGGCGTCACAGGAAAGGCGAGTTTCCAGTCATCCTCGTTGATGACCGCCTGCATGAATTCGTCGGTCACCAGCAGTGACAGGTTGAACTGGCGAAGACGGCCGTCTTCGCGCTTGGCACGAATGAACTCCATAACATCTGGATGACCGACATCAAAGGTGCCCATTTGCGCACCACGACGACCCCCGGCCGACGATACCGTGAAACACATCTTGTCGTAGATATCCATGAACGACAGCGGACCTGACGTATAGGCCCCGGCGCCGGTCACGTAAGCGCCCTTGGGACGCAACGTGGAAAACTCGTAACCAATGCCGCAACCTGCTTTCAGCGTCAGGCCGGCCTCGTGCACCTTGTTGAGGATATTGTCCATCGAGTCGCCGACCGTACCCGACACGGTACAGTTGATCGTAGAGGTCGCGGGTTTGTGCGCCAGGGCGCCGGCATTCGACACGATGCGGCCTGCCGGAATCGCGCCGCTGCGCAACGCCCAAAGGAACTCCTGGAAGTAGTGTTCCCGTTTCGACTCCGTCTCGACATTCGCAAGCGCCTTGGCTACCCGTTTGTAGGTGTCGTCAATCGAGGCATCGATATTCGAGCCATCTTTCGCCGAGAGTCGATACTTTGCATCCCAGATATCCAGTGATGCCGGTTGAAATTCGATGTCAGTAACCGTGTGTCTATCCAAATCTACGGCAGACTTCATTGCTGCTCTTACTCCCCTGAACTCCCTTAAGGAGACCCCAAAACCGTTATTATGGCTAGCTTTTTCAAAGCGAAAAGAGTCCCGCTCGCCGGCGGCCAGAAAACGCACGACGAGAGCCGTTTCCGGCCTCTTTTCTCTCGTTGATTAGACACAAGATGTTGTGTCCGAGTCAGGGACAGATTATGCCCGTAACAGGCTACTGTCAAGGGTTTACCCCAATTTTTTCCTGGGGGGTTTCAGTTTATAAATCAGTTAGTTACGGATTATTCGCGAGTAAGTGCTTTAAAAACAAGCGAAAAAAAATGACACTTTTGTGAAATTCGATATCCACTACATCTAGTGGCTCCAAATTAACCATAACATGTCGCTCTAAGACCCGCTTTTTTGGTCATTTAGTACCGCTCAACGCCGGCTTGAAATGCCTTTTCGCGCCCATATTTCAGCAGCCAGTAAGACATTCGTCGGCCCGTTCAAGGGCTCGTGGAACTGATTTTGGACTGCACTCATTCACATGGAGAAGACTTATGAACATCGCTCGTTTTGAACCCTGGACCTTCGTTGACATGTTGCACCGCGACCTCGACAGGCTTGCCGATTATCGTGGTGTCGCCGGCAACGACCCCGCTTCCGTAGCCGACTGGGTTCCGGCCGTGGACATTCTCGAGGAAAAGGACCGCTTTGTGCTGCGCGCGGACGTGCCGGGCGTGGAGCCGGATGATATTGACGTCTCAATGGACAGCGGTGTCCTGAACGTTTCCGGTGAACGTCGCGCTGCGCCTCGTCCCGATGACGCCGGTGTGCAACGCATTGAACGCGCCACGGGGCGCTTCTTCCGCCATTTCACGTTGCCGGAAACGGCCGATGCCGAAGGCATCACGGCGAAATGCGCCAACGGCATCCTCGAGGTTTCGATTCCGAAGATGCCCGAGATCCAGGCACGACGCATCACCGTCGAAGCCGCCTGATCGGCAATGCCTGCTTTGTGCCCGGGCGCGACGCGTTGCCGCGCCCGGGCATCCAGTAAATGGCGCCTGCCTGAAACGGCGCTCGACGTGCTGAATTGTCGGAACTTTCGCCCGCGCAGCGGTGTCGACCGCAAAGAGCTTATAATGCTCATCGTCACGACGTTCACCGGCGATTCAGCAGCAAAGCCCTAACCTGAACATTTATCGGAGCATCGATTGAGGCGACTTATGATGAGGACAACAATACTCTGGTCCGGCCTGCTACTTGCCGCCATGGCGCTGGCGACAGCCAATGCCGCGCTACCGGAAACTGTCGGCGGTCGGCCGGTAGTCAGCCTCGCCCCGTTGGTCGAGGCCGTATCACCGGCCGTAGTCAATATTCGCGTCAGTCAAACTATGAACCGCAGCAATCCATTCGGCGACGACGCTTTTCGCCGCTTTTTCGGTATTCCCGATGCGCCGGGTGGAACGCGGCGGGAAGTTGCCAGTGCCGGATCCGGCGTCATTGTCGATGCTGAACGTGGCTACATTCTGACCAACCACCACGTGGTGGCTGACGCCGACACCATTCAGATTTCCCTGATTGACGGCAAAGTGCTTGACGCGGAGATAGTTGGCTCCGATCCGGCGACCGATATCGCTGTCATCAAGGTCGAAGCCAACGGCCTCACCGACATGCCGATCGGCAATTCGGAGGATGCGCGCGTTGGCGATTTCGTCATTGCCATCGGTAACCCGTTCGGGCTGGGACACACAGTTACGTCGGGGATTATCAGCGCGCTTGGTCGAACAGGCATCAGCCGCGATGGCTACGAAGATTTCATCCAGACGGATGCGTCGATCAATCCCGGTAATTCCGGCGGTGCGTTGGTCAACATGAGGGGCGAACTCATCGGCATCAACTCGGCAATCATCAGCCGCTCGGGCGGCAACGTCGGCATCGGTTTTGCCGTGCCCACGGAAATCGCCGAATCGATCATGGGGCAAATCCTGGACTTCGGGGAGATCCGCCGCGGATTGCTGGGTGTTGGAATACAGACGATTGACTCTGAGATGGCTAAGGCACTGGAAGCCACCGTTGACAGTGGCGCGTTGATCACGAACATCGTGCCAAAATCGGCAGCGGAAGAAGCGGGCCTCCAGGTCGGCGACATCATCGTCGAAGTGAACCAGAAGAAGGTCGACGGCGCGTCAGAACTGCGCAACACGATTGGCCTGCTGCGCTCGGGCGACGAAGTCTCGATCAAGTATGTTCGCGACAAAAAGACGCGCTCGACAAAGGCCCTTCTGGGTCAGGCAGAGGCCCAGCAGCTTACCGGCGCCGACATTCACCCGGGACTTAGCGGTGCCGTGTTTGCCGCTGCATCAACGACCAGCGAAAGCGGTGTTGAGGTCGCGGAAGTTGCCCAGGGCAGTCCTGCAGCGCAACGCGGCCTGCGCCCTGGTGACACCATTACAGCGGTGAATCGAACCCTGGTTCGCAATCTGCAGGATCTTGCGGCGATTGCACAAGACAACCGCATTCTCTTCCTGCTCGTGCAGCGAGGCGACCGCTCGTTGATGCTGCAAATTCGATAGACTCGGCTCTGACAATACCTTTCGAGGGCCCGTGACCACAGTCGCGGGCCCTTTTTTTGAGCGGCCATCGTGACGCGCGTATGTTGCTAAACCCACTTGGTATCAGTAAGGTTTACGCACTACTTGATGCAATTTCTCAAATGAGGCCAGTGCCCTGCCGATGCGCCATCCCTTCGTTGCCATTCGTCTCGGTCTCACAGCTCTGCTGATTCTCGCCGGGACACTTTCTCTGCAACCGGTGTCGGCAGCCGGATCGACGCAAATTGAAAAACAACGACAACTTTTCATTGCGGTATTTGAAGCGGTGGAACGAGGTGACTGGAGCGCTGTCGATGATCTCCCGGCCGCCGACAGCCAGCTTTTGCAAGACTATGTTCTTTGGCCCGACTTGCGCGCAACGTATTGGCGCGCCACGATCAAAACGGCGTCGGCCGCGGACATCAGCGCGTTCCTGAAGCAGTACGGCACGCTTCGGCCGGCACGCGAATTACGCTATCGCCATGCATTGCATCTTGCCCGTAGTGGAGACCTCGCAGGCTACCAGCGAATCTACGAGCAGTTCTACCAGGGCCAGGAAATTGCCAAACTGGATTGCCTGTCTCTGCAGGCCGAGCTCGAAGCCGGGCGCCCGGCGCGCGTGAACGGCCGCGCAACAGACCTTTGGCTGGTTGGCAAGAGCCAGGTAAGCGAATGCGATCCGGTCTTTGAGTATCTTGACCAGAACAAGATGCTCGGGCCGGTCGAGTACCGTAAGCGCTACAAACTCGCCGTAGACAACCGCGAGTTTCAGCTCGCGCGCTGGCTTGCAAAGAACATCGACCAGCAACATGTCGAAGAGGCAGCCTCCTGGCTAAGGGCACAATCGAATCCCGAGAATTTCCTGAACAGCTATAAGCAACTTGCGGATAACGAAACGGCGCGCAAACAACTTGTCTATGCAGCAGAACGATTGACCTATCGCGACCCTGAATTGGCGCTCGCGACATGGCGTCGAGTTTCGCAGCGGATCGCTTTCTCCGAGGAGCAACGGCTACGTACCGCACGTCACATGGCCTTGTGGACCGCGCGCGACAATTTGCCCGGTGCCTACGCGTTATTGCTTGACCTTCCAGATGCGGCTGCCGACGGCGAAGTTTCGCGTTGGCGTGCGCGCACAAGCCTGCGCAACGCCCAATGGAATACGCTGCTACTCGATATTGCGGCGATGTCACCGGAGCTGCGCGAATCTGAGGAGTGGCGGTACTGGCGCGCCGTGGCGCTGCAACGTTACGGCCAGGTGCTGGCCGCGGAAGCTGCATTCCAGGAGCTTAGCAAGGAACGCAGCTATTACGGATTTCTTGCGGCCGATGAACTTGGCCACCAGTACGCGCTCGATCACTCGCGGTTACTGGCCGACGAGGATGCCATCGCTGCAATTGAGGCGCGTCCGTCTATCGTCCGGGCACGGGAGCTCTTTCGGGTCGGGCAAGACAGCCGCGGTCGTTCCGAATGGGATGCCGCAATTCGCTCTCTTTCGTCCGAGGATAAATTGCAGGCAGCAATCCTGGCCGATCGTTGGGGCTGGCATTCGCGCGCCATCTCAACGGCTGCAAGCCTGGGCGAATACGACGATTTGTCAATCCGTTACCCGTTGCCGTATCAGCAATTGTTCAAACAATCTTCATCCAAAGCCAGCATCTCGCCGACCTGGGCGTATGGCATCGCGCGGAGTGAAAGTCTTTTCATGCCCGATGTCCGTTCCAGAGCGGGAGCCATCGGTCTGATGCAGGTGATGCCGGCGACCGGTCGGGAGGTTGCCAGGGGTATTCGTCTTCCTTATTCGGGACTTAACACGCTCACCAATCCAGAAAGCAATATTCGCCTGGGCACGAGCTACCTCGGTCAGATGGCCCAGCGTTTTGGCGGCAACCCGGTCCTTGCGACGGCGGCTTACAATGCCGGACCTCACCGCGTTGACCGATGGCTGCCTGAATCAGGAACAATCGACGCGCGCATCTGGATTGAAAACATCCCCTTCAATGAAACCCGCAAGTACGTCAAACGGGTGCTATCCGCACAAGCAATTTTTCACTGGCGCATGACCGGCCAGCTGCGTCGCCTGTCCGATGAACTGTCGCTTGTAAGAGCTGCGCGCGAGCCCCAGCGCCTAGCGTCCCGCTAACGCGTCGAGGCGTGCTACCCGCTCGGCTGTCTCGAGCCGTGACAGCTCCGTAGCCTCCGCGTAAAAGCACTGTAAGTCCTGCTCACACCAGGCGAGCATTGCACGAAACGACGGCAGCCAACCCTCATACAAGGTCATGGACACGATGCGCGCATTGTTCAGCTCGCTGTTTGACCAGCTGGAAGGGTCTCGGCCGGCGAGTGCCAGCGTCGTGCCCATGTCTGCAGCAAGCCGCTCGAGCCGCGCCGTTTTCCGGCGCCGCATTTCGTCCTCGTCAATTGCCGCTGCAAATGTCACGCGAAGATCATCGCGAGCACCGGCAACAAGTGTCATGAGGTCCTGGCGCAATTGCCGTCGTTGCGTGTAGACCTCGATATCTTCGGGCCGTCCGTTCGACTTTAGCCAACGTTCGAGTCCGAACTCCTCAACTGCAGTGGCGAACGACTCGTTGAATCCCGAGTCGCCCTTGATGTAGAGCACCTGGTGCGCAAGCTCGTGAAACAAGACGCCTGCGAGCTGAGTGTCGTCCCAGCTCATCATCGAACTCAGGACCGGGTCATTGAAATTCCCCAGAGTCGAGTAAGCCGACACGCCACCAACTGCAACATCGTAGCCGTCTCGGGCGAGCCGTTCGGACTCCCGAATCGCGGCGT
>Ga0224512_10001404_pt1 | contig 23201 bp, 13 predicted proteins | sample SF_May12_sed_USG_4_FD_169103 | JGI IMG/M metagenome (GOLD analysis project Ga0224512, IMG submission 169103) | Sediment microbial communities from San Francisco Bay, California, United States - SF_May12_sed_USGS_13 | ecosystem: Environmental > Aquatic > Marine > Sediment | place: USA... | reverse complement strand
CGATATCACCGAAGTCGAGCGCCTGCGCCGGCATCTCAACAGCAAGAAACCCGACGCCGCGTTGCGCCTGACGCTGCTGCCGTTTATCGGTGTCGCGCTCGTCAAAGCGCTACGGCAGTTCCCGCAGTGCAATACGACCTATGACAAAGAGCGCAATGTGCTGGTTCGACACGAGTCCGTGCACCTGGGCGTAGCCACGCAGACAAGCGATGGGCTCAAAGTTCCGGTTGTGCGGCACGCCGAGGCGCGCTCGCTCGATGATATGGCCGCGGAAATCCGTCGCGTTACCGATGCGGCCCGGGACAACACGATCGGCAAGGACGAGCTGTCCGGTTCGACGATCACGATAACGAGTCTGGGAAAACTCGGCGGCATCGTGTCGACACCCGTGATCAACCTGCCGGAAGTGAGCATCATCGGCGTCAATCGCGCGATCGAAAAACCCGTTGTCGTGGACGGTCAGATCGCGGTCCGGCTCATGCTGAATCTGTCGTCCTCTTTCGACCACCGCTTCGTCGACGGCTACGACGCGGCGGCGATGATCGCCGTTATCAAGGAGCGGCTAGAACATCCGGCAACCATGTTTTTGCCGGACTGAGCGGCGTCGAATCGCCCGAGTACATCGCCTCCCGCGGACAGAGTTTATCCATGCGCAGCTCGGACGTGTTACGCAGGTCGAGATGCCGGTACCGGGCCTGCAATGACGCCTCGTCGGCAATCGTGTACAGCGACGGGCGCTCCCAGTACTGCAGGCACATGCCTGCGAGTTTCGCCTGCATGGGTTTGTACAGCAGGGGATCGAAATGATTGATGTTCAGCGCCTCGTCCCAGTACTCGTTGACATGATCCGCCCAATCGAAGTCTCGCTGCACCATCCAGCGGCCGTCTTCCCAGCGCAGGATCGCTGATTTTCCGGCGACGATGTCGTCTTCGAACAGGCTGCGATAGAAGCGATAACCTTCGTAGTTCGCGACGAGATCGGCATTCGAATACGAACCCGTCGTTGCCTGGCCGAAAATCGCCCTTTCGGTAAATGCCGATTGTTTCGCCGCGCGTTCCTCGGAGCCGTACTTCTTGTAGCGCCGGTAGAACTTGCGGCCCTGGGACAGGAAATGCCCGATCTTGTCCGAACCGATCAACTGATCGTTGACGCGCAGCGTCTTGCCGATTCCGAACAGAAACGTGACCCGCACCGCGCATAGCGGCATGTCCGCGAACACGCTGCCGTACCTTGGGGTATCGAGTTTATCCACCTCGGGCGATTTAACGGCCCAGCGTTCGAGTTTGTCGACCCAGTGGTGGCCCCCGATCGCATGGTAGACCGCGCTGACAAACGCCATTTCATCGTGGCCTTTGCGCCAGCCGTTGACGATTGCGCTGATCGTTTCGTTGACTTTGCGATTCAGTACAACCGTGGAGTCGGCGACTTCGCTCGACCGGTTCGTGAACTGATCGGTCTCGTACGCGTGCGCGGCGAACGCACACATCAGGCCAACAACGACAGTTATCCCTGCCGGCTTGTGGCGCCTGTTTGTCCGCGACGACTCAGTCAATCCGGTACGTAAAGTTGGCGAGCATCGTGCGCCGGTCGCCGCCGCCAACCTCTATCGTCGCCTCCCAGCTGTCGGACAGCATGAAGTGCCCGCCGAAGCTCACGTTGAAATCGGACTTCTGCGACAGATCGACCGCGAAATCGACCGGGATCTCGCCGCCGACCAGCGGTCCGAGATTGATACTGGTCGTGCCGCTGTGCGACTCCTCGGCGTCGATGTAGTAACCACCGATCCAGAATTCCGCTCTCTCGCTGATGCGCGCGCCGATCCGCGGTTGAAGCGTGGTCGCGTCGACGGACGAGTTGAATTCGCCGCTCAAACTGGAATCGGTCAGCGTTGCGGTAAGCGACGCGAACCAGCGCTCTCCGCCGCCGGCCAGCACCAGGCCACCGCCATAAACATCGCCATCGTAGTTTATCGCTATCGGCGGTAAAGACAGGCCCAGACCGCTCAGGTCGACGTCCGTTTGTCCCTCGATATCGCCATAAAGGGCAAAGACGTTCAGAAACGGCAACAGCCAGACATCGAACTTGATATCGACGTTTCTGAGTTCGTTGTCGACCAAAACGATGCTGGGATCGATCGCCGGCGGTAACGGCGAGGGTTGCGGTACCACGAATGTCAGGCTGTCGATGCGGTACGGCTGATCCATGCGGAAATAATCGATGCCGATCCCGAACGTGCGCGGCAGATTGCGATCGCCGGCAAGCCCGTTGCCGAACAACGCGTCCGCCTGCACCGTCATCGGCGACGCCATCAGGGCGATGGCGAGGATCCTTGAGTATTTCATTATTCTCTCCCCCTGAGATGCTTACTTCATGAAGAAGCCCGGCGCAAATATAGCGCGTATGCGGAGGCTCGGACCAGCCGAAGCCGATGAAAATCGTGACCATCCGGCGCGATTCGTCGCGCGGTCGCACCTGAACGCCAATTTTGGCGCAAAAAAGCGCATTTGAGCTCACCCCCGGCAATCGCATATCCGTAAGCCACGGAGACGTTACACGCCGCATTCGGCCCCGAATCAGCGATTCGAGCCGTCATCCGCGAACCTTGAACGCGAATTCCGGCCTGTGTTCGGGTGTTGCGGTGCTCCGAGCCGGCGCCTCGTTACTGCTTCTTCCTGCTGTACACGAGGTCGACCGTGTTGACCACGCCGCTCGTGGTTTCGACGACGAGCCGATCGTTGAGCTGATAGCGGAACAGGATTCGACCGAGGCTGTTGACGAGTCCGTAACCGTATTCGATGAACAATCGTTCACCCACCTGTTTGCCGGCGACGATCGTGCCTTCCTCGGCGCCGCCCTCGACGGACAGCGTATCCAGGCCGACCACGTTGCCGATCTGGGAGGCGATCTTTCCGGCTCCCGACAGGCCGAGCGCAAAGGCGGCTTTGTTGAGCATCTCACCCTCGCCCGCGCTCGCGCCTGCCAGCGGCCGGCCTGTCAGCAGGTACGACAAGGCCTCGGCCTCGCTGAGCGGAGGTTCGCTGAATACCGTCGAACTCAGTTGCTGCGGCGTCCCGCTCAGCTGCACGCCCGCGACGACGTCCTTGGTCTGGCGCACGGCCCTGACGTCGAGATTCGGGTTGCTGAGCGGCCCGTTGAATATCAACTCACCGCGCTCGATCGTCAGCTCCTGCCCATAGGCCTTGTAACGGCCTTCCCGAAGCTGCACACGCCCCGCGCCGACGTACGGCGCGTGCGTGCCGCCCTTTATTCTTACGTCTCCCTCGAGCCCGGTGGTCAATCCGAACGCCGACACCTGCACCGCATTGCCGAGCCGCGCACGAACATCGACGTCGATGCGCCGACGAGCAACCTCCTCGGCCGCATCCGCGCGGTGAACGATCGCATCGGGTGATGTCTGCGTCGCAGTCTCCGGCACCGACCTCACGGTTATGTCCGCCGTCGGTATCAGGATATCGCCGGAAACGACCGTGTTCTGATTGTTCATCGTCATCCTGATCTTCGGTGACGCGGCGACCCGCCAGTCCGGCAGGCGGATCAACTCGAAATTCTCGCCGGCAAGATCGAGTTGCGCGCGAAGTTCGCTGCCGGCGACGATTTCACTGCTGCCGGAGATCGCTATCTCGCCGTCACCGGATTTCGCGCGGCCCGCTAACCCGAGGCGGCCGGATTCGAGCTGGCGCAATTCGAGGTCGACATCCGTCACTGAAATACCGGCGCGTCGGACCGCGAATGCGCCGTCGCGCAGCGCAACGACGCCGAGGAACTGCGGATTTGCCGGCGCGCCATTTATTGCAATCGATCCTTCGATACGCCCCATTGTATCGGTAATGGACGGCAGGAGAATCGGAAATATGGACAGATCTTCGACGTCGATTTCGACATTGCCGGCAAGTGCGGAATTCGTGTCGAAAATATCGGCAACATTGACCTGGCCTTCCATATCACCGTAGTCGTCGCTCAAATGGATACGCAACTCGGCGTCGAGACGGTTATCGGTTACCGTGGCGTTCGCGACGGCTTGCTCGAGCGTTGCGGAAATTATCTCGCCCTCATACTCGGTCGCGAAACTCGCATTTCTGATCTCGAGCGATGCCGTGCTGTTCAACCGTTGCTTATCCAGCTGGCCCCGTGCATGCCCGAATACCGCTCCCGTGATATTGACTCCGGCCGGCACCGACAACGGCAGGGCCGTCAGCGGCAGGCCTTCGAGGACGACGTCGAAATCGAGCGGTGCAGCATCGGCATAGGCCAGTGCGGCACAAGCCTTGCCATCGAAGGCGGCGGCAGCCAGGCAGGCCTCGGCAAGCGCGGCTGTCGTGGGCGAGAGCTGCAGATCCGTCGGTTGTTCGAGGCTCCAGTCGCCGAGCACTTCGCTCTGCAGCGACAGCGAGTCGATCTGCCCGTTCCAGGATTGCTCGTCGAGCCCGCCCTGTGCGGCAAACGAGAGGTCATTGCCGGGCGCTTTGATGCTCGCCCGAATCGTGTGGCTGTCGCTTCGACCCGCAATCCTCGCCGATACGCTCTCGGCAACGTTGTCGCGATACCGAAGCTCTGATGTCTCGAATGTCGCGTCGACGATACCGGTCTGCGCCAGCTCGCCGCTCGCCCGCAACGCGCCGGCCGCAAAATCCCGCCAGGTCAGTGACGCAGCCGTCACGCCTCCCGAGACCGACAGGTCGCCGATCGTTCCGCGGATACGAACATCTCCCTCGAGCGCACCCGATGCATCACTCACGATGTTTTCGATACTTGGCACGTGCAGTCGCACGTTCAGGTCGATGTCCTCGCGAACCCGGCCGGCGGCAATGATGTGGTTACCGCCGACCGAGACCGCGGCATTGTTCAGCATTACCGTACTGCCGGCGAGCGACACGGCCAGCTCGCCATCGACGGGATGATCATTCAGCGTGCCTACCACGCGCTCGACGTCGATCTCGAACTCGGGTCCGTCGGCTCGGATGCTCCCCGCAGTGCGCCCGGCTGCGTCCAGCGAGCCCGTCATTACCTCGGTCGCGAAAGAAGGGTCGAGCCCGGATGCATCGAACACGAGATCCCAGGCCGGCTCCGGAGTCCACAGCACGTCACCGTTTGCGCGCAGCCGGCCGACCTCCGTTTCGATGATCACGTTGTCGACGCGCAGTCCGTCGAGGTTGCCCTCGCCCTCGAGTTCGATGTCGCCGTCCGGCCAGTCGGCGAACTGCACGAGCGTGTCGGCACTGACGCGGTAATCGTCGGGCGTGCCCTCGATGTGCAAGATGCCCCGTGGGCTCGTCACGACGTTGTCGCCTGCCGTTACGCGGAGGTCCTGCCAGCGATTCGTCAGGTCACCCCGGATGTCGCCGCTGCTGATCACGACGGTCCCTTCGGTATCGAGCTCTACAGGGATCTCCAGAGCGTGCGCGACCTCGTATCGTTCGGAGCTGCCCGAAACCTCGAGGGTTCCGGCAAACGCACGCTCGGCATTCGCAGTCCAGCTCCATTGCGTGCGCAGCTCGGCCGGGTACGGCGCCTCGAGTCCCGCGCTGCCGGCAATATCGACGTTCAGCCAGTCGCTGCGTAACACGAATCGTGACAGCGTAAGCGCCGAACCCTCGAGTTGGCCCACCAGGTCGATTTCGTCGATGTTTCTGTTGAAGTCTGCGCGCGTCACGGTGATTGCGCGTATCGAGGCGGCTTTTGAAACGATCGTGAGCGGCAGGTCGATTTCGATCGGCTGGTCTCTTGCCGGCGGCTCCTCGCTCTCGATCAGCGTGACATCGATTCGATTCGCGTCGAGCGCATCGATTTCTATGCGCCGCGAGAACAGCGGCCGCAACGCAATCGAAAACCGTAGCTCGCCTACCGATACGATAATCGAATCGTCGCTCCAGCGAAGATTGCGCGTCTCGATGCCGCCAAGCAGAGATCCGCTCACCGCGCCGGTATCGAGCTGCGCCGGCAGATAAGGTTTAGCCCGGGCAAGCAGCCAGCGCGTACCGCTGTCCGTGCCCACCAGAGTCGCGACAATTCCCGCCGATACCAGCAGCATCGTGAGAAATACAATTACGATCCAGACGATACGGCGTGGCGTCAAAGTTCCGCCCCGATGCTGATGTGCACGCGAACGCTGCGATCCACTTTATTCAGCGGATGCGCGAGATAGAGCCGTACGGGGCCGACCGGCGACCGCCATTTGAAGCCGATGCCGGCGCCTATCGCAGGATCGACGTCCGTGTCGTCATACGCATTGCCGGCATCGACAAACAGCGCGCCGTAGTAATTCCCGCGCAGCTGCCGCTCGTATTCGATGCTTGCCACGAGCAGGTTGCTGCCGCCGATGACGTTGCCTTCGTCGTCCTTCGGTCCGAGCGTCTGGTAGCCGAAACCGCGCACGGAGTCGTCGCCGCCTGCAAAAAAACGCACGGAGGGCGGCAACTCGGTGAACGCGTCCTTCGTCGTAAAACCGATGTGAGCCCGCGCGAGCACGCGACCCTTCTCGCCGAGCTGACGAATCCAGCGCGCTTGGCCGATCAACTGCAGAAACCCCGTGCTGGAACCGAGGTATTCGTCGGTGCCGCGTATCGACCCGCCGAGCCGATAGCCGCGCGAAGGATACAGATCCCGATCGGCCTTCTTCCGGTCAAAACTCAGCGCCGGCAGCACGAGCAGGCTGGTGTCGTCGACTTCGGCGACCGTAAACCGGTCGTAATTGATGTCGACCGACAGCGTGCGCAGCCACCCCCGGGACAGTTGTCTCGATCGACGCACGCCTGCACGCACCGTCTCGCTGTCGAACGTGTCGGTTTTCTCGCGGTCGATCGCTGCCGTGTAGGTCATCCAGTCGCTGCGTGGATTACGCAGCGGAATACGGTACTCGGCAGCCAGACCGGAAATTACCGGCGACACTCGAAGTTCTATATTCAGGCGGTGACCGCGCTCGTTCATGCGCTGATTGCGGTAACCTGCGCGCAGCCGCGGCCCCGAGTCGGTCGCGAAGCCCGCGCCGATCGTGTACTCGATGCGTTCGGCAGGCTCGAGCAATACGTCAATCGGAATTTGCAGATTGTCGGCGGCGCCGTAGTCGGGTTTGACTTCGATACGATTGAAATAGCCGCTGTTCGCCAGATCCCGGTAGGCTTTTGCGACGGCCTGTCCGTCGTACGGAACCCCCGGTTCCAGATCCAGGTAGGCGGCAACCAGCGACGGCTCGAGAAACGCCTGTTCCTGGCGGATCTCGCCGACGTTGTAGCGCGGGCCGCTCGCGTATTTGAGCGCGATATCGGCCGTGCGCTCGTCCGGGAAGACATCGATGCGCGCCTCCTCGAAACCCGCCTCGATATAGCCACGGTCAATCGCCGTTACCTGCATCGCTTCTTTCAGGGCGTTGTAATCTGCGTGTCGCAACGGCTTGCCGGCTGTCGGCGTTTGTGTCTGCAGCAGGCGTCGAAACGCGGCGTCGTTGCTCCCGTCGCCCGCAATCGAAACGTCGACGGACCTGAGCAGCACGGGCTCGCCGGGATCGATGTTCAGACGCGCATGCCAGCACTTGTCGTCGAACGTCAGTTCAGAAGTGATCGCGGGTTCGTAATAGCCGAAAGGCTCGAGCGCATTACGGGCCTGGGACTCGGCGTCCCGAAACCGTCGCCGGATGCGCCAGGCTTCCGCGTCACAAGTTTCTTCGCCGAGTTCAACGTACGCGCGGACGTTGTGCGCCAGCTCGCCAGCGACGCCCTCGACCTCGAGTTCGGCCAGGACAGGCGCCGCAGCGAGCAGCATCGGAATTATCAGTTTCGCGCGCATCAGCAGGTAGACAACGCATGCACCGTCGGGTTGCAAATCAGGGACTCACAGTCATTTGACCAGGCCGAACCGCATATTATGCATCGAGCGACAAATGGGGACAGTCTGCATTTTCCAGACTTCTCCCTGACTGTTGTTGACACCGGGGCAAAATGCAGACTGTCCCCATTCATCCTCGGATATTGCACCTGTTTGCAACCGATGCGCCAATCGGCTTTGTGCTGTTTTCAGACTTCCCGGCGGTGCTTTTGCTCTACAATAAGCGTATCCTGTCGGCTAAACAAAAACCCGATAAATCCTTGAAAAAGAAGGACTTGCTGTCGCGCGCGGCGTTGGCGGCCAGGCAACGACGAGGTCTCTCATGGCAAAACTGACGTGCGGCCTGATCCAGATGGCACTCAAAGGTGATGGCTCGATGGCGCCCGCCGACATCCGCGACCGGATGATCGAAGCGCATATCCCTTTTATCGAAGATGCGGCAAAACAGAACGTGCAGGTGCTGTGCTTCCAGGAAGTGTTCACGCAGCCTTACTTTTGTCCGAGCCAGGATCGCAAGTGGTATGCCGCGGCCGAGAAGATTCCGGACGGGCACACGACCCGGCTGATGCAGGAATACGCGAAGAAGCACGACATGGTCATCGTCGTGCCGATCTACGAGGAACACATGACCGGCGTTTACTACAACACGGCAGCGGTCATCGACGCGGGCGGAGAGTACCTGGGCAAGTACCGCAAGACACACATTCCGCAGGTCGATCCGGGCTTCTACGAGAAGTTTTTCTTCAAACCCGGCGATTCCGGCTATCCCGTGTTCGACACCGCCTACGTCAAGCTCGGCGTGTACATTTGTTATGACCGGCATTTTCCCGAAGGCTGGCGCGCGCTCGCGCTGAACGGCGCCGAGTACATCGTCAACCCGTCGGCCACGGTTGCCGGGCTCAGCAAATACCTGTGGGAGCTCGAACAGCCGGCGTCCGCCGCCGCGAACGGTGTGTTCATCGGCGCGATCAATCGCATCGGCAGGGAGCAACCGTGGGCCGAGACGATGGGCGAGTTTTACGGTTCGAGCTACATCGTCAATCCACGCGGCACGATCGAAGCGCAGGCGAGCTACGATCAGGACGAACTGCTCGTGCACGAGATCGACCTCGAGATGGTGCGCGAAGCGCGTGACACCTGGCAGTTCTTCCGCGATCGTCGCCCCGAGACCTACGGGCGGCTGACGGATGCCGGTTAAGCCCGTCACGATCGGCGACGATGGCGACAGGGATGCCTGACGTACCCGCAGTCAGTACGCTTCGAACCGTCGGCGAGCATGTCGAACTGGATGTGGGCCAGGATCTCCTGAACAGCCCACGTTACAACGAGGACATCGCGCCGACGAAGGCCGCGCAAAGGACCTGGTCACGCTGGAACGTCGCGTCGCTTTGGGTCGGCATGGCGATCTGCGTGCCGACCTACACGCTCGGCGGCGTGCTGACCGCCTACTTCGGGCTGTCGGTCACCGAGGCGCTTTGGACGATACTGATTGCCAATATCGTCGTCCTGATTCCGCTCACCCTGAATGCGTATCCGGGAACCCGTTACGGCATACCCTGCCCGGTCGTACTGCGCGCATCGTTCGGCATCATCGGCTCCAACGTGCCGGCTTTGATTCGCGCGCTCGTCGCGTGCGGCTGGTTCGGCGTGCAGACGCTGTTCGGCGGCATAGCGATCCACCTCTTGTTCTCGGCCGTGTTTCCCGGCTGGGCGGCGCTGGGTGGCACGGGTGAGGTCATCGGATTCTTCATCTTCTGGGTGGCCAATGTCTGGGTGGTGATTCGTGGCGCCGAATCGATCAAGCATCTCGAGGCGCTGGCCGCGCCGCTGCTGCTCATAGTCGCACTCGGACTCACGGTCTGGGCGCTGCCCAAGGTCACGTTGAGCGAGGTTCTCGCGACGCCGGCCAATCGCCCCGCTGGCGCCTCGTTCGCCGCGTATTTCATGTCGGCGCTAACCGCGATGGTCGGCTTCTGGGCGACGCTGTCGCTGAACATTCCCGACTTCAGCCGATTCGCGAAATCCCAGCGCAGTCAGGTGATCGGGCAGATCATCGGCCTGCCGCTGACGATGTTCCTGTTTGCGGGACTCGGCGTGTTGCTGACGTCCGCGTCACTCGAGCTCGTTGGCGAGACGATCTCGGATCCGATCAACCTGATCGGTCGCATCGACAACACGGTCTGGGTCATCCTGTCGATGCTGATGATCATCCTCGCCACGATTTCGACGAACACGGCCGCAAACATCGTCTCACCGACGAACAGTTTTCAGAACATCGCGCCCCGGTATATCAACGAGACCAAGGGTGTCATCGTCACGGGTATAATCGGCATACTGCTGATGAGCTGGGAACTTCTCAAAAAGCTCGGCTGGCTTGATTCCGACGTGAGTCTCGAAAGCCTGTATTCGAACTGGCTGATCGGCTACTCGAGCCTGCTCGGGCCGATCGCGGGCATCATGATCGTCGACTATTTCGCGGTCAAGAAGCAGTCTTACGACCTGCTGGCGCTGTACCAGGACGATGCCGGGTACCCCGCCTGGAACACGGCCGGCATGATCGCGTTTCTCGTGCCCGTGGGTCTGACGCTGATCGCGATCACGACGGGATGGCTCAGCTGGTTTTACGACTACGGGTGGTTTACGGGCTCGATCCTGGGTGGTTTGATTTACTACCTGGCCGCCCGCGGCGAGGCAAGGAGTGTGTCATGACGGTACTCATACAGGGCGGGACGGTCGTCACCGCAGACCAGAGTTTTCGTGCCGACGTGTTGTGCCGCGATGGCCGGATCGCGGCGATCGGTGACGGCATCGACGCGCCGAAGGGCGCCGCCAGGATCGATGCAGGCGGCCAGTACGTGATGCCCGGCGGCATCGACCCGCACACGCACATGCAGCTGCCGTTCATGGGCACGGTCGCGAGCGAGGATTTCTTTACGGGCACTTCGGCCGGACTCGCCGGCGGCACCACGATGATCATCGACTTCGTCATTCCGAACCCGCAGCAGAATATCCTGGACGCCTACCACCAGTGGCGCGACTGGGCTGAGAAAGCGGTTGCCGATTATTCGTTCCACGTCGCAATCACGTGGTGGGACGACACGGTCCACGCCGACATGGGCACGCTCGTCCGCGATCACGGGGTCAACAGCTTCAAACACTTCATGGCGTACAAAGGCGCCATCATGGCCGACGACGAGATCCTCGTGAACAGCTTTTCGCGGGCGCTCGAGCTCGGCGCGATACCGACCGTGCATGCCGAGAACGGGGAACTCGTGTACCGGCTGCAGCAGGCGCTGTTCGACAAGGGCATCACGGGACCCGAAGGCCATCCGTTGTCGCGCCCGCCGGAGGTCGAGGGCGAAGCCGCGAACCGGGCGATCCGCATCGCCGAGGTGCTCGGCGCACCCTTATATATAGTGCACAATTCCTGTCGCCAGTCGCTCGAAGCCATTACGAGGGCCCGCAACGAGGGCCAGCGCGTCTTCGGCGAGGTGCTGGCGGGCCACCTGCTGGTCGACGACTCGGTGTACCGACACAGGGACTTCGAGGTCGCCGCGGCGCACGTCATGAGCCCGCCGTTCCGATCCAGTGAGCACCAGGCGGCACTGTGGCGCGGGCTGCAGTCCGGTAACCTGCAGACCACGGCGACCGACCACTGCTGTTTCTGCGCGCCGCAGAAAGCGGCCGGCAAAGACGATTTCCGGCTGATCCCGAACGGTACCGGTGGCGTCGAGAACCGCATGGAAGTGCTGTGGCATCACGGCGTCGGCACGGGTCGGCTCACGATGAACGAGTTCGTGCGCGTCACGTCGACGAATGCCGCACAGATCTTCAACATCTATCCGCAGAAAGGCAGCATCTCGGTCGGCGCCGATGCCGACATCGTCGTCTGGGATCCCGCGGCGAGCAAGACGATCTCCACGAAGACTGATCATCAGAACGTCGACTACAACATCTTCGAAGGCATGCAGGTCACGGGCGGCGCGTCGCACACGCTCAGTCAGGGCAAGCTCGTGTACGCAAACGGCGAACTCGACGTCGAGCGCGGCGCCGGACGCTACGTCGATCGACCCCCGTTCGCGGCGTATTACGATGCGCTGCAGAAACGCGCGAAGCAAACCGAACCCACACCCGTACGCCGCTGATCGTGCGGGTTGATGTTTGATGGCCAGCAAGCAGCCAGCTCCGGATATACGCCCGCGGCGGCTCGGCAAGGCGACGATCGAAGAAAACTTCAGCGATCTGAATCCGCCGCTGTCGCGCTCCGCGGCGCTGATCGAGGCGGACCGCTGTTACTTCTGTTACGACGCCCCGTGCACGAGCGCGTGTCCCACGGGGATCGACATACCCGGCTTCATTCAGAAGATTCGCAGCGACAATATCCGCGGCTCGGCGCAGACGATTCTGCGCGAGAACATCCTCGGCGGCATGTGCGCGCGCGTATGCCCGACCGAGGTCCTGTGCGAGCAGGCCTGCGTCAGGAACGTGCACGAGGACAGGCCCGTCGACATCGGGCGCCTGCAGCGCTTTGCGACCGACCCGATCCTGCAGGCCGGGACGCAGCTGTTTCCCCGCGCGAAAGCTTCTGGGAAAACCGTTGCGGTGGTCGGCTGCGGGCCCGCCGGATTGTCGTGCGCGCATCGGCTCGCAATGCTCGGCCATGCGGTCGTGATCTTCAATCGCGATGCCAAGCCCGGCGGCCTCAACGAATACGGCATCGCTGCGTACAAGACCGTCGACGACTTCGCGCAGCGCGAGGTCGACTACATCCTCGCGATCGGCGGCATCACGGTGCACAACAACGTCGAGATGGGTGTCGATTTCACGCTCGATGAACTCCGTAACGACTACGCCGCCGTGTTCGTCGGCGTCGGCCTCGCGGCGGTCAACGAGCTGGGCATCGACAACGAGGATCTGCCCGGCGTCGAGAATGCGATCGACTACATCGGCGAACTTCGCCAGGCAGACGACAAGAGCAAACTGCCGGTCGGGCGCAACGTCGTCGTCGTGGGCGGCGGCATGACCGCGATCGACATCGCGGTGCAATGCAAGCGGCTCGGTGCCGAGCGCGTGACGATTGTCTATCGCCGCGGACCGGAACAGATGGGCGCGAGCGACCATGAGCAGGACATCGCGAAAAAGAGCGGCGTCGTGATTCAACACTGGGCACAGCCGCTGCGCTTGCTCGGCGCTCGGCACGTGAGCGCGATCGAGTTTGCGAAGACCTCGCTCGACAAGACCGGTCGCCTGAAGTCGACGGGCGAGACGTTCGTGCTCGAGGCCGACGTGGTTTTCAAGGCGATCGGTCAGAAACTCGTCGACGGTCCGTTCGCGGCAGGCTCGGAAACCGTTCGGATCGAGAACGGCAAGATCGTCGTCGACGAATCGCAGGCAACGTCGCTCGACAAAGTCTGGGCCGGCGGCGATTGTGTCTCGAGCGGTGATGACCTCACGGTTTCGGCCGTGCAGCACGGCAAGGTCGCGGCAATCGCCATCGACCGCTACCTCAGGACCTGAGCGACACAGGAGACAGCTAAATGGCCGATCTGACGACCGACTTTCTCGGCATACGTTCACCGAACCCGTTCTGGCTTGCGTCCGCCCCGCCAACGGACAAGGCTTACAACGTCAATCGCGCGTTCGAAGCGGGCTGGGGCGGCGCGGTCTGGAAGACGCTCGGCGAAGATCCGCACATCGTTAACGTTAACGGTCCGCGCTACGGCGCGCTGCACAGCAACGAGCGCCGCGTCATCGGCTTCAACAACATCGAACTGATTACGGACCGGCCGCTCCAGACCAACCTGGACGAGATACGCGCAATCAAGCGCGACTGGCCTGATCGCGCGTTGATCGTGTCGGTCATGCTGCCGATGAACGAGCAGTCCTGGGCGCATTACCTGCCGATGATCGAGGATACGGGCGCGGACGGTTTCGAACTGAACTTCGGCTGCCCGCACGGCATGTCGGAACGCGGCATGGGCTCGGCGGTCGGCCAGGTGCCCGAGTACATACGGATGGCGACGGAGTGGGCGAAGAAATTCGCGACCGTGCCCGTGATCGTCAAACTGACGCCGAACGTCACGAACATCCTGCCACCCGCGAAGGCGGCAAAGGATGGCGGCGCGGATGCGGTGTCGCTGATCAACACGATCAACTCGATCATGCGCGTCGACTATGACACGCTGACGATGTATCCGGCCACCGACGGCATGGGCACGCACGGCGGCTACTGCGGGCCGGCCGTCAAGCCGATCGCATTGAACATGGTCGCCGAGATTGCGCGTACCGCAGAGACATCGGACATCCCGATCTCCGGCATCGGCGGCATCACTGACTGGCGCGACGCCGTCGACTTTATCGCGCTCGGCGCGAGCAACGTGCAGGTGTGCACGGCAGTGATGGTCTACGGATTCAAGATCATCGACGATCTCGTCGACGGTCTGAATGCGTTTCTCGACGCTAAAGGCATGGCTTCGGTCGCGGATCTGGTCGGCAAAGCGGTGCCGAGCGTGACCGACTGGCAGTACCTGAACCTCAATTACGTCGAAAAAGCCGTCATTGATCAGTCGCTCTGCATCAAGTGCGGGCGCTGCCACATTGTCTGCGAGGATACCTCGCACCAGGCGATCACCCGGCGCGTCAACGGCGAGCGTCACTTCGAGGTCATCGACGCGGAATGCGTCGGCTGCAATCTGTGCGTCAGCGTGTGCCCGGTCGATGGCTGCATCACGATGCAGCCGTTGACCGACGGCGTCGACCCGCGCACGGGGCAGCCGATTACCAAAGAAAAGGCCGACTGGACGACGCACCCGAACAACCCGATGCGCAGGCAGGGATGACGGGTTCGCCGCGTCGCGCTGGCCGTTCGGCGCTGCACCGCGCCACGGTCGAGATCGGTTGATCGTTAGCAAAATGCTCCGGCGCGCCTGTCTGCGTGTTCTGTGCCTCCTCGTCCTGGCGGGTTGTGCGGCTGCGCCCGAGTTCGTGACGCCACAAGGCGCGATCAATCAGGTCTATGCCGTCGTCGATGTGCAGACGATGGCGGCAATCAGACAGTCGGTCTATCTTGCCGAGTCGTTCGCGAACCTGCGGGACGCGTCCAGGGACGCAGCGGCCGGCCAGGATGCTGACGGCATCTATCTCACGGGTCAGGAAACCACGGTGGCGTTATTCTCGGCGCAGAACTCGCAACATGCCGCAGCGGGCCACAGTGGACTGGGCATCGGTCTCGATACGATCGGCGAGACCGCGGGCGTTCGTCGACATTACCGCGCGTTGACGGGACTGGAACCGACGGCAATCGCACGCTCGCAGCTGATCGACTCGCTAGACGTGCCGTGGTTTCTGTCGACGCTGCCCGGCGGCATCGGCTTAAACGCGCCGCCCGAATTCGCGATTTGGACGATGGAATACCAGCCGGCCTATTTCGTTGCGAACAAGAATAAGACTGCGGGCAGTGATCCGTACGATGTTTCGCGCCGGCGCTACAATTCGAATCGTTTCGACGCGTCCCGGTTGATGCGGGACGTCGTTGCGGTGACGTTCGATGTCGCGACGGCCGACGCCGAGGCCGCGATCGAGTTACTCGAGGCAGCCGGTCTCGCCGTTACCCGAACTGAGGAAAAGCTTGTGGCGCGAAACGGCGAAGAGATCATCACGATGAACCTCGTCGATGATAACGAGCCTGCAGGCTTGCGCGAGATCGTATTCTCTTTAAATAGGGACGTTGCCGCGAAGCACAGCGAGAAACTCGGCGCATCAGAACTCGTCGTCGGACCAGGACGGCGCGCCGTGTGGCACTTCGGCACTTACTAACGGTATTTGCCTATCGCCGAATTTTCCAAACGCTGCGAAGCCCTACCGAAATTATTTCGGCGGAGGCCTCATCCCTCCGCCGTGGTATCACATGCGTGGAGCCCGCCCGGTCATGAGCCGCCGGTACTACCAACGGAATTCCGGAGGCTCATCCGACGGCGTCGCATCAGGAACAGCGTCAAACCGAGCAGCCACAGGAAAGGCAGGCCGATCGCGCCACTACCGGATTTACGAATCACAACCACCTGATCGTCGACCGTGACGGTCGTCGTGGCCGGGGCGCTGGTCTGACCCTCGTCGTCGGTCACCGTTAGCTGTGCAGTGTACGTCCCGGCTGCGCCATAGATATGCGTCGCCCTGTCGCCCACACCCGTGCTGCCGTCACCGAAGTCCCAATTCCAGGATCGGATGGCACCGCCATCCGGATCCGACGACCCGCGGCCGTCGAAGGTGACGATCTCGTTAACGAAACCGGCGTAAGGACCACTGGGATCCGCCACCGGTAGAGCTGCCGCCTGGACCGTGATCATCACCGTGTCCGGCGCACTGTCCAGCTCACCGTCGTTGACGATGAGCTGCGCGACATAGTCACCGGCCACGTCCGCGGCAAATCTCGGATTGACCGCGTTCGGGTCGGAGAGCATTGCCCCGCTGCCCGCCGGGACGCTCGTTAACGACCAGCTGTACGTCAGCGGATCGCCGTCCGGATCGCTGGAGCCGCCAGCGTCGAGCGTAACCGTGTTGCCCACAAAGACCGATCGATCCGGCCCCGCGTTCGCCACCGGTGGGTTATTCGCCGGCACCGCGCTGGCCGTGATCATCACCGTATCCGGCGCGCTGTCCAACTCACCGTCGTTGACGATGAGCTGTACCACATAGTCACCGGCCACGTCCGCAGCAAAGCTCGGATTGACCACGTTCGGGTCGGAGAGCATTGCCCCGCTGCCCACCGGGACGCTCGTTAGCGACCAGCTGTAGGTCAGCGCATCGCCGTCCGGATCGCTGGAGCCGCTGGCGTCGAGCGTAACCGTGTTGCCCACGAAGACCGATTGATTCGGCCCTGCGTTCGCCACCGGAGGCTGATTCACCGCCGGCGGAGCTGCCACGATGACCACGCTATCCGGGGTACTATCATCCATCCCGTCGTTGACGATAAGCTGCGCGACGTAGTCACCGGCCACATCGGCCACGAAAGTCTGACTGATCGCGGTCGGGTCGGAGAGCGTCGCCCCGCTTCCCGTCGGCACCGATAACGACCAGCTGTAAGTCAGCGCATCGCCGTCGGCATCGCTCGAGCCGCTGGCGTCGAGCGTAACCGTGTCGCCCACCAGGACCGATTGATCCAGCCCCGCGTTCGCCACCGGTGGGTTATTCGCCGGCACTACGCTGGCCGTGATCATCACCGTATCCGCGGCGCTGTCATCCGTGCCGTCGTTGACGATGAGCTGCGCGACGTAGTCGCCGGCCACATCGGCCACGAAAGTCGGACCGACCGCCGTCGGATTGGAGAGCGTCGCGCCACTTCCCGTCGGTACCGATAACGACCAGCTGTAGGTCAGCGCATCGCCGTCGGCATCGGTGGAACCGCTGCCATTGAGCACCACCGTGTCACCGACGCTGACGTTCTGGTCGGGTCCGGCGTTTGCCACGGGCGGAGTGTTCCCCGGCACTGCCTGGGCCGTGATGACCACACTGTCCGCGGCGCTGTCATCGGTGCCGTCGTTGACGATGAGTTGCGCGACATAGTCGCCTTCCACATCGGCCACGAACGTCGGACCGACCGCCGTCGGATCGGAAAGTGTCGCCCCACTTCCGGTCGGTACCGATAACGACCAGCCGTAGGTCAGCGCATCGCCGTCGGCATCGGTGGAACCGCTGCCGTCGAGTACTACCGTGTCACCGACGCTGACGTTCTGGTCGGGCCCGGCGTTTGCCACGGGCGGGTTGTTCCCCACCACTATCTGAGCCGTGATGACCGCACTGTCCGGCGCGCTGTCATCCGTGCCGTCGTTGACGATGAGCGTAGCTGTGTAGGCGCCTGCCACATCGGCCACGAAAGTCGGACCGACCGCCGTCGGATCGGAAAGTGTCGCCCCACTTCCGGTCGGAACCGATAACGACCAGCCGTAGGTCAGCGCATCGCCGTCGGCATCGGTGGAACCGCTGCCATCGAGCACCACCGTGTCACCGACGCTGACGTTCTGGTCGGGCCCGGCGTTTGCCACGGGCGGGTTGTTCCCCACCACTATCTGAGCCGTGATGACCGCACTGTCCGGCGCGCTGTCATCCGTGCCGTCGTTGACGATGAGCGTAGCTGTGTAGGCGCCTGCCACATCGGCCACGAAAGTCGGACCGACCGCCGTCGGATCGGAAAGTGTCGCGCCGCTGCCACCAGGAACGGACAGCGACCAGCTGTAGGTCAGCGGGTCGCTGTCGGCATCGCTCGAGTTACTGCCATCGAGCGTCACCGTGTCGCCGACGTTGACCGTCTGGTCCGGCCCGGCGTTGGCGACCGGCGGGGTGTTAACCGCACAGTCAGGATCGGCGGCGTCATACAGATTGTCGCCGTCGTTATCGAGACCATCAGGCCCGAACTGGGCATCGCTGCAGGGATCCGCAATTAGCGCCGCGCTCGGAGGAGCCAAAGGCGGACCACCATAGTTTGGCGGCAAAGTGCTTTCACCTACCAGCGACGGGGTCTGATCCGCCGTGTGGCAGATGTCGCAAGTGGTAATGCCGTTAGACCGGTGGTGGTTTCTGAGACCGTCCGAACGACCCGGGTTTGTCCCGCCGAATGCGCCGTCATTCGGAGTATTGTCTCCTTCACGTCCGTGACAGCCGGCGCAGCTAAACGGGTAATCAGGATTGCCCGAACTAAAGGTCGAAGGATTGTCGCCGATCTGGTTATGGCAGACCAAGCACTCATCGTTGCCCGGCAGTGGACCGACGAGCGATTCGATAATCTGAAGGTGGCCATCCATCAGATTCGTGCCCCACGCGGTTCCGTCATGATTCGACGTGTAATTATCCTGGTTGAAAACCACTTCGTGACAGTTTGAAGCCGCGCAGCCCCCATCAAATGTCGGATACGCCGACACCGGTGATGTCCACAGCGCCGCGAGCAATACGACACCAAAACTTACTGCCAGTAATCTGATCGCGGTCTTCATTGCATTTTCCCTGACGCTTCCACTACGTAAAATCAAGTCCTTTGGCGTTCGTCACACTGAAATACTCACCGGCGTCTAAAAAAATTCCGGATCTCGGCGGCATCTGTTACTCGTCGTCACCGCCGATCGCGTAGCGGAAGCCGATGCCGACCACGTAGAACTCCGGATTGTAGGGCATGGCGCCGAGGCTCAGTACGGTATCGATCGACGCGGGCGCAACGCCCTCGAGCGCCCAGTCCTCTGACTTGAAGCGCTGGTAGCGCAGATTCAGATTCACTGCGAGGCGTTCCGACTGCTGATACGACAGCTTGAGACGCAGATAGTCGAGGTCGTTCCTGAGCTCCGGGAATTCGCCCGGACCGCCCGTTGCCGATTCGAGACTGATCTCCGAGGCGCCATCCGTTCGCGTGTAGTCCAGCTGCAGATCGACTTTGTCGGCGATGTCTCGCACGTGCAGACCGGCGCCAATCGTCGTGAAGTCGTCGTCGTGGACTGCGCGCCAGTTCGGCGCCGCGAACAACGAGCTGCCGGCCTGCTCGGATTCGATGTCTTCCATGCTCGCATTGAGATAGACGGACGTCTTCTCGGAAAGGCTCCAGCCGAAGTCGGCCGCGAGGTGCAGCTCGTTGCCTTCGAGCAGGCCGAGCTGCGATCTCCTGTAGCTGTCGTCGGCGTAAAGCGCGTTCAATGTCACGGAGTACGGTCTTTCCGCGGGCGAATACGACAACGACAGCTCCCCGTACTCCCGATAGCGATACGCGAGATGGTATTTGCGCAGCAGCGGGTTCTGTCCTAGCGTCGCCGCGAGCGCCTCGTCGTAGCTGTCGATGTCGCGCCTGGCCGCGCCGCCCTTCACGTTCACTTCTATCGACGGTGCCGGCCGCCAGCGCAGCCTGCCCCAGCCCGCGTCTTCGGTCTGCTTCGCAACTTCCTGAAAGTTGCGGTCGATGTCCTTGCGGTCGTAGCCCGCCGAGATTCGCAGCGAATCGAACAGCTCGTAGCCGGCGCTCAGGTTCAGGGACGAGCGCTCGAAGCTGTACGGGATGGTCAGTTCACTGTCGCCGGACGGGAAGCCGTCGACGACGACCCGCGATGCCAGTATCCGTGGGCTTCGGTTGTCACGCTCATCGTAGCGGTAGGCAAGCTTCACGCGAGCTTTCGGAAACGGTCTCGACGTCAGTGTCAAAGCGTAGTTTACGGTATCGACTTTTCCGTCCAGGCTCGAACTCGGCAGGCTGCCGGCGCCAAGCAGCGGATTGATGGTGTACGGCAGAAGCTGTTCGGTCTTTTCACCCTCACCGATCGCCGCGGAAAAGGCGATGACCGACTTGATGGCTTCGGCCGCGTAGGATCCTGACAACGACAGCTGCTGAAACTCGTTGTCCGGTTCCTGTGCGAGCCGGCCCCGTTCGGCACCGGGAAACGTCAGAAACGGATTGTCCCAGATCAAGAAATCAGCATTGTTCTTGAAGAAGGAACCGAACCAGGCGAGGCGCAGGTTGAACGGACCGTTCGCATACGTTACCCCCGCATCGACCAGGTCCGTCTCGAAATCGAGCACGCGCGGCAACATCGTTGCCTGCGCAAAATTGGAAACCGATACGATGTCGACGCCGTCTCGCTGCTGGTGGCGGTAATCGACAAACGCGGAAAAGCCGGATCCCGCCTCGTATTCGGCACCGGCGCGTAGCGTCTTGCGATCACTCTCGATGTCCTGTGCGCGCAGCGATGTTGCGAGCGCTGCGAAATCCGATGTTCGCGACTTCGGTTCCCAGTCCGACGGCAGTGCGAGCGTGTCGGCAGAGCTTGAGGTGAATACGGTGCGGGTCGTATCGAACCGCCGGTACGGCAATTCGCTGTAACCGAGTTCGAATTCGAATCGACCCGGGCGACCGCCCTCGATCTCCAGAACCCGCGAATCCAGTCCGAGGTCCTCGGCGAACCATTCGAGACGGTAACCCTCGCTCGCGTAAAGGCCTTCACCGCCGACATTGATGTAGCCGCCCGATTCGTCGTAGCCGGATCCGCTGCCAAACTGTTCCGTGTCGTCGCTGACATAACTGGCACCCGCTTCGACTTCGGCGTCATAGCCCTCCGCGAACGGGCAGTACTGACATTCCCATCCGCTGGTATCGACCTGCGCAACGGCACGCGTTCCCGTGTACAGAGCGAACGTCGCAATGACGGCACAGAAAGAAACCGTTTGTAACGTCCGTCTTGTACGCCTGTGAATTCGCATTCCGATCACCGCATCAGCCTCGAACCCGACGGGTGGTTCGAACCGTGCACCTGCGTATGACAATTCAGGCAGTTGCGGCCCAGCAGGTACTTCGACGCCGTGCCGTCAACCAGGCCGTCAGGGCCGTTCGCGAAACTCGGATGGCCGGCCTGCGAGTGACAGGACTGGCACAGCATCGGTCCGCGCATGCTCAGCATGCCCGGGTGGTTCGAACCGTGCGGGTTGTGGCAATTGGTGCAGTCCTCGGCGGCCGGCGCATGTTCCCAGAGATACGGGCCGCGCTTCTCCGCATGACACTCGAAGCAGGTGTCATTCACCGTCTGGCGCACGAACAGCCTGTCGGTCGTTTCGCCGACCGGATTGTGGCAGCCGCTGCAAGCCATCTTGCCCTCGAACAAAGGATGCGCATACGCCTTCAGCGCCTGCGTACGCTGCTGCTTGTGACAGCCGAAGCAGACCTCCGGCTGGCTCGACGCCGTCATCACCGGGTCATGCGCGATGTGAATCTGGTGGCAGTCGGCACAGGCGATCTCGTTCATGTCGTGTCCGCTGCCGTGAAACGCGGGTCCCAGGTCGCTGCTGTGACACTCGACGCACATGCCGTTCTGCACACCGACCGCGGTCTCGGTACCGGTGCCGAAGCGGATGACGGGCTGCCGCTCCTGTCCGCGCCGTACGCGGCCGGCATGTGTGCCGCCGGGTCCGTGGCAGGCTTCGCACTGCAGCTGTCCTTCCCCGAACGGACTGCGCGGATCCGTCGGTACCGCGTGCTCCGTCCGAAATATCGCCATCATCGCCGCATTGTCACTGTGGCAGCCGAGGCAGGTGTCGGCGCCGCTGCGGCTGTAGGGAGTCTCGGCATCGTCGGTCGATTGCGCCATCGCGAGCGAGCTCACGACAAGACCGATGCAGACAGCGAGAGGAAATCGACGTATTCGCTTACCTGGCATTCGCTTACGATTTCCTGTGCGTCAACAAAAACAATGAGTCGCCCCGCAGGGCTTCCCGCCAATTACCCGACTCTTACAGTCCGGGATTGTGGTACTTCGATGTCTCGAACTCCCGACCGGTGCCGTGGCAGACCGCGCAGGACTCCTGCCCGTTCGGCAGGCCGCTGCCGCTCGAACCATCGGGAGCGCCACAACCGGCACCGACAATCTCGCATTTCAGCGTATCAAGCTGTGCGCCCATGGAGTCGAAATGCCCTACGGCCGCTGTGCTTGTATGGCACACACCGCAGACCGCCGCCGTAGGCGTCGTGGCGATGTCGTCGGTCCAGACCCGGATATCGTCACCCTGGTTCGTACTCACGGCCCTCGCTGTCGATCGAGCCACGTTGTAGAGGCCCGGTGTATGGCAGGTCTCGCAGTTCGCGACGTTCTGCGGAAACAGCACTTCCGAAAATTCACCGCCCATAAAGGTCGGACTCGCTGTGTGAATCGAGTGAATCATCCGGCCAAAGTGGTAGCCTTCCTGCCCCACCCCGTCCGGGCAACTGCCGTAACGTGACGGGTCGTCCGGAACGGGCGGAATGCTTGCGGAATACGGGTTGCTGTCGCACACCGCCGCGTCACCGTTGTGGCATATCAGGCAGAACTCGTAATTACCGTTGCGGTTGCCGCCATGGCGCTGCAGGCGCTTGTGACAAACGTTGCAGTTCTCACTCTTGAATGCCGCCTGACGCGGTTCGCCCGGGTAGTAAACAGCGCTGACCGCAGCGGCACGGTCGAAGTAAGTGGTGCCGTCGGCATCCGTGTACTCCCAGGCCGGATGCCCACCGAGCGCGATCGCCACGTCACCCGTGAAGGCGTCCGGGAGCGCGCGGAAGAACGGCACGGTATAACTGCCGTCCGCGTTCGCCGATCCACCGCCGTTCTGAATGGCGTCCCTGATGGCGCCCAGGTACATCCGGTACGGATAACCCGTGTCCCGGAAGTTCAGGTCCTGGATGGCCAGGATTGCCAGCGAGTCGTTCAGCCTTGCGCCGAGCACCTGCCCGTTCTCATCACCACCGTAGTAGGCGGCCGTCGCCCAGGCCACGTACAAATTGAGCGCCGCATTGCTGTCGGTGAACTCGGGATCGGTAAAGATGTCGTACGGATTCCCGGCTGGATCCTCGATGATGAACGTGACCACC
>Ga0224512_10001403_pt1 | contig 23203 bp, 22 predicted proteins | sample SF_May12_sed_USG_4_FD_169103 | JGI IMG/M metagenome (GOLD analysis project Ga0224512, IMG submission 169103) | Sediment microbial communities from San Francisco Bay, California, United States - SF_May12_sed_USGS_13 | ecosystem: Environmental > Aquatic > Marine > Sediment | place: USA... | reverse complement strand
CGTCTGGCCCAGATCATTCCACTGGGCGAGCGCCACCTTCGGGAAGCCGTGAAGGAATACACACAGCATTACCATTGTGAGCGCAATCACCAGGGTCTCGACAACGAGCTGATTGAGAAGCCCGGCGACGAGCCCAAAATGGACGGTGCCGTCGAGTGTCAAGAAAGGCTGGGAGGTGTCCTCAAATACTACGATCGGAAGGCGGCCGTAGCGGTGGGCTGAGTATTGGCACACTACGGGATAGCGACCTCGCGTACGCTGGCGCGCGGGAGGCCACTGCGATGGACAGCACACCGGAACCGCGACGCCCTAGGCCATGGCCCCTTCCCGCGCCTACTCGTCCCGCCAGCTCGGGCGGAAATCGGCGCTGAGCGTCGCGACCAGGCTGCGCACCAGGCGCGACTCGGCACCGTCCGGGTCGGTTGCTCCGATCCGCGGCAGGGAGCCGTGGGCCAGGTTCACGTGGGCCACGCTCTGCTTGCCGCGCGCCGCATTGGTCCAGATGGTGGCGCCGTTGCGAGTCTGGAGCAGGCGGGCGGAGAGCACGCCCTCGATGTCGGCGCTGGCCCGCATCGACTCGACCAGCGAGTTCACGGAGAAGCTGGGCTTCGGACTCCTGGTGGTGAGCTCACCCACCAGCACCGCGTCCACCCCGTATTTCTCGCCGAGCGCCCGGATCGCCTCCGGGTCGAGCTCCTGGTGGTCGAGGGCGGCCAGCACGCGCGACCGCTCGCCCAGCTCGAGGATCGGCACCCCCGGCTGCGCCGCCTGCACCATCGCCATGAACTGCCGCGTGGCGAGCGTCGAGAGCTCTCCCGACCCGTTCGAGGAGAACGCCACCATTCCGAGCGTGCCGTAGCGCGCAAGATCGATCCGCGGCGGCACCTGGACCTGCTTCGACGCACAGGCGGCGGCCAGCAGCGCGGCGGCGGTGAGGAAGAGAATGGCGTTTCGGTGCATCGGGAGAGCCCCTCGTGGTGTTCTCGAGTGCTATCGGCTGTTGCGAGGCCCCTCTTGATGCTCGCCGGCGGCCCGGGGGGTCAGGCTGCCCCGGTCCGATCCAGTCCGATGCTCGCTCGGCAGCGCGCGAATGGCGCCGTCCGCCCCCCCATCCAGAGCAGTCCGCCGAGCAGCAGCAGCAGCCCGAGTGCGGCGAGCGAGACGGGCGCGAGCGACGGCAGCGACGGTACTGCGGCGATGCGGAAGACCTCGCCCCCGAGCGTCGTGATGTAGACGTTCCCGGCGGCGTCCTCGCCGAAGGAGGAGATGTTGGTGAGGATCCCCGCATCCGGCATGAACTCGGGCGTCCCGGTGTGGTCGATGAAGTCCAGGAAGTTCGTGCCGTCGAAGGCCGACGGGTCCGAGCCGTCCCAGACGAGCGACCAGATGCGGCTGTTCACGAAGTCCGCGAAGAGGTAGCGCCCGCGCAACGAAATCGCGGGGCCGCGGTAGACGTAGCCGCCGGTCACCGAGTTGCCCTGGAGTGGACCGCCCCCGTGCTCGTAGTCGTAGATCGGGTCGATGGCGCCGGGTGGCGGCGGCCCGCCGACGCCGCCGCTGGGCGTCGCGATCGTGCCCTCGCGCAGCCGCCAGCCGTAGTTCTCGCCGCCGGCGCTCCCGGTCGGCTGCACGTCAATTTCTTCGCGGTTGTTCTGGCCCACGTCGGCGAAATAGAAGTCGCCGGTCTCCCGATCGAAGCTCGCGCGCCAGGTGTTGCGCAGCCCGTACACCCAGATCTCGTCGTCTCCCGTGACGCCCACGAAGGGGTTGCCGGCGGGAATCGCGTAATTGCGGGTCGGGTCGGCCGGGAAGTCGTCGCCGTCGACGTCGAGGCGCAGGATCTTGCCGAGCAGGTTGTCGGTGATGTCCTGCGCGTTCCCGATGCCCGGCGTGTGGCCGGCGCCGTTGTCGTCCCCGCCCCCGCCGTCGCCCGACGAGACGTAGAGGTAGCCGTCAGGACCGAAGCCGAGCCAGCCGCCGTTGTGGTTGGCCTGCGGCTGCGCGATCGAGAGAACCGCCGTCGCGCTCGCCGGGTCGGCGACGTTCGGGTCTCCGGCCGAGACCGCGTAGCGCTCGACGCGGAGCGTGCCATCGGCGTGCGTGTAGGCCACGAAGAAGTAGCCGTTGCTCGCGTAGTCCGGATGGAAGGCGAGACCGAGCAGGCCCTGCTCGTTTCCCGTCGAGACCGGGGAGATCGAGAGGAAGGGCGTCCCGAGCAGCGTGTCGGTGGCGAGGGCGACGATCCGGATGCGGCCCGTCGACCCGTTCCGCTGCTCGACGACGAAGATGCGCTCGGTGTCGCTCGCCGGCGCGGTGACGTAGAGCGGCCGCGAGAGACCCGTTGCGACTCGCTCGACCGCCACGTCCGTGGCGGCCGCCGCTCCGGCGCAAGCGCACCCGAAGCCGAGGGCCAGGACGAGACGCAGCCGGCGCGCGGGTCGTTTCATGCCGTGTAGCTCACTCCCTTGCAGGTTAGCCGCGAGCCGTTGGCCGGCGAGTGACGGCCATCACGGCCCGCCCGTCCCCGATCCCTAGCCTTTCTGCATCCCGGCTTTTTCTGGGGGGAGGTGGACATGCGACGCTCGACACTCGTCTTCGGCGTGGCTCTGCTGGCCTGCGCGTGCAGCGACGCGCCCGGGCTGCCGCCGCCGGTACCGCCGCCCCCGCCGCCGGTACCGACGCCCCCGCCCCCGTCGAACGGGTTCGACTGCGCGGCGGCGGCATCCGTCTCCGGAGTGGTCGAGGTCGCGGATCCCGTCGCCGACCGCTGGATCGTCGTGATGGCGGAGACCGACGACCTCGAGACGGCGGCGTCCCGCGCCGGCGCGGTCACCGCGCTCGCCGCCCGCTACGGAGCACGCGACGTGCGGATGTTCGGCGTCTCCCTGGCGGGCTTCAGCTGCGGGGCCACGGCCGCGGAGATGGCGGAGCTTGCCGAGGATCCGCGGGTCGCCTTCGTGCAGCAGGACGGGCGCAAGGGCATCCCGACGCCTCGCGAGGCGGAGCAGACCGACGCGACCTGGGGCCTCGATCGCAGCGACCAGCGCGACCTGCCCCTCGACGGCGTCTACGAGCCGGGCGCCACCGGCGCAGGCGTCCACGCCTACGTGATCGACACGGGGCTCGACGTCAATCACCCGGACTTCACGGGCCGCGTCGGCGAGGGCTTCGCCTCGCGCGGGGGCAGCGTCGCCGACGACGATGGCCACGGCACCCACGTGGCCGGGACCGTCGGGGGGACGGAGTTCGGCATCGCGAAGCAGGTCGTGATCCATCCGGTGAAGGTCCTCACCAACGGCAGCGGGTCCGACTCCGACGTGATCCGCGGAATCGACTTCGTCACCCGCCACGCGCGCGAGAACGGCTGGCCGGCGGTCGCCAACATGAGCCTCGGGGGCGGCGTCTCGCCGGCCCTCGACCGCGCGCTCTGCACCTCGATCGCCGGCGGGGTCGCCTACGCGGTGGCTGCTGGCAACGACGATGCCGACGCGTGTAACTTCTCCCCGGCCCGCGTGGTGCAGGCCCTCGGCGCGGGCGCGACCAACCGCAGCGACGGCCGCGCCATCTTCTCCAACAAGGGCGCCTGCGTCGACGTCTTCGCACCGGGACGAGACATCGTCTCCGCGCGCAACGGAGGAGGAAGCACGACCTTGTCGGGCACGTCCATGGCCTCGCCCCACGTGGCCGGCGTCGCGGCGCTCTGCCGCGAGCGCAACCCGGGCGCCGATCCCGCCGCGGTCCGCCGCTGCGTCCTCGAGGCGGCCAGCGCCGGTCGGCTCGCCGGCATCGGTGCGGGCTCGCCGAACCGGCTCCTCTACGCCAGGGAGCCGAGCGGCCCGTAGTGCGCGAGCGGCTGGCCGCGCTCCTGCTCGCGGCGCTCGCCCTCGGCGGAGCCCGGTGCGGCGCCGGCGAGGAGCCCGCCGCGGAGCCGGGTCTCGCGGTGCGGCTCGCGCTGCACGACGCGCGCGGCAACGAGGCGCGCACTTTTGCCGCCGGCGCCCCGATCCACCTGCGCATCGAGCTCGAGAACGAGAGCGCGACGAGCGCTTCGGTCCACTTCTCCTCGGGGCGCACTTACGACGCCGTGATCCTCGCGGAGGGCGGCGACCCCGTCTGGCACTGGTCGGACGGGCGTTACTTCACGCAGGCCTTCACGGAGATCGAGCTCGGGCCCGGCGAGGTCCGCCGCTTCGGGCTCGTCTGCGAGCTGGAGCCGGAGGGCCGCCCGGTCCTGCCCCCAGGGCGCTACCGGGCCGTCGCCGTGATCCCCGGGGTCGGATCGGAGCTGCACTCGCCGCCCGTGTCACTCCAGATCCGCTAGGCGCGCTGCCCGGAGCGCCCGGCGGCACGATCGTGTGACCCCGCTCCCGAAGGGGCGCGGCCGCGGCGAGATCGCCGACCGGAGCCCTCGCGACCCGCTTCGCGATCGGGTACCGGTGATGGATGGAGGGACCGCCAACGACCCCCGACCTCCAGCGCGTGTCGCTCGTGCTCGCGGGCGGAGGCGCCCGCGGCGCCTACGAGGCGGGTGTCCTCGCCTACCTGTTCGAGAGCATCTACCCGCGGCTGCGCGACGCGTTCGAGTTCGACGTGCTGAGCGGCACGTCCGTGGGGGCGATCCACGCGGCCTACGTGGCGGCGACGGCGAGCCTCGACGCGGCCTCGCGCACCCGGCCCCTCCTCGACACCTGGGGCGAGATGCGCGTGCACGACGTCCTCGACGTCTCGTTCGGCGACCTGTTCGGCGTGCCGATGCGCGCACTCGGGATGCGCGGGCTCGCGCGGCGCATTCGCGGCCCGTCGGCGACCGAAGTCCTGGGGGGCCTCGTCGACATCGGGCCCCTCGAGCGCATCGTCGACCGGCGCATCCCGTGGCGCCAGCTGCGGGGGAATCTGCGCAGCGGCCGCCCCGGCGTCCTCTGCGTCTCGTGCACCGAGATCCGCTCGGGGCGCGTCACGGTCTTCATGAACGGACCGCTCGCGAACCCGGCTCCCTGGTCGCACGACCCGAATGCGCAGGCGGTGACCGGGCGCATCTCGGCGCGTCACGTGCGCGCGTCGGCCGCGATCCCCTTCCTGTTTCCCGCGGTTCGCATCGGGAACCGATTCTACGTGGATGGCGGGCTGCGCATGAACACCCCGCTCTCGCCCGCGCTGCGACTGCGATCGAATCGCGTGCTGGTGGTGGCGCTCAAGCACGAACGGCCCCCGAGCGACGAGGCGCCGGTCTATTCCGAGGAGGTGATCACCCAGCCCGCGTTCCTCCTGGGGAAGGTGCTCGACGCGCTGATGCTGGACCAGCTCGAGTACGAGCTGGCGCGCATCGGGCTCGTCAACGCCTGGATCGATCGGGGCACGCAGTCCTTTGGAGACGCCTTTCTCGAGAAGGTCAACGCCGCGGTCCGAGAGCAGCGCGGCGTCGGCTACCGGAAGGTCGTCACGGTCACGATCCGTCCCAGCGCCGACCTCGGCCGGATCGCCGCCGACTGCTACCGCCGCGAGGGCGGTGCGCGGGCGCTCGGGCTGCTGCCGACGCTGATGGCGCGCTTCGCCCTGCGCGGGGTCCCGCACGACGAGGCGGACCTCCTCTCGTACCTCTTCTTCGACCGCTGCTTCACGCGCAAGCTGATCGAGCTCGGGCGCGAAGACGCACGGCGTCAGGAGGACGAGATCCTGGAGGCGCTCGGAGCTTGAGCGGCGGGCGCGTCGAGCGCCCGATCCAGATCACGGGCAGCACCGGCAGCAGGGTCGCCGCGGGAGACAGGTTCGAGAGCCCATCGAAGCCGAGGGCCGACGCCTGCGAGCTCGACGCGCGGCTAGGAGCGGGCCGCCCCGGCGTCACTCCTCACGCGAGCCAGGGCGAAGATCGCGAAGCTCGTCATGGCGATCTCGATCGCGGTGGCGATCGCCATCTCGGCCGAGAAGCCGTCGACGAGCAGGCCCAGGAGGCGCGAGAGGCCGACGGCGCCCACCGCGCACGCGAAGGCCACGAGGCCCGCCGCGTAACGCGACGGATCGCGCAGGCACCACCCCAGCAGGGCGGCCATCCCCAGCTGGAAGCCCGCATAGGTGGCGCGCAGGTCCGTGAGGCCGGCCGGCGTCGCGTGGTCGATCCCGGCGAATCGCGTCACGGGGCCGGGTGCAACGAGGTAGGCGGCGCCGAAGACCACCGACGCGACCAGGCCGATCCATAGATAGATGCGTGCGATCTTCAATAGATCCCCGGGATGATGCGCCAGCGCACCTTCGCGGTGTAGCGGCTCCAGTCGGCGCCGTACTTCTTCGCGCAGTGCTTGCCGTCGCGCCACTCGCGGTGGATGAGCAGGATGGCGAAGTAGAAGGGATAGAAGTAGGGGAGCAGGCGCCCGAACCCGCAGGTGAGCGACCACGACAGACCCATCAGCCAGTCGCCCAGGTAGTTGCTGTGCCGGGAGATGCCCCACCAGCCGGAGGTGAGCAGCAGGTTGCCGTGCTGCGTCTGGATGAACTCCGGCTTCTCGCCCCAGATCGGCTCCATCGGGTCGCTCGAGAAGCGATGCTTCTGGAGGTTGGACGATCGGAAGATGGTGAAGCCCAGCAGGTTCAGGAGCAGGACGCCGCCGGCGCCCCACCACGGCAGCGGCTCGGGATGGGCGACCAGGTAGAGCGGCTGGAGCGAGTACGCGAAGGGGATCCAGACGAGGCAGCCCCAGCCCAGCATGAAGCCGAAGTTCTCGTGCTTGATGTCCCAGGTGGTGAGGATGGCGTCCTCGAAACAGAAGTAGTCGGCCACGTAGAGGATCTGGAAGAAGCAGACGAGGATCATCGCGTTGCTCACGCTGCCGTGCAGCTCGAGCTGCTTGGCGGCGAGCGAGACGTCGACGAGGACCCACAGGATCATGCTCGGCCGCGACTCACAGAAGAACTTCAGGTCGAAGCGTCCGATTCGCGGGTTGCGGCACGCGCCCACCGTGTAGGCCTCGAGGAGGTTGAGACGACGCTCCGCTGCGTTGGCCTGCCGGCGCCCGAATGCCACCAGCCACACGCAGCCGAGCAGGACGACGAGGTTCGTCGTGGTGACGAGCGCGCCGAATTCATCGAAGAGCAGCCCGGCGGGGACCCCCCCGAGCCCCACGACGGCCAGCGCGAGCCCGATCGTGAGCGCCAGCGCGAGCAGCCCGTTGAGGCGGTAGTCGAGCCGGCGGCCGTCGGGCAGGGGCGCGCCTTCGACCGTGCGCCCGGGGAGCCAAACGGCCAGGAGGGCCTGGAAGGCGACCCACAGGACGTAGAAGCCCACCGAAGCGACGCTCGGTGGCTGGATGTGCGACCAGAAGGCGACGTCGGGCCACGCCAGCGCAGCGTCGTAGTGGACGAACGAGATGGCGAAGTACCACGTGAGGAGGGGCAGGCCGACGATCATCCCCACGAAGCTGATGTTGAAGAGCGCTCGCTTTCGCGGGCTCATGCCCGAGATGTCCAAGACCGATCTCCCGTCTTCAGACGGCCCGCGGAGCGTCGGGCACGACCCTGCCCAGCATGATCCGCTGCATCTGGTGATAGTCGGCGACGGCGGGCGAAGCATCCATCGCGAAGGGATAGGCGGCGCCGATCGAGCGCGCCGCCACCAGCCCCGAGAGGAAGGAGAGGTCGCGGCCCCCTTCGGGCGTCGTGAACGACCCGCAGTAGTGGATGCCGCCCCGGCCCTGTAGCCAGCGCATCAGCAGCATGTTCGCGAGGTTTCCCAGGGAGAGCGTGTGGGTGGGGTTCGGCAGCTCGACCTGCGCCTCGATCTTGCCGATCGCCTTCCTCGAGTTGAAGGTCACGAGCATCGGCCGGCCGAGGTCCTTCAGCGCCGGATTCTGCGCGGAGAGAACGAAGGTGCACTCCAGTCGGCCCTCTTCGTCGACCTCCGTGTAGGTGTTGTAGTTGGAGAGGATGCGTTCGCGGTCGGGCTCGGGGAAGATGCTCGTGTCCGAGTGCACCACGAAGCGGGCGAAGGTCGGGTCGACGTCGTCGACGTAGCGCACGCGCCCGAGCACGGTGCGCTCGAGCCAGCTCGGCTGCTCGAGAGCGGCGAGAATCGAGGGGGCCTGACAGGCGAAGACGATCCGATCGGCGGTGAAGGCCCTCCCCGCGGCGTCCTCGATCTCGAATCCCGGCCCCTTCCGGCGCACGGCCGTGATCTCGCAGCTCGTGTGGACTCCTTCGCGGAAGCGCTCGGTCATGCGCTCGAAGACGTGACGCGGCGAGTCGGCCCAGGTTTGCAGCCGGGAGGGGCGTTCCAGCGCGACTACGCTCTCGAGGAGCGGCGCGACGACGGCCGGCATGCCCTTCATGGACGTCGTGATCAGGGAGGCACAGTGGATGGGGACGAAGATCTCGTCCCAGAAGCGCGCCGAGATGCCGAAGCAACGAGTGAGCGCGTAGAGGGGCACCAGGTTCAACGGATTCCAGTAGGAGAAGTGGTAGAGGGAGTCGTGGCGCTCCTTCGGCAGGAAGAAGTCGTTGATCCGGCCGGTCACCCGGATCAGGCGATCCCACCGGCGGAAGTCCGCGGCCCGCCTCCGGTGGAGCTCGGTCCGGCCGTCCTGGCAGAAGACGCCGTGTGGGTGCTTGACGAAGTAGGCGATGGGCAGACTCGTCGTCGCGAGCCCGAGCTCGGAGAGCAGCCGCAGGTAGTTGTGGTAGTACTTCTGCGGCCAGGCGATCACCAGCAGCGGAGACTCGGCCTCGCCCGCGTCCACCGACCAGCGGAACGTCCTGGCGTTGCCGCCGAGCGCGGGGGCCCGCTCGAAGATCTCCACCGCGTAGCCCGAGCGATGCAGCGACCACGCGGCGGCGACGCCGGCGATGCCACCGCCGACGACCGCCACACCCGCTCCGGGTCGAGCGTTCGCCACGGCCGCTCCTCGTCCGGCTGAAGGGAGGGCCACGCTAGGCGACGCGCGCCGCCGCGGCCACACCCGGGCGCGGAGGGTTCTAGTCGCGCGCTGCGGGTGCCAACGAGAGCACGTGTCCCTGGTCGGGACGCGCGCGCCCCTCGAGGATCTCGCGATACGCGCGCTCCAGGGCCTCGGGTCCCGCGCCGCGCACCACGTGGAGCCAGTCGCGGCTCGCGTTGCGGAAGCCGGCCCAGGCGCCGGCGATGCGCTGCTGGAACTCGCCCGGTCCCCACTGCTGGCTCCGCTTCTGGGCCTGGGCCGGCGCGAAGAAGAAGGTGGGCTCCGGGCCGGGCAGGTCCGGGCTGCGCGGCTTCGCGTTCCAATGCGTAGCCCCCACGATGCAGCTGTGCCGGAGCTGCTCGCCGAAGTGGCCGTGGATGCCCTCGATGACGGCGCCGTCGCCGGAGTGGTCCACGAAGACTGCGGGCTCGGCGGCCGGGAGCGGCGCGTAGTTGCCGTAGGGCAGCACCTCGTCGTAGTACCCGAGTCCCGCAACGAACGCCCGGTTGCGCTGCGACGTGAGCCCGACGACCTTGCCGGCCCTCCGCTGGGACAGCTGATGGGCGAGGGCGATGGCCGTCTTGCTCGACGCGCTCGCGATCACGAACGTCTCGGCGCCGAAGTCCCCCTGGTCGGCGAGGAAGTCGTCGACGAGGAACGAGGTCAGGAAGAGCCCGCGCAGGAGCAGGGTCTCGTCCTCATAGCCCGCGTCGTAGAGCGTGTCCGTCGCAACGCCGGTGTACAGGCGATAGACGGGCGCCGTCTCGGCCCGGTGCGCCGCCGCGTCCGAGAAGCCCTGCGGGTTCACGCCGACGGCCTGGATCACGAGGTGCCTCGCCATCGGAAAGAAGCCGAAGACGCGCTCCCCGCTCGCGACGTCGGGATGGTTCGACTCCGCGACATCCCCGAAGCCCATGGCCGGAATGCGCCCCCAGCCCTGCTCGGTGGGGAAGAAGGCCCAGTAGTGGAGCATGTCGCCCACCTGGGCGTAGGAGATGTTGTTCGACGTGAGGGCGAAGCGGTCCACCCGGAGGCGGACCTCCCCGGGCGCGAGCTTCTCGCGAGGCGGCGCGGAAACGAAGCGCGTCTCGCGCCAGTCGTCGCGGCGGACCTCGAAATGCGTGGGAGCCGGGGCGTGGGCCTTCGTGATGCTTCCTCCTTGCGAGCGCGCCGACGTCAGAGGATCACCTCGAAGCCCTCGAATCGGGGATGGCCGAGGTAGGTTCCCTGGGGCGCCTTCGCCTGGGCATGGGCCTTTCGAAAGTGCTCCGACTCGGTCCACGCTTCGAAGGCCTCGCGCGAATCCCAGACCGAGTGTGAGACGAAGAGCGTCCCTTCGTCGTCCCAGGGACCTCGCAGCAGGTGGAACTCGCGAAACCCCGCGACCGCGTCGAGGTAGGATTCCCGCTTCCGCCACAGATCCTCGAAGGTCTGCTCCCTGCCCGAAGCCACCCGGAATCGGTTCATTGCGATGAACACGGCTCTCCTCCTGTGCACGCCCGGCGACGCGCGCGGCCTCGATCGGCCACGCGCGCTCGGTAGAGTGATAGCACGTCGAGCTGGGCGGCTTGCCGACGCGCGCACTTCCTCGGCCGCCCGACGCGGTATGCTCCTGCCCGCAACCGCCGCGAAGGAGACGCCGTGCCCCGACCGTTCCGCTTCGGTGTCCAGCTGCAGCAGCCGACCCCGGACGGCTGGATCGAGGAGGTCCGCCGCATCGAGGCGCTGGGCTACTCGACCATCTTCTGGCCGGACCACTTCACCACCCAGTGGGATCCCACCACGGCGCTCGGCGCCGTGGCCGCGGTGACCCAGAGCGTGAACGTCGGCACCCTCGTCTACGACGTCGACTATCGCCATCCGGTGATCCACGCCAAGGCGGCGGCCACGCTTCAGCTGTTGTCGGGCGGCCGGCACGAGTTCGGACTCGGGGCGGGCTGGATGCGCACGGACTACGAGCAGGCGGGCCTCCCCTACGATCGGCCGGGCGTCCGCATCGAGCGGCTCGACGAGGCGCTCCAGATCGTCCGCTCGATGTGGACCCGGGAGAGCACCAGCTTCGAGGGCCGGCACTACCGGGTCCGCGAGATCGCCCAGGCGGCGCTGCTCCCGCCGGACGGGTGCCCGAAGATCCTCATCGGCGGGGGCGGACCGCGGATCCTGCGCCTGGCCGGACGACACGCCGACATCGTGGGCATCAACGCGACCATGGTCGAGGGTCGCGTGACTCCCGAGACAGCCGCGGACCTCGCCCTGGAGCGCGTGCTCCAGAAGGTGGGCTGGGTGCGCGAAGGCGCCGAGCGCGCCGGCCGCGACCCCGACGCGATCGAGCTCAACGCCCTCGTGTTCGTGGTCGCGATCACCGACGATCCGAGCGGCATCCGCGGCCTGCTCGCGCAGAGCACGGGCATGACGGCGGAGCAGGTGGCCGGCTGCCCGATCTTCTTGACCGGCTCGGGCGCGGAGATCCGGGACCGTCTCCGCAAGCAGCGCGAGACGACCGGGATCAGCTACGTGGTGATCCAGGGTGGCGATGCGGAGCGCGTGGAGCGATTCGCCGAGGAGATCGTCGCACCCCTGTCCGGCTGAGCTGCCGACTGAGCCGGTATGCTGGGCGGCCCGGAGGTGGATTCCGCGCATGCAGTGCCCCGTGTGCCAGATGGACCAGATCATCGTCGAGTACGACGGGGTCGAGCTGGACCTCTGTCTCGACGGCCACGGCATCTGGTTCGATGCGGACGAGCTGCGGCAGCTGTTCGAGAGCGCCGGTGCGCCGGCGATGCTCCAGGATCTGGAGCGGCGGTTGGTCGTTCTGCCGCGTGGAGAGCATGGTCCCAAGCGGCGCTGCCCGCGGTGCCGGGGCAAGATGCGTCACGTGGCGGCCCCGGGGCGCCCCGCGGACGTGATTCTGGACCGCTGCCGGCGCGGCCACGGCATCTGGTTCGACAAGGGCGAGCTCGAGGAGATCCTCGCCCTGGAGTTGGGGGAGGAGGACGCCGCGCTGGCCCGCGTGCGCGCCTTCCTCGGATCGTTCGTCACGTCCGGGCCGACGCCGTCCACCCACGAGGGACAGGACGGCTAGCAAGAGGAGGAAGACAGCATGTGGGTCCTGATCGTCCTCGGTGTCGTCGTCGCCGCCGTCCTGTACTTCGTCGGCATCTACAACGGCCTGATCCGCGCGCGCAATCAGGCGAAGAACGGCTGGTCGCAGATCGACGTCCAGCTCAAGCGTCGGCACGACCTGATCCCGAACCTGGTCGAGACGGCCAAGGGCTACATGAAGCACGAGCAGCAGACCCTCGAGAAGGTCGTCCAGGCCCGCACGGCCGCGATCGGCGCCAAGGGGCCGGCGGAGGCGGGCAAGGCCGAGGGGCTCCTGGGCGCCGCGCTGTCCGGGTTCTTCGCCCTCTCCGAGCGCTATCCGGATCTGAAGGCCAACCAGAACTTCCTGTCCCTCCAGGAAGAGCTGGCCTCCACGGAGAATCGCATCGGATTCGCGCGCCAGGCCTACAACGACGCCGCCACGACCTACAACAACAAGCGCGAGGTGTTCCCCGCCAGCCTCATCAGCGGCAGCTTCGAGCAGGCTGAGCTCTTCGAGATCGAGGCGCCCGGCGAGCGCTCCGTTCCCAAGGTCGAGTTCTAGCCGCCCGGAGTCCGACGCGCCGTGTGGGAGCAGATCCGTTCCAATCGCCGGCGCAGCGCCTTCGTCGTGACCGCGATGGGGGTGCTGCTCGTCGCCGCCGGGATGGCGCTGGGCGCCTACGTCAATCCGACCTTCACCGGGATGGTGGTCGGCGGCATCGCCGCCTTGGTGTTGTGGCTCGTGCAGTGGGGCGTCGCCGTCGGCAGCGGGGACGACATCATGCTCCGGATGACCGGCGCCCGTCAGATCCGCCACGAGGACCATCCCATCCTGGTGAACGTCGTCGAGGAGATGGCGATCGCGGCCCAGCTGCCCCAAGCCCCGCGCGTCTTCATCGTGGACGACCCTTCGCCGAACGCGTTCGCGGTCGGGCGCGACCCCCAGAAGACCACCGTGGCCGTCACGACCGGCCTGCTGCGCATCCTCGACCGGGATGAGCTGCAGGGCGTGATCGCCCACGAGATCGGTCACATCAAGAACCGCGACGTCTCGCTGATCACGCTGGCCGGCGTGATGGTCGGCAGCATCGTCATCCTGGCGGAGCTGGGGCTGCGCGCCCTGTGGTATTCCGGCGGCGGGCTCCGTCGCTCGCGCACCTCCAGCAACAGAGACGGCGGGCAGGCGATCATCCTGCTCGTGGCGATCCTGCTGCTGATCCTCGCCCCGATCCTGGCGCAGTTGATCTACTTCGCCCTGTCGAGGCGGCGCGAGTTCCTCGCCGACGCCTCGAGCGCGTTCTTCACGCGCTACCCCGAAGGCCTGGCTTCGGCCCTCGAGAAGCTCTCCAGCACGCACACACCTCTCACGGACACGAGCCGCGTGACAGCGCCCATGTACATCGTGCGACCCCTGCGCAAGGGCCAGAAGATGAGCGCCACGTCCGCGTTCGCGACACACCCACCGATCGCCGATCGCGTCCGGATCCTGCGCAGCATGGCGGGGGGCGCGGGGTTCGGGGACTACGACCGCGCCTTCGGCAAGATCCGGGGGCGGCGCATCGTCGGGGAGCACAGCATCGCCGAGGCCGCCAGCGTGCCGCTGCGCCAGCCGGCGGCCGCGGAGCAAGGTGGGCCGCGGGAGCGGGCCCGCGAGGCGTCGGACGCCTTCCTGACGGCGTCGGGGTACGGCGTCCGCACATGCGCGGACTGCGGCGCGAAGGTCAAGGCGCCGCCCTCTCTCGCCGATCGCCTCGACGCCTGCCCGCGCTGCGACGGCGACCTGGGGCCCTGGACGGAATAGCCGGGCCAGGGGGCGGCGCGCGTCCTCAGTAGGGCCAGGTCCAGTCGCGGATCTGCGGCATGTCGATGCCGTGCTCGTAGGCGTAGTGGCGGCACTCGATCTGCATGTCGCGCAGCTTCTCCTTCACGTGAGCGCCGGCCACCTGAAGGCTGGGCACCCGATTGATGACGTCGATGGCCAGGCTGAAGCGGTCGATCTCGTTGTCGATGGCCAGATCCATCGGCGTGTTGATGTTGCCTTTCTCCTTGTAGCCGCGCACGTGCAGGTGGGCGTGGTTGGTGCGCCGATACGCGAGGCGGTGGATCAGCCACGGGTAGCCGTGGAAGTTGAAGATGATGGGCTTGTCTCTCGTGAAGAGGCTGTCGAAGTCGCGGTCCGAGAGTCCGTGGGGGTGCTCGCTCTCCGGCTGCATGCGGAAGAGATCCACCACGTTGATGAACCGGACCTTCAGCTCCGGGAAGTGCTCCCGCAGGAGCGCGGTGGCTGCCAGCGCTTCTTGCGTCGGAATGTCGCCGCAGCCGACCATGACCACGTCGGGCTCCACGCCCTGGTCGTTGCTCGCCCAGCCCCAGATGCCGATGCCCTTGGTGCAGTGCTTCACCGCGGCGTCCATGTCGAGGTACTGCATGTGCCTCTGCTTGTCGGCCACGATGACGTTGATGTCGTTGTGGCTGCGCAGGCAGTGGTCGGCCACCGAAAGCAGCGTGTTCACGTCCGGGGGGAGGTAGATGCGCGTCACCTCGGGGTTCTTGTTCACCACGACGTCGAGGAAGCCGGGGTCCTGGTGGGTGAAGCCGTTGTGGTCCTGCCGCCAGACGGTGGAGGTGATGAGGAGGTTGATGGAGGCAATGGGCGCCCGCCACGGGATGTGGTCGCTGATGGCCAGCCACTTGGCGTGCTGGTTGTACATCGAGTCGATGACGTGGACGAAGGCCTCGTACGTCGAGAAGAAGCCGTGCCGGCCGGTCAGCACATAGCCTTCGTACCAGCCCTCGAGCGTGTGCTCCGAGAGCATTTCCATCACGCGCCCGTCCGGCGCCAGCTCGCCACCGTCCGCATCCTCGGGCAGATAGTCGGCCAGCCACAGCTTCTTGCTGACCTCGTAGATGGCGTCGAGCTTGTTCGAGGTGTTCTCGTCCGGTCCGAAGACGCGGAAGTTGTCCATGTTGTCGCGCATGATGTCGCGTAGGAAGCGGCCCAGGGGAGGCGTGTTCTCGGTCTGAAGCTGCGCCGGCTTCGGGACGTCTGCGGCGTAGTCGCGGAAGTCGGGCATGCGCAGATCCCGGCGCAGCAGGCCGCCGTTGGCGTGGAGGCTGGCGCTCATGCGCTGGAAGCCCTTCGGCGCCAGTTCCCGCAGCTCCGGGATCAGACGTCCCTCGTCGTCGAAAAGCTCGTGCGGCCGGTAGCTCTCCAGCCAGGCCTCGAGCTGCGCGAGGTGCTCCGGGCTCTCGTGGATGCCCGCCAGCGGCACCTGGTGGGCACGCCAGAAGCCTTCCACCTTCTTGCCGTCCACCCGCTGCGGCCCGGTCCAACCCTTGGGCGTGCGCAGCACGATCATCGGCCAGCGGCCCCGGCTGGCGACGCCGCTGGCGCGGGCCTCCTGCTGGATCGCGCGGATCTCCGCGAGGCAGCGATCCAGCGTCGCGGCCATCCGCTGGTGCATCGGCTTCGGCTCGTCGCCCTCGACGAAGTGCGGCGTCCAGCCGTAGCCCCGGAAGAGCTGCTCCAGCTCCTCGTGCGAGATGCGCGCGAGGATCGTCGGGTTGTTGATCTTGTAGCCGTTCAGATGAAGGATCGGCAGCACGGCGCCGTCGCGAATCGGGTTCAGGAACTTGTTCGAGTGCCAGGCGGTCGCGAGCGGCCCGGTCTCCGACTCGCCGTCGCCCACCGCCACCGCCACGAGCAGGTCGGGGTTGTCGAAGGCGGCGCCGAAAGCGTGGGACAGGCTGTAGCCGAGCTCTCCTCCCTCGTGGATCGAGCCCGGCGTCTCCGGCGTGCAGTGGCTGCCGATACCGCCGGGGAACGAGAACTGCTTGAAGAAGACCCGCATGCCCTCTTCGTCTTCGCTCTTCTCGGGGTAGATCTCGGAGTAGGTGCCCTCGAGATACGTGGGCGACAGCACACCCGGCGCGCCGTGCCCCGGGCCGGCCAGGAAGATGGCGTTCACGGCTTGCGTGTTGATCAGCCGGTTCAGGTGCACGTACATGAAGGAGAGGCCGGGGCTCGCTCCCCAGTGGCCCAGCAGACGGCTCTTGACGTGCCGCGCCTGGAGCGGCTCGCGCAGCAGCGGGTTGTCCTCCAGGTAGATCATGCCCGCCGACAGGTAGTTGCAGGCGCGCCAGTAACGATCGATCTTGTCGGCCATCTCCGGCGCGAGCGGCTTCTCTGAGAGGGAGGAATGGGGGGTGGCGGCGGTCATCACGAGCTCCTCCTCTGTGATGGGCGCTTGCTCTCTTCAGGATGGCCTTCACCGGGCGAAATTCAAGTGCCGCAGAGCGTGGGCTGAGCGGCGCGTGGTCTTCGACATCGAGCTAGGGTCCATTACACCGTCGGACCGCTTCTGGAACCGTCGCAAGCGCAATGCGAGAAACCTCGCAGGGGAGCCGTCGTGGGTCTCAATACTTTTCTTCACGTGCTGGCCGTCGGCCTCTGGGGTGGGTGCGTTGCGGTCGAGATGCTGCTGGAGAGCTCGGCGAGGTCCGACCCTGGGCTCAGGGCGCAGGTGGCCCGCTACCACGACGCGATCGATCGTTTCATCGAGATCCCGATCCTGATCGCGGTCCTCGCGACGGGCCTCCTGCTCCTCCACCTGGAGCTACTGCACGGCTGGTATCTGGTCCTGGTCGCCTCCGGCTCGACGGCCGTCCTCGTCAACTTCCTGTGCGTGATCCCCGTGGTGCGCCGCAAGCGAGCGGCGGATGCGGGAGACATGTCACAAGTCGATGCCGAGTCGCGCTGGATCCTCCGGGCGTTCTGGACCGGAGCCCCTGCGGCATCGATGGCGCTCTTCTCCGCCGCGGTCATTCGGGGATGGGTCTGACGCGGGGCCGAGGCCGCCCGCCCGACTCCCGGCGCGCGCCGGCCGCGCGCTACTTCCAGGCCTTCTTGTCCTGCACCCAGGCCTGGGCCTGCTCGCGGATGGTGGGGTTGGCGCCGCCTTTGGCGAGGGCCTCGGCCTGCTCGCGGGAGAGCCGCTCGTCGCGGATCAGGCGCGTCTGGACCGAGGCTTCCTTCAGCGCGATCACCTGTTCGATCAACGCGCCGGTGACACCCTGGTCGAGGCGGCGCGTGAGGTAGGTGCGACGGATCAACGCCTCGTGGCGCTTCATCAGCTTGGGATCGGAGTTGGCGATGCGCTCGAGCTGCTCCAGGGTGATGCGCGGGCACTGGATCAGGTCCGCCACGGCCGACGCTGCGAGCTTCTTGTCGGGGTCGGCGGCGGCCACGGCCAGGTAGGCATCGAGCGCTTCGTCGGAGATCGCGCCCGTCGCGTCGCGCCAGGCGGCCAGCGCCTGCGCGCGGTAGCGCGCGGTCTTCTTGGTGCCGCCGGCCAGGAGGCGCTCGTACTGCTCGGCCAGCAGCGCGCGACCCAGCAGCCCCGCGCGCAGCCAGTCCTCGGTGTAGCCGAGGGCCCCGAGGGCGGCGCGCTCGGCGTCGCTGGGCGCGATGGGGGTCGCCACGCGAGGAGGATAGCGACCTCGTGTACGCTGGCGCGCGGGAGGCCACTGCGATGGACGGCACAGCGAAAATCACTTGCGATTTCGGGACGTAGGAATATCGAGAACGCACAGGTTCATCGCACGCAGGATCTCAGGCGTCGAGGTGCGCCCTGAGAGCCGCGATGAAGGCCGGATTGGTTCCGCAACAGCCGCCGATGAAGCTCGCGCCGGCGTCGATGAGTTCGCCCAGGTGTGAGGCGAACTGCTCGGGCGTGGTGCGGTAGACTGCCTCTCCTCCCCTGAGCTCGGGCAGGCCGGCGTTGGCCTTGATCCAGATGGGCCGGTCGGTCGCAGCGGCGAGTCGCGAGCAGACCGGGATGTAGCCTTCGATGCCGTTTCCGCAGTTCGCGCCGATCACATCGGCGCCCGCCCTGGTGAAGACCTCTGCGGCCCGCTCCGGCGTGACGCCCATCATGGTGCGGTCCTTCTGCTTCCCGCTGTCGTAGACCATGCAGGCCACCACCGGCAGCCCGGTCGCGCGCGCCGCATCGATCGCAAATCCGGCCTCGTCGAGATCGGCCATGGTCTCGACCACGATCGCGTCCGCCCCGCCTGCTGCCAGAGCCCGGGCCTGCTGTTCGAAGGCCGTGCGCAGGGATGACTCGTCCACCTCCCCGCTGATCAGGAGCTTGCCGCTGGGTCCGATCGAGGCAAAGACCCGAGCGCGCGCAGCGGCCGCGCGCTTCGAGATCTCGACGCCCGCTCGGTTCACCTGCTCGAGCCTCGAGACATCCGGGTGGTCGGCCAGGGCGACGGCGTTCGCGCGAAAGGTGTTGGTGAGAATGATGTCACTCCCGGCGTCCACGTAGGCCCGGGCGACTTCCTCGACCCGATCGGCGTGCTCGAGGTTCCAGAGGTCGGGCACCTCGCCGGCCGCGAGTCCGCGGGCCTGGAGCTCGGTGCCCCACGCCCCGTCGAGCAGCGCGGGCCCCCCGGCGATCAGCTCGTCGATCAGCGCCACCGGTGCTCAGGCTCCCACGAGCGCCTGGGCGACGCGAACCGCCGCTGTCGCGTTGTCCGCATAGGCGTCGGCCTTGATCTCCTCCGCGTAGTCGGTGGAGAGCGGTGCGCCGCCCACCATGACCTTCACGCGATCGCGCAAGCCGGCCGCTTCCAGCGCCTCGACCGTCGACTTCATCGAGGGCATGGTCACGGTGAGTAGGGCCGAGAGGCCGACGAGCTTCGCGCTCTTCTCCTCGACGGCCGCCACGAATCTCTCGGGCGAGACGTCGGTTCCCAGGTCGACGACCTCGAAGCCCGCGCCCTCGAGCATGGCCGCTACGAGGTTCTTCCCGATGTCGTGAAGGTCGCCCTGGACGGTGCCGATCACGATGCAGCCCTTGTGCGAGGTGCCCTTTTGACTGAGCAGCGGTTTGATCCGCTCCAGCACCGACTTCATGGCCCGGGCGGAGAGCAGGAGCTCCGGGACGAAGTACTCCTCCTCCTCGAAGCGTCTCCCCACTTCGTCCATCGCGGGGATCATTGCGTCGTCGATGAGCGACTGCGGGTCGACGGATGCTTCGAGAGCCCGGCGCGCCACCTCCACCGCCGCATCCCTGTTTCCGGTGAGTACGGCGTCGAAGAGCTCTTCGATTCGCGTCATCGAGCTGCCTCCACGGGGTGAGGAGCGCGCCGCGGCTTCGCCTCGAGCGGCGGCTTCAAGTGTTGCCGTAGGCCCCGTACTTGTGGGTGGCGCGGAACATGGCGATGCAGTTCTCGGGATCGACGCCCGGGTGGAGGGAATTGGAGGAGCAGATGATGAGTCCGCCCCCTTCGCCTCCGTCTTCGATCGCCTTCCGGACCGCCGCGTCGACCTGCTCCGGCGTGCCGTGCGGTAGCAGCTCGGCACAGTCGATGTTCCCGAGCAGGCAGAGACGGTCGCCACAGTAGGCCTTGACGCGGTCGAGCGTCATGCCGGCCTGCGGCTCCAGCGGGTTGAGGCCGTCGTAGCCCGATTCCAGCAGGATGTCGAGCAGCTTCCAGAGGTTGCCATCGCTGTGGCGAACGACCTTCAGCCCCAGCTGGTGGGCGCGCTCGACCAGCCGCCGATTGTAGGGGTTCACGAACTCGCGGAAGTGCTTGGGTGAGATCAGGGTCGTCTTGGTGTCCGCGATGTCGTCCTCGACCACCAGCACATCGAGCCCCGCCTGCGCGAGCAGCTCCAGCATCTGGAGGTTGAAGACGGTCGTCATCTCGGCGATACGATGTACGAAGCCTGGATCCTCGTGCATCTCGATCATCAGGTTCGACATCCCCGCCAGCCGCCAGCTCAGCACGAAGGCGCCTCGCATCAGCCAGAAGAGCGCCTTCTCCCCCCGGAAGCGTTCGCGGGCCAGGTCGAGCAGCAGCAGGTGCTCGCGGCGCGGCTTTGGCGGGGTGTAACGATCGAGCGCCGCGACATCCTGGACCGGGTGGCCGCAGACGACCGGAATCCCGTGGGGGCTTCGCTTGTAGACCACCCCCCAGTCGTCCACGGCATGGGTGGCGTCGAGATCGCGGAGCTGGTTGATCTCGAAGGAGGTGAATCCGTCGACGCCAAACTCCTCATGGATGAGAAACAGGGCTTCGAGCAGCTTCAGCCTCTCGGGCTCCGTCATGTCGTGGAACTGCTTCGGGTCCGGGAGCCCGTCCATGACATGCCGCCCGATGCCGATGATCGACTCCTCGTTGATGCCGTGGATGTAGAGCGGGACCCGGTCCGGCTCGCGGATCTCGAGCGCCGTGAGAATCCGTTCCCTTCCGTTCATGGACCGATCCTCCGCCGTGGGCGGGTGCGAGCCAGACCCGGAGCATAGCGGTAGCCCGAAGCCTGGGTGCATGGCTCGAGACGAGCGCGGCCGCCCGCTTCTGGCCGAAGAGGGGACGGGGTCTCCCTCAGGTCCCGGCGTGGCGCTCGGCCAGGGCCTCGAGGGTCTCTGCGTGCTTCGCGCGGGTGATCGGGAACCGGAGGAGCAGTACGGCGCAAATACCGCTGGCGATCGCGGGCACGATGCAGAACATGATCCGGATCCCGTTGACGGCCTCGGGGCTCTGCTCCGCGACACCGCTCGTGTATCCGAAGAAGCCCAGTCCGATGCCCGAGAAGCCCATCGCCAGCGATCGAGACAGCTTGCGCAGCAGGCTCATCATGCCGAAGTAGGCGCCGTCCTTGCGGGTGTGGGTCCGCAGCTCGTCGTCGTCGATGATGTCCGGAACGATCGCCATCGCGACGACCATGCGCCCGCCCAGACCGAAGCCCGCCAGGTAGAGCATGGCGTACGCCCACCAGAGACCGATCGTGGGCACGAGCAGCATCCCCACCAACGCGCTCGCGGCCAGGAACGTGCACCAGGCGAAGGTCTGCGCCTTGTCGAAGTGCCTGGCGACGCGCATCCAGAGCGGGATCGAGAGCATCGCCATGGCCATGTAGCCGATCAGGATGAAGCGAGGGTGGGGACCTCCGAAGCCCCACCACTCCTCGATCGTGTACAGCGCCAGGGAGGCCGTCAGGCCGTCACCGATCTGCCCGATCACCAGAGCGTACGCGTACAGACGGAAGGGCGTGCTGCGGAGGGTGTCGCTGAAGTCGCCGAAGAGACTATCCCGCGGCGGCGTGTAGGGTCCGGCGCGCTCGCGCGTCCCGAGAAAGGTCACGATGCTCAGCATGCACACGCACACGCCGAGCCAGCGGGTGATCGTCCCGTGGGCCTCGCCGCGCGCCAGCCGAGCCGCTTCGGCCACGTCGACGCCCGTCAAGCCTTCCGCGGTCGCGGCTGCGATCGCGCCCTCGACGGCGCGCTCGAGGAGCACGAACATCAGGAATCCACCCACGAGCAGGCCGACGGCCATGAAGCCCTCGCGCCAGCCCATGACGGAGATCCGCTCGTGGTGGGTGCGCGTCAGCTCGCTCGCGAAGGCCGCGTGCGGGACCATCACCATCGTGGTCCCGGACCAGAACAGGATGTTCATCCCGAGGAGCCACAGGAAGAGCTGCGTCTCGGACCAGCCCGGATCGGCCGAGAACATCCCGATGAAGCTCAGCGACAGCGGAATCGCGCCCACCAGGAACCACGGTCGACGGCGACCCCAGCGGGTCCGGGTGTGATCGGAGACGTAGCCCATCACGGGATCGCTGACCGCGTCGAAGACCTTAGCGAGCAGCAGGGCGAGGCCCGCCAGCCCCGCGTCGAGCCCCGTGTAATCCGTGTAGTATTTGAGCAGGAAGACCGCGACGATGTACTCGAACCCTCCGACACCGAGATTGACCGCGGAGTAGAGGGCCTTGCGAGTCGACGTGAGGGCGGGCGCGGCGAGCGGATCCGCCGGGGCCTCGGCGGGTCGGGCGCGCTCCGGCATCGACCCACCCTAATACTCCGAGCGATCGGGCTGCAACGCGGCGGAGGCCCGGCGGAGCGGCTCGATCGGCTGGACGGCCGAGAAGCCGGGAGGCCCAGGGCATGACCGAGACCGAGCTGAAGGGGTCCATCGTCGAGCGGGTCGCCCGCTTCCGGGCGGATTCGCTAGCGGCCACGGGGACGTGGCCCGCCAAGCGGAACCTGGCGGCAGCGCTGCGCGAGCTTTTGGACTGCGTGTGCGCCACCGACGCTCCCGAAGACGAGCTGCTGAAGACGGCCGAGGAGGTCCGCACCACCGCGCGTCGGTTCGCCGGCCAGCCGCGCATGACCGAGCCGGCGGGCGTGGCGGAGATGGCGCTCTCGGGCATGGAGACCTTCCACGACCGCAGCCCGCTGGTGGGGCTTTCGAACCCGATCGCGCCGCCGCTCGATCTGGTGCCCGATCCGGACGCGCGGCTCGTGCGCGGCAGCGGAAGCTTCGGCAACGCCTACGAGGGCGCGCCCGGCTGCGTCCACGGCGGCTACCTGGCGGCCGCCTTCGACGAGCTGCTCGGTATGGCCTGCATCTTCTCCGGCGGCCCCGGCATGACGGGCGAGCTCGTCACGCGCTACCGGCGCCCCACGCCCACCCGCACCCGGCTCCGCTTCGAGGGACGTCTCGACCGCATCGATGGCCGCAAGCTCTACACCTCAGGCGAGATCTACGCTGGCGATCGCGTGACCGCCGAGGCGAGCGGCATCTTCATCTCGATCACGCGCGACAAGTTCGACGAGCTCAACGTCCGGCGCGCGGCGAGGGAAGAACCCGCATGAGCGCGGGGCGTCTCAGATGGAGCGGCCCGCCGCCTCCCAGTAGCGGCGACGCAGCTCGCGCTTGAGGAGCTTGCCCGTGGGGTTGTAGGGAAGCTCGTCGACGAAGTCGACCGAGCGCGGACGCTTGTAGTCGGCGAGACGCTGGCCGAGGAACTCCTGGAGCTCCTCGGCGGTGGCTCGCGCTCCCGGCTTGAGCTGGACCAGGGCCTTCACCTCCTCGCCCCACTCCTCGTTCGGGACCCCGATCACGGCGCAATCGTAGACGGCCGGGTGCCGATGCAGCTCGATCTCGATCTCGGCGGGGTAGATGTTGACGCCGCCGGAGATGATCATGTCCTTCTTGCGGTCGACGATGAAGTAGTACCCGTCCTCGTCGACGCGGGCCATGTCGCCGACGGTGAAGTAGCCGTCCCGAAGGCTCTCCTGCGTGGCCTTCTGGTTCTTGTGATAGCGGCTGATCAGGATCGGGTTCCGGACGTACAGCGTGCCGACCTCACCGACCGGGACCTCCTTCCCCTCGTCGTCGAGGAT